>Ga0070728_10002290_pt1 | contig 24378 bp, 19 predicted proteins | sample tdDd471_FD_66723 | JGI IMG/M metagenome (GOLD analysis project Ga0070728, IMG submission 66723) | Marine sediment microbial communities from the Atlantic coast under amendment with organic carbon and nitrate - tdDd47.1 | ecosystem: Environmental > Aquatic > Marine > Coastal > Sediment | place...
GCATTGGCGTCATGGGTGCAGGAGACCACGCCGCCGGCGCCGTCGACCGTGTCGAGGGCGTATTTGACCACGTCATGGCCGGCGATCCGCACCGCGTGGATGAACAGGCTGCCGGCGAAATCGCCGAGGCCGAACCGCGCGCGCAGCTCGCGGCTGTCCAGGACGACGCTGGCGTTGGCGGCAGGCAACGGCTCCTCCCATTGGGCGAGGACCGACCCGTCGGCGTCGAACAGGCAGAGCCACAGCGCCGGATCGGCGGCTCCGTAGGCGGCCCAGTAGTTGGCGGTGACGATCCGGGTTCGCTGGTCGGCCGAATCGCGGAGGAAGGCGAAGTTGGTGGCGAAGTTCAGCGGTGCCAGATAGGTCGTCGGGTCCGACAGCATCCCGTCGGGCAGGCGCAGATCGTCGAACCCCGTTACCGCCACCCCGTCGGGCAGCAGATGGGCGATCTGGGCGCGCAGCCGCGCCGAATCGAAGGCGGCGACGAACAGGGTCCTGCCGTCGGTTTCGGCCAGCTCGGTGACCGGCCGGGCGGCATGGCCGGCGAATGTCGTGCCCACCTCCTCCAGCCGCTGGACGAAGACGCCGGCCAGGTCCCAGCCGGAGATGTCGTACAGGGCGGCGAAGGCGGCGAACTGGCCGAGAGGGTCGTAGACCGCGATGGGGCCGGCCTCGCCCAGCCGGCGGGCCAGGCCGGCGGCGGGTTCGGCGATCAGCGGATGGCCCAGCGCCTTGAACAGGCTGCTGCCGCCGGCATTGTTGCCGGGCCGCCAGGCGCCGGCATCGGCGTTGGTGAAGGTGGTGATATCGAGGGCCATGGCGCCGCTCAGCCCGCCGCGACCAGCTTCTTGAGCCGCGCCGAGACCCAATGCCGGGCCTGTTCGCGGCGGCGGACCCCGGCGCTGGTCACCCAATTGATCTGGACCGAGCGGCGTCGTCCGACGAAGGGCGCGTGGCCGTGGAACGAGGCCGCGCCCCGGCGGAAGGCGAGCAGGGTGCCGGGGCCCGGCGTCACCTCGTCCGCGTAATCCTCCAGATTCTCGGCGTCGCGCAGGATGCGCAGGCGTCCGCCGGCCGCCTCCCAGGTCGGCTCCATATAGATCAGCACGGTGATCAGCTTGGTCGTCGAATCGGTGTGGATGCGGCCGTCCTTGGCCTGGCACATGCCGCGCACCGTGGTCATCAGGGGCCGGCCGGTCAGGTCGATCCCGAACTTGTCCTCGAAGGCGGAACGCACCGGCGGTTGCGCGAAGGCGTCCAGCAGGCGGCGGAAGGCGGGGCCGGGACGGGTCTCTCCGACCGGGAAGCTGCCGGGCTCGGCGATGGCGGGAAAGTCGGCGAGCACCGCGTCGAAGGCCTCGGCCCGGACGAAGCGCGGCACGACGATGTGGTCGTAGGGGGTGTGCGCCAAGGGGGTGGCGGCGAAGGCGTCGAGGTCGAGGATGGCCGCGTCGTCGGTCACGTCAGAGTCCAAAATCGCCTATCTCCCAATCGGCGCGGCGGCGGTCGCCGTTACCGTTTGGGCGGATCGCCGCCGACATCGAGCGCCGCCGCTCACCCGCCCCGCCGGGCGGCGAGCCGGTCGCGGATCGCGTCGGCCAGCACCGTCATATCGTCCAGGGGCGGATAGGTCCATGTTTCGATCCGTCCGCGAAACGGCCGGGTCAGCCCGTCCGCCTCCAAACTTCGGTGAAAGCGGCGGAACTTGGCCGATCCGGGGCCGTCCAGCGCCACTACATGGACCGGCTTGCCGGTGCTGCAGGCCTCCGAGATCATGTTGACCGAATCGCAGGTGGCGACGACCGCGTCGGCCAGCGCCAGATAGGCGTAATAGGGATTGTCGCCGCCGCCGTCCCAGATCTCGGCCGGCAGACCCGCCAGCCGGTCGCGCAGGATGCGTGTGCTCTCCGCCCCCGTGCGCCGCGACGGCGTTACCATCAGCCCGGCGCCGGTCTCGCGGGCCAGGTCGGCCAGCTGGCGGCCCAGCCGGTCGGCGGCTTCGGCGTCGAACCGGTAGGCTTTGTTGTTGCCGCCGACCAGGACCGCGACCCGCGGACGGGGCAGATGGGCGAGGCGGGGCGCGAAGGCGGCCGCGGCGTCGGCCAGGCGTTCCGGGGTCACCCGATGCAGCCCGCCGCGCGTTTCCAGGACATTGGCGCCCCGCAGCCGGTCATGGGCGGGGGCGATGACAAGGTCGAAATCGCCGAGCCCGACGGTGGGGTTCTGGATCTGAACGGTGAAGCAGCGCCCCTTGGACGCCCGGCGGATGGCGCGGGAGAGGGCGACGGTCACCCGGCCGCTGGCGATCAGCAGATCGGGCCAGGGCGGCGCCAGCGCGTCGCCGGCCGGGTCGAGGGCGGCGAAGGGCGCGACCCACAGATGGGGGGGCAAGTGACGCCAGGGAAAGCGGACCCGGATCCGCTTGACCACCGGCAGGATGCCCAGGGCCTCGGCCAGCCCCAGGCACTGGTTTTCCATGCCGACCTTGCCGTCGGTCAGCAGCCAGCAGCCATTGGCGAGGGCTGGCGGCGCCTGTCGCGCGCGTCCGTCGGTCGACGCGGCGTCCTCGGGGCGAACGGAACCCGTCCCCGCGTCGGCGAGGCTTGAAATATTATTACCCTCGGTAATATTGTTACCCTGCATCGGATGCCGTGCAACCGTTGAATGATCCCTTCCATGCGCCGTGTCAAGCTCGACCGAATCGACGTTCAGATCCTGCGCGATCTGCAGGCCCACGGCCGTATGACCAATGTGGAATTGGCGCGCCGGGTGGGGATTTCGGCGCCGCCCTGTCTGCGTCGGGTGCGGGCGCTGGAGGCCGCCGGCTATATCCGCGGCTACCATGCCGAGGTGGCGCCGGAGGCGTTGGGATACGGGGTCACGGTGTTCGCCCAGGTGGGGCTCGCCAGCCAAGCCGAGCCGGACCTGAAGGCCTTCGAGGAGATGGTTCAGGAATGGCCGGAGGTCCTGGAATGCCACATGCTGGCGGGCGAGACCGATTTCCTGCTCAAGATCGCCGCCCAGGACTGGGACGCCTACCAGCAATTCCTGACCACCCGGCTGACGGCGGCGCCCAATGTCAGCCACGTCAAGTCCTCGCTGGCGATCCGCAGCGCCAAGAGCCTGCCGGGCGTGCAAGTGGACTTGCCGGCGGACGCTTAGCCGGCGCGCCGACCGGCTACTTGTAGGAAACCTTGAGGATCTCGTAGGCGCGGGTGCCGCTGGGCGTGTCCACCTCGACGCTGTCGCCGGTGTTCTTGCCGATCAGGGCGCGGGCGAGCGGCGAGGTCACCGACAACAGGCCCTGGCCGATATCGGCCTCGTCCGCGCCGACGATCCGGTAGGTGCTTTCCTCGTCGGTGTCCTCGTCGACCAGCTTGACGGTGGCGCCGAATTTGACCCCCTTGCCGGACAGCTGCTTGGCGTCGATCACGGTCGCGCGGCTCAGCTTGTCTTCCAGCTCAGCCACCCGGCCCTCGATGAAGCCTTGCCGTTCCCGCGCCGCGTGATATTCGGCGTTCTCGGACAGATCGCCATGCTCGCGCGCCTCGGCCAACGCCCGGATCACGTCCGGCCGCTCGACTTCCTTCAGGCGCTTCAATTCGTCTTTCAGCGCCGCCAGCCCCTCGGGCGTCATGGGGACAGTGCTCATTCGGTTCCCCGCGATTGCTAGTCCAAATCGATCCCACGGCCGCGCCGTATCCAACGGCCCGGCCAAAAGTCAAAAACGGCGCGCCGTCGATTCCCGCGCGCCCGTTTCCAGCCAGTCAGAACTCGCCAACAAAATAGGCTTGGATGGGGTTCACATCAAGGCCGCCCCCCCGCAGCGCCGCGATCGCCTCGACCGCCGCGCGCGCGCCCGCGACCGTCGTGTAATAGGGGATTTTCCCCAAAAGGGCGGTGCGCCGCAGGCTGAAACTGTCGGAGAAGGCCTGGGCGCCCTCGGTGGTGTTGAAGACCAACTGGACCGATCCGTTCTTCATCGCGTCGACGATATGCGGGCGGCCCTCGGTGACCTTGTTGATGTCGGCGACCTCCAGCCCCGCCGCGCGCAGGGACGCGGCGGTGCCACGGGTGGCGATCAGGTCGAAGCCCATCTCCACCAGGCGCCGGCCGAGTTCCGCCATGGCCGGCTTGTCCCGGTCGCGCACCGAGATGAAGACGGTGCCCGACAGCGGCACCTTGGTGCCGCCGGCAAGCTGCGACTTGGCGAAGGCATGGCCGAAATCCCGATCCAACCCCATCACCTCGCCGGTCGATTTCATCTCGGGGCCGAGGATGATGTCGACGCCGGGGAAGCGGGCGAAGGGAAACACCGCCTCCTTGACCGCCACATAGCCGCCGCCCGCGCCGTCCAAGTCGAACTGCGCCAGCGGCTCGCCGGCCATGACCCGGCTCGCATATTTGGCGATCGGCACGCCGGTCGCCTTGGCGACGAAGGGGACGGTCCGGCTGGCGCGGGGATTGACCTCCAGGATGTAGACCGCGTCGTTCTTGACCGCGAACTGCACGTTCATCAGCCCGACCACGTCCAGGCCGCGCGCCAGCTGCTCGGTTTGGCGGCGGATCTCCGCGACCACGTTCTCCGCCAGCGAATAGGGCGGCAGCGAACAGGCCGAATCGCCGGAATGGATGCCGGCTTCCTCGATATGCTCCATGATCCCGGCGACATGCACGCTCTCGCGGTCGGCGATCGCGTCCACATCCACCTCGATGGCGTCCTGCAGATAGGAATCGAGCAGCACCGGGCTGCCCGGCGACACGCGCACGGCGGTGCGCATGTAGCGGGCCAGCCCGTCGCGGTCATGGACGATCTCCATCGCGCGGCCGCCCAGCACGTAGGACGGGCGGATGACGACCGGATAGCCGATCTCGGCGGCGACCGCCTCGGCTTCCTCCTCGGACTTGGCGATGCCGTTGGCCGGCTGGCGCAGCCCCAGCCGCGCCAGAAGCTGCTGGAAGCGCTCGCGGTCCTCGGCCAGGTCGATGGCGTCGGGCGAGGTGCCGAGGATCGGGATGTCGGCTGCCTCCAGCGCCTGGGCCAGCTTCAGGGGCGTCTGGCCGCCGAACTGGACGATCACCCCCTTCAGGCTGCCCCGCGTCCGCTCGACCCGCACCAGCTCGATCACGTCCTCGGCGGTCAACGGCTCGAAATACAGCCGGTCCGAGGTGTCGTAGTCGGTGGAGACCGTCTCGGGGTTGCAGTTGACCATGATCGTCTCCACCCCGGCTTCCTTCAGGGCGTAGGCGGCATGGACGCAGCAATAGTCGAACTCGATCCCCTGGCCGATGCGGTTCGGCCCGCCGCCCAGGATGATCACCTTCTCGCGGTCGCTGGGCTCGGCCTCGCATTCGGGGGGCAGGGCCTCGCCGCCCCGGTAGGTCTGGTCGTCCTCGTAGCAGCCATACATGTAGGGCGTGCGGGCCGGAAACTCGGCGGCGCAGGTATCGACCCGCTTGTAGACCGGCAGCACGCCCATCTCACGGCGGGTGGCGGCGATCTCCGCCTCCTCCGCGCCGACCAGCTCGGCCAGGCGCGCGTCGGAAAAGCCCATCTTCTTCAACGCCCGCATCCGCGCCGGTTCGGCGATGGCGCCGTCGGCGCGCAGGCTTTCCTCGGCCGCGACGATCTCGGCGATCCGGGCCAGGAACCAGGGGTCGTAATGGCAGGCGGCTTGGATCTCCTCCAGGCTCAGCCCGTGGCGGAAGGCTTGGGCGATGACCAGCAGCCGGTCGGGCGTCGGCTGGGCCAGGGCGGCGCGCAGGGCGGCGCGGTTCGTCGGCCCGCCGTCCTCGGGAACGGCGCCGGGGATCGTCACCTCGTTCAGCCCGGTCAGGCCGGTCTCCATCGAGCGCAGCGCCTTCTGCAAGGATTCGGCGAAGCTGCGGCCGATGGCCATGGCCTCGCCGACCGATTTCATCGAGGTCGTCAGCAGGGGTTCGGCGCCGGGGAACTTCTCGAAGGTGAAGCGCGGCATCTTGGTGACGACGTAATCGATGGTCGGTTCGAAGGAGGCCGGCGTCACCCCGGTGATGTCGTTGTCGATTTCGTCCAGCGTGTAGCCGATGGCGAGCTTGGCGGCGACCTTGGCGATGGGAAAGCCGGTCGCCTTCGAGGCCAGCGCCGAGGAGCGCGAAACCCGCGGGTTCATCTCGATCACCGCCAGCCGGCCGTCCGCCGGGTTGACGGCGAACTGGACGTTGGAGCCGCCGGTGTCGACGCCGATCTCGCGCAGGATCGCGATCGCGGCGTCGCGCATGATCTGGTATTCCTTGTCGGTCAGCGTCAGGGCCGGGGCGACGGTGACCGAATCGCCCGTATGCACGCCCATCGGGTCGATATTCTCGATCGAGCAGACGATGATGCAGTTGTCGACCCGGTCGCGCACGACCTCCAGCTCGTATTCCTTCCAGCCGAGAACCGATTCCTCGACCAGAACCTCGTCGGTGGGCGAGGCGTCCAGGCCGCGGGCGACGATCTCATCGAATTCGTCGCGGTTATAGGCGATCCCGCCACCGGTGCCGCCCAGGGTGAAGGAGGGCCGGATGATCGCCGGCAGCCCGACCTCTTCCAGAATCTCCCGCGCCTCGTCCAGATCGTGGGCGACGGCGCTTTTCGGGCATTCCAGGCCGATCCGCGCCATCGCGGTGCGGAACAGGTCGCGGTCCTCGGCCTTGTCGATGGCGTCGCGGTTGGCGCCGATCATGGTGACGCCGAACTTCTCCAGCACCCCGTCGCGGGCCAGCGACAGGGCGGTGTTCAAGCCGGTCTGGCCGCCCATGGTCGGCAGCAGGGCGTCGGGCCGCTCGCGCTCGATGATCTTGGCGACGGCTTCCGGCGTCACCGGCTCGATATAGGTGGCGTCGGCGATCTCCGGGTCGGTCATGATCGTCGCCGGGTTCGAATTGACCAGGACGATCCGGTAGCCCTCCTCGCGCAGGGCCTTGCAGGCCTGGGTGCCGGAATAGTCGAATTCGCAGGCCTGGCCGATCACGATCGGCCCGGCGCCGATCACCAGGATGGTCTCGATATCGGTACGTTTAGGCATTTTCGGCCATCAGCCGCACGAAGCGGTCGAACAAATAGTGGCTGTCCATCGGACCCGGCGAGGCTTCGGGATGGTACTGGACGGAGAAGGCCGGCCGGTCGGTGGCGCGCAGCCCTTCCAGGCTGCCGTCGAACAGCGACAGATGGGTCTGCTCGACCGTCGCCGGCAGGCTGTCCGCCAGAACGACGAAACCGTGGTTCTGGCTGGTGATCTCGACCTTGCCGGTCGCCAGGTCCTTGATCGGATGGTTGGCGCCGCGATGGCCGGTGGCCATCTTCGCCGTCTTGCAGTCCAGGGCGCGGGCCAGAAGCTGATGTCCCAGACAGATGCCGAACAGGGGAACGCGGGCGTCCAGGACCGCGCGGATCGCCGGCACCGCGTAGGCGCCGGTCGCCGCCGGGTCGCCCGGGCCGTTGGACAGGAACACGCCGTCCGGCTCGTGGGCCAGGATTTCCGCGCCCGTCGCCGTCGCCGGCAGGACGGTGACCTTGCAGCCGGCGCTGGCCAGGCAGCGCAGGATGTTGAGCTTGGCGCCGAAATCGATGGCGACGACGTGGTAGACCGGCGATTTTTGACGCCCATAGCCCTGTCCCAGGGACCAGCGGGTTTGGTCCCAGCCATAGGGCTGGCGACAGGTGACCTCCTTGGCCAGGTCCATGCCGGCGAGGCCCGGCCAGGCGGCGGCCTCGGCGCCAAGGGCGGCGATATCCGGCGCCGCGCCCGGCGCCGCCCGGCAGATGGCGCCGTTGGGCGCTCCGCCGTCGCGGATCAGCCGGGTCAGGCGCCGCGTGTCGATCCCGGCCAGCCCGACCAGGTTGCGGGCCTTCAGCCAGGCATCCAGATGCTCGGCCGCCCGCCAGTTGGACGGGTCGGTGATGTCGGCCCGCAGGATGACGCCGCGGACCGCGGGGGCCTGGGTCTCGATATCTTCGGGATTGGTCCCGACATTGCCGATATGGGGGAAGGTGAAGGTGATGATCTGCCCGGCATAGGACGGGTCGGTCAGGATCTCCTGATAGCCGGTCATCGAGGTGTTGAAACAGACCTCGCCGACGGCGGTGCCCGTCGCGCCGATCCCCCGGCCCAGGAAACAGGTGCCGTCGGCCAGGACCAGCGCCGCGTCCGCCGGCGGCGCCATGGGGATCGACTCCGCGTCCCGGCGCGCGGGCGCGCGCTGCGATGAAGGAGTCGGCTCGCTGGTCGGCATCTCGTCCTGTCCCGTGGTGGCGCGCCTGTTCGGCTCCCGTCCGCTATCCGGTTCCCGGGCGCGCGACAAGGCTCGCGCCACCTTGGTCGGGGTCGGGCGCATCGCCGGTCAATGCAAGGAACCCGGCTGTAAATAGGCGGAAGCCGGCGCGCCGTCAAGCCAAAGATTTGTAAATAAGACCTTATTTTTCAATAAGTTGCGAAATTGGACTCGTTTGCCATTTGGGACGCGATCCTGTAACGTCGCGGCTTTCGTAAAAACACGGGACGGCTCCGCCGGGCAAAGCGTCATGCTTCGCGAACGCGTCAACGAGGCCCTCAAGGCCGCGATGAAGAGCAAGGAACAGCGCGCCGTCGCCACGTTGCGGCTGATTCAGGCGGCGCTAAAGGATCGGGATATCGCCGCCCGGTCGAAGGGGAACACCGAGGGCATCGACGAGGACGAAATCCTCCAGATGCTCCATAAAATGGTGGCCCAGCGGCGCGACAGCATCGAAATGTACGAAAAGGGCGGGCGCGACGATCTGGCGGCGCAGGAAAAGGCCGAGATCGACATCATCCAGACCTTCCTGCCGGCGCAGATGAACGATGCCGAGATCGCCGCCGCGGTCGAGGCCGCCATCGCCGAGACCGGCGCCGGCGGGATCAAGGATATGGGCAAGGTCATGGCGTCGCTGCGCGCGCGCCATCCGGGGGCGATGGATTTCGGCAAGGCCAGCGCCAAGGTGAAGGCGCTGCTCGCCTGATAGACCGTTCGGCGGCCCGCTGCCGCCCCGGAACGGTGGGCCCGGAACGCCGGGAACGAGGGTCGGCCCGCCCGATTGGGCGGTCATGAAAGGGTTGGCTCGATGGCCTTTCCGCCGTCTTTTCTGGACGATATCCGCGCCCGGGTCTCCCTGGAGGAGACGGTCGGCCGCAAGGTCAAGCTGATCCGCAAGGGCCGCGAGATGTGGGGGCTGTGCCCCTTCCACAACGAAAAGACACCGTCCTTCTCGGTCAGCGACGCCAAGGGTTTCTATCACTGTTTCGGCTGCGGCGCCCATGGCGACCTGTTCGCCTTCGAGATGCAGACCGCCGGGGCCAGCTTTCCCGAGGCGGTCGAGCATTTCGCCGGGCTTGCCGGGTTGCCGATGCCCGAGGTCACCCCGGAGGACCGCCGCCGCGCGGACCGGGCGAAGACCCTGCTGGACGTCATGGAGGCAGCTTGCGCCTGGTACGAGGGTCAGTTGCGCGCGCCGGTCGGCGAGGCGGCGCGCGCCTATCTGGCGGGACGCGGCTTGGACGATTCGGCGCTTCGCCGCTTTCGGATCGGCTTCGCGCCGCCGGGAAGCCGGGCCTTGCGAAGCGCCCTGACGACGGGGCCGGACAAGCTGCCCGAGCCCTTGTTGATCGAAGCCGGCCTGCTGGTCCGCCCCGAGGACGGCCGCGCGCCCTATGACCGGTTTCGCGGCCGGGTGATGTTTCCGATCGGCGATCGGCGCGGCCGGATCATCGCCTTCGGCGCCCGGGCGATGGGCGACGCGCAGCCGAAATACCTCAATTCCCCCGAAACGCCGCTTTTTCACAAGGGGCGCGTCCTCTACGGGCTGGCCGAGGCGCGCGAGGCGATGCGGGCGGCCGGCGAGGGAATCGTCGCCGAGGGCTATATGGACGTGATCGCCCTGCAACGCGGCGGTTTCGTCAACGCCGTCGCGCCGCTGGGCACGGCCTTGACCGAGGACCAGATGACCGAGCTGTGGCGCCAATGCCGGACCCTGATCCTCTGCTTCGACGGCGACGCGGCGGGAGCGCGCGCGGCGACGCGGGCGCTGGAACGGCTGTTGCCGCTGATCGCGCCCGACCGGCGGGCGCGGTTCGCCCTGTTGCCCGAGGGGCAGGACCCGGACAGCCTGATCCGATCCGGCGGCGCGCCCGCCATGCGGCGGGTGCTGGACGGGGCGCTGGAGCTGCACGAGGCGCTGTGGCGGATCGAGCGCGGGCGCGGGGCCTTGGATTCGCCCGAGGATTTCGCCGATCTGGAGAAGCGGCTGGAGACCGCCTGGGGCCGGATCGGCGATTCGGCGTTGCGCTACCGCTATCGCGAGCATTTCCGGGCCCGGCTGAACGCCGCCTTCCGGGCGCCGGGCGGCGCCGCGGGCCGGCCCCGGCGCGGCCCGGACATGGCGTCGCCGGGGCCGATCCGGCGCCGCCCCGGCGCGGGGGTCGCGAACAGCGGCGAGATCCAGGAGCGCATTCTGCTCGCCGCGATTCTCAACCATCCGGACCTGCTGGCCGAGGTCGACGAAGCGGTCGGCGGGGTCGCCTTCGCCACCGCCGAGCTTGACAAGCTTCGTCAGGAAATCCTAGAGCATGCGTCCCGATCGGGGCTTGACTTGACGGACTTGAAAAGCCACTTCAAGGCACGCGGTTATTCGGGGCTTCTCGATCGGGTTCTGAACGAGGACGTTTATGTCCATGCCGGCTTCGTTCGACCGGGGGCGACGCCGGACGCCGTTCGCTCGGGCTGGAAGCAGACCTTGGCGCGGTATCTGAGGGACCAGATCGAGGCGGAGTTGGACGACGCGCGGCGCGCTTTGGCGGAAAATGCGACGCCCGAGGCCATGGCCAGGATGAAAGAGCTTCAGGACCATAAGAATCGAATCGAGGCGATCGCCGCCGACGAACGCGAATTTGACGAGGTGCGCCCGCGCGAGATGTGATGCGGGCGCGACGGTCTTTCGGTGGCCGGCGGACGCTTGCCGCCCGCCGGGGCGCCGGCCTTCGGGCGGACGGTTCTCCGGTCGGGGGCGGGGCGAGAAACGGGATTTTGACGGTAGGGACGGCGACCTGATGGCGACGAAAGCGACTCAGACGGCGAAGAGGGCTGCGAACGGCGAGGATTCGACCGCTTCGGAACAGCCGCTCATCGGAAGTTCGGCGGCGGCGTTCAAGAAGCTGCTCGCCCAGGGCAAGCAGCGCGGCTATCTGACCTATGACGAGCTGAACGCGGTCCTGCCCCAGGACAAGGTGTCGTCCGAGCAGATCGAGGATCTGATGGCGACCCTGTCCGAGATGGGCGTCAATGTCGTCGAGGCCGAGGAGGCCGACGACGGCGCCGCCGCGCCGGCCGCCGCGGCCGCCAACAGCGGCGATGGCGACGCCAGCGGCAATGTCGCCGATTCCGACATTGGGCGGACCGACGATCCCGTCCGCATCTATCTGCGCGAGATGGGCAGCGTCGAGCTTCTGTCCCGCGAGGGCGAGATCGCCATCGCCAAGCGGATCGAGGCCGGGCGCGAGAAGATGATCGGCGGCCTGTGCGAGAGCCCGCTGACCGCCGTCGCGGTCATCGATTGGCTGGGCGACATGCTGGAAGGGCGCATGTTGCTGCGCGACATCGTCGATCTCGATTCGACCTACGCCGCCGAATTCGGCGCCCCGCCGCAGGCGAACGCCGCCAACGCGACCGACGGGACCAACGGGACCAACGGGACGGCAGACGAGGGGAGCGACGCGTCGGCAAGCGAAGACTCCGAGGGCGGCGAAACGGCGGACGACGCGGCCGGTTCCGAAGACGACTCCGATGACGACGACGATGGCGGCGACGAGGTCAATCTGTCGCTCGCCGCGATGGAACGCGCCTTGATGCCGATGGTCGAGGAGACCTTCGCCAAGCTCAGCGCCGCCTTTCCCAAGCTGCGCAAAGCCCAGCTCCAGCGCCTGGAGCTGATCCGCGACGGCCAGGAGGTGGGCGCGTCGGTCGAGCGGCGGATCCGCAAATACGGCACGGAGACGATCGATCTGGTGCGCGGCCTGCGGCTGCACAATCTGCGGGTCGAGGAACTCGTTCACGATATCAGCACCGTCAATCGCGGCTTGCTGGGGATCGAGAAGCGGTTGTTGAGGCTGGCGCTCGAGTCGGGCATCGATCGCAAGGCCTATTTCGACCAGTATTACGGCAACGAGCTGGACCCCAACTGGCTGCGCCGGGTCTCGCGCCTGTCGGGACCGGGCTGGAAGGAATTCAACAAGTCCCACCGCGACGAGATCAAGGCCCTGCGCGACGGGATCGGCGAGGTGGCGTTGGACACCGGCATGGAGATCGGCGAGCTGCGCGCGCTGATCAAGGTGGTTCGCCAGGGCGAGCGCGAGGCCAGCCGGGCCAAGAAGGAGATGGTCGAGGCCAATCTGCGCCTCGTCATCTCGATCGCCAAGAAATACACCAATCGCGGCCTCCAATTCCTGGACCTGATCCAGGAAGGCAATATCGGCCTGATGAAGGCGGTCGATAAGTTCGAATACCGCCGGGGCTACAAATTCTCCACCTACGCGACCTGGTGGATCCGCCAGGCGATCACCCGGTCGATCGCCGATCAGGCGCGCACCATCCGCATCCCGGTCCATATGATCGAGACGATCAACAAGCTGGTCCGGACCTCGCGCCAGATCCTGCACGAGATCGGCCGCGAGCCGACGCCGGAGGAGCTGGCCGAGCGGCTGGGCATGCCCCTGGAGAAGGTGCGCAAGGTCCTGAAGATCGCCAAGGAGCCGATCAGTCTGGAAACCCCCATCGGCGACGAGGAAGACAGCCATCTGGGCGACTTCATCGAGGACAAGAACGCGGTCCGCCCGGTCGACGCCGCGATCCAGTCCAACCTGCGCGAGACCACGACCCGCGTCCTGGCCAGCCTGACGGCGCGCGAGGAGCGCGTCCTGCGGATGCGGTTCGGCATCGGCATGAACACCGACCACACGCTGGAAGAGGTCGGCCAGCAATTCTCGGTCACCCGCGAGCGCATCCGCCAGATCGAGGCCAAGGCCCTGCGCAAGCTCAAGCATCCCAGCCGCTCGCGCAAGCTGCGCAGCTTCCTGGACACCTGATCCGGCGCGTCCGCCGTCCTGCGCCGCGGGCGCAAGGGGCGGCGTTGGCGCCGGTCAGCGCGCGGTGTAGCCGCCGTCGATCACCAGCTCCGCGCCGGTGACGAATTTGGACTCCGCGCTCGCCAGATAGAGCACCCCCTGGGCCACGTCGTCGGGCTGGCCCAGATGGCCGAGGGGATGCATCGCCTCCAGGCTGGCGCGCAGCCGGTCGCCCTTGTCGGTCGACGCCAGCCAGCGCTCCACCGCCGGCGTCGACATGTAGCCGGGATGGACCGAATTCACCCGGATGCCGTAGCCCTTCTTCGCGCAATGCAGCGCCGCCGACTTGGTCAGCAGCCGCACGCCCCCCTTGGCGGCGTTGTAGGCGGGCAGGTTGGGGTCGCCGACGATCCCCTCGATCGACGAGATATTGACGATCGACCCGCCGCCGGTCGCCTTCATCGTCAGGATCGCGTGCTTGGTGCCTAAGAACACCCCGTCCAGATTGACCGCCATCGACCGCCGCCAGGCCTCCAGGCTCACCTCCTCGATGTTCCGGGGCTCGGCATAGCCGGCATTGTTGATCAGGATGTCGAGCCGGCCATGCCGGCGGACGGCGTCGGCGATCGCCGCGCTCCAATCCCCCTCGATCGCGACGTCCAGCCGGCAAAAGGACGCCGTCCCGCCCTCGGCCGCGATGGCGCCGGCGACCCGCGCGCCCCCCTCGGCGTCGATGTCGGCGACGATCACCGCCGCGCCCTCGCGGGCCAGCAGGCGGGCGGTCGCCTCGCCCAATCCCGATGCCGCGCCGGTGACCAGCGCGACGCGGCCGTCGACCCTGCCCATGGGTGCGCCCCCTTCGGTTGGTGTGCGCCCGTATCATGCGGCGCGGCCGAGTGGCGGTCCAGGGGCTCGCCCCAATTCTCGGTCGGTTGCGCGGCGCGCGGTCGGCCCTATGATGGCGGGAATCGACGCACCCCTTGAGGATCGAACTGGCCGGCCGATGGCGCATCCCGAATCGAAGAAGGTCATCTACGCGGCGCTGATCGGCAATTCGCTGATCGCCGTGACCAAGTTCGCCGCCGCCGCCTTCACCGGCTCGTCGGCCATGTTCAGCGAGGCGATCCATTCGGTCGTCGATACCGGCAATCAGCTTCTGCTGCTGCACGGCCTGCGCCGGGCGAAGCGTCCGGCGGACGATTACCATCCCTTCGGCTACGGGATGGAGCTCTATTTCTGGACCTTCGTCGTCGCCATCCTGGTCTTCGCGGTCGGCGCCGGGATCTCCTTCTATGAAGGGGTGACCAAGCTGCTCGACCCGCATCCGGTCACCAACCCCGAGATCAACTATATCGTCCTCGGGGTGGCGATGGTCTTCGAGGCCGGCGCCTGGTGGATCGCCTACAAGGAGATGCGGCGCATCCAGGGCCGGCGCGGCCTGTTCGAGACGGTGCGCAAGAGCAAGGACCCGACCGTCTTCACCGTCCTGTTCGAGGACAGCGCCGCGATGCTGGGCCTGTTCGCCGCCTTCGTCGGGATCGCCCTCGGCCAGGCGCTGGACATGCCGGCGCTGGACGCCGCCGCGTCGCTGGTGATCGCCGTCATCCTGGCCGGAACGGCGACGCTGCTCGCCTATGAAAGCAAGGGGCTGCTGATCGGCGAGGCGGCGAGCCCGGCGACCGTCGCCGGGGTGCGCGAGATCGTCGCCGAGGCGCCGGGGATCACCGCGATCAACGAGCTTCTGACCATCCATTTCGGGCCCCGCGACGTTCTCCTGACCCTCAGCCTCGATTTCAACGACCTGCTCACCGCCGGCGAGGTGGAGGAGGCGATCAGCCAGATGGAACGGCAGATCAAGACCCGGTTCCCCCAATTCACCCGCGTCTTCATCGAGGCCCAGAGCGGCGAGGGCCACCGCCGCGCCCTGGCGCGGGACGCGGAACCGCCGGCCTGAGGCGGCCCCCGTTTCGCCCGCCGGCGATTTGGTCTAGGCTCCGCCCCCCGGCCGCCCCCCGGCGGGCCCGTAGCTCAATTGGTCAGAGCGGACCGCTCATAACGGTCTGGTTGCAGGTTCGAGTCCTGCCGGGCCCACCAATCACTTCCGGCCAGCGGCGCCACCAAACGATAGCGGCTGAGCGAAAGAGCCGGGCGGCGGTGGCGAAGTCGGCCAAAGCGTCCATCATTGGATCTGTGCGAATGGAAGATGTCTTACGATTGACGATGCCGCCCTTATGGCCACAATGGGCTTTTCAACAATAGGGCGACGGATGAAGGCGCTCTCGGCCCGCGAAGCCAAGTACAACTTTGGACGGCTGATTGACACGGCGTGCGCGGCGCCCGTGGTGATCGAGAAGCACGGACATCCGGTCGTGGTGGTGATCGCGGTCGAGGAATACGAGAAGCTGACCGGCAATGCCGCTCCGCAGTCCCGCGACAAGAACACCGAATCGAACGGTAACTGATGCCGATTCTGAGTTGGCTGACCCGAGACGAGGATATTCGCACCGCGAGCCGTGTGCCCTACCGCCTGCTGGAAGAAGTTCCGGATCTGTCGGCCGGCGACGGCGATTCGGGCAACATGCTGATCCAGGGCGACAACCTGGAAGCGCTGAAGGCGCTGCTGCCGTTCTATGCCGGCCGAGTGAAGTGCATCTATATCGACCCGCCTTTCAACACGGGTCAAGCGTTCGATCATTACGACGATAACTTGGAGCACACGATTTGGCTCAGCTTAATGTACGCTCGGCTAGAACTCTTACAGCAGCTCCTCTCGGAACAGGGAACGATCGCCATTCATCTGGATGATGAAGAGCTCGCTTATGCTGCGATCATCATGGATGAAATATTTGGGAGAAAGAACCGCGTAAACCTAGTGACTTTTAAGCAGGGCGCGGCCGTCGGCCATAAGGCTATTAATCCAGGTCTTGTTACAAACACCAATTTCGTTCTCATATATGCCAAAAATAAATCAGGCGGATGGCGACCGAACCGGGTTTTCTCGCGCCGAGATCGCGACAAGCGTTACTCTAACTTTATTGCTAACTATGGTGAACATTTCTCTGAATGGAAACTGGTCCCACTCTCCAAGGCTTTCGCTGAACACTTGGGGATGACGCAGAAGGAGGCAAAAAAGGAGCTCGGTGATGAATTCGAGGCACGTCTTGATGAATTCGTGATCCAGAACGCACATCGTGTAGTCCAGCCGGTTCCACCGGCTTACGATGGCGTAGGTCAAGAGACTCGTGAGCTTATCGACAAATCAAAGAAAAATCCTGATCTCGTATTTTTGCAGAAGCGGAATGGATACTCTGACATATACCTGAAGAATGGGAAAAGATGGCTGTTTTACGCGGGAAAACTCAAAGAAATAGATGGTGAGCTGATTTCAGGAGAACCCCTGACAAATCTTTGGGATGATCTCTTATCCAACAATTTGCACAATGAGGGCGGAGTAAAATTTCCAAAAGGCAAGAAGCCGGAGGCGCTTATTAAGCGCATTTTCGAGCTGTTTTCAAACCCTGGCGATCTTGTGATGGATTCCTTCCTCGGTTCCGGCACAACTGCGGCCGTCGCGCATAAGATGGGGCGAAGGTACATCGGCATTGAAATGGGCGAACACGCCCGCACCCTCTGCACGCCTCGCCTTAACAAGGTTATCGAAGGCGAACAGGGCGGGGTCTCGAAAGCAGTCGGCTGGAAAGGCGGCGGCGGGTTCCGCTTCTACCGCCTCGGCCCGCCCGTCTTCGACGAGGAAGGCCACATCCGGCAGGATATCCGCTTCCCCGTGCTTGCAGCGCATGTCTGGTTCTCCGAGACCGACCGGCCGTGGGATGGCAGGGATGGTAGCCCGCTGCTCGGCATTCACGATGGCCGCGCCTATGCGCTGCTTTACAACGGCATCCTCGGCGATAAGCGGCCCGGCGGCGGCAATGTGCTGACCCGCGCGACCCTCGCCCTGATCCGTGAGGATATCGCCAAGCTGGCGCCGGACTTTGACGGCCCGCTGACCGTCTATGGCGAACAATCCCGGCTGACGCCCGCGACGCTCGACCGCGAGCGCATCACCTTCAAGCAGACGCCCTACGACGTCAAAGCGCGGTCCTGAGGGGGGGCTTCTGATGAAGCTGAAGCAATACCAGACCGATACTCTCTCCGTTCTCCGCCGCTTCTTCGAGGAGGCGCGCGTCGCCGGCCCCAAGGGCGCGTACGAGGCGATCACCAAGGAGCCGGAGCAGGCGAAGCGGCTCGGCCGCTATGGCGGCACGTACACGCCGCTCGCCGAGCTGCCGAACGTTCCTTACGTGTGTCTGCGCCTGCCGACGGGCGGCGGCAAGACGATCCTTGGCGCATACTCCATCGGCATAGCCCGCGATGCCTGGGTGGAGAAGGACTACCCGTTGGTCCTGTGGCTGGTGCCGTCGAACACCATCCGCCTGCAGACGGCCGAGGCGCTGAAGAATGTCCGCCATCCCTATCGGCAGGCGCTCGACGAGGCCTTCGACGGACGGGTGCGCGTGTTCGACATCGCCGATTTCACGCATATCCGCCCGCACGACATCCGCGACCATTGCTGCATCGTCGTCGGCACGATCCAGACCCTGCGCGTGTCGAACACCGAGGGCCGCAAGGTCTATGCCCACAACGAGAACATGGAGCCGCATTTCACGGCGCTGCCCAAGTCCCTGCCGGGGTTTGAGACGCTGGAGGGCGCCGGCGTGAAATTCTCCTTCGCGAACCTGATGCACATCCACCGGCCGCTGATGATCGTGGACGAGGCGCACAACGCCGTTACGGGCCTGACGCGGGAGATGCAGGCGCGGGTGAACCCGTCCGCCATCATCGAGTTCACGGCAACGCCCCGCCTCAACTCCAACATCCTGCACAGCGTGACGGCGCAGGAGCTGAAGCTCGAAGAGATGATCAAGCTGCCGATCATGCTGTCGGAACACGACACCTGGCAGAACGCGGTGAACGGCGCCATCGCGGCACGTGCATCTCTGGCCGAGGAGGCCGACAAGGACCCTGACTACATCCGGCCCATCGTGCTGTTCCAGGCGCAGCCGAGGAACCAGGAAGTGACGGTCGAGGCGCTGAAGAAGCATCTGATGGAGGTCGAGCAGATCCCAGAGGACAAGATCGCCGTGGCGACCGGCGATCAGCGCGAACTCGACGGCATCAACCTGTTCGATCCGAAGTGCCCCATCGAATACGTGATCACCGTGGAGGCGCTGAAGGAGGGGTGGGACTGCTCCTTCGCCTACGCCTTCTGCTCCGTGTCTCGGATACAGAGCGCGGTGGATGTGGAGCAGCTTCTGGGGCGCGTGCTGCGAATGCCCTACGCCAAGCGCCGCAAGGCGGACGCGCTGAACCGGGCATACGCCTTTTTGTCTGAGCCGTCCTTCGGCGAGGCGGCGCGGTCGTTGGCCGACAAGCTCGTCGCCATGGGCTTCGACGAGGACGAGGCACGGGACAACATCGAGCCTGCGCAAACCTCGCTCGATGCCGATACCGGCCTGTTCGGGCGGCGCGAGAAGCCGAAGCCGACCTTCACGCACACGGTGACGGCGACGCCCGAGGTGGTTGCCGAACTGACGAAGCGCGAGGGGGTGAGCGTCCGCGACACAGGCGGCGGCAAGGTCGAGATCGCTGTCTCCGGCCGCGTCGATGGCGAACTGGAAAAGGGGATCGCCGAAACGTTGCCCGAGACGGAGCGGAAGGGCTTCGCCGAAGCCGTCTCGAAATACCGAGTTGATGTGAAGGACCAGTTGTCACCGGCCGAACAAGGCGAGGACTTCGAAGTGCCCCGCCTGATGTCGGAAATCCAGGGCGAGCTGGAGTTCGCCGACACCGACGTGTTCATGGAGGTTCACGACTGGTCGCTGCTCGATCATTCCTCGAAGCTGGGCGAAGCCGAGTTCGCGATCCGCGAGACGTCCCGTAGCTTCGAAATCGACCTCGACGGCAATCGCATCACCTATCAGTTCGCGGATGAGGCAGAACAGCTCGCACTGGACGTCGATGTGGAGGGGTGGACGGCGGAAGCGCTGACGATTTGGCTCGACCGGCAGGTGCGCCAGCCGGATATCCACCAGACCGAACTGCTGCGCTGGTTGCGCGACCTCGTCGGCCACCTGATTAATGGACGCGGGATGCGCATCGCGGCGCTGATGCGTTGCAAGTTCATCCTCGCCCGAAAGGTTCGCGAGAAAATTGCCGCGATTCGTCAGCGGGAGCGCGACAATGTCTATCAACGATACCTGTTCTCGCCGGAAGCCAAGGTGGACGTGTCCTTCGACGAGGCGTTCAGCTTCAAGGACCGGATGTACTGGGACCAGCGCCGTTATCGTGGCCGCTGGAAACCCCGTAAGCACTTCCTTGGCCCTGACCATGTGCCGGCCTTCGATGGCGCCGAGAATGGCGAGGAATTCCAGTGCGCGCAGGCCATCGACAGCCTGCCGGGCCTGAAGTTCTGGATCCGCAACGTCGCCCGACACCCCAACTCGTTTTGGCTGCCGACAGCGACGGACAAGTTCTACCCGGATTTCGTGGCTCAGTTGGACGACGGGCGCCTGCTCGTCGTCGAGTACAAAGGCGCCCACATTGCCGACGGCCCCGACACTGCTGAGAAACGCACCGTCGGCCAGCTCTGGGAGAAAAAGACCGATGGCAACGGGTTGTTCATCGTCGTCGAGAAGACGGTCGACGGAAGAGACATGCGGGAGCAGATAGTGGAGAAGATTGGCGCCTGATCCAGAGCTGTCTGGCCGCCCTCGTGAGGACCTGCGCATGTTGCCGGCCGACAGCGAAGAGCCGGTCGTGATGTTCGTGAGCAAGGAATACATCTCACTGGCTTGCCGCCTCACCGAAGGAGCCAAAGGACTGCGGCGCCTGTTCTACAATTCCAAGACCGTTCCGGATGCGCCGGGCTGCATGCTCAAAAAGTACGAAACGCGGACGCGGACCAACTGGCAGTACGAATGCGCCAAGGCGTTCATGAATGGTGACGTGACCCTCTGAAAACTGACATTCCCTTGATTCCGGTGCCAGTCGGTCGTTTAAACTATCGGTCGAACGGCGATTGGCCGGCACCCCGGCCGCGGCGAAGGACGGATCGTCGCGGTGCGGTGGATTTGAACGGAGCCTGGATATGACGGCAGGGACCGACGTGAAACGAACCGGCGGCGATGCGCGGGAGTTTCCGCCGCCGACCGATTTCGGCGACCGGGAATTCACCACGGCGCTGGTCAACGTCACCAATGTCTGCAACCTGAAATGCAGCCATTGCTTCGTCTACCGCGACGACAACCCCAACGCGGCGCGGGACAAGATGGACGACGCGACCATGCTGCACCAACTGCGCGCGCTGCGCGACAAGCACAAGATCCGCTCGATGCTGTTCATGGGCGGCGAGCCGATGATCCGCCGCAAGCTGGTGATGGAGGCGGCGCGCCTGTTCGATCTGCCGGCCATCGTCACCAACGGCATGTACGGCATCCCGACCCTGCCCGACGGGCTGGTCACCGTGTCGCTGGACGGGCCGCAGGAAATGAACGACCGCATCCGCGGCGCCGGCGTTTTCCAGAAGGTCAAGGCGGCGATCGCGGCGCGCGACCCCGACGACGGGACCACGGTGATCCTGCAGATGACCGTCACCCGCGACAACGCGCCGGGGATCGAGGACTTCATCGAGGAAATCAAGGACTGGCCCGTCGACGGGGTCGCCTTCACCTTCTACGTCCCGCACCGGAACGACCGGACGGGCCTCGCCTGGGACGACTTGACCGAGCGCGACGCGGTCGTCCGCCGGGTGATCGCCCTGAAGAAGAAATATCCCGCCCTGATCAAGTCCCATGTCGGGGCGCTGGAGATGATGCTCTCGGACCGCTGCCTGGACTCGACCGGGACGAAGGGCGAGACCTGCCTGATGCGCGCCACCCTGCCGCTCTATATGGGCGACGGCGGCAATTTCGAGCGCACCTTCTGCTGCTACGGCAACGATGTCGATTGCACCCGCTGCGGCGCCTATTCGGTGTTCAACACCGCCTATCACCGCCGGGTGCGGGGCGAGGACGACTACCACCACCGTACCCGCCATGTCGCCGGGGGCGCGCGCTGAGGGCGCGGCCGGGCGGCGCCGCGAAAGGCTCCGTCAGAAGCGGGCCGAGACGCTGACCGCCGTGTAGCGGTCGGCGCGGCGCTGGCCGTCGAATTCGGGCGTGCGGAAGACATGGGTGGCGGCCAGGCGGACGCCCTTCACCACGATCGCGGCGCCGAGCTGGAATTCGGCGACCAGCGTCTTCTTGTCCACATGATGGCTGTCGGCGACCGTATTGCCGTCCAGGAAGATGTTGCGCAGGACCGCGCGCCCCTCGGCGCCGGCGAACAGGTACCAGGCGAAGCCGGCGACCGGATCCACCGCGCCATGGCCGGACAGGCTGGGCCGGATCAGCGGCGGGCCGTAATCGACCGCCAGGTCCTGGCCCAGCCGCAGGATGCCGCCGACCCGCCCGAAGGTCATCACATTGCCCAGGCTGCCGCCGAAGCCGGGCAGAATGTCGGCTTCCAACCCGCCGACGCGCACGGGATCGGGCCGCCAGCGGCGGTCGAAGACCAGCATCAGGCCGGGTTCGTTCTCCAATTGATGCGCCCAGCCCTTGGACCGGGACACGTCGATCAGATCGTGGAAATTGTTCTGGACCTCGGCCCCCAGCGCGGCCGGACCGACCACGCCGATATCCAGCTCGACCGAATCCAGCGTCTCGAGCTCGAGCCCGCCCACCGAATGCGTGGTCTCGGCATGGGCCGACAGGCCGGCATACAGCCAGCCGGCATAGGGGCGGTCGTTGGTGACCAGATGCCGGGCCCCGGTGTCCTCGGGGGTGTAGATGTTCTGCCCCAGGGCCAGGCCCGCCCGCCCGAACCGCAGAGTGGCCAGGGGATAGAGGCGCTCGAGGATGTCCTTCACCCAGCCGGGCCCGTCATCGGCCTTGTCCGATACCCAGGCGAGGCGCGTGCCGTGGGTGTAGTGGCGGTCGGTGTCGGCCAGGCGGTCGTTCTCGATCTGCAGCATGTAGGTGCCGGCGGGAAACTCCGCCCGTGCCGCGCCGCTGAACAGAATGGCGGCTAGGACAAGGAGCCAGGCCGGGTTGTTCTTGATCGGCGACAGGACACGCATGATCCCCCATGACTAGGCCCTTTTCCGGCCTTGGCCAATACTTGTTTTGCGGTTCCGGCGGCGGCGTCGCGCGGGCCGGCGTCCGGGCTTGACCATTGCCCCGGCGCCTGCGGGTCACCTATAAGGACCCGACCCCGGATGCGCCGGGGGAAAGGGGGCCTCGATGCATGAAAGCGGCGCCAAGAGGGGCGCGGTTCTTCTCGCCGCGCTCTTCTTTTGCCTGGCCGGATGGGCGGGCGCGGCGGCGCCGGCCGCCGCCCAGTCCACGCACGGCTTCGGGCGCTTCGCGCCGGTCTCGGATGTGCGCGCCGGCCTGCTGCTGCACGATGTCGGCAAGGGCAACAAGGAGTCCGACACGCTGGACGCGAGCGTCGAGATCGTCTTGTGGCCGGTGCGCCTCGCCCGCTTCGACAACCGGTTCCTCCACTGGCTGGTGGCGCCGCGTCCGGTGTTCGGCGGGGCGCTCAATTCCGCCGGCGACACCAACCGGGTCTATGCCGGGTTCAACTGGGAATTCACCCTCGGGCGCAACTGGTTCGTCACCCCCTTCTTCGGCGCCGTCCTCCATGACGGCAATCTGGACCAGGCGACGGAGCAATGCCCGGCCGGCGGCGGCTGCACTCTGCCCGGCAATCGCCGCTACGTGAATACGGGAGAGCCGACGCTGGGCTCGTCGGTCCTGTTCCGCGAGGCCATCGAGGCCGGCTATGTCTTCCCCGGCGGGATCAGCCTGTCGGTCATCGCCGCCCATATCTCGAACGCCAGCCTGGTGCCCGACAATGACGGGATGGATTTCGTCGGGCTGCGGCTGGGGCTGAAATTCGACAACCGCCCGGACTGACCCGCGGCGGTCGCTATCCGCCCGCGTCGCCGGCATAGAGCGCCGCCCAGGCGGCGCGGGCGCGGTCCAGGGTGAATTCCGCCGCGACCCGGCGCCGCGCCGCCGCGCCCAAGGCTTGCCGGCGCGCCGGATCGTCGATCAGCGATTGCAGGGCCGCGGCCAGCGCCGCCGGATCGCGGGGCGGCACGATCAGGCCCGTCTCTCCCAGGATGCGCCGCGAATCGCCGACATCGGTGGCGACGACCGCGCGGCCGGCGGCCATGCCCTCGACGATGGCGTTGGGGAAGCCCTCGCCGAAGGCCGAGGCCGACGCCAGGATGTCGGCGGCCGCCAGCAGGCGCGGGATGTCCGCGCGCTCGCCCAGCCGGCGGACGTTCGGCGTCTCGGGGAGGGCGTCCGTGCCGGCCCCGATCAGCAGCGCGGTGGCGCCGTGAACGCGGGCGAAGGCCGCCAGGAAATTCGCGTGGTCCTTCATCGGATCGACCCGCGCGACCAGGGCGACGGCGACCGCGTCGGGGGCCAGGCCCAGCTCGTCGCGGGCGGCCCGGCGGCGGGCCGGGTCGGGCGCGAAGGGCGTCGGGTCGATGCCGTTGTCGATGACCGGGAAGGCGCGCGGCCGGTAGCCGATCCCGAGGTGATGGTCGCGTCCGGCCACCGAATTGGCGACCACTGCGTCGGGCCGGCCGGACAAGCGCGCGCAGAGGCGCACGACGATCCGCGAGCGCCTGGAATAGGCGCGCGGGTCCATGTCCGAGCAGCGCACGCCCCAATAGAGCCGGGTTCGCCGGCGCCGCCCCGAGAGCGCGCGGGCGATCAGCGCCGCCAAATCCGCATGGTACATCCAGCTTTGGACGATGTCGGGCGCCAGCCGTCGGATCGCCCGGACCAGCCGAAGGAGGCCCAGGGGCGACGGCCAGCCGGCGCGCATGCCCAGCTCGATCACCGCGATGCCGGCGTCTCGCAGGATATCGGCGTAGCGGCCGCCGGCGCCCAGGCTGACCACGGCGACGGGCCGCGCTTCGGGCGGCTGCGCGAGGACGAGGCACGTCAGCGCCCGCTCGGCGCCGCCGGTGCCCAGACCGGTGATGACATGCAGAACGCGCGGCGCGGCCACGAGCGGACGGTTCCCTCCCTGCGCCCCGAACGCCGGGGCGGTGGCCAGTCCTAGGCCGAAGCGCCGCGTCCCGTCAACGCGCGCTCACCGCCCGGCCGGCGCCGGCGCGGGGGCGGGAAGGGGCGTGGCGCGGGGGAGGAGGGCGTTCAGGCGG
>Ga0070728_10002291_pt1 | contig 24376 bp, 15 predicted proteins | sample tdDd471_FD_66723 | JGI IMG/M metagenome (GOLD analysis project Ga0070728, IMG submission 66723) | Marine sediment microbial communities from the Atlantic coast under amendment with organic carbon and nitrate - tdDd47.1 | ecosystem: Environmental > Aquatic > Marine > Coastal > Sediment | place...
AGTGTGAGCTTCTTCCAGTGGTTGAAGAACCTGAAGATGGTGATGAGGAAGCAGACGCAGACGGCGAAATAGTTGATGGCGATACCGAAGACGATCCCACTGATGGCGATGACACCGAAGACGACCCCACTGATGGTGACGATACCGAAGACGACCCCACCGATGGAGATGACACCGAAGACGATTCCACCGACGGTGATGATACGGAAGAAGATGAAGAAATAATAGTAGATGCCTGTGATCCAAATCCATGCACTGAAAGCAATCGCACTGTTTGTGTGGCAGATGATGCCAGTGGTTTCGTTTGCAATTGCGATGCAGATTTTGAGGATTATGGTGATGGAACATGCAAGACATCCGATCCCTGTGCCATTGAAGACCCCTGTGCTGCCACATATCAGGAATGTCTCAATGACAAAGGTGTGGCAACATGTGGAGACTGTCTGACTGGTTACGATGACTTTGATGGTGACGAATGTTTGTTCATTGATGCCTGCTCGGTCGAAGACCCTTGCCTTGTTGATAAGCAGGAATGTGTCAACGCCCAAGGCGTAGCAACATGTGGTGATTGCATAAACGAGTATCAGGACTATGGCAGTGGCGTATGCCTGCCGGATGATCCTTGCGCCATTAACGATCCCTGTGCCGCTGGTGGTAAAGCCTGTGTTAATGATATGGGCATTGCAACATGTGGTGATTGTTTAGGTGACTTTCAGGATTATGGTAGTGGTGAATGTCTGCCAAATGATCCCTGTGCCGTAAACGACCCCTGCGCTGCCGAGCATAAAGAATGTCAGAACAATTTGGGTGTAAGCGAATGCGGTGCTTGCCTTGATCACTTTACAGATTATGGTGATGGAACATGTCTGGCATCCGATCCTTGTGGTATCGAAGATCCTTGCGCTGCCGATTTGAGAGTTTGCGAAAACAATATGGGTTCCACCAGTTGTGGAGACTGCATTGACGATTATACAGAATATGGTGATGGTGAATGTCGCCTGGAATTCCCTTGTGCCTCAAATCCCTGCGATTCCATAGCAAACACAACCTGTGAGGCCGACAACGGTTATCACGAATGCAACTGCAGTGTCGATTATATGGATTATGGTGATGGCGAATGCCGTCCGGAAGATCCCTGTGAAGCAGATTCCTGTGACAGCATTGCGAATTCCGAGTGCAGCAATAATCAGGGTGTTGTGAGATGCGATTGTATCACCGATTATATGGATTATGGTGATGGCGAATGTCGACTGGTCGATCCTTGCGCCAGTGATGTCAGTTGCTCAGACAACCACCGGGATTGTGAAAACGATCAGGGTAATGTGAATTGCACTGATTGTGTTAATGGCTACCACGAGGTTGGCAGCACATGTGTTGAAGATGAAGTATGCGAAGTCAATACCTGCAACAATCATGGTAGTTGCTCTGTAGTAAATGGTGAAACCGAATGCGATTGTGAAGCAATATATGGTGGTGATACATGTAACCAGTGCGCCGATGGTTACGACAGCTATCCTTCTTGCGAATGTAATTTTACTGAACCGCGTTGTGATGGCAATATTCTGCTCACATGTTCTTCTGGAACACTTGTAGATATAGACTGCACCGAAATTGCTGATACTCTCGCTGGCGATGGTTCGCTTTGCGGAGATTATTACAATGGCACACCTGGTTGCCATGCCTGTATTCCTGGTGATCGTACCTGTGGCATGATGGGCGGATATCTTTGTGCCCTGACCTGTGGTGACAATGGTATGTGGCAGGATTATGATATTTGTAGTGCTTCAGCCGGTTGCGATAATGGATACTGCAATTAAGCTGTACTGATTTTACAATTAGCAAATATAGGAAACATACAAACCGCCTCTTTCAAGGGGCGGTTTTTTGCTAATTAGCGGAAAAGATGAAAGCGAAAATAGTTAAGAATTGTATATTTATCTTTAAGTTGTTGATATTGGTGGGAATATTACCGTTTGTATTTTTACTTTTAGCCTATGAACTATTTCTATTTACGGTATGTGGTTTTGACTTAAATTATTTTGAAATTGATGGTTGCCTTGATTCTGGTGGGTGCTGGAATTATGAGAGCGAAAGATGTCAGCAAGATATCCCATGCAATCCGAAACAACCATAAAACCATCCCAAAACCCCTTCTTTTATCAGTCCAGTATCCCTTTGGTATACAGTTGGCTTTGAATGTCTCTGTCGGCTTCAGAAAAGTTACAGATTTTGCTGTTTTAAGTATTTGATATTATTGGATAAAATTATAATTAAATATGGTGCGTGAAAAAGGTTGACACAAGGGATACCCTTCCTTATATTTTAGCATCCTGGCAAGCAAATTTGCCTTTATCTTTTATTAGCAGGATACTGGTTATGGGTAGCGAAAATAACAACACAGGTGTGCCACTTAAGGGTTGTCCAGAGGGCTTTGTAAAAGCAGATCTTCTGGCTCGCGCAATTGCCAGAATAATTGACACTCTTATTTTTGCCACTTTGAGCAGCTTCTTTCTGGTTGGGCTGCTTGCGGGTCTTTTGTATCTGCTGATTGCGGACGGATTGATGGACGGACGTTCACTGGGCAAGAAGATTATCGGCTTGAAGGTGGTGCTTGATCCTGAAATGACGCCGATTAGTTACAAGGAATCAATTATTCGTAACGCGCCAATGGCTCTATTGGCCCTGTTTGCTGTAATTCCGTTTATCGGTTGGTTTTTTCTGGTAACAGTTGGAACAGTGGTTATCAGTTTGTCTATTTATCTGGCTCTAACCGATGAAAGAGGACGCAGGGCCGGTGATATTATGGCCAGAACACTTGTTGTACCCGCCAAATGTACCCCGGTTGAGAGCAATTCAGAGCAGACTGATTCTGTTGTAGAGGAAGTTGAGACTCTAGCTGAAATTGATCAGAAGACAGAGACTGCGACAGTTGCTGAAAATGAAACAAATGAGCAAGAAGGAGGAAGCCACGAAGAGGAACATTGATTCGTGGATTAACTTAGATGAAAATTAAACGTTTAGACATCTGTGGATTTAAATCCTTTCCAGATAAAATGACCCTTGTGTTCGATAAACCCATTGTTGGTATTGTCGGGCCGAACGGTTGTGGAAAATCGAATATTGTTGACGCTGTGCGCTGGGTTATGGGTGAACAGCGAATCAAGTCGCTTCGTGGAGCCACCCGTGAAGATATTATTTTCGCGGGAACAGAAAAACGTGCCCCCATGGGTATGGCAGAGGTAACTCTTACATTTGACAACACAGATAAACTGGCACCGCCGGCCTATAATGATTATGCAGAAATTGGCGTTACCAGAAAATTATACAGAAACGGCGACAGCGAATACTACCTCAACAACACTCCCTGCAGATTGAAAGATATTACAGATCTGTTTCTTGGTACCGGTGCAGGCAGCAAAGCCTATTCCATTATCGAACAGGGTCACATTTCACTGATTGTTTCAGCTAAAGCCGATGATCGCAGATTGATGATTGAAGAGGCTGCCGGTATTACCAGATTTCACACCAGAAAGCGTGAAGCCGAGCGCAAGATGGCTGCCACCAAGCAGAATCTTCTGCGTGTTACCGATGTTATTGCCGAGCTTAAGAAGCAACTGGGCTCACTGTCGCGTCAGGCAAAAAAAGCCGAGCGTCATAAAGAATACAAGCAGCGTATTAAAGGTCTGGATCTGGAGTATACCAGTTACAAATACAGCGAGTGCATTAACGAAATCAACGGCATTATTGACGATATCGAAAAACTGGACAATGAACGCGAGGGTATGGAACTGAAGCTTTCCGCCATGGAAGGTGAAGTAGATGCCAGAAACCTTGAGTTGGTTGGTAAAGAGCAGGGCCTGGGCGAGCAGCAGGAGCAACTGTATTTGCTGGATCAGGCCAATAACCTTGATGAACGCAATCTGGAAGTATTTGCTCAGGACATCGAACGTATTTTAACTCGTGAAAAAGAGATTGTTACTGAACTTGAAGAGCTGGAAATCTCACTCAAAGAGCAAAGCAAACTGGTTAAGGAGCTTGAAGAAGAACAGAGCGGTGCGCTTGATCTGGTGCAGCAACGTGAAAAGAGACAGGCCGACGCAGATGAACGACAGCGAAAAGCTCTTGAAGCTTTTAACAAACAGCAATATGACACAGACAAGCTAAAGCGTGGCATTTTCGATGCCATGAGTAATGTCGATCGTTCACATCATAAACTGGAAACTCTCGGTCACAGAATGAGCGACAATGATGACAGAATCAAGCACAATCAGAATGAGCGCGCTGAAGTAGAAAAAAATTACAGCAAATATCTGGAAGAGAAACAACATTTTGCTGAAGAACTTGGTGGTTTGAAACAGTTCAAATTGCAACTTGATACTGAACGAGACGAACAAACCAAAAAACTTGCCAGAGAACGCGAAATATACATGGATCTTGAGGAGAGGCTTTCTCAGGAGCGCGAGCAGCTTACCAACCGCAAATCCCGTTTCGATTCCTTAAAAGAGCTGGACAAATCTCTTGAAGGATTTTCCGAGGGTGTAAAATCAATTCTTGCAGACGAGCAGGGACGATTTGAAGATGGCGAGCTGGTTGATGCGCTGGCGCGTTTAATAGAGGTTGACTCCGGTTATGAAACTGCTGTGGGTTCGGCACTTGGCGAACGCTTGCAATGGCTTATGGTCAGCGACCAGAGCGCTGCTATCAAGGGAATTGATATTTTAAACAGCGATAAGTCCGGGCGCGCAGGTTTTGTCCCAGCCTTTGGGCCGGAACCGGAATTGATGGTCGAGTTACCCGATGGATCAGAGCCATTGATTGATCATGTCAAGGCACTTGACGGTTCAGATTCTGTCATTGAGCGCATGCTCTCTGAAATAATGGTTTGCGAAACCATCGAGGCTGCCTGCTCTGCATATGATGAATGTAAAGGTGCATATTCTTTTGTTACTACCTCTGGTGAAGTCGTGGACAAAAGTGGAGCCTTGCTTGGTGGCTCTGGTGAGAATCTTTCCCAGGCCATTTTAAAACGCAGACGTGAAATGCAGGATCTGACTGACCGCATCGAAAAAATGCAGGAATTGTGCGACCAGCTATCCATGCAGCGCGATGACCGTATTGCTGCCATCCGCGAATTGGAAGGGGCAGTGGAATCTTCGCGTCAGAAGGGACACGAACAGGAAATACGCATATTGGAACAACAGAAGGATTTGCATCATCTGGAATCCCAGCTTGATCAGAGCAAGAGGCGTATGGATGCACTGGATAGAGAAGCACTCACTTTTGTTAAAGAACGCGATGAGTTTGTTAAACAGCAAACAGAGCTGGAAGCTATCTGCAAAACCAAAACCGATAAGCAGAAATTGATGGAGAAAGAGTTGGCAGCTTTGCAGGAGACACTGTCGGATCTCTCTGAAGAGCGGGATCTGGCCCAACAGGCTGCTACCGAAATGAAAGTTGAGCTGGCTCAGGCTGCACAGCGTCGTAAACATCTGGAAAGCGAACTTGTGATGTCGCGCCAGCGCACCAGTGATCTTTCGGGACGTATGGAGCGGGTAAGTGTAGAGAAAGAAAACGGTACTGTTCGTGTGGAAGAGCTTGAGCGTATGATCGAACGTACCAAAAAGCAATTTGACGAGCGGGTAGACAAGAGAGAGTTGCTGAAAAAAGAACTTGATATACATAAGGATGCTTTGGCCAAGGAACAGGAAGAGATTCGCCAGAAACTGGAAGAAGTCCGAACTGTCAGACAAAAGCTGGAAGAAGCCAAAAAGAAGCTGGCCGATCTTCAGCTTGTTCGTTCCGAGCGTTCCATAGAAGCCAAACACCTTGAAGAACGTGTTGACGAAAAATACGGTTTATCTTTAGCCGATGAGTTTGAAAAGCATTTGACCGAAGAAATTCCCGATGAGGGAGTTCTGAAAGAAATGAGTGAACTTCATAGCAAAGTCGAGCGTATGGGAGAGGTAAACTTAACCGCTATTTCCGAGTACGACAGAGTTTCCGAGCGTTATCAATTCCTGCTGGATCAGGAAGAAGATTTGACCAACTCCCTTTCCATGCTGGAAGATGCGATCAAGAAAATCAATCGCACCACCAGAAAGCGATTTAAGGAAACCTTTGAAGAAGTTAACGCGAAATTCTCGGAACTGTATCCGCAACTGTTTGGTGGAGGTGAGGCTTACCTCGAATTCACCGATCCGCAGGATCTTTTGAAAACCGGTGTGGAAATTATTGCCAGACCTCCAGGTAAAAAATTGCAGTCGGTAAATCTTCTTTCAGGTGGAGAAAAAGCACTGACGGCACTGAGCCTGATTTTCGCAATCTTTCTGTATAAACCGACACCCTTCTGTCTTTTGGATGAGGTTGATGCACCGCTTGATGATATTAACATCACTCGTGTCAACAATACCTTGCAGAAAATTTCAAAAGTCAGTCAGTTTATTCTGATTACGCATAACAAAAAAACGATGGAAATTACCAATACGCTATATGGTGTAACCCAGGAAGACGCGGGTATCTCCAAAATAGTTTCAGTAAATCTCACCTGAGGAAGTTTAATAATGCAGGATTTTGATATTAACGAATACATTAGCAAAGTGGAAGATTTTGTCAGCATTGTGATGGCTGATGATGTAGCCTTTTACGGTATTCTCGCAGTTGTTGCCCTTCTGCTAATTCTGGTAGTCTGGAAGCTGTTCTCTATTGGCTCCGGCAAGCAATTCGAAATTGAAGATGAGTACGAGGAAGAAGCTGCTCCCAAAGAACTGGTGGACAAGGTTATTGATGAAGCCGCCAAGGAAGCTGGAGCGGAACGGATAGAAGAACCAATTCTCAAGGCCAGACCTGAAGATGGTCTGCCTCTTGATAAGCCTGTTTCAAAGACCACGGACACCGTGGAAGTTTTGCGTCACTTGTCAACAGAGGTTGAAGGTGGAGAAGAATTTGAAACCCGTCCCATTGGCACTGATGAAACCATTACCGATCCACAGGTACATGAAGTAATTCCTCCGGTTTTAAAGGAAGATAAAAAGCCTGAGATAACACCTGAACCGGTCAAGGTAAAACCAAAGAAAAAGGCTGAGCCAGCCAAAGCCGAAGTAGAAGAAAAAGTTAAACCTAAAACTTTGGAACAGGGTTTAGCCAAGACCAAGGGCGGGTTTATGAGCAAGCTTAACAAGCTTGTCTTTGGTGCTGGCTCAATAGATGATGATATTATGGAGGAACTCGAAGAAATTCTCTATGAAGCTGATATCGGCCAGACCGCGACCCATCTTTTTGAGACTGTTACCGAGCAACTAAAGCGTAAAGAGTTGAAAGATCCTGCCAGAATCAAAGAGCTATTGAAGGCCGAGATAACCCGGATACTCGAAAAGCCAACTGTCGAAGATCGCATGAATGGCGATGCTCCGCAGGTTATCATGATGGTTGGTGTCAATGGTGTGGGAAAAACCACAACTATAGGTAAGCTTGCCCGACAGTACAGGCTTGATGGTAAAAAGGTCTTACTTGCTGCCGGTGATACCTTCAGGGCTGCCGCAGTAGAACAGCTTGAAGTATGGAGTCAGCGTTCCGAGGTCGAGATCATAACCGCCAAAGAGGGAGCCAATCCTTCAGGCGTTTTGTATAATGCTGTTGAGGCAGCCAAAGCGCGTGATGTCGATATCATGATTGCCGATACCGCGGGTAGACTGCATACCAAATATAATCTGATGGAAGAGCTCAGAAAGATGCATGCGGTTACCGCCAAGGCTCTTGGCAGAGAGCCAAACGAAATCTGGCTCGTGATTGATGCCAATACGGGTCAGAACGCTGTTAATCAGGCTGCCAAATTTAACGAAGCATTGGGCTTAACCGGGCTTATTCTGACCAAACTGGATGGTACAGCCAAAGGTGGTGTGGTGATTGGAATAATTGACCAGCTCGGTTTGCCAATCAAATATATTGGTATCGGTGAAGGAGTGGAAGACCTGCGTCCCTTCGATGCCAAGGAATTTGTTGAGGAATTATTTAAGTAGAAGCAGATTTTTAAAAAGTCTTGTTTATAAAAAATGGTCAGAACAGTGAAATGTTCTGACCCTTTTTGTTTATGTTCATAAGTTTGTACAGAACCAATTTATGCTGTTGATTTCTTAGTCTGTAAAATTTTGGCAGGAAGTGCATCCTAAAAGCTGACAAACTGTTTTTACCAGTGTTCTCGCCATGTAGGGCTTCTGAATGAAACCGGCTATATCATAATCATCAAATTGCTTGCGGATTTCTGTTTCCTGATATCCACTGGCAATAAGAACTTTTTGCGCTGGATTTATCTCAAGTAACTGGATAAGGGTTTCGTAGCCATCCAGTTTTGGCATGGTTTTATCCAGTAAAATCAAGTCTATGTTGTTTACATGTTTTTTATAGACATCAATAGTGTCTTGTCCGTCGACTGCGGTTATTACATTCATGCCCGCTTTCTTCAATGCTCGTTTTGCTGTTCGTCTGACAATTTCTTCATCATCTGCAACAAGGATTGTGTAGTCTGAAGTTTTTCCGGGAATATTTGTGTTTACCGGGAATTGAGTTTTCTTTGCTTTTTGCTTTGTTGGTACGGGTAACAGAATGGTTATACTTGTGCCTTGTTCCAGTTCAGATTCCACCTTTATTGCACCTGAATGCGCTCGCACAATACCTAGAGTAGCAGGTAAACCAAGACCACGACCGTTAATTTTGGAAGTGTAGAAAGGATCGAAGATGTTTTTCATATCTTTGGCATCAATTCCACAGCCGGTATCCCGCACTTCCAAAAAGGCATATTCGCCAGTGTTAAGATTGTCATTCAAGTGGGTATTGGCAAGGTACTCTTTGTTGCACATTTTTGTACCTGTGGAAATGATTATCTTACCACTGGCATTACCGATGGATTCTGCGGCATTGCTGACAAGATTTGCCAGAGCCTGCTGTAATTGTCCTGTATCGGCCTTTGCATCAGGTATTGAATCCTGAAGATTAAACTCCAGTTTAATTTTGGGGTTGGTGGATGATTCCAGCAACTCGTTCATGCTTTGTGCCATGGTAGTGAAGTTGCATTTTTCTGTGTTCATGCGGTTGTTGCCTGAATAAGCCAGCATTTGTCTGGCCAGATCTGCTGCCTGCATGGCCGATTTTTCAATGTCCTTTATGCTGTCAAGAAACTCGCTGTCAGGTTTTAAATCCATCAGTATCAAATCGGTATTGCCGATAATGCCGGTTAAAAGGTTGTTCAGGTCGTGCCCTACACCACCGGCCATGTTGGTCAGGCTGTCAACCCGCTGTAGCTCATTCATGCCCTCCTGCATTTTACGTCTTTCAGCTTCTGCCTGTTTCTGCTTGGTAATGTCCTGGATTTGAGACATCATATAAAGTGGGTTGCCATCTTGATCTCTTGCGATGGAGACATTGACAATGCCATCTATAATTTTGCCGTTTTTATGAATAAACCTTTTAGAACGCTGGTAGCTGTTGTTTTCAACTGTCAGAGTTCTAATCAGTTGCCGGGTGTCATACTCCAGGTCATCCGGATGGGTTAGTTCTGCCTGAGACATCCCGATAAGTTCACCTTCATCATAGCCGAATATATTACAGAAGGCCTTGTTAACCTGAATGAAAGAGCCATCCATATTGCCGATGGACATTCCAATTCCGGCACTTTCGAACACATTTCGAAATTTGGCTTCACTTCGCCTGAGATTATCTTCAGATATTTTTCTTTCGCTCACATCTCTGGTGATGCCTTCCATAGCAATGGTATTGCCATTTTTATCTCTGATAAGTGTGGAGTTTATTTCGCATGAGATAACACTACCATTTTTATGCACCATCTCCAGTTCCATAAAAATCTGATTGTTTGAATGAGGATTGCTGTTGGCATCTCTTAGCCATTTGGATAATTGCTCATAACTGTCTCTGGTAAGGTATTGCACAGCAGTCATTCCGATGCACTCTTCAGGTGTATAACCCAGAACATTCAGGGAGGCTCTATTAATATAGTTCAGAGTGCCAAGATGATCACTTTGCCAGATCATATCCTTGGCATTTTCGGTTATTCGTCTGTATCTGGCTCTGGTTTCTTCAAGTTCGTTTTGGGATTTGTCAAGTTCTGCTTTTTTTCTGGCTGCTTCATTTACAACTTTACAGAGGTCTTTACCGGAAACCGGTTTGGCAACAAAATCAAAGGCACCATGTCTCATGGCCAGAACTGTGGTTTTGATTGTCGGTTCCCCTGTCATCATGATGGTTTTGATGTGTGGGTGATTGTTGTAGATGTATTCAAGTAAAGACATGCCACTTTCGCGGGGCATCACAACATCTGAAACAACAACATCGAAATTATGTTGTTCAATCATTTCTATAGCGGAAAAAGTATTTTCAGCTACCTTCACAGTGTGTCCATCATTTTTCAAAAACATCTGCAAGGAGACACGTAATCCGCGTTCATCATCCACAACTAATACATGTGCCATAGCTGCCCTCCGATACAACTTATAAAATCTAAAGAATTTCCAGCAAAGCCAAGGAAGTCACACTATAAAAGCAATATGAAAGCTTACTTTACACCATATGGGCTGTAGATACAATAGATACAAATCCATATTGTATATTTGAGCCTGAGCAGACAGTTTCTGTTGTCAGTTTACCTAATTCGGAGGATGTTTCTATTTGTTCTAATGCAGACAGATTTTCGAGAGAATAACCAGAGTGAGAAAAGAGAGTTCCATAAACGTGACGTGGCGCTAGCTTATCATCTACAACAAGGATTTTTTCATGACTCATCATTATTTATATCCTTTGCTGCTTCTTTGCTCATAAAGCTGACCCGTAATAGTTTGGAGTCAGTGTTTAAAACGTATTCTTTCAGTCTGTTAAAGGAGATGTCGCCTTGCTGGTTTACTATTTTGCCGGAAGAGGTGATCCAGTCAATTTCACATGTTCCCGTTTGGTTGTTTTCTCTTTTTGGTGTTGTGATATCTTTTTTTAAAATTGCGTTTTGATTTGTTTTGTCTTTTTCTTTTGTGTTGTCATTGTTTGTCATCTTGTCCCCTCAGATAGCATGGTCGGACTGCTGATATTTGCGTATGGCCATATATATTGGTTGGTTGTTGATGTAAAATACATGCTAAAACCCGTTTTCTTCGATAGGCAAATCCTACTTTGAAGTACTTACGCAAATATTCCCATTACATATGTTCAATATATAACCCTATTGTTACCATTACCTTATTGAAATCGGCAGATATAGATTCGATCTTTATCTGTTTTTTTTTAAATTCAAATCTGAGAGCATCTGAAAACCAACCCTCTGGATGTTTTTGATCTTAAGTGACTGATATTTGTATGTTATATGCGAGATGATCCTGATTTGACAATTTGAGGTGATTAGGCTAAACTTCCGCTGTTTTTGCAATCAATAAAATATTCTGGCACCAAAGGAGCATTTGATGGGTACTATGCAGGTCATTATAGTGTTTGTACTGAGTGTGTTTTTTACATTAATTCCACTTAAATTGGCTGCCGGGGCACTTAATACGGAACGGGATTCCTTCGGCTGGTGTTTTCTTGCCTTGTTGGCTGCATCCGTATTGCAGGCTTTGGCATTTCAGGTCGTGCCCGGATATGGAAATATTGTTGCAGTTGTGCTTTCTGCTGTAGCGTTTATGCTGGTTCTGGGTAGTGGTTTCTTCGGCGGTTTGGCAATTGCACTTTTGCATATAGTTTTTTCATTCCTGATTGGTTATTTGCTGAAAATTTTCGGCTTTGGCCAATTCGCCAACCTGAACCTTGGAGATATTTTCAAGTTTATATGGTAGGGACTTTCCAGATCATACCACGATGTACATAAAAAAAAGGATGGGCCCAAAACCCATCCTTTAAATGTTTTATGTTTAACTATTGTTTATATTCCGCAACCATCCGGTTCGCAGAGATAAGGTTCTTCCCATTCGCCCTCTACTCTTTTCAAATAAATGAACCAGTCAGTGTCGCCTAAGAAAAGCGGGAACTTATGGCTGCCTTTCCAGAAATATCCACTGGAACCGTTGCGATAAAGTTTGATATCTACAGTTTCACCAAACAGGGGAAGTGAGTGTTTTACCTTGATCTGATATGTTCCATCCAGTTCTGGCGGGAAGGTGCCACCAAATTCGGAATAATCCCAGACAATCTCTTCTCCGGCATCGCTGTTGAAAATACCGTTGCAAGGCCCGGAGTGTGTTGGGCCCCAGTCGCAGACATAATCAGGTTGGCCTAAACCTGTAGCAACTCCGGGAGGGCCACATTCGTCGCCTTCGGCACTGATAAAGGACATGTGGTAAGCGATATCCAGATAGACATTAACGCACATGTTTGCATCACCCATGACCATGGTAAGGGTTTCCGGTGGATCTATTCTCATGGTGATGGAGTCCCATTCACTCCAATCTCCCTCATCGTCTCTGACTCTGGCACGGTAGGTCCAGGTTCCATCCATATTGGGGGTGGCACTTCTGGAAGCACCGGAACCGGTCAAGTCGCTGTCGGAGCCATAGGGAGAGGATTCAACTTCAAATTCCCATTCCAGCAGAGTTCCGCCATCGGGATCTTCTGCAACTACATCCAGAATTACCGGAACTCCGGCCTTGACCGGTGGAACATGTTCTTCATAACCATTGGCTCTGATAATGGCGGTTGGAAGTTTGCTCTCAAATGTACTGGTATCATCGCCTGAACCTCTTAACTCGACGAAATAATCCGGTTTGGTTCCTCCACCCTGTATCCACATAATTCCTGTTGTCAGATCAACTGCATCAGGTATAAAGCTTACATAAACTTGTCCGCTTTCGCCGGGAGCCAGATTCCAGGGGAGCGGTGGTTCGATTGTAGAGCTTTCTACTGCGAAATTAGATGCGCCCTCACTAACCTCTATGCCTTCGATTGGGAAATGCTCATTTCCGCTGTTGCGTATTTCTACCGGCATGAAGTGCGAGACTCCGATGGGCTTCAGTAAAAATTCGACCGGGTTGGGCAATACTTCCAGATCGGCTTCAATGCCGACTCCGGCAATGGGGAATTCCACATTCGGCCCCTGTTCGACATCATTACAGGTTACCACCAGTTTATTGGCGAAATCTCCTTTTACGTTTGGTCTGAAACGCAGGGTGACTTCAAAGGATTCGTTTGGAGCCAGAAAAACAGGATTTTCTGCTGATACTTCTGCGCTTGGGCTGAGCTGGAATGAGCTATCGACATAAGTTCCATTGCCAAGGCTAATGCCGGTAATTTTCAGAACACGGTTTGCAATGCTGTCGTGTGGTTTATTAAGCAGATTAACCTTGATTGATGCATCGCCACCAACTGGTGTATCGTCCATTTCCAGAGCTTCAGGATTGATTGCCAGTCTGGCTTCACCTTTGTATTGTGGGCTCAGAGTTACGCGAACGATGGGCTTTTCCGGGTCATTGCTGGAAATAAGCAATTGTTCGCCAGAATCATCTTTCTCGTCCGAAGGTGCGTAGATTACCTCTATTTGTACATTTTCTTCAGGTTCCAGAGTGTGTGGCAGGGTAATGTCGGTATCAGTTGCAAGATGAACCACCTTGAAGGTGAAATCCTTTACATCCTCGTTGACAAACTGGATGTTTTGCAACTCCAGATCTCCGGTTGCGATATTTTTATTGAAAATTTCTACGTATTCTTTTTTCTCTTGTCCAAGCTGCACGCTACCAAAATCAACATCGGTTGGGGCAACTTCGATCATGGGAATTTCTTCCTTATCTTCGACTTCCACCTCTACTTCATTATCCCCGTCGGGGTCTATAGCAGCAGGTTTGCAGATGCCATCTGACTGGTCACAGGTCATACCTGCATCGCACTCGGTATCAAAAAGACATTCGCTACAGTTATAGCCTTCCGGACATTGATAATCGCTGTCAACATCGCCATCAGTAGCCTGATTGCCACTGCCCGAGCAGGCAGAGAGAATCACAAGCAAGAGAACTGAAAAACACACTGAAAAATAGTCTTTACTGATTCTTGAATACATAGCAATCCTCCTGATTATTACGTAAGTCCCCGCTTGATTCGTTTTAAAAGTCTTCAATTTTAAGCGAGTCCATTTTCGTACCGTTGGCATAAACTATCTCATAACTGGATATTATGTCAAGTTTGGAATTTGTTTAGTAAATTTCTCTTGATTCTTATTAAATATTTTTTAAAAATTCCAGTACCTCTTTTTTATAAGGGTCTCCTGTGGTCTGGAAGATAATTGCATGGCTTCCTTCACCTAAAAAGTAACGATGTTCCCCTTTATGAGCGTCTGCAATTGATTTTACCAGTTCAGGAATCATACGCTTGTCCTCTTTGCCTGCAACAAACAGCATAGGGATATTTTGAGAGCGTTTCACCGCTTCGATGGGCGAAACTTTGTCAATATCGTAGTTTCCAAAAAAGCCGATAATTCCGAGTATCATGGGAATCAGCGGGTAGTCCGGCAAATGAAAATAGAGACCATTATGATGGTAAAATGTGTTTTCCATTGAATCGAAAGGACTTTCGACAATTGCGCCATCAAGTCCGGCTATTTCAGGTGCAGAGAGCAAAGCCGTTGCAGCACCCATGGAAAGTCCCCAGAGAACCACTTTACGCTCCGGATGAATCTCTCTTATGAAATCCACCATTGCAATTGCATCAAAACGCTCTCGCCAGCCATAGGTGGTGCGGTTTCCTGAAGATGTGCCATGATTGCGGAAATCAAACAAAACAACCGTGTGGCCATTTCGCTGTAAAAATCGGGCCTGGTCTACCATCTGCATCCTGCTGGCACCAATTCCATGTAGCAGCACAACAGCAGCTTTGTCGGGTTTTCCTGAAAGATACCAGCCAGATAGCTTGATTCCATCTTGTGTTGTAACGCTGATATCCTTTGGTTTTACATCCAGCATATTGGCATAATATCGGACCTCGCTATGCATGTCTCCTGTCAGGTGAAAGTAGAAAACTGTTGTTACGATAAAAGGCGCAAGAAGCAGTATAACCAGCAGTCTGATGAATATCTTTCTCCAGATATTTTTAAATCTGTCGGACATTAAACTTTCTCGCTTTCCGCCTTTTTAAGTGCCAGAGAAACCAGTTTTGCAATCATTTCATTGTAGCTCAGTCCTGCTACACTGGCCTGAATTGTAAACACAGAATAGAATTTTGATAGTCCCGGAAGCGGATTAGCTTCCATAAATTGTGGTTGACCATCTCTGTCACATTTATAATCAAAGCGTGCCAGACCTGAAAGTCCCATGATTTTAAACAGAGTTTTGGACCAGGAAATTAGCTGTTTTTCAATTTCTGCATCAATCGGGGCAGGGCAGATCACCTCTTCATCCATGGAGTCCTTGCCCTTCATGCTTTTGTCATAAATCTTATCACCGGTCTTAATCTCGGCCACCGGAAAGGCCTCTGGCTCATTGTTGCCGATAAGTCCGACTGTCAGTTCTCTGCCGGAGAGATATTCCTCGATCAGTGCCGGGCCAATGTTTTTGGTCAGCCAGCTGGTTTGTGTCTTCAGATGTTTTTTATCTTTTACCAGTGATTCCGGGCGGATTCCCATGCTTGAACCTTCAAATACCGGCTTGACAAATAGCGGGTATTGCAGATCGGAATCGTTCAGATCCTTGGTATTGTCTGCCACCAGCCATCTGGCTGTGGGGATATTTTGCTGTTTTGCAATTATTTTACACAAGACTTTATCAAGAGAAATCCCCATGCCTACGGCATCACTGGAAGTGCAGGGAATCTTTAGAAATTTACAGATGGCCGGTACAAGCGATTCCCGGTCTTTGCCGGTTTTGCCTTCCGAGATATTGAAGACGCAGTCCGGTTTTTCCGCCAGCAGATTTTCGATAAGGGTATCATCGAAGTCCAGTCGCACAACAGTATGACCAGCATCTTCAAGTGCATCTATCTGGCCAAGTATGGTGCGTTCGTCTTCCCATTCACTTCCTACGTCCAGTGGGTCATTTTTTTTTACTTCAAGCTTTAACAGATTATCTGCGACATGGGCTATTTTCATTTTTTTCCTCATGGGGTAAATCAGATGTTGCGATAATATGCTGATGCTTGAAATTAGTCAATTTTTTGGTATATGCACTTACGATAAATAATGCTTAGATAAAGCCGTATATTCCGAATAAGCAAAAAGAAAAAGCTTGTTTGCCTCTCATTGTTTGTTGTACAATCCACCAAATAATACCTACACTTTTGGGGTGCGGATACTGTTATGATATCAGCTTTTCTAAACAATTTTTATGCCTGTTTGTCGGGATTAGTATAGCAAAATAAAATGGAGGGGTAAATTGACAGATTTCAGAAAAAACTTATATGTGTTAATATTAACAACATTGCTGGTGTTTTCATTTGCTGAAGTTGGTGTTCGTGTGGTTGCAGATGATGATTTGGACGGCAACAAGGTTGTTCGAGAAAAAATACTTTTTCCCTATAATTTTCCTGCCGAGTTTGTCAATTCTCAAATAGACAAATATCAGCGCAAAATGAAAGACTCGCCAGAGAAAGTAAATTATCTCTATGATTCACGTTTAGGATGGGTCGGCAACCCCGCATATAAATTGGGCAAATATCGTAATGTGCAGTCTATTCGCGCTAAAGCTGACCGTGTTTTCCCGAAACAACCAGAAGAAGGGAAATTCAGAATTGCCTTGTTTGGTGACTCCTTTACTCAAAGCAGCAATGTAACTATCGAGGAATCCTGGGGATATTTACTGGAACAAAAATTGAGAAAAGCAGGAATGAATGCCGAAGTGTTAAATTTTGGTGTTGGTGGATATGGGATTGATCAGGCTTATCTACGCTGGAAAGTGGAAGGAAAAGATTATGATCCACATTTGGTGATTCTTGGTTTTTATCCGGTGGATGTTAAACGAGGGACGCGAATCTTCAATTCATCCGGCATGCCTTTCTCGAAACCGTGTTTTGTTATGAAAAACGACACAATCGAACTGGTAAACAGTCCCACCGTACCAATAGAAAATATGGTTGAAGAAATAAAAATGCTTCCCGCCAGTGAGCTTGGTTTGAAGGATGTTTATCTCAGCGAGAATATTGAAGATTATCAGTGGCGTTGGTGGAGATTTTCTTCATTTCTGTCTCTGTTGGAAGCTAATCTGAGGCAGAATCGTTTTACGAATACCAGCCCCAGATTTTTGGAAGAATACTATGATGTCGAGAAGTATCCGGCAAAATTGGCCTTAAAGATTGTTGAAACGTTCAAAAATGGTGCAGAAAAGGCCAACTCCAAATTTATGGTCGTATATATGCCATCTTATACCCAGGTGTATAATTTGCAGAAGGATGAGCCACTGGTTGCCGAGGCTTTGATTAAAAGCCTGAAAAAAATAGCTCCTGTTGTTCGAACCGAGTCTGAAATTACTAGGCTTGCAAATGAAATAGGAATGGGGGCCCTTTTTGCGTCTGATGGCCATTTTAATGCGCCAGGCTATGCGGTTGTTGCAGATATGCTGACAAGTTTTGTATTAAAAAACTATCATTCAGGAGCAAAGGAGGAGAAAATTGCCCGGAAGTAAGTTTTCACGTACGCTTGCTTACTGCAAGCAGCTAAAAAGGTATGCAAAACAACTGACTAGGCTTTAATTTTATACACAAAACAAGTTTTATCAGTTGCTTTAGTACTTATAACAATACCTTACATATATGAAAAAAACATTTGGCTTTTATGTCATAAAGCCGTAGTATCTCTATATATATGAGATAAATAATTGACATAAATTGCTGTACATACTAGGAATAGTGTAAGCAGGACTGATTAATTCTCTCTCTCCAGTTTACTCACTTTAACCTGTTAATCAATTGGTTGTGCTGCACCGTTTATGACAATTTCGCAAAGGGTTCAAAGACCATGTCAAGTCAACCGGGAACTCAGGAAGCAGTCAGGGCAGAAATCGAACCGACCTCCAAATTGGCCAAAATGATTTTGAAGGCCACTGGTGTCAATGCAATGGATTGCTACCAGTGTGGGAAGTGTTCGTCGGGCTGTCCTCTGAATGAAGTTACTGATCTATTGCCACACGATCTGTGGCGCATGATTCAGCTTGGAATGGAAGATCGTATCAAACAATCCGAGCATCTTTGGCTTTGTGTGGGCTGTGAAACATGCAGCACCAGATGTCCAAATAAATTACCGCTGCCGGCTGTAATTGATTTTCTGCGTCAGGAAATTCTTGAAAAGAAACAAGTGGCTGCCGCACCGGAGATCACCGCTTTTCATAAAGCCTTTATGGACACTGTGGAAAAACATGGCCGCATGAAGGAAGTGGATATGATTCGCAGGTATAAAATGGACACAGGTGACTATTTCAAGGACTTCAAACTTGGTCTGACACTGTTTAGCAAGGGCAAAATAAAGCTCTTTGCCAAAGGAGTTGCAGCAAAAGATGAAATCAGAAAACTCTTCAAGGGGGATAAATAATGAAACTGTCATATTATCCCGGCTGTAGTGCCCATGGAACAGGTCGAGAATTAGACGAGTCCACCAGAGAGCTTTGCAATATACTGGATGTTGAACTGGTTGATATTGAAGACTGGAACTGCTGTGGGGCATCCAGCGCGCATACGGTGGATCATGATTTAGGGCTTGCGCTTGCAGCCAGAAATCTTGCCATAGCAGAGAAAACAGCCGATAAGGTGCTTACTCCCTGCTCGGCCTGTTTTGCAAGACTGGCCAGCGCACGTCATCATATTCTGAGTGAAGGCCAAATAAAAGGCGTGGAAGAAGCAACAGGTTCGGCTGAGGTATCGCATATTTTATCCTTGTTCAGTCAGCCGGAATTACTTGAGAAAATGGCCGAAAAAATTGGCGAGGGCCTTAAAGGTTTAAAGCTGGTTTGCTATTACGGTTGTTTGACTTCTCGTCCACCAGAAGTAACCGAGGCTTTGCACCCTGAAAATCCTGTTGAAATGGACAATATTCTTTCTGCACTTGGCGCAGATGTAATGGACTGGCCCTATAAAACACAGTGTTGTGGTGGTTCCTTAACCATGACTAAAGATACGGTTGTAGAAAAACTTTCCGGTGGCATTCTGGATATGGCTTCAAGGCATGGTGCCGAGGCAGTTGTAACAGGCTGCCCCATGTGCTTTATGAATCTGGAAAGACAGTGGAAAGGTAATACCGAGGGAGTTGGCAAAATGCCCATTCCGGTATTTTACTTTACCGAACTTATGCTGCTGGCTCTAAAGCCGGAGATGGCCAAGGGATATTTCAAACGCCATCTAAGTGACCCATCATCCATTCTAGTATCACGGGATTTGACATGACAGCAAAACAACCAGTTGGAGCAGTAATGGTCGTTGGTGCAGGCATCGGTGGTATGCAGGCATCCATTGATCTGGCAAACTCTGGATTTAAAGTTTATCTGGTAGAGCGGGATACCGCCATTGGCGGTCGCATGGCACAGTTGGACAAGACCTTTCCAACCAATGACTGTTCCATGTGTATTATTTCGCCCAAGCTGATCGAGGTGGGAAAACATCCCAACATCGAAATTCTCACCAACACAGAGCTTTTAGGTGTAGAAGGCGATCCGGGTAACTTCGAAGCCTTAGTTAAAATGCATCCACGTTTTGTGGATCTCGATAAATGTACCGGCTGTGGCGAATGCGCCAAGGTTTGTCCGGTAGAAGTGCCCAACGAATACAATATGGGCATTGACGGTACCAGAGCCATCCGCAAACGCTACCCGCAAGCCATTCCCGCTGGCTATGCCATCGAGAAGAAAGGCACCAGTCCCTGCCGTGATGCCTGCCCCTCACACGTGCGGGCGCAAGGTTATGTGGCACTGATTGCTGAGGGGCGTTTTGACGAAGCCTTGAAAGTTATTCGCAAGGATTTGCCATTCCCCGCAGTTTGTGGACGTGTCTGCCCGCACCCTTGCGAGACGGCCTGTAACCGTGGTGATATAGATAGCCCGGTAGCCATCCAGCAGTTGAAAAGATTTGTGACAGATCATGAAATGAAAGCCGGCAAGGCTGCTCTTCCGGAAGTCGCAGCCGACTCCGGTAAAAAAGTAGCCATTATTGGTGGTGGCCCGTCAGGTTTGTCCGCTGCATGGTTTTTGAGACTGAAAGGTCACAAAGCGGTAGTTTACGAATCAAGCTCCAAAGCTGGTGGTATGCTGCGCTATGGTATCCCTGACTATCGCCTGCCTCAGGATGTTCTGGACAAGGAAATCCAGACCTTCACCGATCTTGGTGTAGAGATAAATTGCAACAGCAAGGTTGGCACAGACATTCAGGTTGACCAGCTTAAAAAAGACTTTGATGCAATCTATGTGGCCTGTGGAGCTCAGAAAGACAGAGCCTTGAATGTAGAAGGACAGGATGCTGAAGGTGTATTCTCCGGGATCAAGTTCCTTTGGGAAATCAGTGAAGGTCGCAAGCAGAATATTGGTGAGAAGGTTGCTGTTATCGGTGGCGGAAATACCGCGATAGATGCAGTCAGAACCGCAGTCAGGGAAGGCGCAAAAGAAGTCACCCTGATTTATCGCCGCACCGTTAACGAAATGCCCGCTGACGAGATGGAAATCCATGATGCCGAGGCAGAAGGCGTAAAATATGTCTTTTTGGCAGCTCCCACCAAAGTTCTGGTGGAAGATGGCAAAGTCAAAGGTCTTGAAGTAATCAAGATGGAACTTGGTGAGGCCGATAAAAGTGGACGCAGAAGACCAGTTCCAATCGAAGGTTCGGAATACACTATTGAGCTGGATTCGGTTATTGCTGCAATCGGTCAGGTATCCGATGCTTCATTTTTGGATGGCACCGTTCTGGCTCCAATCGTCAAACGTGGATGGATTGAATGTGATTCGCTTAGTTGCGAAACCTCGATTGATGGCGTGTTTGCCGGTGGCGATGCTTTTAAACCGGGCATTGCAATCGAAGCCATAGCACAGGGCAAGGAAACCGCCGTATCCATTGATCGCTATTTGAACGGGCTTGATATCAAAGAGGGGCGTGAATGGAATCCCCATCTGGCACCCAAGCCAAAAACGGCTCTGGTGAAAAAGGCCGAAAGGCTGAAGGTTCCTGAACTGGATGTTTCCGAGCGTATAAAAAATTATCAGGAAGTAGCTTTAGAGATTACTGCAGAGCAGGCAATTGCCGAGGCCAAACGTTGTCTTAATTGCGGTACCTGTTCTGAGTGCGAGCTATGTGCCGAGGTTTGTCAGGCCAATGCGATAGATTACAGCATGGTGGAAGTGGATCGACAACTGGAAGTGGGTTCGGTAATTCTGGCTCCTGGTTTCGATCAGTTTGAAGCAGAAGAGCTTGGCGAATACGGTTATGGCAGGTGGGACAATGTAGTTACCTCGCTGGATTTCGAGCGCATGCTTTCCGCAACCGGCCCCACCAAAGGGCATATGCTGCGTCCCTCTGATAGCAAGGAACCAAAGAAAATTGGTTGGATTCAATGCATCGGTTCACGCGATAAACGCAAAGACCGTAATTACTGTTCGGCGGTGTGCTGCATGTTTGCCACCAAAGAAGCCGTTATTGCTACCGATCACGCAGGCGGGGAAATCGAAACAACCATTTTCATGATGGATCTGCGTGCTACCGGTAAAGGCTTTGACGAATATTGCAATCGAGCCAAAGATAAATATGGTGTACGCTATGTACGCTCGATGATTTCGCGAGTGGATCAGTTGCCTGAAAACAAGGATGTAGAAGTTGCCTATGTCAACGAAGAAGGCAAATTAATAAGCGAAAGCTTTGACATGCTGGTTTTGTCCACCGGTCTCAAACCTGCCAAATCGGTTGCTGAGTTATCAAAGCGTGTTGGTATAGAACTGGACAGTTTTGGTTTTGCCAAGACCGATCCATTCCGTCCGATGGCTACCAGTAGACCGGGTGTGTTTGTTTGCGGCGTGTTGCAGGGGCCGAAAGATATTCCCGAAACAGTGGCGCAGGCCAGTGGTGCTGCGGCTTTTGCTACAGAATCAATTGCCTCTGCCAGGGGAACAAAAATTTCAACCCCGGATATAACGGAAGAAAGAGATATATCAGAAGAAGATATGCGAATTGGTGTCTGGGTTTGTAACTGCGGTATCAATATCGGTTCAGTGGTAAATGTTCCGGAGGTTGCCGAGTATGCCAGTGATAAAGCCAATGTGGTGCATTCCGAAGGTGTACTGTTTGCCTGCTCGCAGGATAATCAGGATCTGATGAAGAAGACCATCAAGGAAAAAGGCATTAACCGCATGGTGGTGGCTTCCTGTACTCCTCGTACTCATGAACCGCTGTTCCAGGACACCTTGCAGGATTGTGGTATCAACAAGTATCTTTTCTCCATGGCAAACATTCGTGAGCATTGTTCCTGGGTACATCAGCAGGAACCTGAAAAAGCCACCGAAAAAGCCAAATTCATGGTGGATATGGCAATCCGCAACTCTCGTGAGCTGCAAGCCCTGCACACTGCGCCACAGTCGCTGGTACACAGTGCCATGGTGCTAGGTGGTGGTTTGGCTGGAATGACAGCAGCACTGCAACTGGCTAATCAGGGCTTTACTACCTGCATTGTAGAAAAGACCGAACATCTTGGTGGTAACCTGCGAAAACTCAGAGCCACCCATGATGGACGTGACCTGAGAGCATACCTCAAAGAGCTGATTGAGAAAGTAGAAGCTCACGACAAAATAGATATTTTATGCAGTACAAAACTTTTGAAGACCGATGGATTTTTGGGTAACTTTGAAAGTACTCTCGAGCAAACCAATGGCATCAAAAAGCGCATCAAGATAGAACATGGTGTAACGATTGTGGCAACAGGTGCCAAAGAGACCACCCCGACAACTTTCTGTTATGGCGAGTCTGATGATATTGTGACCCAGCTTACTCTGGACGGCATCATTGCAGATGATGAAACCAGAATTGTAACGGCTAAAGAAGTAGTCATGATACAGTGTGTGGGCTCCAGAAACGAAGAAAGACCATACTGCTCGAAGGTTTGCTGCTCGCAAGCTTTAAAAAATGCTTTGGCAATCAAGGAACTTAATCCCGATACCAATGTGACGATCTTATACCGTGACATGAGATCATATGGCATGAAAGAATCGCTCTACGAAAAAGCTCGTTCTATGGGAGTGATGTTCATGCGCTATGATCTGGACAACCTTCCGCAAGTGGAAGTTGGCGAAGAAGGTGTAATAGTCAAGCATGACTTGCCCCGTTTGGGAACCGTGAAAATCAAAACTGATCTTTTAGCTTTGGCCGCTGCCATTGAAACCAACGAGAATCAGGATATCTCGGAGATTCTGAAAATACCAAAAACCAACGATGGCTTTTTCCTCGAGGTACATACCAAACTGGGCCCGGTGGACTTTGCAACAGATGGAGTGTATATGTGCGGTTTGGCACATGGCCCGAAACCCGTAGAGGAAACAATCTCGCAGGCTGCTGCTGCTGCTGCCCGCGCTTTGACAGTGCTGGCGCAGGATATGCTGATGGTTGGTGGTCAGGTATCGGTAGTAGACACGGATAAATGTGCCGCTTGTCTGTGCTGTGTCAGAGCCTGCCCGTACAATGTACCAATTATTTCCGAAGAAGAGGGTGCCGCCTATATCAACCCCGCAGAGTGCCGTGGTTGCGGTGTTTGCGCCTCTGAATGTCCAGCCAAGGCCATTCAGCTTCAACACTTTACCAATAACCAGATCGGCTCCATGCTGGATATTTTGCGAGAGGAGGCATAAGTGGCTGACTTCGAACCTAAAATTATTGCTTTTTGCTGTAACTATTGTGCCTACGCTGCAGGCGATCTTGCAGGCTCAATGCGTATCAGTTATCCCACTAACGTCAGAATAATTCGTCTTCCCTGTTCCGGGCGAGCCGAAATTCAAGAGGTTCTGGATGCCCTCTATAACGGCGCAGATGGTGTGCTGGTGATTGGTTGCGAAGAAGGCGATTGCCATTTTATTGAGGGTAACTTCAAGGCCAAACGCAGGATGGAACGAGCCAGAACATTGCTGGAAGAGGCAAAAATGAATCCCGACCGGCTGGAGTTTCACTATAATTCAGCCGCTCATGGCCCACAGCTTGCAGCATTGTTTGAAGAATTCACTGGAAAGATACGTGAGCTTGGCCCCAATACTTCTTCAGCTCCTAAAGAAAAAGCGCATGCAAGGGAAGCCAGTCAATAGGTCTTTCTGCGTCTGGATAGGAGTATAAAAGGAGTCACAGGTCGTGGCTCCTTTTGTATGACAAACTAAAAATCTCCGTAGCCACCACCGCCGGGGGTTTCTATTCGCAAGCATTCCCCAGCTTTAAAACCTCGGCTGAATTTGGAGGGCAGAATTATTTCTTCCTGTTCTGT
>Ga0070728_10002292_pt1 | contig 24367 bp, 23 predicted proteins | sample tdDd471_FD_66723 | JGI IMG/M metagenome (GOLD analysis project Ga0070728, IMG submission 66723) | Marine sediment microbial communities from the Atlantic coast under amendment with organic carbon and nitrate - tdDd47.1 | ecosystem: Environmental > Aquatic > Marine > Coastal > Sediment | place...
GCATCGCTGTAGCTGTCGTGGGCCATGGCGACAGCGCCAGTCCCGGTCCCGGCCCCGGCGGTTGTCATGCTCAGCGGTCCTCCCAGACAGGCGGGCGCTTGTCGATGAAGGCCTGGATGCCCTCATTGGCGTCGCGGGCCACCATGTTTTCCATCATCACGCCGGAGGCATAATCATAGGCGGCGTTCAGGTCCGGCGCTTCCAGCTGGCGATAGAAGGCCTGCTTGCCGACCTTCAGCGTGTAGGACGATTTCGATGCGATCCGTTCCGCCATCGCGGTGACAGCCTCATCCAGGTCGGCAGCCGGGGCCGTGCGGTTGATCAGGCCGAAGCGCACCGCATCATCGGCGCTCATCAGCTCACCGGTCAGCAGCATTTCCATGGCGTGCTTGCGGCTGACATTGCGCCCCAGTGCCACCATGGGCGTGTGGCAGAACAGGCCGATGTTCACGCCCGGCGTCGCAAACTTCGCGTCATCGGCAGCAATGGCCAGATCGGCGCTGGCGACAAGCTGACACCCGGCAGCCGTGGCAATGCCGTGTACCCGCGCGATCACCGGCTTCGGATGGTTGACGATGGACTGCATCATCGTGGAGCACTGCTCCAGCATCGCCTTGGTGAACGGCGCATCCTGCTGATTGGCACGCACCTCGCGCAGGTCATGGCCGGCACAGAAGCCGCGCCCTGCCCCGGCAATGACGATGACCCGGCAGGTCGGATCGTCGGCCAGCGCATCCAGTTCCTGCTGGATGCGCGTCATCAGCCCCGTCGACAGGCTGTTGAAGGCATCAGGCCGGTTCAGGGTCAGCCAGGTCACTGTGCCACGGTCGTCCCGCAACAGCAGGTCCTCGTTCGCGGTGACGTCGGTCGAAGCGGCATTCTCTGCGGTCATCTTGTCATCCTCCCCAGGCTGTACGGTTCACGAAGCTCAGTTCAGCGCCCGCTGCAGTGATGGCCCCATCATGTCAGCAAAGTTGCCGGCAAAGAAATGGTCACGCGTTGCCTCGCTGGCATTCGCAAGCGATGCCTCGAAGCGGCCCAGCGGGTTTCGCCCCCCCTCCACGTGCGGATAGTCGGAGGAGAACAGGCAGACGGCGTCGCCCGCCTGTGACGAGATCCAGCCCACGTCCTCTGTAGGGTAAGGCGTGACCCTGATCTGGCGTTGCACATATTCCGATGGGCGCATCGACAGCTTCTGCAGGCGCTGTTCGTGCCGCAGGAAGGCGTCATAGGCGCTGTCGAGATAGCGCATCCAGCTCGGCACCCAGCTTGCCCCCTGCTCGATCACGCCAAACTTCAGGCGCGGGAAGCGGTCCATCACGCCGTCCAGGATCATCGTCGCCAGGGTCTGCATCACCGGATTCGGGATCGCCATGTAGTCGATGGAGCGGAAATTCTCCGCCCCGCCATGGAAGTCCTTCTCCATCGGCAGGCCATTGTTGAAATAGGTCCGGTCGAAGAACGCACCGCCGGAGCCGACATGAAAGACGATGGGCACCCCGGCTTCCTCCGCCTGCGCCCAGACGGCGTCCAGCGCGATGTGGCTCGGGCTGTGGTCCTTCGGGCAGGCCGCGGCGATCATCAGGGAGTTCGCACCATCGCGGATCAGCGCCTTCGCAACCTTCGGCGCACGCTCCAGGTCCATCAGCGGTACATAGGCGGTCGACAGCAGGCGCCGGTCGACACCGCAGAAATCGAACATGCCGCGATTGTGCGCGTCGGCCATGGCGTAGGCATAGTCGGCGTCGCGACCATGCTCCGCCTCCTGCATCGGCTTGTTGGTGAAGGTGTTGAAGACAAGCTGCGACGCGAAGCCGAGCAGGTCGAGCGCCTTCGGGCGATCCTGCTTCAGCGTGGCACCGATGGCGCGCCAGTTCTTGCGGTTCATCAGCTCCGCCTCATCTTCCGCGCGGTAGCTCGCGTCGCCGTGCAGGGCGATATCGTCGTTCACCCGCTCATGCTCCCCCGGTGCCAGCGCCCCTGTGAAGATATCCGGCAGCTGGTCACGGAACTTCGGCGCCGCATAGTCGCGCAGCCAGTCTGCCGTCTCCATGATGTGCGCGTCCGCATCGTGATACAGCCGCCCTGTTGCGTATGGCATTGCACTCTCCCCACCCGTTCTGTCACCTATTCAACTGATACTATCAGGAAAGCGGCAGCGGCTTGTACCGCCTGTCCAATCAATCATCCCATGCAGGGGACGCGTGACGTGACCGAACCGCGACTGTTCATCGAAGCCGACCTGAAACCGGATCAGCCGCTGACACTGACCGGCAACCAGCATCATTACCTGGCCAAGGTTCTGCGGCTGGGGGCCGGTGCGACGGTGAAACTGTTCAATGGCCGTGACGGCGAGTGGCGGGGCACCATCGATCACATGGGCCGCCGCGACGCGGAAATTGTCCCGGGGGAGCAGTTGCGGCCCCAGGTGGCGGAACCGGACCTCTGGCTGCTGTTCGCGCCGATCAAGGGCAAGCGTGTCGATGCCATTGCGGAGAAGGCGGGCGAACTCGGCGTCTCCCGCATTCTGCCAGTGCTGACCCGCCGCACTGTGGTCAGTCGGGTGAATGTGGAGCGGTTGCAGGCCAACGCCATGGAGGCCGCGGAACAGTGCGAGCGCCTGAGCGTTCCGGAGGTGGGAGAACCGCGCGACCTCTCCGCCGTGCTGGACGACTGGCCGACCGGTCGCCGTCTCTATCTCGCCGACGAACGCGCGGACGCGATGCCGATCGCCAGGGCTCTGGCGGAAGAGGCGAGCCGCACCGAGACCGTTCCATCCGCTGCCGTGCTGATCGGTCCGGAGGGCGGTTTCGAGGAGACGGAGAAACAGATGGTCCGCGCCCTGCCCGACTGCGTGCCGGTCAGTCTCGGCCCGCGCCTGCTGCGCGCCGATACCGCCGTCTTCGCCACCCTGGCGCTGTGGCAGGCCCATCTGGGTGACTGGCGCGGCGGCGACAATGGCTGGCCCGCCTGACGCGCATGGTCGCTAACCGGCCGCTTGCCCTTCCATACGTCTGCCCTGCGCCCTAAGTTCCCGGAACAAGAAAACGCTTCGGAGTGAATCGCCCATGTCGACCATGCTGGATAGCGAGGAAGCCCGCGCGCACTCGTCAACGATTGTCGAGGACCGCACGCAGCTGATCGACTTCCTCGCCTCCGGCTGCAAGCCGGCCGACCAATGGCTCATCGGAACGGAACACGAGAAATTCGGTTTCGATCTGGAGACCCTGAAACCCATTCCCTATGACGGCCCCGCCGGGATCAAGGCGCTGTTCAAGGGGCTGGAACGCTTTGGCTGGGATCCGGTGATCGAAGGTGGCTATGCGGTGGCCATGTACATGGACGGGCAGGCCATCAGCCTGGAACCGGGCGGACAGCTCGAACTCTCCGGCGCACCGCTGTCGACGTTGCATGAGACATGCGGTGAGGTGAACACGCACCTCGACCAGGTGAAGGCCGTCTCCAGCGAACTCGGGATCGGTTTCATTGGGCTGGGGCATCATCCGCTGGCGCGGCGCGACGAGATCTCCATGATGCCGAAGGCCCGCTACGACATCATGACCCGTTACATGCAGACCAAGGGCAACCTCGGTCTCGACATGATGTACCGGACCTGCACCATCCAGGTGAACCTCGACTTCGCATCCGAAGCCGACATGGTGGAGAAGTTCCGCATCGGCATGGCGCTGCAGCCGATCGCGACAGCCATCTTCGCCAACTCCCCGTTCCGGGAGGGGCAGCCGACGGGCATGCTCAGCAGCCGCAGCCATGTCTGGACGGACACGGACCCCGACCGCAGCGGCAACCTGCCGTTCATCTTCGACGAGGGTTTCGGTTTCGAGCAATATGCCGACTACGCCCTGGATGTACCGATGTACTTCGTCTTCCGCGATGGCAAGTACGTGGAGGCGGCGGGCCAGTCGTTTCGTGACTTCCTGGCTGGCAAGCTGCCCGCCCTGCCCGGTGAGAAGCCGACGATCAAGGACTGGGACAATCATCTGACGACCCTGTTTCCCGAAGTGCGCATGAAGCGGTTCCTCGAGATGCGTGGGGCCGATGGTGGCCCATGGCGCAGCATCTGCGCCCTGCCCGCCTTCTGGGTCGGACTGCTGTATGACGATTCCGCGCGCGGCGAAGCTGCGGCACTGATCCGCGACTGGACCGCAGATGACGTGGACGCCATGCGCAATGCCGTGCCGACACACGCGCTGAGGGCCCCCGCCCCGGGCGGGCGGACCGTGCTGGACGTGGCCCGTGACGCGGTTGCCATTGCGGAGCGTGGTCTGATCAATCGACACCGCGAAGACGGCATGGGTCAGGATGAGCGCCATTTCGTCGGTACCCTGAAGCGCATCGTCGAATCCGGCATGACGCCGGCGGACGAACTGCTGGCCCGTTTCAAGGGCGACTGGAACGGTGACGTGCGGCGGGTGTTCCGCGAATACGCCTACTGACCGGCGGAAACCGGAACATGCCACGCCCCCTGATCGTCGCTGCCTGGATGCTGTTCGGGGCGATCGGCTTTGCCCTGATCATGGTCATCGTCCGCCATCTGTCGGCGAGCCTTGATCCGTTCGTCCTGAACTTCTGGCGCAGCATATTCTCGATCCTGATGTTCGCGCCCTGGATCATGCGGGTCGGCTTCGGTGCGATGCGCACGAAGCGTCTGCCGCTGTTCGCGCTGCGGTCTGTCGTCATGGTGGCATCATCGCTGATGCTGCTCTGGGCGGCGGTGCTGATCCCCATCGGTGAAGCCACCGCCATCACCTTCACCGCCCCCCTGTTCACCACCCTGCTCGCAGCGGTGATGCTGAAGGAGAAGGTGGGACCCCGCCGTGTTGCCGCGCTCGCCGTCGGGTTCCTGGGGGTGCTGGTCATGCTGCGTCCGGGGCAGGAAGCCATCAGCCTGGGTGCAATCCTGGCCATCGCCTCGTCGATCCTGTTCGGTTTCGTGGTGATCTTCGGCAAGCGCCTGTCCGCTTCGGAGGGGCCGGAACTGGTCATCCTGATGCTGTCGATCTTCAACCTGCCGATTTCATTCGTTCCCGCCGTGATCTTCTGGCAGGTGCCGCAGGGCGAGGAATGGCTGTGGATAATCGGTCTCGGCATCGCCGCGAACATGAACATGTACGGCATCCAGCGCGCGATCTCCGCCGGGGACGCCAGTCTGGCGCAGGTCTTCGATTTCGTGCGCCTGCCGCTGTCGGTCGGCCTCGCCTGGTGGGCCTTCGCCGAAGTCCCCGATCCATGGATGTGGGCGGGGGCTGCGGTCATCTTCATCGCCACCGTCTACACGACACGGCGGGAGGCGCAGCTTGCCAGATCTGCAAAGGTCGCCATTCAAAGCCCCGCCAAACCGGGATAGGCTTCCCCCCCGGCACCGACGCCCTGGGGAGGACCGTCTGATGAGTATCGATTTCACACCGGAACAACTGCAGATCCGCGACAGCGTCGAACGGCTCTGCGGTGACTTCGACGACGAATACTGGCTGGCGCGCGATACCGACGGGCAATTTCCTGAAGACTTCTGCCGCGCCATTGCGGATCAGGGTTTCATGGGCATCGCGATGCCGGAGGAATATGGCGGCTCCGGCCTCGGCATCACGGAGGCGGCGATCCTGATGCAGGCCATTTCCCAGTCCGGTGCGGGAAATGGCGGCGTCTCCTCCGTCAGCCTCGGCATCTTCGGGCTCAATCCCGTGGTGCGCTATGGCACGGAAGAGCAGAAACGCCGGATGCTGCCGCCCGTGATAAAGCGCGACGACATCGCCTGCTTTGGCGTCACGGAGCCGAACACGGGTCTGGATACCACCCGACTGAAGACACGGGCCGTGCGGAAGGGTGACCGCTACATCGTGCATGGGCAGAAGACATGGATCAGCACGGCGCAGGTCGCCAACAAGATCATGCTGATTGCCCGCACCACCGATGAGGCCGATACGGAAAAGCCGATCGACGGCCTCAGCCTGTTCTTCACCGATCTGGACCGGTCAAAGGTCGAGATCAGGCAAATCGACAAGATGGGCCGGAAGTGCGTTGATTCAAATCAGGTTTTCATCGACGGACTGGAAATCCCGGTCGAGAACCGGATCGGGGATGAGGGCAAGGGCTTCCGCTATCTGCTGCACGGCATCAACCCCGAGCGCATCCTGATTGCCGCCGGACTGGTGGGCCTTGGCCGGGCTGCCCTGCGCCGCGCCACCAACTATGCGAACGAGCGGGAGGTATTCGGACGCCCCATCGGCATGAACCAGGCGATCCAGCATCCGCTGGCGGAGAACTGGATGGAACTGGAGGCGGCGAACCTGATGGTCTTCCGTGCCGCTCAGCTCTACGACCGTGGCGAAGACAGCGGTTCCTACGCAAATGCCGCGAAGTACCTGGCCGGTGAAGCAACCTTCAAGGCCTGCAATGCCGCAATCCTGACCCATGGCGGCATGGGCTACGCGAAGGAATATCACGTCGAGCGCTATCTGCGCGAAGCCCTGATCCATCGCATTGCCCCGATCACCCCGCACCTGATCCTCTGCTACGTGGCCGAGCGGGTGCTTGGCCTGCCGAAGTCCTACTGACCCATGGCAGGAAGCACGAAGTCGCCGGAGGCGGACCCGCGCCCGCTGGCCGGCATCCGGGTGATCGACCTGACGAACATGCTGATGGCCCCCTACACCAGCCAGATCCTGGGCGACATGGGCGCGGACGTGATCAAGGTGGAGGCGCCGGGAGGCGATCCGGTGCGCGGTATCGGGCCGATGCGCAATCCGGGCATGGGCGCGATCTTCCTCAATGTGAACCGCAGCAAGCGCAGTATCGTTCTCGACCTGAAACGGCCTGATGCCCATGCAGCGATGCTCGACCTGCTGCGCGACGCGGATGTACTGCTCTACAATCGCCGCCCGAAGGTGATGGCGCGACTCGGGCTGGGTTGGGAGACCGTCAGCGCGCTCAATCCGCGCCTGATCTACGCAGGTCTCTTCGGCTATGGCCAGAACGGACGCAACGCGGCCAAACCCGCCTTCGACGACCTGATACAGGGCGGAGTGGCGATCCCTGCCCTGTCCCATCGCGCCAGCGGTCACCCGCCCGCCTACGCCCCGACCGCGCTCGTCGACCGGGGAGTCGGGCTCTGGGCGGTAGGTCAGATCAACGCGGCGCTGGTCCATCAGCTTCGCACAGGCAGGGGTCAGCGCATCGACATGCCCATGTTCGAGATGATGGCCAGTTTTGTCCTGGGCGATCACATGGGTGGCGCAACCTTCAGCCCCGACCTGGGACCGAGCGGCTACCCCCGGCTGCTGGTGCCGGACCGCCGCCCCTTCCCCACGAAGGACGGCCATGTCTGCCTAATGCTCTATACCGACCGGCACTGGCGCGATTTCATGCGCGATCAGGGGCAGGAGGAGGCCTTCAACAAGGACCCGCGCTACCGTTCCATGACCAGCAGGACCGAGAATATCGGCAGCCTGTACGGCGAACTGGCGGAACTGCTGCTGACACGCACCACAACCGAATGGCTGGAAACCTTCGACCGCCTCGACGTTCCGGCCGGGCCCCTGAATGACCTGGATGATCTGATCGCGGAGCCACACCTGGCGGATGTCGGCTTCTTCCAGGAAGTCGAACATCCAAGCGAGGGCACACTGCGGCAGATGGCATATCCGGCCACCTGGTCCGAAACCCAGCCCGAATCATCACGCCCGGCCCCCGGACTGGGAGAGCATGGGCCCGAGATACTCGGCGAACTGGGTTATGACGCCGCGCGCATCAAGGCAGCGCTGGAAAACTGAGCCAATCCGTCGAATGATGACCATCGACCAACATGCAAAGGGGAGGATCACGCTATGTCTGGTTTGTACTACGAGGAATTCAAGGTCGGGATGGAGTTCAACCATTCCCTGACGCGCACCATCACGGAGATGGACAACGTCATGTTCTGCGCCATGACACACAATCCGCAGCCGCTGCACCTGGATGAGGAATTCTCCAAGGGCACCGAGTTCGGACAGCGCATCGTGAACAGCCTGTTCACGCTGGGACTGGTGATCGGTGTGACCGTGGGGGACACGACACTCGGCACCACCATTGCCAACCTGGGCATGACCGACGTGCGCTTCGCCAAGCCCGTGTTTCATGGTGACACCGTGCGCGCCGTGACCAAGGTGAAGAGCATGCGGGAAAGCAAGTCGCGTCCCAACGCCGGCATGGTCGTGTTCGAGCATTTCGGCTTCAACCAGCGTGACGAGGAAGTGGCCTATTGTGTCCGCACCGCCTTCATGAAGAAGCGTGACGCATGAGGCTGAACCGATCCTGGCTGTTCGTCCCCGGTGACAGCGAGCGCAAGCTCGCCAAGGGACCGGACAATCCCGCCGATGCGCTGATCCTCGATCTGGAGGATGCCGTGTCCGATGACCGGCAGGAGATCGCGCGGGAGATGACGCGCGACTTCCTGAAGGCCCACCCGGACCGCTCGCGGCAGGAACTGTGGGTGCGGATCAACCCGCTCGACACGCCCCTGTCCCTGCCCGACCTCGTCGCGGTCATGCCCGGTGCGCCGAACGGCATCGTGCTGCCGAAGGTCTATTCGGCAGCGGACGTGAACACGCTCGCCACCATGCTGTCGGCGCTGGAGACGCGGGAAGGGCTGGAACTCGGTTCGACCCGTATCCTCTGTGTGGCCACGGAGACCGCGCAGTCCCTGCTGACGTTCCATACCTATCTGGACAATGTCTCGGAGCGGCTGACGGCCCTGACCTGGGGCGGGGAGGATCTGGCGGCAGCGCTGGGGGCCAGCACCAACCGGCATCCCGACACGGGTGACTACGACACACCGTTCCAGCTCGCCAAGACGCTCTGCCTCACCACCGCCCGCGCCATCGACGCGCAGCCGGTGGGTGTGGTCTATGTCGACTTCCGTGACCTGGAGGGGCTGGAGGCGGAATGCCGTCGCGACCAGCGTTCCGGCTTCATCGGCAAGATCGCCATTCACCCGGCACAGTCGGAGGTCATCAACCGTGCCTTCACCCCGACGGAGGAGGAAGTCACCCACGCCAAGCGGGTCATTGCGGCGTTCGAGGACAACCCCGGTCTCGGCACCGTCGGCCTGGATGGCAAGATGCTGGACATGCCGCATCTGAAGCAGGCACGGAACCTGATGGCACTGGTGGCACAGTTCGGTGGCTGAGCCGGTTCACTACAGCTTGACTGACGGCGTTGCGACCTTGCGCATGGATGACGGCAAGGCCAATGCCTTCGGTCATGAAATGATGCAGGCGCTCTCCGTCGCACTCGACCGCGCGGCGGGTGAAGCCGACGTCACAGTGATCCGGGGACGCGAGGGCGTACTTTGCGGCGGGTTCGACCTGAAGGTCATTCGCGGCGACCCGTCCGGCGTTCCCGCGCTCGTCAACGCGGGTCAGGACCTGCTGATGAAGGCCTGGCTGCACCCGCAACCGCTGCTGATCGGGGTTACCGGTCATGCGGTGGCCGCGGGGGCCCTGCTGGTACTGACAGCGGACCATCGTATAGGCATGGACGGCGACTTCCGCATCGGCCTGAACGAAACGGCAATCGGCCTCACCCTGCCCGCCTTCGCCATCGAACTGGCGGAGGCGCGGCTGGACCGCCGTGCACTCACCATGGCCACGGTCGGCGCGCGGCTCTATGCGCCGACCAACGCGCTGGACGTCGGGTACCTGGATCAGGTCGCCGTGCCGGGCAATTTCGATGAGGCGCTGGCCGCAGCCGCTGAACAGATGAAACAGCTCGACAAGGCCGCCGTCGCAGGTGTGAAGCAGCGCCTGCGCGGTGCCGCCGCCGCCCGCGTCGCCCAGGGCAACAGCGTCTAGAGCATTTTCCCTGATCGCGGACTCGGATCCGGGGTTTGCTGCGCTGACCTTCGTTTTACCTGAGGGCTCCGGGCTGAGGAACATGGCGTCCGGGCGGTCCCATCGACCATCCGTCAGTTCCTCGACCGGCGCGACGTGACATTCAGAAAGGACGGCGCATGCCGCCGTTCCCCTCGGTCACCGGAAGACCATCACCTTCGTTGTACGCGTGCTCAGGCGAAGAGTTTCTTGCTCATGAGGATGTCGACTTTTTGCACATGAGCCGGTTTGGCCAGTATTGAATTCATGCGCTCGACATCGCGGAAGATCTTGCCGCCGCCCCCGGCGACATGAGCATCGCGACCGGCGATATCCGGGAAGGCCTCATAAATCGCAAAACTGCTGGCGGACAGCTGTACGGCATACCAGGGGCCCGTCGCGGGTTCCGCTTCAACGCATTCACGAATATCCGCCAGCATGCGAACCACTTCCGGCTCCTTGCCTGGCCTGGCTTCAATGAGGATCAGGAAAGCCTTAGGCCCGTCGGCGCCGTCCTTGCCTGTCATCCTCACGCCTTCGTGCTGGTGTGCACCATTCGTGTCAGCCATTGCGCATCTCCTCAAAACTGCCCTGCCGGATTTCGCCCCCGATCCTATACATCGACAGAGCATCGGGGGGCCTCAAACGCCGAAATCTTTGCCTATTCCTCCGGAAAAATTTGCCAACCAGGGCGTCCTTCAATAGACAAAGTGCATGAATGCACCGCTGACCACAGCCATAGATCGCTACACCCGGGCCCATGCGGACTCAACCGGGATCGCACGTACCCGCATCCCCGGCATGACACTCCTGCGGGCGACTGGCACGCGTGACGTCAAATATGTGATCGAATGTCCGTTGGTCTGCCTGGTTGCTCAAGGCGCCAAGCATGTGACCATGGGCGGAGCGTCTTTCACTGTTGCCGCAGGCGATTCGATGATCGTCTCGTCGAACATTCCAACGCTCACCCGTATCGCCACGGCGAGCCGCAACGTGCCCTACCTGTCATTCTCGCTCCGGCTCGATCCGGCCCTGATTGCCGATTGCCTGACCGAAATGAACACGTTGCCGGACGTTGAGCATCCTTCAACACTCCAATGCACGGACAGTGAGGTGTCGGACGTGGCGCTGCGTATGATCAACTTGCATGATCATCCGGCCTCTCTTCCGCATTTGCGGGATTCCCTGGTTCGGGAAATGCATCACTGGCTGCTTGTCGGGCGCCACGGTGAGGCAATCGCCCATCTCGGCTTCCCCGATAGCCATACGACCCGCATCGCCCGCGCAATCGAGGTCATTCGCGCGGAGTTCGCGACGGCAATTTCAGTCGAACGGCTGGCAGGTGTCGCGGGGATGAGTCCCTCCACCTTCCACCATCATTTCCGCGCCCAGACCTCCCTGTCACCGCTCCAGTTTCAGAAACAGCTTCGCCTGATTGAAGCCCGGCGTTTGATGCTGGCCCATGGCCAGACGTCCAGTGCAGCCGCATTCACCGTCGGCTATGCGAGCGTGCAGCAGTTCACGCGGGAATATCGACGCCTCTTCGGTCTTCCGCCCTTGCGCGAGACCGAAGAGGCGCGTCGCGTACCCCACTCAGAAGTCTGAAGGTAAACGCAAAGGCGCAGAGACCGGTGCAGAGCCGATGGTCCCGCGAACTCATGGCCACGCGAGGCGCGAACGTCTCAAACGGGCCAGAAGCCGCCGGATTGGGGGTGAATCGGCGTGCCGTATTACTCCGGCAGGACCGAGCGACCGGCGTAGAGCGCGTCTGGACCCAGCATGTCCTCGATGCGCAGCAACTGGTTGTACTTGGCTGTACGATCGGAGCGGGCCAGCGAACCGGTCTTGATCTGCCCGCAGTTGGTGGCGACTGCCAGGTCAGCGATGGTCGAATCTTCGGTTTCGCCCGAACGGTGCGACATGACAGCGGTGTAGGAGGCGCGATGCGCCATGTCCACGGCCTCCAGCGTCTCGCTCAGGGTACCGATCTGGTTGACCTTCACCAGGATGGAGTTGGCGACACCGCGTGCGATCCCGTCCGCCAGACGCGCCGGGTTGGTGACGAACAGGTCGTCGCCGACAAGCTGCACCTTGTCGCCCAGCCGCTCCGTCAGCATGGCCCAGCCTTCCCAGTCATCCTCCGCACAGCCATCCTCGATGGAAATGATCGGGAACCGGGCGCACAGGTTGGCGTAATAGTCGACGATCTGGCCCTGATCGAGGGACTTGCCCTCGCCCGTCAGTTCATAGCGTCCCTTGTGGAAGAACTCGGTCGAGGCCGCATCCAGTGCCACGAAGACATCCTCGCCCGGCAGGTAACCGGCCTTGGCAATGGCAGCCATGATGAACTCCAGCGCTTCCTCGGCACTGCCCAGCGACGGCGCGAAGCCGCCCTCATCACCGACATTGGTATTGTGCCCGGCTTCCTGCAGCCGCTTCTTCAGCGCCTGGAAGACCTCCGCACCACACCTCAGCCCCTCGGCAAAGCTGGAGGCGCCAACGGGCATGATCATGAATTCCTGGATGTCGATCGGATTGTCCGCATGAGCACCGCCGTTGATGATGTTCATCATCGGAACGGGAAGGGTGCGCGCCGACACGCCGCCGACATAGCGCCACAACGGCTGATCCAGCGCGTCCGCCGCCGCCTTGGCTGCCGCCAGACTGACCCCCAGGATCGCATTGGCACCAAGTCGCGCCTTGTTCGGCGTCCCGTCCAGTTCGATCAGCATCCGATCGATGGCCAGCTGGTCACTGGCATCCATGCCCGACAGGGCCTGGAAGATCTCGCCATTCACCGCCTCGACGGCCTGCAGCACGCCCTTGCCGCCATAGCGGTCGTCGTTGTCGCGCTTCTCCACCGCCTCATAGGATCCCGTGGAAGCACCGGACGGAACTGCAGCACGACCGAAGGCGCCGCTGTCCAGCAGCATGTCGACCTCCACTGTCGGGTTGCCCCGGCTGTCCAGAATCTCACGTCCCACAATGTCGATGATGGCGGTCATCGGCGCCCTCCGTTGCATTAGTCTGTCTGCTGCTGGCAACAGGTAGACCACAAACGGACAAATCACAAAGGTGATTCCCCCGCCGCGCCACTTTCGCGCAACAATTGAACGGGTTCAGACCGCCGAAACGTCCTTTGCAACGGCGTCGAACGCCATCAGGCGACGCAGCAGCGCCTCAAGCTCGTTCACGGGCACCATGTTGGGGCCATCGGAAGGGGCATTGTCCGGGTCTTCGTGGGTCTCCATGAAGACGGCTGCGACACCTACGGCGACGGCGGCCCGGGCCAGTACCGGCACGAATTCGCGCTGGCCACCGGTGCTGCCGCCCTGCCCGCCCGGCTGCTGCACCGAATGGGTGGCATCGAAAACCACCGGGCAGCCGGTCCGTTCCGCCATGATCGGCAGGCCCCTGAAGTCGGTCACCAGAGTGTTGTAGCCAAAACTGGCACCGCGTTCGCAGACGGAGATGTTGTTGTTGCCGGTGCTGCGCAGCTTGTCGACCACGTTCTTCATGTCCCAGGGGGCGAGGAACTGGCCCTTCTTCACATTGATGGCGCAGCCTGTCTCCCCCGCCGCCAGCAGCAGGTCGGTCTGGCGGCAGAGGAATGCCGGAATCTGCATCACGTCCACCGCCTCGGCGACGATTGCGCACTGTTCCGCCGTATGCACGTCGGTCAGCACCGGCAGTCCGGTCTTCTCCCGCACCTCGGCAAAGACCGCCAGGGACTTCTCCAGACCCAGTCCACGCTTGCCGCCGACGCTGGTCCGATTGGCCTTGTCGAAGCTGGACTTGTAGATCGCCCGGATGCCGACCCGGTCCGCGATCTCCCGGATCGCATGTGCCATCTCCAGCGCGTGTTCGCGGCTTTCCATCTGGCAGGGTCCGGCAATCAGCACCAGCGGCAGGTCATTGCCGATGCGAATGTCGCCGACGGTCATGACGCCCGGCGCAGCGCCTCTCACGGTATCGGCCATGTGCTGTACTTTCCTGTCGGGTTCGACCGTCGGAGACGGCCCGTGAAGGCGACTATACCAGACGCGACTGGCGAATGGCGGCCTCGACGAAACTGGCAAACAGGGGATGTGGCTCGAACGGGCGCGATTTCAACTCCGGATGGAACTGCACGCCGATGAACCAGGGATGATCCGTGATCTCCACGATCTCCGGCAGGCGCCCGTCGGGCGACACGCCGGAGAAGACCATGCCGGCGGCCTCCAGCTGTTCGCGGTAGTTGATGTTGACCTCGTAGCGGTGACGGTGGCGCTCGCTGATGTGTTCGGAACCGTAGATGTCAGCCACATGGCTGCCGGGCTTCAGGTCTGCCGGATAGGCACCGAGGCGCAGCGTACCCCCCATGTTGGACCGGTCTGTGCGGGTCTCGCGCTGACCGCCTTCACCCTCCCAGTCCGTCATCAGGCCGACCACGGGCTCGCTGCAGTCCGGATTGAACTCCGTGGATCCGGCACCGTTGAGGCCGATCAGACTGCGACAGGCCTCGATCACGGCCATCTGCATGCCGAAGCATATCCCGAAGTAGGGGATATTGTGGGTTCGCGCGAAACCGGCAGCGCGAATCTTGCCCTCCGACCCCCGCTCCCCGAATCCACCGGGCACCAGGATCGCGTGCACGTTCTCCAGCCGGTGCAGGGCGCTGCCGTCTTCCTCGAAGATCGCGGAATCGACCCAGTCGATATCGACATTCACATGGTTGGCGATGCCCCCGTGGCGCAGGGCCTCCGCCAGTGACTTGTAGGCGTCGGGCAGTTCGATGTACTTGCCGACGATGCCGATGCGCACGGTGCCTTCCGGATTGCGTACCCGCTCCAGAATCCGCATCCAGCGGCTCAGTTCGGGCTCCAGCGACACGTCGAGACGGAAGTGACGCATCACCTCCACGTCCAGTCCCTCCGAGTGGAACATGATGGGCGCGGCATAGATGCTGTCCACATCCGGGGCCTGGATGACCGAGTCGGGGCGGACATTGCAGAACAGGGCGATCTTCTTGCGCTCGCTCTCCGGCACCGAGCGTTCGCAACGGCAGATCAGGATGTCGGGCTGGATACCGATGGAGCGCAGTTCCTTCACCGAATGCTGCGTCGGCTTGGTCTTCAGTTCCCCGGCGGCGGAAATATAGGGCACCAGGGTCAGATGCATGAACAGGGCATGATCACGGCCCAGTTCCTGACCCAGCTGCCGGATCGCCTCCAGGAACGGCAGGCTCTCGATATCACCGACCGTGCCACCAATCTCCACCAGCACGAAATCATGCCCGTCCGTCCCGGCCCTGATGAATTCCTTGATGGCATCGGTGATGTGCGGAATCACCTGGACGGTCGCGCCCAGATAATCGCCGCGTCGTTCCCGCTCGATCACCGTCTGATAGATGCGGCCCGTGGTGACATTGTCGGCCTTGTTGGCCGCAACACCGGAGAAGCGTTCGTAGTGGCCGAGGTCGAGGTCAGTTTCTGCCCCGTCCTCCGTGACATAGACCTCGCCATGCTGATAGGGGCTCATCGTGCCCGGATCGACATTGATGTAGGGGTCAAGCTTGCGCAGACGAACCTTGTAGCCGCGCGCCTGCAGCAGCGCCGCCAGTGATGCGGATGCCAGGCCCTTGCCAAGTGAGGAGACCACGCCGCCGGTGATGAAGATGAACCGCGTCATGGACCTCCCCTTTAGTCGAAAGCGCGCACGCACAAAAGCGCCGATTTGGATGATCGGCGCTAAGCGTTGATTCTGTTGGGATCAGTCGGCCAGAGGAACGACCGGTCCACTCGGTTCCGCAGGTGCTTCCGTCGCCGGAGCGGTAATGATCGATTCGGGCTCGCCATGATTGCCGGTCAGGATGGCCAGCAGGATCGAGGTCGCGAAGAAGGCCACCGCAAGCATCGCCGTCGAACGGCTGAGCAGGTTGCCGGCCCCGCGGCTGGACATCACGCCACCGCCGCCGCCAATGCCGAGCGCGCCGCCTTCGGAACGCTGCATCAGGATCACGCCGGTCAGCGCGATAGCGATCAATACATGGATGACAAGTACGATGATGGTCATGGGTGTTGCCGTTCAGCCCTTCTGAGTGTCGCCGTCTCTTACACGAGCAATCGCCAGAACGAAAGCCCTGTGGCGGATACGGTCGAATTCCGCAGGCGCTTACCTGATCTGCTCCAGCAGACCGGCAATCTCGCCGCCCCTGCTCCGTCCGTGATCGGCAAGTGCCTTCCGCCCGCCTGCGGCATAGACAGCCACCGCCGCCAGCAGTTCCTTCAGCCGATCCGCGCTGGAGGCATCGAAGGGGCACCAGGCCCCGCCGGACAGCCGCGCCATCTGCCGGAAGACACTGGTCGCATCCGGGTCGTGACCTTCCTGAAACAGGAACAACGGCACCTTCAGCAGGCCAAGCTGCCCCGCCTGATGGCAGAGTGCATCGGCATCCTCCTCCATGCTGTCGCCAACAAAGACGACCGCCTGCACCGGCTTGTCCCGGGTTTCCTTCAGCGCGCGGGACAGCACCCGACCGATCTGGGTCCGTCCGCCAAGACATTGCACCTTCAGCATGGCCTTGCGCAGTGCCGTTGCGTCACTGAACCACTTGCTGGCCTTGCATTCGCCGAAGCCACGGTAGAACACCAGCTGCACATCCAGGCCGCCCAGACCACGCGTCGTCTCGAACATCTCCGACTGGATGTGCAGCGCCTGGTCCCAGCTGCGCTGACGGCTCGCCGTCGCATCCATGCCGAACAGCAGACGTCCCCGATGGGTGCCGTCTGTCCGAGGCGCAGGTGTGGCCGCGACCCGTGCCAGAAAGGCATCAATGTCGCCCGCGTCACCTGTGTCCTTCTGCAGATCGCGTTTCACGCCGCCCTCGGTCTTCCCGTCCCGGGGACGCATGCGCCCGCCGGGCATTGGGTGCTGGGTTCAGTCAGTCAGCTTCCAGGCTGCGGCTCGGGTTCCATGCCGCCGCCCTTCGGTTCCTCACCACCATGGCCGTCGGTCTCCGGCACGGCAGAGGACGGACCGGCACCGTCACCACGACCTTCCGCGTTCTCGTCGGGGCGGTCCAGTTCCTCACCGCGCTTCAGCGCCATGATTTCCTCGCCCGTCAGGGTTTCATATTCCAGCAGCGCCTTGGCCAGCTTGTGCAGCAGGTCGATGTTTTCCGTCAGAATCCGCCGTGCGGTCTCCATGGCATCATCGACCAGTCGACGGATCTCGGCATCGATCAGCTGCGCGGTATTCTCGGAGATGTTCTTCTGCTGCGTCACGGAGTGACCCAGAAAGACCTCTTCCTCGTTCGCGGAATAGCGGACCTGGCCCAGCTTGTCGGAATAGCCCCACTCCGTGATCATCCGCCGCGCCAGATTGGTCGCCTGCGAGATGTCACTGGCGGCACCGGTGGTGATCTGGTCCTTGCCGAAGATGATCTCCTCGGCGATCCGGCCACCCATGGCAACACCGAGATGCGAGATCAGCTGCTCATAACGCATCGAGAGCTGATCCTTTTCCGGCAGGCGCATGACCATGCCGAGCGCACGACCGCGCGGAATGATCGTTGCCTTGTGGATCGGGTCGGAGGCCGGCATGAACATGGAGACGATGGCATGACCGCCCTCGTGATAGGCCGTCAGCTTCTTCTCGTCCTCGTCCATGACCATGGAGCGCCGCTCGGCACCCATCATGACCTTGTCCTTGGCGTCCTCGAACTCCGACATGGTGACAAGACGGTTGTTCTTGCGTGCGGCCAGCAGCGCGGCCTCGTTCACCAGATTCTGCAGGTCGGCACCGGAGAAACCGGGGGTGCCACGAGCAATCACGCGGGCATCCACGTTCGGCCCCAGGGGCACCTTGCGCATGTGAACCTTCAGGATCTTCTCGCGACCGAGAATGTCGGGCAGCGGAACCACGACCTGCCGGTCGAAACGACCGGGACGCAGCAGCGCCGGGTCCAGCACGTCGGGGCGGTTGGTGGCGGCGATCAGGATCACCCCCTCGTTCGCCTCGAAACCGTCCATCTCCACCAGCAACTGGTTCAGGGTCTGCTCACGCTCGTCATTGCCGCCGCCGAGACCGGCACCACGATGGCGACCCACCGCGTCGATCTCGTCGATGAAGATGATGCAGGGTGCGTTCTTCTTGCCCTGCTCGAACATGTCACGCACCCGGCTGGCGCCGACACCGACGAACATCTCGACGAAGTCGGAACCGGAGATGGTGAAGAACGGTACATTGGCCTCACCCGCGACAGCGCGTGCAATCAGCGTCTTGCCGGTACCGGGGGAGCCGACCAGCAGACAGCCCTTCGGGATACGCCCGCCGAGCCGCTGGAACTTCTGGGGATCACGCAGGAACTCCACGATCTCGTGAAGCTCCTCCTTGGCCTCATCGACACCGGCCACATCCTCGAACGTCACGCGGCCCTGGCGTTCGGTCATCAGCCGGGCCTTCGACTTGCCGAAGCCCATGGCCTTGCCGCCGCCACCCTGCATCTGGCGCATGAAGAAGATCCAGACGGCGATCAGCAGCAGCATCGGGAACCAGGACACGAAGATCGTGAACAGGCCGTTGCTTTCCTCCTGCGGCTTGGCATCGATATCGACGCCCCGCTCACGCAGGCTCTGGATCAGGTTCGGATCGGACGGCGCATAGGTACGGAACGCCTGACCGCCGGACAGGTTGCCGGTGATCGAACGCCCCTCGATCGTCACGTTGCGGACGGAACCCTCATCCACCCGGTTCATGAACTCGGAGTAGCTGAGGCTGGAGCCCGATTCCTTCACCGAAGGGGTCTGGAACAGGTTCACCAGCGCAAGCGCCAGCACGACAATGATGATCCAGAACGCGATATTCCTGCCGAAAGGTGCCAACTGTCAGATGTCCTTGAGTTCAGGGTGACCTGCAATAGCAGATACGAAACAAGCGAATACGATACCCCTAGCGGCAGGCGGACTCCACTGCAATCAGGACTTCGTACTTGTTTCAGATAGTCCGGATTCCACGGTGCACAAGCCAGAGAAGTGAAACATGTTTCAGCGCAGGGCCGCAAAAAGGGGCGTGGCGTGTACCAGCACATCGCCCGGCAGCCTGACGGCATCCGTGAGCGGACAGCCGAGGGCTTCGCGCTGCCTGTAGACACAGGGCAACAGCGACGCCTCCGCAACGCCGGGGCCGATGGAGATCGGATCGGTCAGCGGCGCGGATGCCTCGAGACGGAACCGGCCATCCCAGAGCAGGCTTCGGGCCGTGCCAGGCAACCAGTCCTGAACGGGCAGATTCCGGTGCTCCCGCACCACCCGCACAGACTTGCGGGACTGGCGAACCAAGGCATGGCCAAGCGTCAGGGTCAGCAGGGAGCCGCCCTGTTGCAGGCGTGCGACCGCGCGTTCCGCCTTTTCCAGTCCCGGCTGGATTCCCCCGGCCTGAGCCGCCGCCCTGAGCAACAGCCGCAGCCTGATCTCGTCCGGCAATATCTGAAACATGGCCAGGTCGAGGGTGACGTCGCCAGCCGCGCCGATGATGGCGGAATCCGTCCAGACCCGGTCGGTCCAGGCCTGCAAGGCATCGGTGGCGCGTGCCGCACGGTCGGCCAGCCGGTTCAGCCGCGCCCGCTGCTGCGCGGAAGCCGGATGCGCAGCCAGTTCCGCGTCGATCCTGTTGCGTTCATGCCGGGGATCGTCATTGGTCGGATCATCGACCCAGTCGAGGCCCTGCGCACCAAGGAACGCGATCAGTTCCGACTTGGGTACAGAGAGTAGCGGACGGCAGATGCGAACCCCGCAGCGCTCGACCCTGGGCCGCATGGCACCAAGTCCGTCGATGCCACTGCCACGCGCGATCCGCATGCTCACGGTCGCGGCCTGATCGTCGGCGTGATGCCCGACGAACAGGCTGTCGACGCCCTGCCCCCGGCACCAGTCGAGCATCAGCGCATAGCGCGCGTCCCGTGCCCGGGCCTGAAGCCCTGCGGAGGGCTTCGCACCGTCCCAGCGCAGCACCACATTCGGGACCGATGCGGCAGTCAGTCGCGCGGATACCAACCCGGCCTCCGCGTCCGACCCGCCCCTGAGGCCATGGTCGACGATCAGCGCGGTGACATGTCGCCCGCGGGCGCGCGCCCAGTCACGCAGCAGAACGGCCAGCGCCATGCTGTCAGGGCCACCGGAAACGGCAGCGGCAATCGAACGGCCCGGATCAGGCAGTCCCGCCATCGCCTCCTGAAAGCGCTGTTCGGCGTCGGTCATCGGATCAGGCGCAACCGGCCTTCTGCTTCTCTCGCTGCATCCTGCGCTTGATGCTGCTCGATGCGGTGGGGTAGCGGTCGGAGAGTTCGTTGAAGACGGCACAGGCGTCCTGCTTCTGATCCAGCACGACCAGCGTGATGCCCAGCTTCAGCAGGTTATCCGGCGCCTTGGTGCTGGTGCGGTACTTCTGATAACCGGTCAGGAAGGCGGAGGCCGCCGCCTCATAGTCCTGACGGACATAGTAGCTCTCCCCCAGCCAGTACTGTGCATTGCCCGCCAGTTCATGCTCGGGATGCAGTTCCAGGAATGCCTTGAAGGCCTGTTCGGACTCCGCAAACCGCTTGGCCTGCAACAGGCCGAAGGCATGGATGTACTGGTCCCTCGGCTCTCCATCCGGCAGCGCCTGGTTGATCGGGTTGCCGCTTGCCGGAGGGGTGCTGGCAGCTGGTGCCGCAGCCAGCGGGCTTGTCTGTCCATTCCCGGCGGGGGCAGCTTCCACCTGTACGGCAGTGCCTGCGGGCGCATTGCCTTGCGGCAGGCGGGCCACTTCTTCCGGTGTCACCTGCCCCAGCACCTGCGTACCCAGGGCCGCACCCGCGACAGGTTCGGCATTGCTGCCGGCAGCCAGATTCGTCGTCGCTGCGGGCGCAGGCGCAGCCGCCATGTTCTTCTCGATGGCGGTCAGACGGAAATCCACATCCTCGACCAGCTTGGTCATGCGGCTGTCGATCCGCCGCAACTTGAAATCCACCTCCTCGATGCGATTGGTGAGGTTCTGCATCTCCTCTTCCAGCGCATTGAGTTTCAGGGTCAGGCCCGCGGCATCGGCACGTTCGGCGACCGTGACAGGTGCTGCACTGCCACTTTCCGCCGTCGGGGCTGCCGGCAGGGGTCGCCCGCCAAGCAGATGCGCCTTCAGGTCCGTGACGGAGCGTTCCAGCCGCTGAACGCGGTCGTTCAGCGGTGCCAGATCCTGCGCGACAGCCGTCGTCGTCAGGGGTGCCGCCAGACCAAGCACGAGAACGAGAGACTGAAGCCCCCCGCGACCAGACACCATCATCATCGGATTCTCCTCTTCACGGACAAGAATGACCCGTCATTGACGTGAATGCATCTTCAATGGCGCAGAAATGCGACGAAAATGCGAAATGCGGTCCCAAGACGCAAATCGCCCGCCGTTGCACGCGGCAACGGCGGGCGAGAGACACTTGCTGCCACCCGGAGGTGGCACCTCACGACATCAGTTGGAGATGACCGTGACCGAGCGGCGGTTCTGGGCCCAGGCGCTCTCGTTATGGCCCAGAGCGACCGGACGCTCCTTGCCATAGGAAATCGTGGTCACGCGGGACGGCGCGATACCCAGGCTGGCGAGATATTCCTTCGCCGCATTGGCACGACGCTCACCCAGACCAAGGTTGTATTCGCGGGTGCCACGCTCATCGGCATGACCTTCCAGAACGATCCGCTTGGCGGGGAAACGGGCCAGGTAGGCGGCCTGACGGCGGAGCACGTCCTGTGCGTCCAGGTTCAGCTCATGGCTGTCAAACGCGAAGAACACACGGTCGCCCACGTTCAGCACGAAATGCTCCTGCGAGCCTTCCTTCGGACCGGAGGGCTGGGTAACGACCTTCGGTGCCGGGGCAGGCGCCGGTGCGGGAGCAGCGGTCTGCGTCGCGCCGCCCGAACCGGCGTCGGAAGCGTCCGTTGCCGGCGGCTCGTCGGCGCAGGCTGCGAGAATAACCAGTGCGGCAACCATGCTGCCAGCCTTGATCAGAAAACCATGAGGCATGATGAATTCAGCTCCCTGCTGCGTCAGGACCGTTTCGGCCCGGACGATGATCAAATCACGATGTACGCGGATGTCACAGGCAGGCGCCCCCCGACAACCATTGACCCGGTATTACCATCAAGTCAGGTGAATCGGAACCGGACTCTGTGTCATCACCGTGACCTCAAGACTTATTTGTCAAGATGTCGCCCCCGCAAAACGCCTCTTTCACTCCTCCAGCGGGGTCAGGGGCGACCATGCAGGGTCGGACGCGTCGATCGGTGTCGCCACCTCCCGCAGGTTCTGCCCGGTCAGGTCGACCGACCAGAGCCGCACGCTGCCGCCGCGACCATTGTCGTCCCCCGGCACCTGGCGGAAGAACATCAGCACACGACCGTTGGGCGACCATGTGGGTCCTTCATCCAGAAAGCTCTCGGTGAGAATCCGTTCACCCGTACCATCGGGACGAATGACACCGATATAGAAGCGCCGGTTGAGCAGCTTCGTGAAGGCGATCAGATCGCCGCGCGGCGACCAGACCGGTGTCGCATAGCGCCCTTCACCAAAGCTGATGCGCTGCACGTCGGATCCGTCGGCATTCATGATGTATATCTGCTGTGTCCCCGACCTGTCGGAATTGAAGGTCAGGCGATCACCGTCCGGCGCAAAGCTGGGGGATGTATCGATCGCCAGATGCCGCGTCAGCCGCGCTGTCACGCGGGTCCGCAGATCCATGACGTAGACATCGGAGTTGCCGTCGCGGGCCATGGAGATCACCACCTTCTCCCCATCCGGAGAGAAGCGCGGCGCGTAGGTCATGCCCGGAAACTCGCCCAGAATTTCCTGCTGCCCCGTGTCGATGTCATACAGATAGACCCGCGGCTGGTTGCCGACATAGGACATGTAGGTGACGACCTGCTGCGTCGGCGAGAAACGCGGCGTCAGGACAAGGTTGGCACCATCCGTCAGGTACCTGTGATTGGCGGAATCCTGATCCATGATGGCCAGACGCTTCACCCTTCGGTCCGGCGGGCCGGATTCGGCGACATAGACGATGCGCGTGTCGAAGTAGCCTTCCTCCCCCGTCAGACGCTTGTAGATGGCGTCGGAGATGATGTGGCCGATCCGCCGGGCATTCTCCGGGGTGGTGCGGAAGACGAGACCGGTGAGCTGGCTGGCCCCGAACACATCCCAGAGACGGAACTCCGTCCGAAGTTGCCCATCGCTCTCGATCCGGACACTGCCGGTGGCGAGCGCCTGCGCATCCAGCGGACGCCAGTTGGTGAAGTTCGGGCGGACCAGCACATCTTCCGGCGATTCCAGATAGGCGGCAGGATTGATCAGGCGGAAGATGCTGGTGCGGGACAGGTTGCCCCGGACGACCTCAGCGATCTCGCGACCCAGTTCGCGGGTCGTCGCCGTTTCTCCGTGCAGATCGGTGACCGCCACCGGCAATGGGTCGACGGAGGCACTGGTGATGTCGATCCTCAACTGCGCCGTCGCCGGACCGAGTGTGGCACCCAGGGCGCCAAGGCACAGCATCACGAGGGTCGCTGCATTCAGAAGCTTCATTTCCCGGATTCTTCCTTCAGGTTGAAACTGATCTCGATGGTGCGCCAGACGTCATACTGGTCAGCAGGCAGCGGAAACGGCTGGCTCCTGTCAATGGCCGCGCGCACGCTGTCGACATAGGCCTGAACTGTGGCGTCAGTTTGGCCGCCGTCATCCGTGACAGTCACCTCCGGCGCGCCATTCACCGTGCCGTCCGGGTTCATCTTCAGCACAGCTGCGACGTGGATCAGCTTGGCATCGCCAAACACGTCCGGGACGACCCAGTTTTCGCTCACGTGCCGCTTCAGTGCCCCGGCAAGATCCGACGGCTCCGCCAGTGCCCCAACGGACGCGAAGACAGCGAATGCCGATACGGTCAGAAACGCAGCCAACCTGCTCATGGTTCCATTCTCCCCCGTCACTGACCGTAGACTTCCCTGAGCGAGAAGGTGAACACCATCTCGCGCCATTGTTCGAACTTCTCGGGTGGCATGGGCAGGGGCTGGGCCTTGTAGACCGCCCGCACCGCGCTGTCGGTAAAGGCCTGCACGACACGGCGGGCCTGCCCGGCCTCGTCCACGTCAACAAGCTCCGGCTCCCGCGCCAGCGTGCCGTCCTTGTTCAGGAACAGGTGGACGTCGACACGCATCTCGTGGATGCCGGGCGCGCCATGGTTCGGGCTCCAGTTGCGGGCAATGTGACTGCGCAGCAGATCACGTTCGGATACGGTCAGCACCGCGTCGATGCGATTGCGCGCCGTCCCTCCCTCCCCGATCCGGATATTGGCGATACGCGTCTCGTTCTTCTCCACCGGTGGCGTGGGCTTGTCCTTGTTCAGCCGGTCCAGTTTGGCCGACAGCCGGTCAAACAGGGCCTCCTGATTCTCCGGTGACTTCTTCGGTCGCGCATCGGGCACCGGCGTGGTTGCCCTGGCGACCTGTTCGGGC
>Ga0070728_10002294_pt1 | contig 24345 bp, 21 predicted proteins | sample tdDd471_FD_66723 | JGI IMG/M metagenome (GOLD analysis project Ga0070728, IMG submission 66723) | Marine sediment microbial communities from the Atlantic coast under amendment with organic carbon and nitrate - tdDd47.1 | ecosystem: Environmental > Aquatic > Marine > Coastal > Sediment | place...
AGAGACGCGCCGTGTCAGCACCAAAGCGGTTGATCAGGCCATCCGGATCAATAACATTCTTCTTCGACTTACTCATCTTCTCGTTACGACCGGAAACAACAGTATTCTGGCAACGGCTACAGAGGCCGTTATCAATCTCTTCCGGGTAAAGCCAGCCATGTTCCGGGCAGGACTTGGTCTCCATGCAGACCATTCCCTGGGTCAACAAGTTCTCAAAGGGTTCATCGAGAGACACCATACCCAGATCACGCATGATTTTCGTCCAGAACCTGGCGTAAAGCAGATGCATGACAGCATGCTCGACACCACCGATATACTGATCAACAGGCAGCCAGTATTTAACAGCTTCGCGGTCAACAGGTGCCAGGTTATATTTCGGGCTGGCATAACGCATGAAATACCAGGAGCTTTCGACGAAAGTGTCAAAGGTATCGGTCTCGCGTCGTGCAGCCTTACCGCATTTCGGGCAGAGGGTATTGACAAAGGACTCGAGCCCGGTCAGAGGGCTCCCCCCTTCGCCGTTGAATTCGATGTCAGTAGGCAGTTCAACCGGCAGGTCCTGCTCGGGTACTGGAACTGCGCCACAATCATCACAGTAGATCACCGGAATCGGCGTTCCCCAATAGCGCTGCCTGGAAACCAACCAATCCCGGATCCGGTAGTTGACCGAGCTTTCACCGGCACCCCTGTTTTCGAGAAATTCGGTAACCTTTATTTTTCCTGTCTCGTTATCCAGACCATCGAATACCCCGGAATTGACCATCCGCCCCGGACCGACCCAGGCTTCGGTCATACTTGCAGCCTCCAGTGGATCCTCTTCAGGCTGGATAACCACCTGGACAGGCAACTCATATTTGCGGGCGAACTCGAAATCACGCTGATCGTGCGCAGGGACCGCCATGACAGCACCGGTCCCATAACCCATGAGAACGAAATTTCCCAGGAACACCGGAATCTTTGCCCCATTGACGGGGTTGATACAATAGGAGCCAGTAAAAACCCCTTCTTTTTCGTAATCATCACTGATGCGTTGGACATGATCGACAGACTGAACCTTGCTGATGAACGCTTCGACTTCCTGTAGACGATCAGGGGTAGTCAGAGATTTTGCCAATGAGTGTTCCGGTGCGAGGCTCATGAAGGTTGCACCAAACAGGGTATCAGGACGGGTTGTGAAAACCCGGATCATTTCCTTTCCACCGGCAACGGGAAAGTCAATTTCACAACCGGTGCTCCTGCCGATCCAGTTGCGCTGCATGGTCAGGACAGACTCTGGCCAGCCAGGCATCCGATCTGTCTGGTCGAGGAGCTCTTCAGCATACTGCGTGATCTTGAAAAACCACTGGTCGAGTTCTTTCTGCACGACCTTGTTGTCACAACGCCAGCAGCATTCATCCTCGACTTGCTCGTTGGCCAGGACCGTCTCACATTCAGGGCACCAGTTGACGGCAGCGCTTTTTTTGTAGGCCAGACCCTTCTCCAACATTTTCAGAAAGATCAACTGCTCCCAACGATAATAATCTACATCGCAGGTAGCCAACTCCCTGTCCCAGTCGTAGGAAAGACCCATACGTTTGAGCTGCGTGCGCATATTCGCAATATTTTCACTGGTCCAGACCGCAGGGTGCGTGCCGTGCTGGATCGCCGCATTCTCGGCCGGCATGCCGAAGGCGTCCCATCCCATCGGATGCAGGACATTGAATCCCTGCAGGCGCTTGAAACGGGCGACAACATCGCCTATCGAGTAATTCCGGACATGTCCCATGTGAATCCGCCCTGACGGGTAAGGAAACATCTCCAGCAAATAATATTTGGGTTTGTCATGATCCTCTGAGACCTTCCAGGACTGGCTGGACGACCAGCGTTCCTGCCAGACCTTTTCGATTTCCAGAGGGTTATAACGTTCCTGCATACAGCCTCCCAAAAGATATTACATCCTGAAACATGAAAACCGGCATAAGCCGGTTATCTCACGTGCAGGACAGCGGCAGGCAATCGCACGACTGCAAAGGCCGCCTGTAACCTGTTTACTTGGCGCGGTACGTAATACGGCCGCGGCTGAGATCGTACGGCGACAGCTCCACGGTAACCCGGTCACCAGGAAGAATACGGATATAATATTTACGCATCTTGCCGGAGATGTGTGCCAGGACAACGTGCCCGTTGTCGAGCTCGACCTTGAACATGGCATTGGGCAAAGGTTCTATAACGCTGCCTTCAACTTCAATTGCTTCTTCTTTAGACAATCTCGCCTCCCGCTTTACATTGGCTTTAAATCAAACATTCATTAATTTTTTAACTGTTTCCAGTATCTGCATAGTCTGGATCGGCTTGGTGATATATTCGTCGGCCCCCAGAGCAAGAGCCCGCTCCCGGTCTTCGGTCGCCCCTTCAGTGGTAATTATGATAATCGGTGTTTCCTTGTAGTTGGGATCGTTGCGCACCATACTTACCAGTTTCAGCCCGTCCATGATCGGCATGTTGATGTCAGTAAGAATCAGGTCAAACTTGTCAGCGCTGAGTTTTTTCAAACCGTCCACGCCATCATTGGCTTCAACAATCTGGAAGCCGCGAATCCGCTTCAGGGCAAAAACGATCAACTGTCGCATGGTGGGTGAGTCTTCAACAACAAGAACCTTATAACCAGTCATGAAATCTCTCCCCGTTTTACTTGGTCAACAAGTCGATAAAGCCCTGGATGGTCGACAGCTTGCGCTCTGAATCGGAGTAGAGCCGTGACGAGAAAACCGCCGTAGCTGCGTGGCCGGCCAGCAGGGTGAAAAGTTCGTAGTCAACATTGGTAAATTGATTTTTCTGAACCAGGAGCTTGTAGATCGCGATCACACCGATAACGTGTTCCTTGATTTTAAGAGGGATGCAAACGATCGGCTTTTCAAAATCACGCTGGTAGCCTTCCATCGAATCGATGAAATAGTTTTCACCGGTCTTGACCGACTCACCGATAATCCCTTTACCAACGGCTATCGAAGGCATTTCGGAGGTTTCCAGGCCTTCACTGGCAACCGGTTCAAGTTGATTGGTTTTTTCATCAAGAAGCAAGACGCCGAATTCTTCTGCACCGATCAGGTTGATTACGATTTCCTGGATGATCTGGAGAACCTCTTTAAAGTCCAATGTCGAGTGCAACTGGTAGGACGCTATGTAGAGATTGGCGAGCATGTTGTTTTCTTCTTCAATCTCAATGTAGCGGTTTGCAAAGTTCTGATTTTCTTCTTCAACCGTTTTGATCCGGCCAAGGATCTCTTCCTTCTCCAGTTCCAGCACTTCAATCTTTCTCATCAATTCAAGGGTATCTACTGATTCGGAGGAAATCTCCTGGCCCATGTCCTTGAGAGTTTCTTCGAGCTTAACGATGCGAAACCTGAGTCGCTCGTTCTCCTTGAGCAGGTCCTGAGTGAATTCAGCCCCCTTTTTGAACATCTGCAGAAAATCGTCTGCACGCGAGGCAGTATCTTTTTCTTCGTCACTATGACTCATACCCTGCTCCTCGTTAAATATTCACAGTCTAAACTCGCGAATGATAACAATCCTGCGGAAAAATATCCAGCGTTAATACCCGCAATCATGCAGGATTTCCTTGCAGACCAACGGCAACGGCACAATCAGGTCTACCAGTCCGGTCGCAATGGCTTCCTTGGGCATGCCGAAAACGACGCAGCTTTCCTCGGCCTCGGCAAAAACCTTCCCGCCGGCAGACTTGATTGCACGAGTTCCCATGGCTCCGTCATTACCCATTCCGGTCAGGACAACACCGAGGACCCGGTCGCCGAACACGGCTGCAGAGCTGGAAAAAAGGATATCTACTGAAGGTAAATAACGCTGGTGGCCCTTCGGTTCCGAAACCTTGGCGACGATTTCGTCGCCATTCGGGAAAAACTCAAGGTTTTTACCGCCGGGGGCAATCAGCACCTGTCCTGGTTTTACCAGATCGCCACTTTCCGCCTCGCGAATAGTCAGCGCGGAAAAACGGTTGAGCCTTTCGGCAAAAGCCCGGGTGAAATCCGGGGGCATATGCTGGGCGACAGCAAAGGCAACCGGAAGTTCTTCCTGAATGGCAGAAAAGATATTCTGTAACGCCGGAGGGCCACCGGTCGAGGAGCCGATCACCACCATGCGATAGTCAGAACTGGCTGTTTTGGGAACATTTTTTTTCCTGGAAGCCGGCTTCACGACCAGTTTTTGTGCCCGGGCTGCATTGTCTGCCCTGGCCATGACATTTTTCAGATTGGCCGACGTTACCTCACGGACTTTTCCGAGAAGTTCTTCACGTATATCCATTAAAACCGGCGATACACTGGAAGACGGTTTCGGCACAAATTCAACAGCGCCCAGATCAAGAGCCTTGAATACATTCTCATCATCCGCTCGGGAAGACACAACTATGATCGGCGTCGGCTGCTTCTGCATGACGATGCGCAAAAGAGTAAAGCCGTCCATGCGCGGCATTTCGAGATCAAGAGTAATTAGGTCCGGGCGCAAATCGATCAGCTTACGCAGGCCCTCCTCGCCGTCGCACGCGTAACCGACGACCTCGACATTGGGCAATGATTCGAGCATCTTGACAATTGTGCGACGGTTGAAAGCTGAATCATCAACCACCAGAACCCTGACCCGGCCTCGATTCATAGCAGGCTCCCTGATAATGAACCGGTGGCCAGGGGTTTCTGGTACACCATATCGTGCTGGAAATGTCTGAGTTGGAAAGAAGTGCTGAGGTTGATCAGTGATTCGGAATGTCCGAGCAGCAGAAATCCTTCAGGGTTCAGCCTCTGGAAGAAACTTTCTATAGCTTTCTTTTTTCCGGCCGAGTCGAAATAAATTATTACGTTACGACAGAAGATCACATCCATCTTGCCCAACAGGGCGATGCGGGCACTGTCAAACAGGTTGAGATGACTGATCGACACAAGACTGCGGACTTCATCGTTGACGCGATACTTTTCCTCGTGTTTGGTGAAAAACCGACGCTTCTGTAGATCGTCGGTACTTCTGAACGAGGCGTTGCCATACAGCCCTTCACGCGCCATGTGTAGCACCCTCTGGCTGATGTCTGTGCCAATCACTTCCACCTTCCAGGAACTCAACCACGGCTGGTCGAGCAACAACATGGCAATGGTGTAAGGCTCTTCTCCAGACGAACAGCCGGCACTCCATATCCGCAGGGTCTGCTTACCTTCTTTCTCCTTGTATTTCCGTATTTCCGGCAGAATGTCCTCGACGAAAGTGCGCAACTGAAAATCTTCCCGGAAAAAATAAGTTTCATTAGTTGTCAGCTGGTCGATGACCTCTGACAACTCCTGATCTTTATTCTGGTTATAACGCAAAAAGTAATAGTAATCCTTGAAGTTTTTCAGTTTGTGTTGATGGAGGCGTTTGCCCAGGCGCTTTTCGAGCAGGTACTTGGAATCCTCGGTGAAATTCAACCCACAATGTTGGTATATGAAATCACGCAACAGGCGAAATTCATCAGGATCCATTTTTATATCAGGAGCGGCAAATAACATTTATGACATTACTCAACAGGTAAACAGGCCAGAGTGTCGACCAATTGCTGGCGCACGACTTCCTCGGTTTCAATTTCCAGACGCCGTTCCAGGAGGGTTCTTGCTCTGACACCGATGACTTCTGCGGCACTGCGAACGATTTGTGCACGAACGACCCAGAAAGAATGATTGATCAGCCTTTCAGCATGGGCATGTACCCAGTCGTCGGCACCGTAGCGGGTCAAAAGGTTCATAGCAGCCGTAACAACTTCTTCGTCATTATGATCCAGAGCCGAAAGCATCTGTGGAACGGCTGAAATATCGGACAGACTGGCCAGGGTTTCCAGGGCGGCGATGCTGACGAGTCCGACCGGGTCCGAGAGTGCCTGTTCCACAAGACCGCGACTGCGCTCACCGGCGATTCTGCCAAGGCCGCGCACAGCGGCAGAACGAACCCAGATGTCCTCATCCTGCAGGGCCAGCTGCAAACCGTCGAGAACGCTCTCATCATTGCAGTTGGCAAGGATGTCTACAACTGCTCTCCTGACTTCGGCGTCTTCATCGGTCAGGGTCAGCAACAGTGTGCTGATATGTTCGGTGATATCGTGGCGCTCGAAAACCCTGACTGCCGCTCTCCTGACTTCAGCTGCGGAATCTTTCAGGGCAAGACCCAATGCATTGAGGACATCCGGTTTGTCGAGTTCTCTGAGCACGACGACAGCCAATTCCCTCTGTTCAGCATCGGTATGGTTGAGCAACGGCTGCAGAGCAGCAAATGTTTCGTCAGGATATTTATCGCCCAGGGCGGTTAATGCCAACGATGCGGCGATCCGGACCTCACTGTCCTCGTCCTGCAAACAGGCGACCAGTCCCGGGAGAGTGCCTGCTGAACCGATTTTCCCCAGTGCATGTACGGCCATGCGCACCACCTGTATATCTTTATCCTGCAATACAGTCATTAGTAACGGCAGCGCATCAGCGCACTCTGATTCACCAAAGATGTAGGCTAAATAAGCGCGGCTGGCACCGCTTACATCAGACCATTCGTTCATTAGAACCTGCGGATTGGCACGACCAATATCGATCAAGGCATCAAGTGCGGTCTGTTGCAGCGTTTCATATTCCAGTAGACTTAATAATTGCTCGACAGAAGTTTCTGTAGCAATCCAGCCAAGGATTCTGATCGAAGACCGCTTCAGGGTGTCGTTGTATTCGTCATCAAGGTACCCGCTCACCGTCGCGGCAACAGGACCTTTTTCACATTTCGCCAAGGCCTCTCTGATTTCGTCAGGTTGTCGGTTATAAATTTCCACAACCGCCAGGATGGCAGATTCACGTACGTTGCGCATCGTATCAGTCAATGCACTGACGAGTTCAGGAACAGCAGAAGCATCACCGGCCTTGCCCAGACAGTCGATCAAGGCTTTACGGAGCAGTTTTTCATCCTTGTAGGGCAACAGTTCAGACAGGGGCACGGGTGCGGCAATCCGGCTCAAAGCGTCCAGAATCGTGAATTGCAGTAGCAGGTCAGGCAATTGCATCGCTTTGAGCAGGGCCGGCACAGCTTCCCTGGCTCTCAACTTACCAAGATTTTCAGCGGCCGCCGCCCTGACGTTACTGTCAGTGTCCTCAAGGCCGATGGTCAGAACCGGGACAGCTTCCGGTGCAGCAATATCTCCAAGAACGTCAATAATAAACTTGCGCACGTCGTGATCCGGGCATCTCGCATGTTCAATCAGCATCGGCACGGTGCTCCGTCCCATCCGGCCAAGGATTTCAACTGCGGCATTGCGTAAACCGGCATTATCTTCTGCATGCAGAAGCTCAATGACTTCGCCAATAAAATCCTTGCAAACCGGCATGCTCAGGAAGAGGTCGATGGACTGTTTGCGAACTCGCCAGCTCTCGTCTCCGAAAGCCTTGAAAATCAAGCCAAGGCCCTCACTGGGGTCGTTGGCCGCCAACTCACGCAGGCCCAGCAAACGGGTCTCCTCATCAGGTGAATTCAACGCATCGATTATCTGGTCAATAATACTCACTGTTCATCCTTGCCTTCTATTCAGAGCCCCAGTTCACGACTTCGCTTATTCAGGAAATCCAGAAAGGCCGCCTCAAGAATCTTGCTGTTCTGTATCTGGGGGCTCGGGAATCGCTCGCTGAACAGCTGTCTGGCTTCCCTGATCTCATTCGCCAGGAGCTCCGACCAGTTCCCTTCCAGAATGCCCTCATCGACTCGCTCCTGATAATAGAGTGAGATGTCCGAAACGATAATACGGGCCAGGCGTTCGGCTCGTTGGCGTTCCGTTGCGTCATCTGCAGAAACTTCCTGTTCTTCCGCAGACTGAATCTTTTGATTGACCGTTTTTATGAAATCAGGGGATTGCGTTACCTCATCAGCAGATGACAACTCAAGGCCATCCTTTTCCGCTTCGCCTTTAACAGTTGGGCCGGTTGCCGGTGCAGCGTCGACCAGCAAACGGTTGATTTTCAACACAAGATCGTCCGGGATGTGGTGTTTCTCGATATAATCATCCGCCCCGTAAAGCGAACTCGGCGAACGTTTGTAAGCTGCACTGTTGTAAACTGAAGACAGCAGGATGATCTTGACATTTTCAAGGCCTGGCCGACGCCTGACTTTTTCAACGACCTCAAAGGCGTACAGGCCTTGCAGTGCAACATCGACAACAGCCACCCGCGGGCGCAAGGCATCCATGGCGGTCAGGACTTCGTCACCGTTATGTTGAAGAATCCCCTCAAAGCCGGCATTTTCAATAATATCGCGAATCGTAGCACACAGTTCTTTGTCACTATGGGCGATCAAGACGCGTACCTTGGCTTTCAGTTGACCGGAAGAGACATGCGGCAACTCGGCTGTAAACGGTGTCCTACAGCGGGCGCAACGTAAGGTGACTCGCTTACCGGCTAACTTTTCGCGATCCAGGCGAAACCGGGCAGCACAGGATGGACATTTAACAATCATCAAAAAAACCTCAATAAAACGGCCGGCTCATTGAGAAAACATATCATGACCGGCCAGTCACACTATTTAATGTTATCCAACTTCTGCAATTCGATTTTTTCATCAGACGAAAGGATTTTTTCCAGGTCAATCAGCATGATCAGGTCTTCATCCCGACGCGCTACACCAAGAAAATAGTTTGCCTCTGGCCCGTCTATAAACTGGGGGGCCGGAGCGATTTCCTGGCGCCCGAAGCGTTTCACCTCAGTGACTTCATCGACCATGAGGCCAATAATCCTGCCCGTGAGAGAACAGACAACAATCCGGTTTTTGCGGTTCGCTTCGCTGATCGGCTGGTCGAAACGTTTACGCAGGTCAGCAACCGGGATCACGACTCCACGCAAATTGATGACGCCTTCAATAAAGGAAGGTGCTTTGGGGATGGGTGTCAACTTCTGAGGACGGATTATCTCCTTGATTCTCATAATATCAAGAGCATACAGCTCAGAACCAATCCTGAAGCAAGCGAGCTGGATCTCCTGCCGGAGGACTTTCTCGTCTGGCGCTGTCAATGATATATCAGAGCTTCGCAAGGTCATGGCAATCAGTCGATAAATCGCTGAATGGTCTCGATGACCATAGCCGACTTGAACGGTTTGGTTATGTACCAGTCTGCGCCGACCTGTTCACCACGAGCCATGTCTTCACGGCTCTTTTTAGCTGTCAGCATAATCACGGGTATGTGTTTGGTTTCGCTATTCGATTTAATCCTGCGACAAACCTCGAAGCCGTCAATCTCCGGTAGCATTATGTCTAAAAGCACAAGATCAGGACGAACCTCGTCTATGGCATCCAGAGCAGCCTGGCCATCTGCAGCACCATGTACTTCGTATCCCTTTGAGGTCAGCAGGATACTCTCCAACTTGAGCAAGCTCTCCTCATCTTCGACGACCAGGATTTTCTTCTTTATCACCGTAATCTCCTTTCAATCGTCAACTCAGTTCGACGTCTAAAACATGATTTAGCTGCAATAATATGATCATTCGATCCTGATAGCGACCAATGCCGAAGACCATTTCACGATCCAGCCCGGACAGTACTCCTGGGGGCGGCTCAATCTCATCCTTGACGAGGTTGACAACCTGGTTAATATTGTCGACCAGAAGACCGACTGTCACCTCGTCCGACTGGCAGACAACGATGCGCGAGTTTACTGTTATTTCTGCCGCACCCAGATTCAAGCGGCAGCGCAAATCGAACACAGGAACAACGACACCGCGCAGAGAGATAATCCCTAGAACAAACTCCGGGGACCTGGGAATTTCCGTAAATTCCCTAGCTTTGATTATCTCGCTAATTTGCTTAATGTCCAGCGCATACTCCTCATCGTCGAGTTGGAAAGCCAGATACTGACCGACATTCTGGGATTGCGCAACGACCTGGTCCTGCAGCATCGCGGCATAGGATTCATCGGTAGCTAAAACCAGTTCGTCCGTCGCAGCAAAGATACGGTCAAGGCTCTCTGCAATCTCCATCGACTCGTCATCAGGAACTGCCACAGCACCTGCTTCAACAGGCACTTTTGCAGCTTCGGCGCTACCCTCACTCAAGTCAGGCTCCGGCACCAGCTCCCGCTCAGGTGCAGCCTCTGGCCGGGTTGTGTCCGACTTGACCTGGGCTTTGGCTTTTTTGCGTATCTCTGCGATATCCATCTGTTATCCATGGTCCTGTTGCGGCAAGTTGTTGTCAAGTTCCAGCATCACAGCATCCATAACACCCCTATCCACCTGGTCACCACCCCTGCCGAAGCACTCCAATAATGCCAGTGACGCGGCATGATTGATCATGCGCGGAATTCCACCAGAATAGGTAAAGACGGAGTCAATCGCCTCATCACCGAAAAGACCGGGCCGGCCACCAGCCTTGATGATCCGGAAATCCAGATATTCAGCTGTCTCTGCCAGATTGAGCGGTTGCAGATCGTACTGTATACCGATCCTTTGACGCAATGGCTCGTAGGCCCGGTGTCTGAAACGTCTTTTCAGCTCCGGTTGTCCCATCAGCACGATACAGATCAGGTTTCTGTCATCCAGTTGAAAATTAGTCAGCAACCTGATTTCGTCGAAAGTCTCCTTGTGCGGTACAAGCTGTGCCTCGTCAATCACCACGACGGGGGTCGTATCCTTCTCATAGTAATCGAATAAAATCCTGCCAATCTGTTCAAGCAGGTCGACTTTAAACCTGGCCGGACCCTCAACGCCAAGATGGCGGGCCAGGCTACTGAGAAACTCCAGAGGAGTCAATCGCGGATTGATCATACAGATGACCTTGAAGCTCTCATCAAGAGTATCCATGAGAGCCCGCGACAGGGTCGTTTTGCCACAACCAATCTCGCCGGTCAGCAGTACCAGATCGCGCTCCTCGACAGCGTATTGCATGCGAGCCAAGGCCTCGCGATGTCCACGGCTCAAAAACAGAAACCGGGGGTCCGGCGTCTTGCTGAAGGGCCGTTCTTTCAGCCCGAAGTACTTTTCATACATTGAGTGCAGAATCGCCTCGCAGCGCTTCGCTCATCAATCCTGCTACATCCAGGACCAGGATGGTTTTCTGGTTACCCAGTTCGGCCGCACCGGCAATTCCCTTGACGAACGAGAGTGCCTTACCGAGCGACTTGATGACAACATCCTGCTGACCGAGCAGATCATCAACGACGAAGCCCATGCGTTTATCAGCCAGGCCGACAATTGCAACAAACAGGCGTCGGCCCTCGTCGATATCTTCCAGAGACGGGGCAAATACCCTGTCAAGGCGCAGCAGTGGCACGGTGCTTTTGCGCAGTTCTATTACTTCGCGCCTCTCGACCGTCCGGATGGCATCAGCTTCGACCATCAGGGTTTCAAGCACCGAATTAATCGGAACACCATAGGTCTTCTTGCCAACTTGTACAATCAAGGCCTTTATGATAGCCAAAGTAATCGGCAGGGTAATGACCATACTTGAACCATGGCCGAACCGGCTGTGCAGCTCGATCATTCCGGATAGTGCTGCAATATTGTTTTTAACCACATCCAAGCCGACACCACGACCGGAAAGGTCACTGACTTCATCCCGGGTTGAAAATCCGGGCATAAAAAGCAGCTCGTGGAGTTCCTCTTCAGTCAAATCATGAGAGGCGCTGATCAGCCCCTTTTCAATGGCCTTGTGACGGACTTTTTCCTCGTTGATACCACGACCGTCATCATTAACTTCTATGACAACGTGATTCCCTTTCTGTGACGCCAGCAACTGAATCGTACCTTTTTCAGCCTTGCCCGCTGCCAGGCGCTCCTGGGGTGTTTCCAGGCCATGGTCGATAGCATTGCGGATGATGTGCATGAGAGGATCGGAGACATCTTCGATGATCAGCTTGTCCAGTTCGGTATCAGCGCCGCTAATCTCAAGCTCCACCTTTTTGCCCTGCTCGTTGGCAACCCGACGAACTATTCTGGTCATTTTTTCAAAGAGTTGCCCAACCGGGACCATGCGCACATCCATGACCCCTTTTTGCAATTCGTGCAAGCGCCGCTCGAGAATGCGCGTGGTCTTGACGAGATCGGACGCGAGTTCCTTTTCATGAGTCATTTTCAGTCGGTCACTGATGTTGGCAATGGCACTTTTAGACAAGACCAGTTCGCCCACGATATTCATCAGCAGATCGAGCTTATCGATATCAACCCGGACCGTGCGGCTTATTGAGCGCATGGAGCTGGTGCTGTCAGCATCCTCTGAGACTTCTGGCAACCGAGTTTCATCTGTTTCGATTACAACCTCAGGAGACTCCTCAATCACAAAGCCAGCCGGCTCTTCCGGTTCAGTTCTATCCCCATAAGTGAGGATATCAATGGCGTCATGACCTAGCAGTATAGCAATATCGGCATGGCCGAGGTCGCTACCGAATAGAATCTGGAAAGAAATTCTTTCACCGATATCACCAGCGGAAGGAAGGGTGCTGATCACCTCCCCCTGCTGTTTTAGCTGCTGGGTGACTTCTGCGAGATCCTGGTCAAAGCTGGTCAGATCGAAGTCCAGGCGCAAAAGATGAACCCGTCTCCCTTTACGGACGTTTTCTAGTAAACGATGCTCTTCGTATTCGGTGAGTACATTCAGTATGGCGGGGTCTATTTCCAGGTCGGCAAGCGGGTTTTCTTCACTTCCTCCTTCACCCTCGGCAGCTTTACTGATCTGTGTCAGGACAGGTGTCAGGTCGAGGGTAAAATCCTCATCATTGCTTTTCCCATCAATCAGCTTGATTAAAACATCCAGCGAACTGAACAGGGTGTCGACGAGGAACTGGTTGAACGGGATTTTACCGAGGCGTAACCCGTCAAGCAGGCTTTCCATGGAGTGGGAGAGCGTCGACAGATCATCGAAGCCGAACATGCCGGCCAGGCCCTTGATCGAGTGGGCTCCACGGAAGATGCCGTTGAGTACGTCCGGGTCGCAGTCCCCTGAATCCACCGAATCAGCAAGCTTGACCAGGTCAAGGTTGAGTGATCCGATGATTTCTTCTGTCTCGCTGACGAAATCTTTAAGGGCCTGAGAGGAACTCTTGTCAGACACTGTTACCTCCGTAAATCAACCGAGGTACTCACGGATCAGGGCCTGCAACTGATCGGGAGCGAAAGGTTTGACAAGATATGCATTGGCACCGAGAGACATCCCCTTCTCGCGGTCGCGATCACTGCTCTCGGTACTGATGATGAAGAGAGGGGTTTCACGGTAATTATCGTTATTCCTGATAAAGCTGACCAGTTCAAGGCCGTTGATGTCGGGCATGTTGATATCGGTTATGATCAGGTCGACCTTCTCCCGGGGCAGAATTCGCAAGGCTTCAAAACCGTTGGCCGCTTCAACCGTCTCATAGTCGCCCATGGCCGCAATCGTTGAGACAATCAGCGAACGCATGGTCAGCGAATCTTCTGCGATCAGAATTTTTTTACTCACGATAATAGGCTCCCAAACTGATTAAACGTTGATCAGACAGCACTACGATTGCTCATCATACGACGCTCTAGCAGAGCTTTTTCCATCGCCAGACCCGCCTGAGACAAAAATATTTCGAGAGATTCCGTATCACCAATCGGCTTCTGTTCAGGCAGGTTGTCGCCATACAGTACCGCGACGACCCGCCCTTCACTGATCAGCGGGCCAATGAACACTTCCGAGGGGCGGTCTCCGCCCAGTTGATTGAAAAGGTAACTGTTCCAGTCCGTGTCTGCAGGATTCCTGTGATATGGAGAAAAGGTCTCCAGGGCTTCTGTAAAAACATGCTTCTCCGCTTTTGGCAGTCGTGTGTTGCGCACCCTCACATCCGCAGATTCACCTTTAAGTTCGATCCCGAACTGGCCCAGACCGACAACCTCTTGGTCTTTTACCAGCAGGATAACGGCCCGGTTCATCAGTTCGCTGGCAAAACGCAGAATCAAGAGAATGATGCCACCGCCAAGCGACGGATTGTTCAATTCCTGCAGCATACCACGCAATAGATGCAGACCTGGGGATTGCTGAGGGGATTGTGGCGAAGCACCGACGGCGACCTCGCCCATTTCCTTGAGCAATTCAGCGCCGATATTATACAGACCGTCTCCAACAGTGTTCAGCTTTTCATCAATACCAAATGCCAGAATCGTGTCAACCAGAGCTTTCAGTCCTGCCCGGCCACGATCATCCAGGACCTCATCTTTTTTCGGTTTGGGAAACAATGTCGGTACGCCAAATTCACGTACGCTTTGTTCCGCTTCCTGGTTGGGGTGGTCTGACATAACCAGAACCTGGAAGTCAGGGTACTTTGAGCGGATATCCTCAAGCAGTTCAAGACCACCGAGCACCCCGCTCCCATCCCGGCGTGGCATGATCAGATCGACAACCAATGTCGTCGACCGGGGATCAGCTTTATCAACCGCATCCATGAATGCAAGGAAATTCGTATAGGCATGAACCTGTACCTTGTGTTCCTGGAGCAGAGCGGCAATCTGTTCAGCAGTGTTCGGGTCATCATCAACCACGATGAAGCAACGTTGCGAGTCCGGGGCTGGGCCGGGATCGGCATTTTCAGGAGCCTGCGCTACGCTGCCGGTTTCCGAGGAGGGCTGGGATGAGGATTCGCCATTAACTTCAGCCAGCAGGGACTCAAGGTCTACTAGAGACTCCCCCTGCTCCTCAACATCTTCACCGCGGTGGCGTTTTTCATCTAGAATGCGGCTACCTTCCATGGCCAGCCATTGAGGATTCAAACCCTGGTCAAGCATGAACTGGAGAGGGTTCAGGTTAGTCACTACAAGTTCCTGACAGTCCCCTAGCTCAAAAGAAAAAGCTCCTTCATCCCAGCCGAAGAAGCTGTAAACAATTTTTTCCAATTGTTCACGTACAGCCGTTTCTATCGCTTCGCGGTCAACACCGAAGTCACTGACCAGGATGTCGCCGATGCGGCGATCGTCATCATGCTCCTGCTGAATAACCAGAGCCTGTTTCAGGGTCTCCATGTCGGCCAGGCCGCTACGCAGAACGAGATCACCGAGATTTTCCGGGAAGGTCGATGCCATCGCCCGGATGACTTGACCGTCACGAAAAATTACACGGCCGTCCCGCTCGCGGCTGTTTAATTGCAGCACACCGGATTTTCGGCTCAGGCTGACGATCTGGAGGATTTCCCCCAGACCCAGATCTTCAAGGTTACCGACAAGGCTCATAAGCTATTGAAAAATTCCACAAATTCGCTTCACAACAGAGTGTAACAACCGGAAAATAAACAGAAATTACTATACTTCATTAAGTGAGGGCAAGTAAAGGTGTTTTCGTAAAAATGGGGAGACATGAAGCGCGAGATGCGAGGTGTGAGGTGCGAAGAACGCGAAAGATCTGGAGTGTGTTGAATAGTTGATTTGTTGGGCAATTGAATCGATTCCATATTTCAACAGTATTACCCGATTCAATATTCTAACAATGCTCTTGCCAGTTTTGATTATAACTAAAAAGGGGCAAGCTTTTTCCAGTTCCCGTCTCTGCTTGACGATCATTTCCGGTCTGAAAATTTCAACCGAATCGGGCATGCGACAAAACCGAATGCCTGGCGCAGGCAGTTCATCAGGTAACGCTCGTAGGAGAAGTGAATCCCTTCGGATTTATTAACGAAAATGACGAAAGTGGGCGGACGGACCGCGGTTTGGGTGGCATAGAAAAGTTTGAGTCTTTTGCCGCGGAACATCGGCGGAGGGTGATTGATTTCTGCGTCCTTGAGGACGCGGTTGAGCTCTGCGGTTGACACCTTGCGGTTGAACTCGCCACTGACCATCTCGACATCGGCCATAATCTTGTTGATTCGCTGACCGGTAAGTGCCGATACAAAATGGATTGGGCTATCCGGGAGGAACTTGAAGGCATCACGTACGTCCTTGACATATTCACCCATCGTAGTGTTGTCTTTTTTGACCAGATCCCACTTGTTAACAATCAGGATGACCGCCCTGCCCCGTTCATGGGCATAACCGGCTATCGTCAGATCCTGATCAGTAATCCCTTCTTCGGCGTCAATCACCACCATGGCAACATGGGTACGGTCCAGGGCCTTCAGGGCGTGGATCACTGAATACTTTTCGAGTTTTTGAGACACCCTGCCTTTGCGGCGAATGCCGGCGGTATCGATCAATACATAGCGTTTATCATTGTAGATAAACGGTGTATCGACACTGTCCCGGGTTGTCCCGGCTGTCGGATTGGCGACGACCCGCTCATAACCAAGCAGACTGTTAACCAACGAGGACTTGCCAACGTTCGGCCGTCCAATGATCGACAGGCGAGTCTCAGTAAGCTTGTCCTGGGCTTCGTCCTGCTCCGGCAGGAGGTCCAGGACCTCATCAACCAGTGAGCCGACTCCGTGGCGGTGTTCGGCAGAAATCGGAAAGAGGTCACCGACTCCGAGAGCGTAAAATTCGCCGAGTGTTGCCTCCTGGGCGGGGCCGTCAACCTTGTTGACCACGAACAGGACCGGCTTGTCCACCTGGCGCAGCATGCCGGCAACTTCTTCATCGGCCGGATTCAGGCCTTCCCGGCCGTCCATGACAAAGAGGATGATATCAGCCTCCTCCATTGCCAACTGCGACTGCTCGCGCATCTGGGCCAGCAGACGGTCGTTACTGGCCGGCTCAAACCCGCCGGTGTCGATCAGGGTAAAACGTTTTGCATAACGGGAGACGTCGGCATAATTCCGATCACGCGTAACACCCGGGATATCCTCGACAATTGCCATACGTCTGCCCAGAATACGGTTGAAGAGCGTCGATTTGCCAACATTGGGTCGGCCGACTATGGCAACGATTGAACTCATTGAAATCCTTGAAGCGCGAGACGCGAATTGCGAAGCGCGGAAATCTTATTTAAAGCCTGATAGGACGCTGATTTTATGGATATACGGTGATCAAAACATTTGCAATTTATATAAATTCAAAAGCCCTGCTTTTTCTCACCTCGCACCTCGCACCCCGCGCTTCTGAACTACGAATAATACCCCAGATACCAATCAACAAATTTTTGCACACCGACTTCGATCGTTGTCTCCGGCCGAAAACCAACATCTTCACTGAGGGCATCGACATTGGCCCAGGTCGCGGGCACATCACCAGGCTGAATCGGCATAAAATTCTTCTCTGCCACCTTGCCCAGGGCCTTTTCAAGGGTCTCGATAAGATGCATCAGTTCGACCGGGTTGTTGTTGCCGATGTTGTAGACACGATAAGGGGCGGAACTGGTTCCGGGATCTGGCTGATCACCCGACCAGTCAGGGTTGGATCGTGCCGGTCGGTCCGCGGCCCGCACGACACCTTCAACAATATCATCGATGTAAGTAAAATCACGACGCATGCGACCATGATTAAAAACATTGATCGGTTCACCCGCCAGGATTGCCCTGGTAAAGAGGAACAATGCCATGTCTGGTCGTCCCCACGGCCCATAGACTGTAAAGAAACGCAGGCCGGTACAGGGCAGACCGTAGAGGTGGGCATAGGTATGCGCCATCAACTCGTTGGCTTTTTTACTTGCAGCATAAAGAGAAACAGGGTGGTCGATGTTGTCATGCACGGAAAAAGGCATGCTGGTGTTTGCACCATAGACCGACGACGAAGAAGCGTAGACAAGGTGGCCAATCTGCTGTTGCCGGCAACCTTCCAGGATGTTCATAAAACCGACTATATTGGCATCGATATAGGCATGCGGATTCGTCAGGGAGTAACGGACACCGGCCTGGGCTGCAAGGTTGACCACGACATCAAATTGATGCTCATCAAAGAGCTTTTCGATACCGGAGCGATCAGCTATATCACATTTTATAAACGAGAAGTTATCTTTTTTTTCCAGTATCTTAAGTCTATTTTTCTTAAGTAAAACATCATAGTAATCGCTCAGGTTATCGAGACCAGTCACCCGGTCACCACGTTCCAGCAACCGCCGACAGAGATGGAAACCGATGAAACCTGCAGCACCGGTTACCAGGATTCTTTTAGAATCTGGTCCGCCGGACGCGTGACGAGGGACGTGATGCATTTCATTCATAGATTCCATAAAACCTCACAGGCTAATCCTTAATCTGAGTTCATCCGTGTTTATCTGTGGTTTCGAAACCAATAGACTTTGACTTTCGCGTCACACGTCCCGCGTGCCGCGTTCCCGAGTTATTGAATTTCCTGTAGAAAATTCAATAACTCCTGTGTCTTCTCTTCCATCAATGCCTTATCACCACGCGACTCCACGTTTAGCCGCACCACAGGTTCGGTATTCGACATGCGCAGGTTGAAACGCCAATCAGCAAACTCGATTGAAAGCCCATCAGTCCGGTCGATACTAATCGCACCGGCAGAGTATTTTTCTTCAACCTCGGAAATTGCAGTCTTAGGGTCAGTCAGAGTTCGGTTAATTTCCCCACTGGCCGGAAATTTGGCCATCCGTTCGCCGACCAGTTCGGACAGCAGTTTGCGTTCACGGCACATCATTTCTACAACCAGCAGCCAGGGGATCATACCACTGTCGCAGTAGGCAAAATCACGAAAATAGTGGTGAGCACTCATCTCGCCGCCGTAAACCGCATCCTCGGCTCGCATACGCTCCTTGATGAAGGCATGTCCGGTCTTGCTCATCACGGCTTGCCCTCCGGCTTTTTCGACAAGATCAATAGTGTTCCAGGTCAGGCGCGGGTCGTGGATAATTTTTGCATCCGGCTCCTTGGCCAGAAACGCATTGGCCAGAAGGCCGACGATATAGTATCCCTCGACAAATTCGCCCTGCTCATCGAAGAAAAAGCAACGATCGAAATCGCCGTCCCAGGCGATGCCGAGCCCTGCACCTTTGGCCAGTACCGCATCCCTTGTGACACTCCGGTTTTCTGGCAGTAGCGGGTTGGGGATACCATTCGGAAAAGTGCCATCCGGCTCATGACATATTTTGAAAATTTCCAGCGGCAACTGCTTTTCAAGAAGATCCAGCACCGGACCGGCACACCCGTTTCCGGCATTGACCACGACCTTGAATGGCTTCAGTACGGAAGTGTCGATGTAGCTGAGCAAGTGTCGGAGATAAGCGACTCGATGCTCATATGGAGCGACGGACCCGATTCGGTCCGGGGCATTGAAGCCTCCTTCTTCGGCAAGGTTACGGATCATATCAAGGCCGCTGTCGCCACTGATCGGCCGGCTCTCTTCACGCACCAGCTTCATACCATTGTAATCGGCCGGGTTGTGGCTGGCCGTCACCATGATACCGCCTTCGGCCCGGGCATAAGAGGTCGCGAAATAGACTTCTTCGGTGCCGCATAAACCAAGGTCGAGGACATCCGCCCCGCCTTCGGTCAAGCCGTTGATTAGAGCGGCTGTCAACGCCGGACTCGTCGGTCGCACATCCTGTCCGACCACAACGGTTTTTGGCTGCAGGAATTGCGCATAGGCACGACCGACACGGTACGCGACATCATCGTTCAATTGGTCGGGAATCCGTCCGCGAATATCGTATGCTTTGAAACAGGAGATGTTCATGGTGAACATCTCCGGGAAACGCGGGACGCGGGACGCGGGACGCGGAAATCAAAAGAGGTAAGACAAAGATTAGTCATTTCTTCAAGAATCCTGCAAAATTGAGTTTTAGATTTTCGCGTCACTCGTCACTCGTTCCGCGTCCCTCTGTTCATCGGCCATAAACATCATCAAAACGCTCAATATCGTCCTCAGACAAAAGGTCGCCGGTTTGCACCTCGATGATCTCCAGGATCGTCTCACCGGGATTGCTCAGCCGGTGCATCTGCCCGATGGGGATGTAAAAGGACTGGTTTGCCACAAGGGTCTGGACGACATTTTCGCAGGTCACATCGGCGATGCCGCGCACCACGATCCAGTGTTCGGCACGATGTTTATGACGCTGTAGTGAGAGACTTGCCCCGGGAATCACAGTGATTCGTTTGACCAGAAAACCATCACCGGCATCGAGGCCTTCATAAGCCCCCCACGGCCGGTTGACTCGCCTATGCAGCAAGTGCTCCTCGCGTTCAGAGTGCTTAAGGTGTTCGACGACCCGTTTGACATCCTGCACTCGATCTTTGGCCACGACCAGCACTGCATCGGAGGTCTCGACAACCACAGTGTCCTGCAAACCGACTCCGGCTACCAGGCGAGAGCCCCCGTGCAAATAACTGCCAGTGCAGTCAACATCGATGACGTCGCCGAAGCTTACATTCCCTTGCGTATCTGACTCCCCGACCGCCCATAAAGCTGCCCAGGAACCGACATCGCTCCATCCGGCATCGAGCGGGATGACCCTAGCCTGAGCAGTCTTTTCCATGACCGCATAATCGATCGATTCAGACGGACAGGCCGCAAACGCTTCACCATCGAGGCGGATGAAATCAAGATCAGACACGCGCCCCTGCCAGGCCTTGCGAGAGGCAGAGAGGATCTCGGGAGCATGTTTTTCAAGTTCCGCCAGGTATGCCGACGCCTTGAACATGAACATGCCGCTGTTCCAGTAATAATCTCCGGAATTCAGGTAATCTTCCGCAGTCGCCAGACCCGGCTTCTCCACGAATTCCTGGACAGCATAAATTTCGTGACCTGGCTTTGCGCTTCGCACTTCGCGCTTCGTACCTCGTTTTATATATCCGTATCCTGTCTCCGGAGCCGTCGGCACAATCCCGAATGTCAGCAGAGCGCCGTCTTCCACGGCCTCGAGTCCGTCATTGACGGCCTTACAGAGCGCCTTTGCATCTCGAATAACATGATCTGCAGGTAACACCAGCAGCACATGATCGTCCCCTTTCTCCATTGCACTCAAAGCCGCAACCGCAACCGCCGGGGCCGTGTTGCGGCCAACGGGCTCCAGGATCACTGCGCTCGCCTCCTGGCCGGCCTGACGCAGTTGCTCAGCGACCATGAAACGATGGGCCTCGTTACAGACCACTAATGGCGCATTCCGGTCAACCAGTCCACTCAGGCGCAAAGCCGTGTCTTGCAACATAGTGCGGTCACCGACCAGCGGCAACAGCTGCTTCGGATAAAGCTCACGGGACAATGGCCACAAGCGGGTTCCGGCACCGCCGGAGAGAATTACGGGAATAATCATGAGTACCTCGAAGCGCGGGACGCGAGGCGCGAACCGCGGATAATTAACAACACTTTAACCATAAATATATAATTTTCCCGCGACTACGCTCTAAAATAATCCTGGTGCTTCAGGAACCATTCATAGGTCTTCTCTATACCGTCCCATAACGAAACCTTTGCCTCCCAGCCCAGGGACTTCATCCTCGAAATATCAAGGAGTTTGCGCATGGTCCCGTCCGGCTTTGAAGAGTCGAAGACAAGTTCACCGTCGAAACCAACAACAGTTTTAACCGCCTCTGCCAGTTCTCGAATCGTTACGTCGACACCGGTACCAAGATTGACAAAGCAGGGATTGGGATAGCTGAGTAATGTTTCAGACAGTTTTTGATCGTCCATTTCCATAACAAACACACTGCCATCAGCCATGTCATCGGCATAGAGCAACTCCCGCATCGGAGTGCCCGTTCCCCAGACAACAACTTCGGGTTTTCCCTTGCACTTTGCTTCGTGAAAGCGCCGAATCAGCGCTGGCAGGACATGTGAATTCTCCGGGTGGAAGTTGTCTCCCGGGCCATACAGGTTGGTCGGCATAACAGCCACGAACTGAGTGCCGTGCTGGCGATTGTACGACTCGCACATCTTGATCCCGGCAATCTTGGCTATTGCATATGGCTCGTTGGTCGGCTCCAGCAAACCTGTCAGCAGGTGTTCTTCCCGCATCGGTTGGGGTGCCAGCTTCGGATAAATACATGACGACCCTAAAAACAGCAAGCGCTTAACACCTGACAAAAAGGCTTGATGAATAACATTATTCTGGATCGTCAGGTTGATGTGGATAAAATCAGCCGGAAAGGTATTATTTGCGTGGATGCCACCAACCTTAGCTGCAGCCAGGATCACGTACTCCGGTTTTTCGGCAGCAAAAAACTCCGCGACAGCCTTGGGGTCGGTCAAATCCAGTTCATCAATTTCGGCAGTCAGCAAGTTGCTGTAACCGCCAACCCTTAATCGCCGCACAATAGCCGAACCCACCAGACCATTCGAACCCGCAACAAATATTTTGCAGTTTTTTTCCATTTCTTAAACCAAAGCCTTATTTAGCCACAGATCAAATCTGAAAAACCGGATAGATCAAAGGGGACGATGATCTACCATGATAAAAATTCTTGCGCCTTTCGCGTCCCTCGTCCCTCGTCTCACGTCCCGGGTTTATTCATGATAATCAAACACCTGGTAACCGTGCTCCTTGACCATCTCGTCACATTTGGCCTTATCGAGATCGACCCTGACCATCTCGCTTACAAGCTCTTCAAACGTCACCTTCGGCGCCCAACCAAGCTTTTGTTTTGCCTTGGTCGGATCACCAAGCAAGGTCTCAACCTCTGTCGGACGGAAATAGCGTGGATCGATGCGTACGACCACCTGCCCAGGGACCAGCGCAGCAGCCTTGGTACCACGACCCTCTTCGATACTGTCAACGACGCCGATTTCCTCCTGGCCTCCGCCTTCCCAGCGCAGAGTGATGCCGAGCTCGTTGGTGGCCGTTTCCACCATCTGCCGTACCGAGTACTGTTTGCCGGTGGCAATCACAAAATCCTCCGGGTTATCCTGCTGAAGGATCAGCCATTGCGCTTCGACATAATCCTTGGCGTGTCCCCAATCGCGCAATGCCGAGAGGTTGCCGAGGAACAGGCACTCCTGCAAGCCCAACGCCATGCGCGCCACGGCGCGGGTGATCTTGCGGGTAACGAAAGTTTCACCACGAATCGGCGATTCATGGTTGAACAGGATGCCGTTGCATGCGTACATACCATAGGATTCTCGGTAGTTGACCACAATCCAGTAAGCGTAGAGTTTGGCGACGCCATAAGGAGAACGCGGGTAGAATGGTGTGGTCTCGGTCTGCGGGGTCTCCTGGACCTTGCCGTAGAGCTCTGATGTCGATGCCTGGTAGAAGCGGGTCTTCTTCTCCATACCGAGGATACGGATGGCCTCAAGGATGCGAAGCGTGCCCAGGCCATCGGCGTTTGCTGTATATTCAGGAGTGTCGAAGGAGACCGCCACGTGGGACATCGCCGCCAGGTTGTAGATCTCGTCCGGCTGCACCTCCTGGATAATCCTGATCAGGTTGGTCGCATCGGTCAGATCCCCGTAATGCAAGATAAAATTGCGATGCTCGACGTGGGGATCCTGGTAGAGATGGTCGATGCGATCGGTGTTGAAGAGTGACGCCCGACGCTTGATGCCATGGACGATGTAACCCTTCTTCAGCAGAAATTCGGCGAGATAGGCGCCGTCCTGACCGGTGATACCGGTTATCAGTGCAACTTTTGCCATTCGAATCTCCTAAAACTTTTTAACCACAGACTGTGGTTCACTAAAACTTTTATCGTCCCCGGACGATGAAGTACGGATTCAGTAAATTTTCCTTATTATACAGTAACGGCGCCCCATCCACCTGCGTAACTGTCCCCCCAGCAGCTTCAACTACTGCGTGACCGGCGGCAGTGTCCCATTCCATGGTCGGTCCAAGACGCGGGTAGAGGTCGGCTTTGCCTTCCGCGACCACGCAGAGTTTCAGCGAACTACCGACCGGCATTGCTTTGGCAACCTTTATTTCACGCAGATATTCTTCCAGTTCCGGTGATGGATGTGAGCGGCTCATAACCACCGTCAAGCCCAGTGACTCATCTGCGGCACGGACAGTTATCTTCACCGGTTCTTCATGCCCTTCAATCTTCCAGGCTCCGGCCCCCAGCCTCCCGAAATACATGGTGTCCTGAGCTGGAACGTATACGACACCGGCGATCACCCGGCCGTCTTCGACAAGCGCGATGTTCACAGTAAACTCACCGTTGCGCTTGATGAATTCCTTGGTTCCGTCAATTGGATCAACCAGCCAGAAACGCGGCCATGCGGTCCGTTCAGAATAAGGGATAGCCCGTCCCTCCTCAGACAGTATCGGAATATCCGGAGTCGTCTCATGCAAACCTTCGACGATCACCTGATGTGACGCACGGTCGGCAGAAGTCAAAGGAGAATTGTCACCCTTGAGCTCAACATCGAACTCCCCGGCGTAAATTTCCATAATCGCCGAGCCCGCATCACGGGCGATAGCGCAAACTTTATCGAAATCAATAGGGCTCAAGGTGTTACCTTTCGCAGCTATCAGCTATCAGCTATCAGCTATCAATTATCAGTTTTCTGACAGCTGACAGCTGACAACTTAAAGCTATATTTATCGTTCCGTCCCATCCGGAATCTCGTA
>Ga0070728_10002297_pt1 | contig 24296 bp, 19 predicted proteins | sample tdDd471_FD_66723 | JGI IMG/M metagenome (GOLD analysis project Ga0070728, IMG submission 66723) | Marine sediment microbial communities from the Atlantic coast under amendment with organic carbon and nitrate - tdDd47.1 | ecosystem: Environmental > Aquatic > Marine > Coastal > Sediment | place...
AGTTCGAAACGCCGTCGCTGTTCCTGTTCGATTCCGCTCCGGGCGGCGTGGGATTGGCCGAGAAGATCTACGAGAGCTGGCCGCGACTTTTGAGCGCCGCTCTCGCATCGCTCAAGCGCTGCCCTTGCACCCACGGCTGTCCGGCGTGCATCGGCCCCTCGCCGTTGGTGGGCGGGACGCTCGGCAAAGAGGTTGCGGCGCGCGTGCTGGAACGGCTGACGTCGGGCGCACCGTAGAATGGCCTCATGATGAGGGCGAAGCTGCTGCTGTTCTTGCTTTCACTCGTCGCCGCAGCGTGCGCCGGCACGGCGGTCGAGGAAGTGGACGGGCACACTGCGTACGAACGCGCGAGTGAACCCGACTGTCGAGCGATCGAACGCTTGCGCTACGCGGAGATGGCGATCAATTCCGGGGAGCTGAACAAGGCCCAGCTCGCCGACGCGTACTACTACGAGGGCGAGTCGTACTACTACCTGCGCAACTACAAGTCTGCCATCGCGTCGTATCAAGAGGTTCTCCGCCTCTCACCGGACGACGCGATGACGTACGGCGGGATCGGCCACGCGGAGTACATGCTGCGCCACTATGACGATGCCATCCGCAGTTACGAAACCGCGTTGCGATTGAGCGGTGACCGGCAGTGGTCGGAGGCGATCGAGACGACGCGCCGCGAACGCGACCAGGAGCGCGAAGCCGCCAGTCGTCCGCCGCCCGAGCAGCAGGCTGGCCGCGACACGCGCCAGGTCGACTTGATCTTCATCGGGTTCCGCGCCGTGAAGCTGCAGCCGGACGGGCCGTTCAAGCAGACCAATGAGGTCGGAGTGCGGATCCTCGTCGACTCCTCCGAGCCGCTTGCGGTGGGGGACTACATCCACGATTGGGCGCAGATCAAAAAGGGGACGAAGGTCGTGGTCAACAGGCGCGTCTGGACCGGGCCCATCGACGCCACCGTCAACATCGACTTCGAGCTGACCGAGCTTGAAAAGGACGAAGGCAGCAAGGGCCGCGCGTACCAGGTGCTGGGCCAAGCGAAGCACAGCAGCGTCCCGAAATCCCACCTGACCCGGGATCCGTTGGTGGAAGCCGGCCTCCACTACCACCTGCGCTTCAAGTGCACGAACGGCGGCGCGCTCTACTTCGCCTACTTCCAGTATCGCTCCGCGCGCTGATCCCGTCACCGAACGACCTGCGCTCGGCGCGATCGAAAAGGTGTTCGCTGTGCGCGCTCAGCCGAATAGAGTTTTCTGGAGTTCAGCTCGGCCGGCGCGTGCATGGACCGCACACTGCAGCTCGTGCCGGCGAGTTCTGAACCTACAAGGAGAAGCCCTATGCGAACGCGCGTCATCACATGCACCGTACTCAGCTTGTTGGTGGGCTTTGTCCTGGGACGGTCCGGCCTGGAGTTCGACCAACCCGCGCTTGCGCAGGGCGATGCCCGTGTATCGAAGGCGCAGAATCCGGCCTACTATCCGAACACCGAGGAACTCGGCGCCGCGGAGATGCGGGTCACCGCGCTTGGAACCGGTCTTCCCACGCCCATCACGCGTGCGCAGAAGTCCTGCGCGTGGATGGTCGAGTTGGGCAACGGCGACGTGTTCCTGTTCGATCTCGGAACCGGTTCGGTGGAGAACCTGTACGGGTTGCGCCCGGACTTCTCGAAGATCGATAAGGTGTTTCTGAGCCACCTGCACTCCGACCACTTCGGGGACCTGGACGCGTTCATCGTCGGCAGTTGGCTGAGTGGTCGGTACACGCCGCTCCACGTCTACGGCGGAACCGGCTCGAGCCCGGAACTGGGCGTCAAGGCAGCCGTCGAATCGCTGGTCAAGGCGCTGGCATGGGATATCCGGGGCCGCAGCGGGATCCTGCCCGACGCCGGGGGAGAAGTCGTCGTCCACGAGTTCGACTTCAAGCAGGTAAACAAAGTCGTCTACGAGAAGAACGGCGTCCGCATCGTGAGTTGGCCGGCGATTCATGGTCTTGAGGGCTCGGTCAGCTACCGGTTGGAGTGGAACGGATTGTCCTTCGTGTTCGGCGGCGACACGCGTCCCAACAAGTGGTTCATCGAGCACGCGAAGGACGCGGACTTCGTGATTCACGAGTGCTTTCCTACGCCTGAGGGGCTCGCCAAGTTCAACGACTGGGACAGCATGCGCGAAGCGACGTTCGTCTCGTCGTACATCCACACTCCGCCGCAGGGATTCGGCAAGGTCATGGCTGCGCTCAAGCCGCGCATGGCGGTTGCGTATCACACGGTCCTGCTGCCCGAGATCCAGCAGGACATGCAGCAGGGAATCCGCGAGTCCTATGACGGCCCCTTGACCATTGCCACCGACCGCATGGTCTGGAACGTGACGAAGGACGCGATCACCTTGAGGGAGGCTGTATTCCCGGATCGGGTCACGCCTCCGTCAACGACCGAGGCGTTCCAGAAGGCGCCGCGAAGCGAAATCCGGAAGATGTCTCCTTATCTGCTGGAAGGCGTGTGGAAGGGGTTCACGCCCCCGCCGCTGCCGGAGAAGTAGAGCGGGCGCGATTGCGGCGGCGATTCGATCCCCGGATGGGTGTTTGCATCGCTCGGCACCAGCGCTCTCAAGGCCGGATTCTGCCGTGATAGGCTGCTCTCGTCGATGTCGAGGGCATGGGTCGTGGCCATCACTCTGGCGTGCGCCGCGCCTCTCGCAGCCGCGCAGGAATACGTGCTCTCGTTTGCGGGGCCGAAGCGGTTCATTCGTGTGGACGGCTTCCGGCTCCCCGCGGACTTGCGCGCCGTCACCGTCGAACTGCGCTTTCGCTCGCTCGGTCAAACACGCAAGCGCGTGCCGCTGGCGGCGTGCTGGAGCTCGGCGAAAGATGCCGAAGATGCCGGCACGTTCGAACTGGCGCTCCTGCACAACGGCAAGTGGGAGTTCTCGGTGCGCGACGCCGATGGGCGCGTCGAGTCCGTGCTGAGCGCGCGCATCAAGCGCGACGATGCCTGGCATCACGTTGCCGGGCGTTGGGACGGCGCGGTCCTTTCGATCTTCATCGACGGCGTGGAGTCGGCCCGCAAGGAGCTGCCCGAGTTCGGCGCACTGAGCCCGTCGCGATTGCCGCTCGTCATCGGCGCTGTGCCCAGTGGGAAGCGTCGCGCCCCGGAGTTCCTGGGCGTGCTCAGCGACGTCGCGATCTGGAGTGCCGCGCGCGCGCCGGAAGAGATCGGCAAACGAATCGACGCGCGCGCGCCTCACTTGCGGAGCTACCTCACGCTGCGTACCGCGGTGCCGACGGCCGAGGTTGCCAACGCGCTGCGGTCCGGTCCCGCCGGCGTACTCAGCGCGTCGCTCTATCGGTCGGGATGGCGCTCCGAGCGCGTCGACCTGGTTCATCACGCGTTCGACGGATCGATTGCCTGGAACGAACGCCGCGTCCTGATCAACGACGAAGAGCGCGTCGGCGTCATGTGGCGAGAGAGCGAGGGGCCAGCCATCCGTGTGGAGTGGCTCAACCCGGAAACCGGCGCACATCAGAGCGCGCGCATGGACTGCGCGAACGACGACCGGTTCGTCGCCGGGGCGGCAGACGCGAAGGGCAACCTCTACTATCTACTGGCGCAGGCACTTCCATTCGGCCGTCCCCCGGATCAAACGCTCCGTGTGACGATTCACAAGGCATCACCGGCCGGCAAGCCGCTGCTGCACCAGCAACTCGACACGTTGCCCGAGGCGCTGAACGTCTGGTACTACGCGCCCGCGGATCTCGGCAGCATGCGCGTGAGCGGCGGGACGGTGGGCGTGATCTTTCCCCACCGGATGTACAAGGGCGGCGACGGGCTGCGCCACCAGCGTGCCATCGCGCTGACGTTCTCCACGAAGACGTTGGCGCTGCAGCGCAATCTGGGACAGACCAGTGGCCATTCGAAAGGCAGCATCCTCTCGGTCGGCTCCAAGGGGCGCTTCCTGGGCCTCGATCTCGGTGACAATTACCCGCGCGGACTGCATCTGCACCGCTTCGACTCGGGCGGTCGAGTGTCACGCGTGGTGTTCACCTACAAGACGCGGCACGGGACCGGCTCGTTTCGCGGGTCGCCGCGCTACGACGAGATCAGCGACGACAAGACGACGTTCTACAAGTGGTCCAACGACAACTGGACCTACACGCGCCTCGGTACCGTGGCGGAAGGGCGCAAGTGCTACTACGTCGTTTTCGCCACGGCGCGCTCCCTCGACGGAAAGGTGCTCGAAAACAGCCGCGCATTTTCGAACTGCACCGATCCCTGGGACGTCGGCCTGTTGCGGATTCGCAAGGACTTCCAGAAGTCGCGCGGTGGGACATCCGTGAGCGATGACATCCTGGCGGCGCGGCCGAAGGAGATCGTGTCGGAGACGGGAGGCTACTTCGATTTCGGGGGCCGCTGGAACAACCAGCGCGTCACCGGTGTGCAGTGGCTGACGAACTACGGCCAGGGGGAGTACGCGGTCGGCCCGCAGGCGAGCGTTCTGGATGACGGCGGACTTTTGGTCCTGTGGGAGAAGCTGGTCGGCAAGGAGCTCCAACTTCTTGCGATGCGGTTCGACGCGAAGGGCGCCGTCGTCCGTGCGCCGACGGCGATCCAAAAACGCCTGCGCCTCAACCCAGACGACCGCGTCGTGCGCATTGGCGACCGCGTCTACTTCCTCGCCGGGGACACCAGCGAGAACCGGCGCGTACGGCTGTACTCCTATCGCGACGCCGACTGAGCCGGACTCCAACGAAGGTCGAATTCCAGCAGCTCGGACTGTAACGAAGGTCCAATTCCGCGATCCCGTCTTGCAAAGAGGCCCGCGCGGAGCAACGTGCCGCTCTGTCCCCGCTCCCGCTGACACGGCTGCCCTAGACCTACACCCGCTTTCGTAAAGCGGGGGTCAGTCGTCCTCCCCCGCGACCCCCACCTCCAGCGCCCCCGTCGCGCCGCCCCTTCCGCAAAGCGCAGTCGCATCTCTTTGGCTGACCGCATGTTGCGACGTTCTGCTTCCGCGACTCGTGCTGCCGGAAACGGCAGTGTGTTGTAGGGGAAAGGGTCGGAACCACTACAGGTTGTGGTTGACTGTAACTCTTTACGGGTGGCGGAGTTGTGGCGCAGGAGCGTCCCCCGGGCGGGGGAAAATAGGCTGTTCATGCGCCTTGTGGAGAAGCTTCGTCGGATCTCGGCACCCGCCGCCGAGGCACCGATTTCTCTCGAGGCGGAGGGCGCTGTACCGGCCGAACTACCGGGTGAGCTGATCGAATCCGAGTCCGGCTCGTATCGGCGGGTGCGCATCGATCTGCCGCTCGATCACGTCCACGGCCGTTTCTCCCTTGAGCGGCTGGCGTCCACCTCGCTGGCTCGCCTGGCCGCCATCGCCAACGACCCGGAGTTGATCGGCCTCAAGGCGCGGGAGTGCATCTACTTCGACACCGAGACCACCTCGCTGGGTGGCGGCGTCGGCACCTACGTATTCTTGTTCGGCGCGGGCTGGTTCGAGAAAGACTGCTTTCGCGTCGAGCAGTACTTCCTCGACAACATCACCGGCGAGCGCGCCCTGCTCGAGGCGATCAACGAGTCGTTCTCGCGCTTCAAGAACGTTGTGTCGTTCCACGGCAAGGGCTTCGACGCGCCCCGCCTCGGCGGCCGACTCCTCTTCCACCGCATGCGCCCCAGCTTCCCTCCGGCGCATCTCGATCTGTGCGTTCTCGGCCGCAAGCTGTACCGCGATGCCTACGAAAACTGCCGTTTGCAGACGTTTGAGCGCAATCTGGTCGATTACGTGCGCGCCGACGATTTGCCCGGCGCCGACTGTCCGCGCGCGTTCTTCGACCACCTGTTGGGCGACAGCCAGCGCATTCCCCGCGTGTTCGAGCACAACTTCCTCGATGTCCTGACGCTGCCCGCCGTGGCCGCGGCGTTCGCGGACGAGGTCGAGGCGCCCAGTCATCCGGTGGTGCTCAGCAATCTCGGCGTTCACTTCGAGTCGGTCGGCCGCGATCGCGAGGCGCGCGAATCGTATGAGCAGGCTCTCCGAGGACTGCGCAACCCGAACCACGCGCTGCTGGGTCGCACACTTGAGCGCCTCGCCTTGCTCGAAAGGCGCTCCGGCCGCCACGCCGAGTCGGCGGAATTGCTTCTGGAGCGCGTCAAATTGTCGCCGCACGCGTTTCAGCCGCTCGAGGATCTCGCCAAGTACTACGAACATCGCGCCCGCGACCTGAACGCCGCCGTGGCCACCGCAGTGGACGCCCGATCCCGCATTCTGACGGGGAAGATTCGGGTCGACCTGGCCGCCCGCGAGCGCTGCCTCCGCGCCCTCGACCACCGCCTCGCGCGACTCCACCGGCTGCTGGGCGACGCGCCCGAACCGTCCGGCGCCCCCCAGCCCCCTTTTCATCCGCGCTCCTAGCGCATACAACGGCATGAGATGTCCGCGTACACCGATGCCCAGCTGACGGCGTTTCTGAGCGCCTTCCGCCCTGCCCCCGAGGGCCTGTTGCTCGCCAACCTGCCCGAGCGGACAGGATTGCCTGCCGAGGATCTGGCCGGGATCCGGGCGCGTCTCGAGAGCGAGGGCTTCACGTTCGCGGACGACGACGACGGCCGCTGGCGCCTCGAGGGATCGCCCGACAAGCTGCTGCCGTTCTGGGTTCAGGCGGGCCTGCGCTGCGATCGACTCGGCTCCAGCGTCTTTTACAAGGAGTCCGTGGAATCCACCCAGGACATCGCGTTCGAGTTGATGGTCGAAGGACGGTCGCACGGCACGTTGGTTCTGACCGAGAGCCAGAGCGCGGGGCGCGGGCGCGGCGACAAGTCGTGGCACACCACTCCCGGCAAGTCGTTGGCGTTCTCGGTACTCCTCGACCTCGAGCCGCCCGACACGTTCGCTTCGGTGCTGACGATTGCGATCGCCGCTTCGGTTGCGCGCGCCATCCAGGATCTCGCCGGGCTGCCCGCGCGTATCGACTTCCCGAACGACATCACGGTCCACGGCCGCAAGGTCGCAGGCATCTTGTTGGAAGTGAAGGACTACGGGGTTCCGGAGCGCCGCGCGGTCGCCGGCATCGGGATCAACGTCAATCAGCTCCGCGATGAGCTCCCGGAGGAAATCCGCGAGATCGCCACGTCGCTGCGCGCCGAGCATCGCAATCAGGACCCCATCCGCCGCCCGCGTCTGCTGCGCTACATCCTGCGTGGCCTCGAGAAGTGGCTCGACGGCATCGCCCACGGCCAGTTCGAAGAGCTCGAAGCGGAGTGGAATCGGTTCAGCGGCCTCGAGGGCAAGGAGGTCATCGTCCGGCGCGGCGAGGAAGAAGTCCGCGGTCGTGTCGCTGAGGCGAAGATCCGCGAAGGCCTCCTGCTGCGCCCGTCCAGCGGCGAGCCGCAGCGTATCCGCCTCGAGCACGTCTCCGATCTCTCCCTCGTCGAAGAGGAATAGGGGCGCGCGGGGGAGGCTGTTTACACAGGCGTGTGTCGTGGAGCGGCGCGCGTAGGCAGTGGGCGGTTTGCAGTAGGCAGTCGCAGCCGGCGCTGGAAATGCGTCGGATGGCGGTCCGGCGGGCGAGAGGCGGAGAGGGGGAGTGGGCGGTCCGGATGGTCCGACCGCGAACCGTAAACCGCAAACTGTGAACCCGTTCGTCGCGGGCCGCGCTCACGGTGACTCCAGCATGACCACGCCCGACCCTACAATAGCGGCGTGCACTGGCTACGGCGGATCCCGGCGGAAACGCGCGTTGTCGTGCTGGTCGTGTTCCTCGCTCTGTTCCAGGCGATTCTGCTTTCGATCTTCGGTCTCGAAGCAATCAAGAGCGAGCGACGCCAGGTGGAGGAGCGCGTCAGCGACGATGCCGCCGTCTTCCTTGAGCGCCGCGTTGCCGGCCTGCTGGTGCATCGCCTCGGGCACTTCGCCAACGAGGCGCTGCACATCTCGTTCGTTGAAGGCAAGCCCGCCCGATTGCGCGCCGATCCGGACGCCGTGCACGGGCTGTTCACCGACGCATTCCTTGTGACCGCTGAGGGCGAGGTGCTGGAGCCGGGCGATCCCCCGCGCCCCCTGATTCGTCCTCGCGAGCTCGTCCTCCGCAATGCCAAGGAGGCCCGCACCGCCGCGCAGGCCGCCCGCGAAGCGTACGTCGGTGCCGCCCTCGAGGAGACGGAGCTGCCCCAGGCCGCGTTGGGCCTGGCACTGCGCTACCCGTATGCGCTCGACGAACGCGGGTCATCGATCGCCGTCGCGTTTGCGTCCACACCGCTGTATGCAGACGGTGAAGGACCCGCGCGAACCGATGCGCTCCGACTCGCGCACTGGATCGGCGTACTCAACGAGGCGTTCGGGTTCGCACCGGCGGAAGAGCCGCGCGCCTTGGTCGGGGCGATCGAGCGCCGCATGGGTGCCGACTCCGCGTTCATCGCGCATCACGAACGCATCGGCGTGCTCAAGGCGCTGGAGCGTGAACTGACCGCGTTCGATCCGTCGCGCCCGGCGGGCATTCATCGCAACGTCTGGGCGGGGGATACGCACCTGTTCTACGTGCGGACGCAGGAGGGGGGCAGCAGTCGCGTGCTGCTGGTCCATGCGCCCGCGTTGCGGCGGTTGATGAACGAAGTCGTCGCGCTGGCCAACTCCGAAGCGGCGGAGGGCGTCGATCTCGCGGTCGAACGCGAGGCCGCTGTGGAGCCCGGAGTTGTGCAGCACCCCCTGCCGTCCGCGCCGGGCTACGTCGCGGTCGCGCGCATCACGCCCGAGGTACTGGAAGCGCAAACCAGCGATCGCGAACGCTTCTACCGGTACATCATCGCGTTTTCGATCATCGGGATTCTCTGCGGCGGCCTGCTTACGGCGCGCGTGGTCATGCGCGAAGTGAAGCTGGCGAAACTCAAGAGCGGGTTCGTGAGCAACGTGACCCACGAACTCAAGACGCCGCTGACGAGCATCCGTCTCTTTTCGGACATGCTGCGCGAGGGGCAGGTGACCGACGCGGCCGAGCAGCGCGAGTGCCTCGATGTGATCGCGCAGGAGACCGACCGGCTCGGCTCACTGATCCAGAAGGTGCTCGACTTCGGCCGCAGCGAATCGCGCCGTCCGCACTTCCGGTGGACGACCAACTCGCTTCAGCCGCTGCTCGAACGTGAGGTCGACCGCTTCCGTCGCGCCTCCGGTCTCGAGCCCGACACCGTCGATCTGCAGGTCGCGGCGAATCTTCCCGCGGTCATGCACGATCCGGATGCGTTCCGAGAGGTAGTGTCGAACCTTCTCTCCAACGCCTACAAGTACTCGCCGCCCGAGAATCGGAAGATCCGCGTCAACCTCGGTTCGCAGCGTGGCCGCGTCGTCCTGGCGGTCGAGGACAACGGCCCGGGCGTGCCGCCCGCCGAGCGACGCAAGATCTTCGAGCAGTTCTATCGCGCCGACGACCTGCTCACGAGCGAAGTCGAAGGCACCGGCCTCGGTCTGTCGATCGCGCGTAACATCGTGCGAGCGCACGGGGGCCGCATTCGCGTCGAGGATGGCCCGGGCGGCGGCAGCCGGTTCGTGGTCGAGTTGCCGTCGGCGTCCCGCTCCCCCGCGCCCCCTCAAAATCCCGTCACGGAGACCAGCCGATGAACATCGAAAGCCGAGAAGCGAACGAAAGTTCCGTGGGCGAAGCGCCGCTGATCCTGGTGATCGAGGATGACCCCGCGATTCGACTCGGGCTGCGCAAGAGCCTCGCGTTCGATGGCTTCCGCGTGCTCGATGCGGGCGACGGTGAAGCGGGCCTCGAGCTCGCCTTCTCCAGCCGGCCTGACCTGATCGTGCTCGACGTCATGCTGCCCAAGCTGAACGGCTTCGAGGTGTGCCGCACGATCCGCAAGCACGACAAGACCACGCCGATCCTGATCCTGAGCGCCAAGGAGCAGGAGATGGACAAGCTGGTGGGCTTCGACCAGGGCGCGGACGACTACATCACCAAGCCGTTCAGCGTGCGAGAGCTCGTCGCGCGCATCAAGGCCGCGCTGCGCCGGAGTCAGCCCGAGGAAGAGGCGCCGTCGATGCACGAGTTCGGCCGCATCAAGGTCGACATCCCGGGCCAAACGCTCTACGTCGATGGCCGCGACGTGGAGGTCTCCAACCGCGAGTTCCGGCTGCTCTGCTACCTGATCGAGAACCGCGGCCGCGTCCTGTCGCGCGATCAGATTCTGAACAAGGTGTGGGGCTACGACTACGAGGGAACCGCCCGCACCATCGACAACTTCATCAACAAGCTGCGGATGAAGATCGAGATCTCGCCGACGGAGCCGACCATGATCCAGACGGTGCGCGGGGTCGGCTACAAGTTCCTCGATGGTCCGGGCGAGTAGGATCCGGGTGTGAGCCCCCCGGAGCCGGCCCGATTCACCGAGCGTACGTCGGCGTACGTGCGCCGCAATCCGCTGCTTCGCGCGCTGCTGCTGCTGACGCTGGCCGACTACGCGGGATCCGCCATGCTGGCCGGCACGGGCCGACTCAACTGGCAGATGGCAGGCTTTTTGGTGCTGCTCAGCCTGCTCACGTGGGTGTTTGCCGTCGCCATCCCGATCCTGAACCGCTCCGTACGCGAGAACCTCGGCGCCAACCCGCGCAGTTACTGGGGCAACGTGGTCGAGAAATTCGCCCGCGTCGTGCTGTGTGCCCAGACCGGCCTTTACACAGCCCTTCTGATCTACGTCGCGCTCGGAATTCTTTGAATTCCCGCCTTGGCGGCGGATTAGGGGTGGCCGTAGGCGACCCGCGCAGCCGATCTAGTCCTTACGGGCCGGGGCACTCAATTTCGCATGAAATTGGTGTGCTATCGCCGTTACACTACAACATCTAGCCGCTGAGAGTCGCACAGGAGGAGTCGTATGCGCGTGAAGCTCGCGCTCACACAGTCAATGGGCGCGTTCGCCAGAGTCGCGCTTGGATTGTCCCTGAGCTCCTTCGTTAGCTGCGCGTCGGCGCCGCCGCCGGAACAGCCGGCCACCTCGACCGCCAAGGTCTCCCACTCGTCCATGGTGGACGTGGTCGATCTGGCGCAGGACCTGTCGCTGGGCTATCGAGAGCCCGGCAAGGGGCGCATCGAGTTGCGGCGGCATCCCGACAACATCCAGCTGCTGCACGAGAGCCGCAACGTCCACGTGAACGGGGAACTGGTCCGCATGGACCTGCCCTGCATGCGACGCGGTACGGGCTACATGCTCTCCCGCACCGATGCGGAACTCGTAACCCGCACGCTGAACCGCGCTCGATCCGGGCGCGATGTGGAAAAGCCGGTTGAGCGCTGGATCCCGCCGCGTGACCAGAGTCACGACATGCCCGCGGCCTGGCGCCCGAATGTGCGTTCCCGTCCGTGGCAGGCGATCGTGATCCATCACATGGCCAGCGGAACCGGATCGGCGCGCGTCATTCACCGCATCCACCAGCAGAAGGGCTGGGACGGGCTCGGCTACCACTTCGTGGTCGGCAACGGCACCCTCAGCGACGACGGCGAGGTCGAAATCGGCTACCGCTGGTCACGTCAGGGCATCGGAGCGCACTGCAAGGCGCCGCGCAACGGCGACCCGAACTGGTGGAATCGCAACGCAATCGGCATCTGCCTGATTGGCGATTTCACGCAAACGGAGCCCACGGCGCGCCAAATGGCCGCGGTGCGCCGCTTGGTCCTGACCCTCATGGACGAGTACCGCATTCCGGCCAGCCGGGTGGTGCCGCATGGCGGGGTCAAGGTGACCGCCTGTCCGGGACCCAAGTTCCCGTGGGCGTCCTTCAAGCGCTCCTTGCGATAGCCCATATGACGCGCCGGTGACGGTGCCGGGGGTATCTCTTCGGTCCACGTTCGAGGGCCGTAGGGGCAGGGCATCCCCTGAAGGAACGAAGACGTATATGAACCCGGCGGCTGAGGTCGCTGGGTTCTTTTACTTTGTGGGGATCCTATGCCGAAGATCGCGATCGAAACCGGACTGGACGTGTTCTACGAAGAGCACGGCAGTGGCGACCCGCTTCTACTCATCATGGGGACCGGAGCGGACCACCGCTTTTGGTCGGCGCAGGTTCCCGCCTACCAGGAGCGGTATCGGACCATCGTCTTTGACTCGCGCGGGGTCGGGCAGACCACGGTTCCGGGCGACCCGACGACTTGCTCGATGGCGCTGATGGCCGACGACGCAGCCGCGCTGCTCGCAGCGCTGGAGATCGACACGGCGCACATCTCGGGGCTCAGCCTCGGCTCGACGGTCGCCATGGAGATGTGCTTGCGCCACCCGGAGCGGGTGCGGACGGCGCAGATGCACGGCTCGTGGGCCAAGAGCGACGAGTGGTTCATTCGCATGATCGAGACGCTGGAGTATCCGACCAAGCACGGCGACCTGGCGGCCTTCATCCGCTATGCACTGATGTGGATTACGAGCCCGACGTTCCTGGCTACGCAGCCGGAAACGGTGGCCGGGATGGAGCAGGCGTTTCTCGACGCACCTCCGTCGCCGGCCGGCGTTCTCGGGCACATCCATGCGGACAAGACGCACGACGTGCTCGATCGCCTCAAGGAGATCGCCTGTCCCGTGCTCGTGACGGCCGGCGAAATGGATGTGCAGGTGCCGCCGCGCTACGGCCGGGTTGTCGCCGAGAACATTCCCGACGCCGACTTCCACCTGTTCACCGGGCCGAACGCGAGCCACCTGTCCTGCGTCGAGATGGCGGATGAATTCAACCGCGTGACGCTCGACTGGCTGAGCGCCTACTCGACCCAGTCGGATTCCTCGAGCGCGAGCAAGTAGCGCTTCCAGTCGAGGGCGTCGTGGCCGCCGCCGAATCCGCCGAGCTTGCGGCGGGCGGCGAGCACGCGGTGGCACGGGATCACGATCGGCAGCGGATTCGATCCGACCGCCTGCCCGATGGCTCGCGCGGCCCGTGGTGACCCGATCAGCTCGGCCACTTCGCCGTACGAGCGTGTTTCTCCGAACGGAATCGACTCGACTTCCGCGAGGACGCGTGCCGTGAACGTCGGCGCGCTCATGAGCAGGGGAAGGTCGAACACGCGGCGCTTTCCACGCAGGTACTCCGCGAGTTGTTTCTTCGCGTCGCGGCCTACTCCGGTCAGGCGCGCATCGATGCGCGGACCACCGCCGAGCGTGATCTCGATCAGCGACTCCTTGTCGGCTGCGATGGAGATCGGTCCGGTCGGCGTGTCGATCACGCCGTAGCGAACACCCTCACGATCCGGGTACGATTCCGTCTCTGTCATGGATCGAGGCGTCTTCAAGGCCATCCTCCTCGCCGGGGTGCTGACCGCACTCGCGGCGTTGACCTTCGCGGTCTTCCAGCCGTTCTTGGTGGCGCTGCTGTGGGCGGCCGTCATCGTAACGGCGACGGAGCATTGGCACCGAGTGGTTTGTGGTTGGGTCGGCAGGCGCCGCAGTGTTTCGGCCGGGATCATGACCCTGCTCGTATTGGTCCTGATCATCACGCCCTTCGCCTACCTGGCGGCCAAGGTGGTGGTGGAGGCGCACGAGTTCGTCATCCGGACCATCCCGAAGATCGAAGCGATGGTCGAGGCGGAGCACGCGGACGAGACCTCCCAGCTCGCCCAGCTGGAGACCTGGCTGGAGGGCAAGCTGCAAACGGAGGATGTCGACCTCAGGGCGATTCTCCCGAAGGTGGTGGAGAAGATCGGTATGCGTCCGGCCACGGCCGCGGTCGGCGTCGCCCGGGATGTGCTGACCGGGTTCGTCTCGATGTTGGCGACGCTCTTCTTCCTGGTGCTCTCGCTCTTCTACCTTTATCGCGACGGGCCCCTGATGGTGCACGTCACGCGCGAACTCATTCCGCTCAAGCCTTCCGATCGCAAGCTCGTGCTCGACGAGATGCGCGATGCCGTAAACGCGGCCGTGCGCGGCGGGCTGGTCACGGCGGTTATCCAAGGCACGCTGGGCGGAATCATCCTCGCCATTCTCGGAGTCGAGAGCCCGATCTTCTGGGCCGCCGTCATGGCGTTGGCGAGCTTGATTCCCGTGGCGGGGACGGCGCTGGTGTGGGCGCCGATCGCGCTCTTCTTGTTCTGGAGCGGAGAGCCGTGGAAGGCCGCAATTCTCGTCGGCTACGGCGTTGTCATTATCGGCAGCGCCGACAACCTGCTGCGTCCGATTCTCGTTGGCCAGCACATGAAGGCGCATTCCCTGCTGCTCTTCTTCGGCATCATCGGTTCGATCATGCTGTTCGGCTTCAAGGGCATCGTCCTCGGGCCGATTGTCGTGGCCGCCCTCACCGCGACCACGACGCTCTTCCGCCGCGAGTTCACGCGCGCGCAGGACGATGCAGCGTAGGCGTAGCGCCGAGCCGGTTGACTCCGAGCCGGTTTACGGTTCGCAGTTCACGGTTGGCGGTCGGAACGAAGCGGAAGCCGCAGGCCATCCGATGCCTCCCGCGCGCCGGCTGCGACCGCCTACTGCCTACCGCAAACCGCCTACGCGCGCCGCTCCACAGCTCGCTCTCATGTAGACGCGCTCCCGCGCGCGCCTACTCCTCCTCGTCTTTGACGCCCGCCTTCTTGGCAATCGCGATCGCCTGACGCGCCTGCGCGATCATGCGCGGCTTGTCGTTGGGGACCGGGGCCGGAGCGCGGCCGCCGACCGGCGCGATGGGAACGCGGTTCGCCTCGTCGAGGGAAGCGAGGATGCCTTCCGCCGTGTACTTGAGCAGCTTGTAGTTCTTCGTGCGATTGCAGAGACGGAACATGCCCGTCCATGCGTCGCGGTAGGTGTACTCGCTGAGCTCGAGGGAGCGCGTGAAGTACTTCTCCGCCTTCGCATCGTCGCGATTGACGGGGTAGAACTCGAACAGCAGGCCGGTGTCGCTTTGGATCTGCGCCTCGTTCGGAAGCAGCGCCGCCGCGATCTCGTAGACCTCGCCCGAACGCTTGATGCGCTTGCGGACGTCGGCCGGCACCTTGCCGGTGTTCTGGTTCGTCGCCCCGCGGCGCTCCGCCCAGTCGCGCAGCAGCAGCGCGTAGTTGTTGGCGGTCCACCCGTTGTCGGGCGCAAGCTTGAGCAGCTCCTCGCAGAGCGCCTCGGCCTCCTCGAAGTTGCTCGCAACGCGCGCGATGGCGAGACGCCAGATGCGCTCGACGGCCGGTGCGTACCCCGGCGCCGCCTTGAGCGACTTGCGGTAGTACTCCATCGCCTTCTTCGCGTTGTTCGTGTTCTCGTGGCCGAACCCGACGTAGTACAGGTACTGGCCGTTGTTGGGGCTGAGCTTGTCGGCCTTCTCGAGTGCGGCGAGCGCCGCGGGCCACTGGTTGTTCACGCTGAGCGAGTAGCCGTACCAGAACCACGCCGGGGCCGACTTCGGTGCCTGCTCGGTCGCCTGGCGCAGGTAAGGCTCGGCGTTCTTCCAGTTGCGGGACGCGAGGTAGTAGATGCCCGAACGGATGGCTGCCTCGTAGCTCGGGTGTTCCTTGAGCGCGGCGATGTACTGCTCGAGCGCCTTCTCCGGTTGCGGCGGCTTCAGGTAGAGGAAGCAGTGGCCGTAGCGAACGAAGTTGACCGCGTCGCTCTTGTCGAGCTTGACGGCGACCTCGTACTTGTCCAGCGCCTGCGCGTACTTGCGCTCGTTGTAGAAGAGATAGGCCTGCAGCGCGTGCGCCTTGCCGTAGTCCTTCTTCATCGCGAGGCAGTCCGAAAGCGCCTTGCGTGCCTCGGCCGGCTTGCCCTGCTGGAAGTAGACGTACGCCTTGCCGACCAGTGCCTCGTGCAGCTTGGGCTCAAGCGCGAGACCTTCGTCGTACTGGCGCAGCGCGTCGAGGAAGAAGTTGTTGATAGTCGTGCCGTCTTTGCCGGTGACCGCTTCCTTCTCCGCGAGCTTCACGTAGATGTCGCCGAGCGCCATCGCCAACCGCCCGCTCTTGGGGTTGATCTCGATCGCCTTCTCGAGCTCGCTCCACGCCTCTTCGGGCTCGCCGCTCGCGTCGAGCGCCTCTGCGAGGACGATCCAGGCCGCGACGTCCTTGTCGCTCTGCTTGATGGCGGCCCGTGAGGTCTTCACGGCGGCGGCCGCATCGCCCTTCTTGAGCTGTTCGCGCGCGGTATCAGCACCGGCGGCGAGGGCAATTTGGGCAAGGAAAGCGAGGGTCCATAGGGTGCGCATGCAGATCTCCGGAGAAGGATTCAACCACCGGGTGGCGGATGCATCAACTGTGCCACGGGAAATCCGGCCTGTGGACGGAATTTCCCTGTGCCCAATTCCCCGGCAGTGTCACCAAACCGAAACACTTGTGTGCTCAACCCGTGCCGCCGGATGGTCGATGAGAGGGGAGCATGGCGCGCTTGGGATTGTGGGCATTCGTGGGGCTTTTGCTGGCTTCGGGCCTCGGCGTGGCCGGACCGCGTGACGCGGAGCCGGATCCGCTCAACGAACTGCGCGTCGAGTACCGCGAGGCCTCGACCCGCAACCGCGTGATTTCCGTGCGTCGCGAATCGCAGGTTCGCATCCTGAAGCGCGCGTTGGACCTGCGTACGGACGAGGCCATCGCATGGGTCCTCGCGATGATCCGCACCGCCGCCGGCGTCGACCTCCAGCGCGATGCCCTGCGCCTGTTGGCCGAGGAGGTGCCGCACCGCGACGACGTCGTGAGGCTGTTCCGTGAGTTCGTCGCTCCGAAGCACCCGCTGCGGCCGCTGGCCCGCGACTTCATGCTCGACTGGGCGATTCGCAAGGGCGAGCGCCCGTTCCTGCTGCGGCTGTTCGAATCCGGCGATACGGAAGACCGGTTCCTCGCCGTACAAGCGCTCGGACGGATTGGCGCCCCCGAGTCGCTGGAGTGCGCGTGGAAGCTGCTGGAGAATCCGCGGTGGATCGTCCGGTCCTCCACGGTGGTTCATTGCGGCACGCTCGCAACCGCAATGCGTCGCCACGAAGGAGACGAGGCTGCGCGCTTCCTCTTGCTGCTGCAACGCGATTCACGCTTCCGGCCCGACGATGCTGGCGCCCTGCGTCAGGCGACGCGCACGTGGCGGTACATCGATCTCACCCGCTACATCGACCTCAAGGAGTTGTCTCACCCGGACGGAGTGCGACGCGAGATGATGGCGCGCTTCATGGGGCGCGCTGGGTTCGAGGGCGCGCGTGCTCCGCTGCTCGCGCTCGCGAAGAATCGACGCGAACGAGTTGAGGTTCGCGCCGCGGCGACGGAATCCCTGGGCTGGCTCCGCCTCGCGCGCGCCGATCTCGCCCGCGAACTCGCCGTCCTCCTCACGGACCCGAAACCGGAAGTACGGAGTGCCGCGATCGTGGCCCTCGCGCATCTGGGCGTCAAATCCGCCGTGGCCGCATTGCTGCCGCAGTTGAAGAGCGAATCCGAGGCCGAGATCCGGGCCGCTTTGGCGAAGCAGTTCCAGTTGCCGCCGGAAACCGACTGGGCTCGGTGGCTTGGTTCGAAGGACTGCGCGCTTTCGCAAGGGACGTAGCCGTTGTTGCTCGCGAACTTCCTGTTGCTCCTGGCGTCGTTACTGGCCGTGTTCGTTGCGGCGCTGCGAGCGCGCGCGGCAGACGAAGCGAACCGGCGCACGCAGCAACTCCTCGCCGATCGCGAGTCGGGGTCCGCTGAGGACGAAGCGCTGGCCGCCATCGGCCTCATGACCGGAGACCTCTGCGAAGAGGTGATTCCGCCCATCACGGTCATCCTCGGGCAGTGCGAGCTGATGCGCGCCGGCGGTGAAGCGGCGTCGCCGCGCATGCGCACAATCGAGGCCCAGGCGCGCCGCATTGCGCGCGCCGTCGAGCACCATCGCGGTTTCGCACCGAACGTGTCGCCGACCCCGTTGGACGCCCGGGCGCTGGCGCGCGAGGCGGTGCTCGAGCTGGAGCCGGTGGCCCAGAAGGCCGGCGTAATGCTGCATCCCCTCTTCGAGGATGTGCCGTCGGTGGCAGGCAACCCGCTCTTGTTGAAGCGTGCGCTGCGACAGATGGTGCGTACCGCCATCGTTGCGGCGGGCGACTCCGGAATGGGGGACGTCACGGTCGCGGTGGGCGAACTCGACGACGGTGTCGGATTGTGCGTTGCGGACGACGGGCCGGGCATGGACGAATTACAGTGTCAGCGCGTCTTCGCACCGGCTGCCGACGATCGCAAGGAGTTGCGCGGTACGTCCGCGAACTACGCTCTGGTGCAGGCCATCGCGGGCGCGACGGGCGCCACGCTGCTGCTCGACACCGCGCCCGGCGAAGGCACGCGCGCCACGCTCCGCTTGCCGCTCGCGGTGGGCAAAAAAGAAGGGCTCGCCATGGACGAGCCCTCCGTTGGAGCGCCTGATGGGAATCGAACCCACATATCCAGCTTGGGAAGCTGGCGCTCTACCACTGAGCTACAGGCGCAACCGAGCCGCCGAGAATAGCAGATCGCTCCAGCCGCGGGATCTGCCCCGAGCCGAGACGACTTGCCCCTGAAACGGCCGCCGGATCCGGACAGCCCCAGGCTGCGCGTCCGGAAAGCGGTAGAGTGAGGCTAGACGCTCGAGGAGAACTCGCTAGCCGGGCTGGGATCAGCCGGTCGTGCGAACGCGGGCGTCGGGCAAGAGTCGGGCCTGCGGGGTCCGGATGGAGGTAAGACGATGCGGTCGCGACCTGCCCTGCGGGGCTTCTCGCGTTGCGCCCTTAGTGGCGTGATTTTAGCGCTGGCCGGACTTCCGGTCGGCTGTGGCGGCGGCGGCGGAGATGGCCCCCCGCCGACACTTGGAGTGACACTCAATTCCGTTGAGGTCACAACCCAACCCGCCGGCCCCCTGGCTCCATTCGGGACTACGCGCGGCGGCGACGAGGTCGAGTTGCGCGGCAACGGCTTCAGCTCGGGCATGACGATCCATTTCGGAACGTCGCTCGGCACGGTTTCGCGCATCCAATCTGGTCTCATCACGGTCATCACGCCGGCGCGTCCGGAAGGGCTGACCAGCATCACCATCACCGACAGCACGGGCGCGCGGGCCACGTTCTCGGACGTGTTCCGCTACATCGCGCCCCCGGTGATCACGCAGCTGCGCGTGCTGACCGGACCGACCGCCGGCGAGAGCAAGGTTCCGATCGCGGGCGGTGAGACGCTCGAACTCGAGGGCACGAACTTCCAGGACGGACTCACCGTGACCGTCGACGGTTTCGCCGTCGTCGCGACGCGGGTAAGCGATACCCTCGCGACTTTTGTCGTCTCGCCCAGCACCACGGAACGCTCCGTGGACGTGCGCCTGAGCAACTCGGAAGGCCTTTCCTCGCTGTTGACCGGTGGCGTGATCTACACGCAGGAGTTTTCGCTCGATCGCGATACGAGCGGGTTCTCGCCTCACCGTGCGCGCCACCTGTTCCGCCGCGCGGCGTTCGGCGCGACGCCCACCCGCATCGACACCGCCGTTCAGGACGGTCTCGTCGCGACGGTGAGCGGGCTGATGCAGTTCAGCAACGACACCACGGCCGAGTCCGATGCGCTCACCATCTATGGCGCGAACACGCCGCCGAGCGAATCGCTCTCGAGCCGCCTGAATCGGCAGTGGTGGATTCATCTCATGCTGAAGAACCCCAATCCGTTCCAGGAGCGGCTGGCGTGGTTCCTTCATGAGCACTTCGCGACGAGCGATGCCGGCTTTCCCGCTTCCGGGACATGGTTCTTTCAGTCGCACGTGAACATGTTCCGCCGCTTCTCGCTGGGGACGGCGGACGCGACCGGTGACGGCGGGCCCGGCCTGTCGTACGACTGGAAAAAGCTCTGCGTCGAGGTCGCCAAGGACCGTGCGATGCTCGACTGGCTCGACGGACGCGTGTCCCGCGTGGGCGCGCCGAACGAGAACTTCGCGCGCGAGCTGTGGGAGTTGTTCATGCTCGGTGAGGGCAATGGCTACACCGAGAACGACATTCAGGAGGCTGCGCGCGCATTCACCGGTTTCGAGTGGTGGATCGATCGCAATCGCGTCGTGCTGCCGGACGGCCGGCTCGAGCTTCGCTATCGCGTGAACCGGCATGACGCCAACCCGAAGACGATCTTCGGCGTCACCGGATCGTTCGGCTACGACAGCATCGGCCCGCTGTACTGGGATCAGAGCGATCCCGTCGCGGCCAATCACAACTACGACACGAATGTGGACACGGACACCCGCGACACCGACGGCGGCGTCGTGGCGCTGACGCTGCGCGAGCGGCCGACCGAGGCGGCGCGCTTCATCTGCCGCAAGCTCTGCGAGTTCCTGCTGTACGACAACCCGCACGACATCGTCGTGAATGCCCTGGCTGACCAGCTGAAGGCGCCGGGAGCGAATCAGTGGAATCTTGAGCCGGTCCTGCGCCGCATCCTGGAGAGCAAGGCGATGTACTCCGGGCGTTCGATCAAGTCGCACGTCCGGAACCCCGTCGAGTTCGTGATGCAGTTCCTGCGCACGTCCGACGTCAACCTGCACCCGACGAACCTGATCACCAACGCGTCGCGTGTGGAGTCGGTACTCCGGCTGGATCTTGGCCAGGTGCCGCTCGAGCCGCCCGACGTCAACGGTTGGCCCGGTGGTACCGCCTGGCTCTCGTCGCAAGGCATGCTGGAGCGAACCAACTTCATCACCTATGCGATCAGCTTCCTCGATGACTTCGATACGCAGATCGAGCCGCTGCTGCCGCCCGCGGGCCAGCGCAGTCCGGATCAGCTTGTCAGCCATCTCGCGGACGTGTTCGACGTGCGCCTGACCGCTACCGCGCATGCGGAGTGCGTCGCGTACGTGAGCTCGCAGGAGTCGGGCGGTACGACGGCTCCCTTCAACTACGACCAGAACAACAACGACCACGTGAAGATGAAGACGCGCGGCCTGCTGTTCCTCATCGCCCAGTACTACGACGGGCACCGCAACTAGGAGACGCAGCCATGCGCAAACACAGACTTTCCCGCCGCCGCTTCCTGGCCAGCACCGCTCTTGGAGCGGGTGCCGTCAGCATCCTGCCGATCATCGGCACGCGGTCGGCCCGTGCCGTCCAGGGCACGCGCAATCGGTTCATGGTCGTCATCAACATGTTGGGCGGCAACGACGGCCTCAACATGGTCGTGCCGGCACATCTGCAGCCTTACGTCGACCGGCGTCCCACCATCAATCTGGCGAACGCCGCCAACCTGCCCGCGGGCAAGCAGCTCCTCGATCTCGATGGCAACTTCAAGCTGCACTACAACCTGCCCACGATCGCGGACATCTGGGACAACAACGACCTGCACATCGTGCAGAAGGTCAGTTATCCGAGTCCGAACCAGTCGCACTTCACGAGCCAGGACATCTTCTCGTTCGGCGTGCGCGATTCCGCCACCAACGGCGATGGCCGAGGCTGGCTCGGTCGCTTCGCGGACGAGTACTGCTCGAACCCGAGCGAGCCGCTCGGCGTGGTTTCGGTCGGCATGGGCCGTCGCCGCGACTTCGAGGCTCAGGTGACGACGCCGCTGATCCTCTCTTCGGTTCCGAACTTCAAGGTCGATGCCGATCCGGACTACCGCACCGACCAGGTGCTGCGCGAGCGGATCTACCAGCAGATTCTCGATGGCGACGCCGACCCGACGAGCGAGCCGGGGCTGTCGATCTTCGCTGCCAACAAGCAGGCATACGATCTGGTGGACCAGGTGCAGTCGGAGACCGCGGACTGGGTCGCACCCGATCCGGGCTATCCGAACACCACGCTGGGCCGCAATCTGGCGACCGTTTCCCAGTTGCTGGCGGGACGCGACACGTTCCAGACCAAGGTCTTCTACACCGGGTACGGCGGATTCGACACACACTCGAACCAGCACGTGAACGCCGCGAACGACGGCCGCCACGCGAGCCTCATGAAGCAGCTCGACGATGCGGTGGGGATCTTCCGCGCCGACATGCAGGGGCGCAACATGTGGAACGACTGCGTCATCGTCGTGATCTCCGAGTTCGGCCGCCGCATCTTCCAGAACGGCAGCGATGGTACCGATCACGGTCACGGCAACCCGTTCCTCGTGATGGGTGGGCGCGTGAAGGGCGAGAGCTCGGCCGGCGGCATGACCGGTGAGTTGGTCGAAGCGGACATCGACACCGAAAGCACGGTTCCGTTCGAGCACGACTTCCGCGATCTGTACGGCAACGTGCTCCAGCAGCACCTCGGGGTGAACCCGACGCCGCTGTTCCCCGACCCGGACTACACGGCGGCGTTCAACGACATCGACCTCGTCTAGTAATTCCAAAACACGAGGGGCGCTCTGCAGCGCCCCTCGTTCGTTTCAGCGGCGCGGCTACGGCTCCGCTGCGATCGCGGCCAACACTCGATCCCGCACCTCGGTCGGAAGCGACCCCTCACCGAGGTTCATGCACAGGTCTTGGCCCATGTCGAGCGAGGCGAAGACCGCGCGGCAGCGGTCACACACGACCTCCTGGTCGAGTTCGACGCCATGATCGAGCGCGTTCTGCTTCGCTTCGAGCAGATCGATGCACACCTGGCGTTCGTACGCCGCCGGCGGCAGGTCCCGCTTCACCATGGTCTGCTCGAGCGCCTTGCGGATCTTCAGGCGCGCACGATGGACCCGCGTCTTCACGGTTGCCGCGTTGATTTCGAGGATGCCGGCGATGTCCGCAATCGCGAGGCCGGCGACATCCTTGAGCACCAGCGGAACGCGGAAGTCCTCTGGCAATCCGACGATCGCAGCCTGCACCAGCTCGATGCCTTCGCGGCGGATCTGCTCCGACAGCGGCCCTTCGTCCGGCGCCGCCATCGGGCCATCGCCGAACGGCGCCAATTCCTCGAACGACGCCATGCGCTCCGGCTCGCCCGATTTCTTGCGCCGCATCCGGATGCAGCGCCGCGCGGCAATCGTGTACAGCCACGTCATCGGCTTCGAGCGCCCCTCGAACTGGTCCCACTTGCGATACGCCTGCAGAAACGTGTCCTGGACCAGATCGTCGGCGTCATCCGCGTTGCCGCACAGCTTGCGGGCGATGCCGTACAGCTGCCCGCCGTGCTCCGTCATCAGGCGCGTAATGGTCTCGGCGTGATCACTCATGGGCCATCAACGCCTCGTCGCTCGGGGGAAAGAGACCCTGTTGCGTTCCGAACGCGAGCAAGGCCAACACGGCGCGCGGGTCGAGGGCGCGCGTGTACTCGTTGACGTACAGCTCGATGTGTTTGCGAACGACACTCGGCTCCATCTCCTGCGCGTGATGCTGCACGAACTCGGCGCTGACGAACGGATGCTCCCAGGCGAACTCGATGCTGGCTCTCAGTCGTTCATCGAAATGACGCGCGATTTTCGGGCCGAGCGCGCGCCGCATTGCGATCGCGCCGAGCGGAACGGGAGCGTGCATCGTGTGCTCCCACGCTTCTCCCAAATCGCGGAGTAATACCAATCCCCGATCGGCGTAGGTGAAGCGTCCCTCGTGAATCAGCACTCCGGCGTCCACTTCGCCCGCCAGCACGGCGCCCTCGATCCGGTCGAAGCGCATCGGAACGACGTCGAACGCACCGAGCAGGCGCAGCAGGAGCGCGGCGGTGGTTCGTTCGCCGGGAATCGCAATGCGTCCGCCCGGCTCTCGCAGCTCCCGCGCAACGAGGAGGGGGCCCACGCCGAACCCCGCCGCGCCACCCGACTCCAGCAGTCCGTACTCGCTGCGCAGGTGGCCGTACGCGGCGACCGAAATCTTCGCGATGTCGAGTTCGCCGCGCGCGGCCATGCCGTTGAGCGCTTCCACATCGTCGATGACAAGCTCGTAGTCCGAGCCGTGATCGCGCAGGAGTTGGTGGAACGCGAACGTGTCGTTGGGACACGGGGAGATCCCCAATTTCAGCATGCCAGCCTCATGCGTTGAGCCATCGCAGCAGCTCTCCTTGTGCAGCCTCTGCGGCCTCCTCGATCCGCCATGCGGAGCGATCGCGGTTGCCGACCGGGTTCGAGATGCCGCGCACCTCCCCGATCGCAATCCCGAACTCGCGCGCGACCTGGACCAGCGCGGCGCCTTCCATCGATTCCACGTCGGCGCCGGTTCGTTCGCGCAGGGATCGGGCGCGAGCGTCTGTGCCCGTGCACGTCGAACAGGTCACGAAACGCGCGCGGCGTTCCGTCGGAAAGAGGTCGAGCGCGAACGTCTGGTCCTCGTCGCCCACGCCCGGGATCCCGAGATCGCCGAGGGGAAGAAAGCCGTCCGGCGTCTCGGCGCCGAGATCGCCGTAGGTCTCCGTCTCCGCGCAGGCCACCTCGCCGACCTCGATTCCGCTGCCCGGATACGCGCCGCCAACACCGCACACGACGATGCGGTCGACCGGATCCCGCTCGAGATGCCGCGCGAGCGCGAGGGCCGCGGTCACGGG
>Ga0070728_10002303_pt1 | contig 24257 bp, 16 predicted proteins | sample tdDd471_FD_66723 | JGI IMG/M metagenome (GOLD analysis project Ga0070728, IMG submission 66723) | Marine sediment microbial communities from the Atlantic coast under amendment with organic carbon and nitrate - tdDd47.1 | ecosystem: Environmental > Aquatic > Marine > Coastal > Sediment | place...
TTCGAACAGGAGGCCGAACTTGGCGACGAGGGCAATCTCGTCTTCACCGGCGGCGAACCCGACCCGGACACTGTCGAGACACTGTCCCGCATGGGCTATGCACGCCCCGCCGATATCTGGCGCGTCGTCAGCCAGTGGCATATGGGCCGCTATCGCGCGGTTCAGTCCGCGCGCGCCCGCGAACGGCTGACGGAGATCACGCCCTTCCTGCTGAGGACATTCGGCGAAAGCGGCCATGCCGACGAAGGCGTCATCGGGTTCGACCGTTTCCTGTCCGGACTGCCGGCCGGCATCCAGGTCTTCTCCATGCTGCAATCCAACCCGCGGCTGATCCAGCTCCTCGCCCTGATCCTGTCTTCCGCGCCGCGTCTTGGTTCGATCATTTCCGAAAAGCCGCTCGTCTTCGACGGCATGCTGGACCCGGCTTTCTTCTCGGGCGTGCCGACGAAAGAGGAACTGCGCGTTCGCCTCGACGCCTTTCTCGGCGAGGCGAGGGCCTATGAGGAGACGCTCGACCGTCTGCGCATCTTCGCATCCGAACAGCGCTTCCTGATCGGGGTGCGGCTTTTGACCGGAAACCTCGAGCCGATCCGCGCCGGGCACGCCTATTCCGATCTGGCCGAACTCATTCTGGAAAACGCGCTGATGGAGGCGCGCGTCGAACTCGCGGACAAGCACGGCGTCATTGAGGGATCGCAGGTATGCCTCATCGGCCTCGGGCGGCTTGGGTCGCGCGAGATGACGGCGGGCAGCGATCTCGACCTGATTTTGCTTTATGACGCGCCGCCCGACGCCGAAAGCAACGGCGCGAAGCCCCTCGCGGCGTCGATGTATTTCATGCGCCTGACCCAGCGCCTGACCTCGGCCCTGTCCGCGCCGATGGCGGAAGGTATCCTCTATGAGGTCGACTTCCGCCTGCGCCCCTCCGGCAACAAGGGGCCGCTCGCCACGTCCTTTTCCGGCTTTTCCAAATATCAGCGCAATGAGGCATGGACCTGGGAACACCAGGCGCTGTGCCGCGCCCGAGCGGTCGCCGGCGATGCCGGACTGCGCGAGCGGACCGATAAGGAGCTGGAGGAAATCCTGCAACTGCCGCGCGATCCCCAAAAGCTGAGGGACGACATCGTCTCGATGCGGCGCCGCCTTCTGAAGGAAAAATCGGCCTCTTCGATCTGGGATTTGAAGCTTGCCGAAGGCGGGCTTACAGATATTGATTTCATTGCACAATTTCTCGTTTTGTCGGGATTACCAAATGGTAATTTGAACGGACGCGACGCCGCACGTATCTTTCAGTCATCGGAAGGTTGCGGACCCGACGACAATGCGAAGGAAGTCCTGATCCGTGCCTTTGCCGAATATACGGCGATCATGCAGTTGGTCCGCCTGTGCTCGGAAAAGGGGTTCGACCCCGAAACCGCGCCGAAAGGACTGATCGATCGCCTCTGTGCGGCTGCCAATGTCCCCACGCTGGAGACCTTGCAGGCGCAACTGGTGGAGACTGAAAGGCAGGTGGCGGAAATTTTCCGGACTTTCCTTGGGGATCCGCATTCCGAACCGTGAAGGGAAGCGCGGCGGAGAACTCTGAGCATCGGGGATGACAAACGATGCAAAGGATTGTGTGATGAAAACCAAGTCGAAGATCGTCCTGCTTCTGGCAGGCGCCGCCATGTCCGCTACCGCAGCCGTTGCCTATGCGCAGAATGCCGGCGGCAACCAGCAGACTCCTCCCGGCATGCAGAATTGCGAGCAGGGCACGCCCGGCCAGGGGCCGTGCGGCGAGGGCATGGGCCCGCAGGGAATGGGTGAGCCGGGAATGGGTCCCCAAGCCATGGGTGAACGCGGGATGGGCCGGCGTGACGGCAATTTCCGCGGCGACCACCACGGCAAATGGGGCGGCCAGATGGCGTCCGGTGAATGGGGTCGCCACGGCCCGGGCATGATGGGAGAGCGCGGCCACGGTTTCGGCGGCAAGCGCGGCCATGGCCCGAATTCCGAACTGATGTTCCAGAAGGCCGACAAGGACAATTCCGGCTCTGTGACGCCCGAGGAGTTCGCCGCGGCCATGCCGATGCAGTTCGCCGATGCGGACGCTGATGGCGACGGCAGCATCACGGCCCAGGAACTGGCCGACCAGATGCAGCGCCAGATGCTGTTGCGCCGCGCTGAGATGATGATCAAGCGCTTCGACACCGACAATGACGGCAAGGTCTCGACCGCCGAAATCGAGAAGGCCCGGCAGGATCGCTTTGCGAAGCTGGACGTCGATGAATCGGGCGCGCTCGAAAAAGACGAAATGCAGCTGCGCCGGGGCGGCGACCGTGACGGTCGCGGCGGCCATGGCCAGTTCCACCGTTTCCACGGCAATGGCGGTTACGGCCGCAACTGATCCCTGACCGCGATCTCCTCTTGAAGTCAGGCCGCAGGGGCCGCCTTTGGCGGCTCCTGCATTTTTGGTTCGACCGCGCCTTCCGGTTCCGTTGCACAGCAGGGAATGCGTACGGCGACAATGGTGCCCTTGGTGGGCTTGGAGCGGATCTTCAGCGAGCCGCCATGCAATTCGGTCAGTGAGCGGGCAATGGCGAGGCCGAGGCCCGAGCCGGAATGGTTCTTGGTGAGCTGGTTCTGAACCTGCTCGAACGGCCGTCCGAGCCGCTTCAACGCCCCGGCCGGGATGCCGCAACCCGTATCCTCGATGGAAATCTGGATCGCCCCGCCTACCGATTTGGCGCGGATGCGGATACGCCCGCCTTCGCCGGTGAATTTCACGGCGTTGGACAGCAGGTTGATGACGATCTGCTTCATCGCGCGCTTGTCGGCAAAGACGCGCATGGTCTCGCCCACCGATTGCTCCACGGCGATGTTCTTCTCCTTGGCCTGCATGGCCACCATGTGGAGCGTTTCCTCGATGAGGGGCGCGAGGTCCTGGGTTTCGCGATCCAGCTCGATCTTGCCGGCCTCGATCTTCGACATGTCCAGTATGTCGTCGATGACGCCGAGCAGGAACGTGCCCGAAGAGTGGATGTCTCCGACATATTCTAGATAGCGGTCGGAACCGAGCGGGCCAAACATGCCCGACTGCAGGATTTCCGAGAAGCCGATGATGGCGTTCAGCGGCGTGCGCAATTCATGCGACATGTTGGCGAGGAAACCGGACTTCGCCTTGTTGGCGGCTTCCGCCCTGTCGCGCGCTTCCAGGAACTTCGCGTTCAGTTCTTCCAGTTCGCCGGCCTTTTGCTGCGAGGCCTTGCGGGCGACCGACAGGTCGTCGATCGTCGCCATCAGCCGCCGCTCGCTTTCCATCAGCCTTTCCTGATGCAGCTTCAGCTGGGTGATGTCGGTGCCGACCGAGATCGTGCCGCCGCTCGATGTCCGCCGCTCATTGACCTGCAGCCAGCGCCCATCGGCGATCTGGCGTTCGAATGTCTGGGCCTCGTGATGGGTCTTCGGATTGGGAATGCGTTTCTCGCTGACCGGCCGGCGCATCATCGCGTTGATGGTCTCGCGCGGCGTGCCGGGCGCGATCGCATCGGCGGGCAGGCCGTTATATTCCTGGAACTTGGTGTTGCACATGATGAGACGCTCGGCTGCGTCCCACAGGGCGAAGCTCTCCGACGTGCTCTCGATTGCCGCGCGCAGATTGTCGTTGGCGATCGCGTTCTCGTCGGCGAGGCGCTGCTGCTCGGTGACGTCGACCGCGATGCCGATCAGGTGGATGCCGCTGCCGCCCTTCTCGACGAGTTCCGTGCGAATGCGCATCCAGCGATACTGTCCGGCCGCGTGACGCATGCGGAACAGCTGGTCGACGCGGCGGATTTCCTGCGCGGCGGCGCGTTCCGCGAGGTCGAACAGGTCGATGTCTTCGGGGTGGATCAGATCCTTCACTTCGCCGAAAGACAGGATATCGTCGGTCGCTTCGTAGCCGAGCATGTCGAACATGGAACGCGACCAGTAAATGCGCCCGCGCGCCAGATCCCAATCCCACAGCCCGCAATGGCCGCGTGTCAGTGCGAGGTCGACGCGTTTCTGCGTTTCGCAATAGGTTTCGTCGGCCTCCTTGGCCCGCGCCGCCTGACCGAAATAGGCGTAAAGCAGGATGATCAGGATCGATGATGAGGCGACGAACAGCGTCACGTTGAGGGAAACGCGCTTGCGCCACTGCGCGAACAGGTCCGTCTCCGATTGCAGCACTGCGATGACCGCGTCTCCATCGCCCAGTTTCGACAAGGCGGCGATATAGGCGTCCCCGCCGAGCGTGACGCTTTGGACGCCGGCATCGGCGCCGAACAGGAAGAGTGCCTGTTCCCCGTGGAGAATCTGCTGCAGGTTCGCGCCGACAAATTCGCGGCGCTGACCGCGCGCGCCGATGATCGTGCCGGTCTTGTCGGTCACCAGAAGGAAGCGGCCGTCATAGGTCGTCTCGTCGGGCAGGGCGCGGGCGAGGACCTGTTCGAACTGGGTGCCGGTTTTCGGCGTGAAGCCGGATTGCGAAGCAGTTTGCACCGCGGAATGCGCCGTTCCCGAGATCAGCGCGAGATAGAGCTGCGCGTCCCGGATCGTCTCGGACCGGTCGGTCATCAGCGACATCGCCCGCGCGGCGAACACGACGGCGAGGAAGATCATGATCAGGACGGGAATGGATTTTTTCAGGATCGGCTCGATTGCCTCGAGCCTCGTATAGGCGGGACCGGCCAAGAAGCGGGCATGGCCTGTCATGGCTGTAGATGTGGAATTGTCTATTCCCGCAACTGACAAAATCCGTCCCCCCGGCGCCCGCAGGCAACCGTTCCAGCCTCCGCACAAAGGCCACGCGCAATCCGCTTGATTTGAAACATGATCCGGCTACCGCACTCCCGAATCATCCATAATGAATCAAAAGTGATTCGGGCTGTCCAGCCGTCCGACGTTAATTTTTTGGAAAGGATTCGTGATAGGTGCCTAAACGGCAACTTCTTGCCCGAAAACTCACTTCAAGACCGACATGGGCTCGGTGATACGATGGGCCTGGAAAGTGTCGGGTAGGGGCGTCAACTCGATCGTTTCGACGATACCAGCATGTACGAAAGGATCGCCCTCGGCAAAGCGCCGGGCGCTTTCCATGTCTTTCGCTTCCAGAATTCCGAAATTGCCGATGGACGCGCCGTTGTCGTCAACGAGTGCCGAGCCGATCAGTACCGCGGCGAGGCCGCCGCCACCCGACTTCACCCAGTCGCGGTGTTCCGCTCGGTGGGTGTCGCGTTTCGCATCCATCCCCGAATGGTGCAGGCATCGCATGAGGAAAAACATTGGTCACGCCGCGTTCTCTAGGACAACCATGCCGGCACCCGTCAGCGAGGCGGGGGCATGATAATGTTTGTGCTTCAGTTCGACGCGGCTGTCCATCGCCGCGCGCATGACCAGCCACATGATCAGTTCCGCGCCTTCGGAGCCGAATTGCTCGACATAGTCCTCGCGGCTCATCTGGCGGTACTTCTCGTAGTCATTGGCGATGCCGTCGAGCCAGGCCTGGTCCGCGTCACGGTTGATGAAGCCGGCCCGGCTGCCCTGCAACTGGTGGGATAGCCCCCCAGTGCCCATGATCACGACGCGTTCGTCGCCCGGGAAACTCTCGATCGCCTCGCGCAGAACCTTGCCCATCTCCCAGCAGCGCTGCGGCGTGGGGATCGGGTACTGGATGGTGTTGACCCAGATCGGCACGATCTTGACGGGCCATGTCTCCGGCCGGCCGAAGAACAGTTCCATCGGCACCTGCAGCCCGTGATCGACTTCGATCTCGCGGCAGACCAGCGGATCGAAATGCTTTTCGACGAGCTTGTCGACAAAGTGCCACGACAGTTCCGCCGCGCCCTCGAAAGAGGGGATGGCGCGCGCGCCCCAGCCTTCATCGACCGGATTGTAGTTTTCCGCCACGCCGACAGCGAAAGTCGGCACGCGGTCAAGGAAGAAGGTGTTGCCGTGATCGTTGAAGATCACCACCGCGATGTCGGGCTTTGCCTCCTCCATCCATTTCTTGCCGGCAATGTAGCCGTCGAAAAAAGGCTTCCAGTCGGGCGTTTCAGACAGGCCCTTGTCGAGGGCGACGCCGATGGAGGGGACGTGGCTGGTGCCGATGCCGCCGATGATCTTGGCCATGGTCAGACCGCCTTTCCGAGACGCTGGCGCAGGAAGTCGTCATGCTCCATGCCGGCCTGCGCCGCGCCGATGCGCGTCATCGGGGTGGGGTCGATGGCCGAGATCTTCAGGATGAAGAACAGATTGCCGCCGAGCCGCACCATTTCGTGCCAGTCGCGCGCCTTGACCGCGGATTTTTCTTCGTCGGAGAGACCGTAACGGGCGAGATAGGCGTCCTCGTCGGCCTTGAAGGCCTCGCGGTTCTCGGGCTTGCCGAGATCCATCGCCATCTTGTTGAGCTTGTAGCCCTGAATGGAACGCGCCCGGTCGAAAAGCGGCGTTTCCGGAATCTGCGTGGCAGCCTCAACCATTGTCATCTCCAAATCGGCGGGTAAGCCATTCCATGATGGCGGCCGTCGTCTCGGCCGGCCGTTCGACCGGCGCGAAATGGCCGGCATTCTCGATCGTCACCAGTTCTGGATCGGCGACTGCGGCGGCGATTTCTTCATGCTGCGCGATCGGGCTCCATGCATCCTGGCGCGCGGTCACCAGCAGCACCGGGCAGGTTATGTCTTTCAGGTAGGCACTGGCGTTCGGCCGGCCGACCAGCGCCCAAATCTGGCGCTCATGCACGTCCGCGCCCGCGCGCAGAACCATTTTCTTCAACTCCGCGAACAGCACTTCGTCGGAAACCCGGGCGGGATCGAGCATGCCGGGCAGCCACTGCTCGGCGAGCCTGTCCATGCTCTCATTGCCGAGATCGACCATTGCCTGACGCTTTACTTCCTCGCCCTCGCGCTTCGGGTTGTGGCCCGTATTGGCCAGCACCAGTCCCTCGATGCGGTCCGGCGCAAGACGCGCCATTTCCATTGCCACACGGCCGCCCATCGAGTGACCGACGGCAATGATCGGTCCGTCGACGGCGGCAAGTACGCTTTCCGCCATTTCGGTGATCGAGGCCTGCGTCGTGACGTCGGCGTGATGTACGGGAAACAGGCCTGCGGCCGCTTCGGCGAGCGGTTCCCAGACGATCCGGTCGGAGGCCAGGCCGGGGATCAGGACGAGCGTCGTCATGAAACTCTCCCGGATTTGAGGCGAGCAAGGAATGTATACATGAATATCATATAATCCGCTCCGCGAAGTATCTCAAGTCTCATAATGTAAGAAAAATGGAGAACTTTTGCGTTGTCTGTATACGGTGCGTCTTCTCATGCGGGGCCGTCCGCCTGAGGCGTTGCTTCTGCTCGGCAACGTGGCAGCGCGTCTCGAATGCGACGCGCATGCCGGGATCCGCTTACGCCATTGTCCGGTCGAGGATATCGCGTACATCGCGCGACAGATGTTGGCGCGATGAAAGCAATTGCATCGCCGACTTTGCCTTTTCGCGGCGTCCGGGCTCGAGGTTCTTCCAGGACCGCATCGCGGTCAGCAGCCGCGCCGCCACCTGCGGATTGGAGCCGTCGAGACGGCCGATCGCCTGGCACAGGAACTGGTAGCCTTCGCCGTCGGCCCGGTTGAAGCCGGTGGGATTGCCGGTTGAGAATGCGCCGATCAGCGAACGCACGCGGTTCGGATTGTCCCAGGAGAAACCCGGATTGCCGGTCAGCGTCTTGACGGTCTCGAGCGTTTTCTCTCCGGGCGCGGTCGCCTGGATCATGAACCACTTGTCCATGACGATCGGTTCGGACCGGAACTCCAGCTGGAAGGCTTTCAACGCGTCGAGCGTCTCGTCGGCAAGCGGTTTTAGATGCGCCATCAGGGCGAGCGCATGCGCGCGCTCGGTCATGTTGTCGGCCTCGGCATAGACCTTCGCCGCACGCGCGATGTCGTAATCGGCATGGCAGAGATAGGCCAGCGCGATGCCGCGCAGAGACCGTTTGCCCGCGCCCGTCGCGTCGGGAGAATAGGCGCCATTTGCCTCCAGGCCGTGGAACAGGCGCGCGAAAACGCGCTCGCCGGCCTTGCCCAGTTGCCGCGATGCGGCGACATGCACCCGATGGACAGCCTCGGGATCGATGCCCGATCCGATTTCGCGCGCAATGTCGTTCTCGCTCGGCAAGGTGAGGCAAAGCGCCCGGTAGGCGTGCTCATAGCTCTCGTCGCCGGTGATGTCCGTCAGGATTTCGAGCGTTCCCGGATCGAAGACGTCGCCGGTGGCGTCCGCGGGTCGTCCGGCGGCCTGCTTCATTTGCCGGCTGATCAGTGCCGACAGGGCCTGCCAGCGGCCATATTCGTCCGGGTCGTTGCGGGCGAGGAAGGAGAGGTCGCTGTCCTCCGGCTCGGGATAGAGCGTTACCGGCGCGGAAAAGCCGCGCAGCAGCGAGGCCACCGGCTTCTCCGCTATTCCCTCGAAGACGATCTCGTGGCGCGCTTGCGTCAGGTGGATGACGTCGCCGGTCACCTCGGCGCCCGAAACGGACGCCCATTCCATGTCGCCGGACCCCGCCGCGACCAGACCGAACTGAACGGGAATATGCATCGGCGCGTGCGGCGCGCCGTCGATCGGCGGCTTCAGCCGCTGCTCGAAGGTCAGGGTGAAGCGCTTCGCGTCGGCATTATAGGCCGAGTCCGCGGTCAGCGTCGGTGTGCCCGGCTGCTCGTACCAAAGCGCGAACTGCGTCAGATCCTTGCCGCTCGCATCCTCGAAGGCCTTGATGAACTGCTCGATCGTCGCGGCTTCGCCATCGTGGCGGTCGAAATAGAGATCGAGCCCGGCGCGGAATTTCTCCGGACCGAGGATGGTGCGGATCATCCGCACGACCTCGGAGCCCTTCTCGTAGACGGTCGCAGTGTAGAAATTATTGATCTCCGAATAGCGCCGCGGCCGCACCGGATGGGCCAGCGGACCGGCATCCTCCGGGAACTGATGCGCCTTGAGCAGCTTCACCTCGGCGATCCGCTTGACGGTGCGCGAGCGCATGTCGGCTGAGAATTCGTGGTCGCGGAAAACGGTCAGCCCTTCCTTCAGGCAGAGCTGGAACCAGTCGCGGCAAGTGATTCTGTTGCCAGTCCAATTGTGGAAATACTCATGCGCGATGATCGCCTCGATATTGGCGTAGTCGGCATCGGTCGCAGTGCGCTCGTCGGCAAGGACATATTTGTCGTTGAAGACATTGAGGCCCTTGTTCTCCATCGCGCCCATGTTGAAGTCGGAGACGGCGACGATCATGAACACGTCGAGATCGTATTCGCGCCCGAAGGCTTCCTCGTCCCACTTCATCGAGCGCTTCAGCGCGTCCATCGCATAGATCGCGCGGGGCTCCTTGCCGTGCTCGACATAAATTTCCAGCGCCACGTCGCGCCCGCTCATCGTCGTGAATGTGTCGCGCACCACGCCGAGATTGCCGGCGACCAGCGCGAACAGATAGGCCGGCTTCGGGAAGGGGTCGTGCCAGACGGCATAGTGCCACCCATTCTCCAGAACGCCATCCTCGATCCTGTTGCCGTTCGACAGCAGCAGAGGTGCATCCTCGGTCCGCGCCTCGATACGGACCGTGTAGACGGAGAGGACGTCGGGGCGGTCGAGGAAATAGGTGATGCGGCGAAAGCCTTCGGCTTCGCATTGCGTGCAATAGGTGCCGGACGAGCGATAGAGTCCCATGAGTTGCTTGTTGGCCGACGGGTTGACCTTCGTCTCGATCTCGACCGTGAAACTGTCATCCTGCGGTAACTCGCCGATGACAAGTTTGTCCGGTGTGGCGGTGTAGCCGTTTTCCGCCGGTGTCTCGCCATTGATGCGCAGTTCTTCCAAAGCGAGTTCGTCGCCATCGAGCACAAGCGGCGCGTCAGCGGCAACGCCTTCGCGCCGGCGGACGGTCAGCCTGGCGCGCACGACAGTCGCCTCGGGCTCCAGGGTGAAGGCAAGGTCGGTGGTTTCGATCAGGTAATCGCTCGGCCGGTAATCCTCGAGGCGGATGACGGTTCCGGTTTCGGTGCGCATGGCAAAATCCTGTATGCGGGGGTTGTCACGGCCCGCTTCGGAGGAAAAAATGTATACATACGCGGCCGGGCGCTCGACATTCGGCCCGCATTGCATATGTTCGCAAACGCATTGCCTCGATCGGGCCGCATCCGCGTACCGACCGACATGGCGGATGGAGGAGTTGAAATCAAGATGAATGTCGCACCGCCCAAATTCGGATCTAAGTCGCTGATCGGAGCTTCCGTCCACCGCAAGGAGGATGACGCCTTCATTCGCGGAAAGGGTCGCTACACGTCCGACATTCGTATCGATGGCATGCTGGAAGCCTTTGTGTTGCGCTCGCCGGTCGCCAACGCCGCCTACAAGGTCACCTCCGTCGAAGAGGCGAAGAATGCGCCCGGCGTTCACCTGGTCCTGACCGCCGAGGATATCGCCGATCTCGGAACTCTGACGGCGGTCGGCATGCGTCCCGGACCCGATGGAAAGACCGCGCCTTTCCGGCCGATCCCTGTGCTGGCCAAGGATCGTGTCCGCCATGTCGGCGATGCGGTCGCCTTCATCGTCGCCGACACGCTCGATCAGGCCAAGGATGCGGCCGAACTGATCGAAGTCGACTACGATTCCTCCGATGCGGTCACCGAAGTCACCGCCGCCTTGCGGGACGGAGCGCCACTGGTGTGGCCGGAGGCGGGATCCAACACCGCCTATCTCGGTGCCGCGGGAGACGCGGAGAAGGCGAAGCAGGTCTTCGACAAGGCCGCGCATGTGACGAAGGTGGATTTCATCCAGAATCGCCTTGTTTCCAACTACATGGAAACCCGGGCCGCGATCGGCCAATATGACGCGGACCGGAAGCGCTTCACGCTGACCTGCGGTTCGCAGGGCGTGCATGGGCAGCGGGGTATCATTTCCAAGGGCGTTTTCGGCATCGAGGCGGAAGACCTGCATGTCATTACGCCAGATGTCGGCGGTGGCTTCGGCCCGAAGGGCTTCGTCTACCGCGAATATCCGCTGGTCCTCGAGGCGGCAAAGCGGATCGGCAAGCCCGTTCGCTGGGTCGGTGAGCGCACGGAACATTTCCTCGTCGACAATCACGGCCGCGCCAACACAGTCCATGCCGAGATGGCGATGGACGAAAATGGCCGCTTTCTCGCGATCCGCATCAACCTTATCGCCGATATGGGCGCGTATACCCACCAGTTCGGCGTCGCCATTCCGTGGTTTGGTGCCGCGATGGCGACCGGCGTTTACGATATTCCGGTGCTGGATTTCAGCTTGACCGGCGTCTTCACCAATACCACGCCCGTCGATGCCTATCGTGGCGCGGGCCGGCCGGAAGCTGCGTTCCTGATCGAGAAGTTGGTCGACCAGTGCGCCCGCGAGATGAAGCTGACGCCCGACGAAATCCGCCGCCGCAACTTCATCAAACCGGAGCAGTTCCCCTACAAGACGCAGGGCGGTCGCATCTACGATGTGGGCGAGTTCGAAGCATGCATGGACCAGTCAATGAAGAATGCCGACTGGGCCGGCTTCGACAAGCGGCTGGAGGCCTCCAGGGCTGACGGCAAGCTGCGCGGCATCGGCATGTCCTATTACATCGAGGCATGCGCCTTCGCCGGCTCCGAGCCGGCCTATTTGCAACTGCTCGATGACGGGACCATCACCATGGACATCGGCACCCAGTCGAACGGGCAGGGCCACGCCACGGCCTATGCGCAGTTCGTCGCCGGCACGCTCGGCCTTGATGTCGACAAGGTGCAGGTGATCCAGGGCGACTCCGACCGCATCCCGACTGGCGGCGGCACCGGCGGCTCGCGCTCGATCCCGCTTGGCGGCGTTTCGGCCTATTATGCCGGCGAGGAACTGGCCAAGAAGATCAAGAAGCTCGCAGCCGACGAACTCGAAGCCTCGCCCGATGATATCGAACTCGCCGATGGCGAGGCTGTCGTCGCCGGCACAGACCGCAGCGTCACACTGGCCGAACTGGCGAAAAAGGCCGCTGATCCCGCCGATCTTTTGGCAAAAGCCGAATTCAAGCAGGACGAGGCGACCTATCCGAATGGCTGTCACATCTGCGAGGTCGAGATCGACCCGGCAACCGGTGTCACCGAGGTGGTTTCCTATTCGATCGTCGACGATTACGGCCTGACCGTGAACCCGATCCTGCTTGCAGGTCAGGTGCATGGCGGCGTCGTGCAGGGCATCGGACAAGCGCTTTATGAAGGCGCCGTCTATGACGAGACCGGCCAGTTGCTGACCGCGACCTTCATGGACTACACCATGCCGCATGCCGATCATTTTCCGGAGATCAAGCTCGATACGCGCAACGTGCCGTCCACCACCAATGCGCTCGGCATCAAGGGTGCGGGCGAAGCGGCGACGATCGGCGCGACGCCGGCCGTCATGAATGCCGTCTATGACGCGTTGTGGCGGGCCAAGGGAATCTCCCATATCGAAATGCCGGTGACGCCTTCGAACATGTGGGCGGTGCTGAACGGATAGTGCGCGCGCTCGTCCAACGCGTCTCCGAGGCAAGCGTCACGGTCGATGGAGAGATAACCGGAAAGATCGGCACGGGACTGCTTGCTCTCGTCTGCGCCATGCAGGGCGACACGCACGCGCAGTCGGAATGGCTTGCTCGCAAGCTGGTGAATTTGCGCATCTTTCCGGACGAGGCAGGCCGCATGAACCGATCGCTCGTCGATATCGGCGGTGCGGCGCTGGTCGTCTCGCAATTCACCCTTGCCGCCGAAACCAAGGGCAATCGCCCGGGCTTTTCCGCAGCGGCCCCGCCCGATGAAGGCAAGCAACTCTATGAGCATTTCTCCGAACAGGTTCGCGGGCACGGCGTTCCTGTCGCCAACGGCATATTCGGAGCCGACATGAAGGTAGGGCTGGTCAATGACGGCCCGGTGACGATCTGGCTGGACAGCGAAGCCCGGTAGGGGCTCCGGAGCTACAGCGCGTCAAACACTCGCATCCAGCGAGTAATACTTGCCGTCGATTGCACCGCCTGATACCCATTTGGAGAAATGTATTTCGCGCATAGCGGGAAATTTTTCCAAGATACACGCGGCTGATGGATTCATTTACGGACAGGACGGCCTTCATCACCGGCGGCGCGGGCGGGATCGGGCTTTCGATTGCCCGCAGCCTCGGCAAGCGGGGTGCGGCGGTCATGCTGGCGGATCTGGACGCGGATGCGGCGGCACGAGCAGCGGCGAATTTGACGGATGAGGGGATCGTGGCGGCGTCGGTCGGCTGCGATGTCGCCGATGCGTCCGCTGTCGAAAATGCCGCCCGGCAGACGCTGCAGCGTTTCGGCAAGGTGCATATCGTCGTCAACAATGCAGGCGTATCCCTCGACGGCAAGACCGGCGAAATCCCGCTGGAAGACTGGCGTTGGATCGTCGACATCAATCTGATGGGTGTCGTCCATGGCGTCGAAATTTTCACCCCGCTGATCCGGTCTCACGGGGAGGGCGGCTATATCGTCAACATGGCCTCGATCGCGGGCCTTTGGCCGACCGCACGATCAGGGCCTTACGCGGCGACCAAATTCGCCGTGGTCGGCTATTCCGAGGCGATCCGACAGGATCTCGCTGACGAGGATATCGGCGTCAGCGTAATCTGTCCGGGTTGGGTGCGCACGGGAATTCACGAGACGAGCGAACGTCGGCCGTCGCGGAACGGAGCGGACACGGAATACGAGCGAAGCAACGCCATGCGCATGGCCGAAAGGGAGATCGCCAAAGGGCTCGATCCGGCGCTTGTCGGCGAATGGGTCGCCGACAGCATGGCGGCGCGGCGTTTCTACGTCTTTACCCATCCGGACATGGCCGGCGTGATCATGTCGCGGGCGCGCGCGATGCGCCTCGATTATTGCGCCTGCATGGACGATCCGCGCTTTGCCGGCGAGGATCATTGAAATGACGGGACCGCATCCTCTCGAGGTTCTCGTCATCGGCGCCGGTTTCGCGGGGATCGGCGCAGCAATCAAGCTGCTCGAAAAGGGCGTCACCAATTTCAGGGTCTTTGACAAGGCCGGCGGGATCGGCGGCACCTGGTGGCACAACCGCTATCCCGGCGCCGCCTGCGACGTGCCGTCCCATTTCTATTGCTATTCCTTCGAGCCCAATCCTGACTGGAGCCGGTTGCATGCGCCGCAGCCGGAAATTCAGGCCTATATCGAGCGCTGCGCGCAAAAATATGGTGTCACGCCGCATCTGGAACTCGGCAGGACAATCACCGGCCTTTCATGGGATGCGAAGCGGGCGCTTTGGTCTGCGGCTTTCGCCGACGGCGATACCGTCGAGGCGCGCTTTGTCATCAACGGCATGGGGGCGCTGCACCAGCCGAAAACACCGCATTTTCCCGGTGCCGGGAAATTCGCCGGCGAGACGATGCATACGGCTTCTTGGAACCCGGATTTCGATCCTGCCGGCAAGCGCATTGCCGTGATCGGCAGCGCGGCGAGCGCCATCCAGGCGGTCCCGGAACTCGCGAAGACGGCGGCGATGGTTCATCTGTTCCAGAGAACCCCGAACTATGTCGCGCCTCGAAACGACTTCGCCTACAGCGCGGAGCAGCGCGAGCAATTCCGCCGCGACCCGGACACGATGCGTGCCGAGCGCGAGCGCATATTCGGCGAGGCCGAGACGCGGCTGTGGCCCTTGATCGTCGACCAGGTCGCGCGCGACAAGACGCGTGAGCTCCTGAAACTCTATCTCGGCACCCAGGTCAGGAACCGTAAATATCGCGCAGCCTTGACGCCGGATTTCGACGTTGGCTGCAAGCGACTCCTGTTTTCGGACGACTTCCTCGCCTCGCTGAACGAGGACAATGTCGAACTGGTAACCGAGCCGATCCGCGAGTTTACCGCCGCCGGTATCGTCACCGCAGATGGCGCGGAACGGGCGGTCGATGCGATCGTCTACGCCACAGGCTTCGACATCGAATCCCATCAGCGGTCGATCGACATTCGCGGCGAAAACGGCGTGTCGCTTGCCGATGCCTGGAAGGATGGTGCGCAGGCCTATTTCTCCGTCCTGGCGCCGGGCTTCCCGAACTATTTCATGGCGAGCGGGCCGAATTCCGGTGTCGCGACGACGTCTGTCGTGTTCATGATCGAACAGGCGCTCGACTGGATCATCCGCTGCATCGATATGGCCGGCTACGGCGGCGTCGTGACCGTCACGCCCGAAGCGACGGCCCGCTACAATCGTGAAATCGACGAGAAGCTTGCCAACACCGTCTGGGTCACCGGCGGCTGCAAAAGCTGGTATCACAGCGCGGAAGGCCGGGTCGAAACCCTGTTTCCGGGCAATGCGAATGACTATCGCAGCCAGATGAGCGCGATCGACCCGGACCATGTCCGCATCGTCTCGCCCGCTCATACGGATATGGCAGGTGCATCCCGGTGAATATCGACACGCGGCTCGCGTCCGGCAGTCGTATCGCCGGATTCTGCGATCCGTCATTCGCGGAGGTCGGCGAGGCCTTCGAGGCGAATTTCCGGGAACGGCGCGAGACCGGCGCGAGCCTGTGCATCAATGCGGATGGACGCACGGTGGTCGATTTGTGGGGCGGCGTGCGCGACCCTGAGACTGGCGCGCCATGGCAGCGCGATACGGTTTCCATCGTCTTCTCCTGCACCAAGGCTGCGACCGCGATATGCGCCCATATGCTGGTCGATCGCGGCCTGCTCGATCTCGACTTGCCGGTCATGCGCTACTGGCCGCAATTCGCCCGCGCCGGTAAGGAAGACGTTACGGTCCGCATGCTGCTCGACCACACGGCAGGCCTGCCGGCGTTCCGCGACCGGTTGAAGCCGGGCGCCTTCTACGATTGGGAATACATGGTGGGTCGGCTGGAGCAGGAAGCGCCGTTCTGGCCGCCGGGCAGCCATGTCTCCTATCACATGATGACGTTCGGCTGGACCGTGGGAGAAGTCATCCGCCGGGTTTCTGGGCGGACGCTCGGACAACTCTTCCGCCAAGAGGTTGCCGGCCCGCTGCAGCTCGATTTCCATATCGGTGCGTCGGACAAGATCGAAGCGCGGATCGCGCCGGTGAGCGCCTTCATGACAACCGGCGACGAGTTACGTTCTCCCTTCGCCGAAGCCGTCATGAGCGATGGCGGCCCGGTTCCGCGCCTCGCATTCTTGAACACTGGCCGTCACGACCCGAACAGCGCTGCCGCGCACAGAGCGGAACTGGGGGGGATCGGAGGAATCGCCAATGCGCGTGCTCTTGCCGCCATGTTCGCGTCGCTTGTCGCCGGGGCATCCGTCAGGCTGCTCTCACGCGAGCGAATCGATGTAATGCGAAGGGTTTCGTCGGAGACCGGATGCGATGAAACGCTGCGTATTCCCACGCGTTTCGGCGAGGGTTTCATGCTGGCGATGGACAATCCCGAGCTGCCGCCGGGCAGCGCGTTGCGGATCGGGCCGGGTGCATTCGGGCATGTCGGCATCGGCGGCAGTGTCGGATTTGCCGATCCCGATGCCGGCCTGGCTTTCGGCTATGTGATGAATCGGTTGGGTGGTGGGGTTCTGTTGAATGAACGCGGCCAATCGCTGGTCGATGCAACCTATCGGAGCCTGGGAGCCCGGACGGGCCGCTGATCGAAGTATCGATCCCTATTCCACCGGATCGCAGACAGCGCGGTTACGTCCGGCATGCTTGGCCTGATACAGCCGCGCATCGGCGCGCTGGATCAGTTGATCTGCCGCTTCGCCGGGTTTCAGCTGTGCGATGCCGAATGAACTGGTCACCCTGCCGATCGGATTCTTGCCGCGCGAGATCACGAGATTGGCGGTATCGAGTTGCTTCATGATGTTGGTGATCACCCGGTAGGCGTTCGCCGCGCTGGTGGAGGGGAAGACGATCGCGAATTCCTCGCCGCCATAGCGTGCGACAAGGTCCTGGCCCTTGACATTCTTCATCATCAGCGAGGCGAAGTAGCGCAGCACGTCGTCTCCGACCTGATGGCCGAAGGTGTCGTTGATGCGCTTGAAATGGTCCAGATCGGCCATCACGAGGCATAGCGGCGTGCCGCTGGCGTTGGCCTCGTTGATCATCTTGCCGAGCGCGCGCTCGAAATATCGCCGGTTCGAGACATTGGTCAGCGGATCCCGGAATTCGTTCTCGCGCGATTTCTCGAGGCTCGTGCGCAGTTTGCGCACCTGGACACGCGTTTGTTCAAGATCGTGGTTGAGCTTGACGGATTCGGCACGCATGCGCGCGTTTTCCAGAAGCAGCACTTCCACCGTATCGCGGACCTGCTCCGGTGTTGCTGCCGAGGAAAGCTTGCTGGCGGACTGTTTTAGCGAGCCGGAATAATGTTCGTTGGTCACAAGGTGCTTGTGAACGCGCTTGACGGCTTTCTCCATCTCCTTGTCGAGATGATATCCGAGCAGTTCCTGCTGGCGGCGATCCTGCTCGCCTTCAGAAAAGAATTCCGAATGAATCTGGCCGAGATAGTGCGGATCGATGGCTCCGTTCTTTTCGATCAGCGTGCTGACTTCCTTGCGCAGTCCCTCCGGTTTCCCCGAAGCGAACGCGTACCAGACCTCATAGGTCTGGGGCACGGGCGGCGTGCGATAGGCCTGTGCGTAACGCAGCGCCTTGGCCGATATTGCCAGCGCCCGTTCAAACTCCAGATCGGCTGACGATGCGACGTCGTTTTGGGGTTCAGTTTCCGGCACTGATTTCGAATCTGGGACCATTGGGTGTCGAGTTTTTTGCGGGCTTCGGCTGCGGGAACGCAATGCCAGGCCTAACAGGCATTCTGGACTTCACATCTCGATCGATCGAGGCTCGGTCACCGCGTCATGCGGAGAGATACTACTTATAGGCGAAATTTCGCATGCAAAAATTAACAATCTTCTAGGATCGAATTTTCGCTGTTCAGCGAACTCCCGGAGTCGGGATCGACACTCCTCCGGAAATCTTAAATTAGGGTCACTGGGGCTGCGAAAATTGGTCGCGTCCGAGCGCTTCATTATGCTTGGCTGCGGCGCACGGTTAACAGGGAGGAGACGATGCTGGAAGGCATCCGCATTATCGAGGTCGAAGGGCTCGGGCCGGGGCCGTTTGCGGCGATGGTGTTTGCCGATCTTGGCGCCGATGTCATCACCATCCACCGCAGCGATCCGCCCTCCGGCCCGTTGCCGGCAAAGCCCGGATTGCTCGATCGCGGAAAACGCTCGATCGCGCTCGACCTGAAGGCGTCCGGCGATCGCGACACGGCCCTGTCGCTCATCGCATCGGCCGATGGTTTGATCGAGGGGTTCAGGCCGGGTGTGATGGAACGGCTCGGTCTCGGTCCGGAGCCATGCCATGCCGCAAATCCCGCACTCGTCTACGGACGCATGACCGGCTGGGGGCAGGCGGGGCCACTGGCCCAGGCCGCCGGTCATGACCTCAACTATATCGCGACGTCGGGCGCGCTCTGGTATGCGTCGGCGCCGGGTGAAGCGCCGATGACCCCGCCAACACTCGTCGGCGATATCGGCGGCGGCGCGCTGTACCTCGCGATCGGCATGCTGGCCGCGCTCCTCAAAGCGAAGTCGACAGGCCGCGGCACGGTTGTAGACGCGGCCATAGTGGACGGTTCGGCGCACATGATGAATCTGTTCATGGCACTGGCCGACACCGGTATCTTCTCGATGCAGCGTGGCCGCAGCCTGCTCGACGGTCCGCATTGGAGCCGGACCTATCGTACCAGCGATGGCGGGTTCATGTCGGTCCAGTGCCTCGAACCGAAATTCTACGCTCAGTTTCTCGACCGGGTCGGCTTTGCCGGCGATCCGGACTTCGCTCGCCAGTTCGAACCGGACCTTTGGCCGACCCTTGGCATGCGTCTTGAAACGCTCTTTGCCTCAAGGAGCCGCGCGCACTGGACCGAACTGTTTTGCGGAACCGATTGCTGCGTAGCCCCGGTGCTCGATCCGATGGAGGCGGCGCTTGATCCGCACATGGCGTCGAGGCGGGCTTGGCACAATGCCGATGGATATTTGCAGGCCGCGCCAGCCCCGCGTTTTGCCTGCGAGCCGGACTGGGAACCCCCGGCAAGTCCCGAACGCGGCGAGCATACGGACGAGATCCTCGCCGAGCTGGCGGCGAAGACCGGTCGTTGAAACCCAAAGAAAAGCCGCGGTAGGATGTCGGGGCTTATGGGCGCAGCTTTCGAGAGGTCTTGAGTTTGGTGCGCCTGGACTAAAACTCCTGCCAGTCCTCAGCTGCCGCGCTGCCAAAAGCACGAACGACCATTCGGCCGAGGTCTCGGGCGGGTGAGGAGCCGGCTGCCGCGAACATCTCCGGCCCGCCAGTTCGGTTTGCGCGGACCGTCTGCGAAGTGCTGAAGCCGCACAGCATCGAATTGATCGAATTGACCTCGCTGCCGAGAGCATGCGCGCTGGCCGTCAGTTCCTCGGCCATTGCTGCATTTTGCTGGGTACCTTGGTCAATCGACGAGACCGATACGTTGATTTCCGCCAATCCGGCGGATTGCTCCCGCGCAGATTCGATGATCGCGTCGACATGCGCGGAGATTTCCTGGACTTCGGCGACGATTGTGGTGAGTGCCTTGCCGGTTTCGCCGACCAGGTCGACGCCCGCCTTTACCTCTTCGCCCGAATTCACGATCAACTGCTTGATCTCTTTGGCCGCTCCGGCCGAACGCTGCGCCAGTTCACGAACTTCCTGAGCCACGACGGCAAATCCCTTGCCGGCGTCGCCGGCCCGGGCGGCTTCCACGCCGGCATTGAGGGCCAGAAGGTTTGTCTGGAAGGCAATCTCGTCGATGACGCCGATAATGCGGGTGATATGGTCAGAAGAGCCCGAAATACGATCCATCGCCTCGACCGCCTTCGTGACGATCTCGCCGGATTGTTCGGCATTTTTCCTGGTGCGCGAGACGAGTTTTCCGGCGTTTTCGGCACGTTCGGTGGTGGATTTGACCGCCGCCGTGATTTCCTCGACAGCGGCTGCGGTTTGTTCGACCGCGGCAGCCTGCCGCTCCGCCCGTCCCGACAGGTCTTCTGCCGCCGACCTGATCTCCTCGGAGCCGGAATTGATCTGGCCCGCCGCGGCGGCGATTTGCTCGATGGTTTCGGAAAGCTGGCTTAGTGCTTCGTTGAAACCGCTCTTCAGTTGGTCGTAGCCCTCCGGCAACTCGTCGTCGATCCGATAGGCGAGGTTGCGGTTTGCCAGTTGTTCGATCGCCGTCGTGAAGGCTTTGACGGTCGACGCCATCGTGTCCATCGCTTTCTGCTGTTCGCGCCGGCGCGCGGCTTCCGCTTCCTCCACATAGACGGAGATGGACAGATCCATATCGAGCAGGATTGCCTTCAGCAGGCAGGAAACGAGCGTCGCCGCGTCGTCCGACGAGGTCTTCCGTCTGGAAAAAGGACCGCCGGCCGGCCAGATATCGGCGAGCGCGCCATGGACAAGCTGTTCGGTGATCAGGCTGTAACCGCCAATATACCAGCGCGGCTCCAGTCCAATGCGCGCATGGACAGATCCGATCGCACGAACGCGCTGCGCATAATCCTCATCGAACCGGGCGGTAAGGATAGCTCGCCAGTGATCCATCTGAGCGGCCTTCGCGCCGCGAATATGGTCCTCGGAGGAGAAGAAGTTTCGCGTTTCCGGAGTTTGACGCACCTTTTCGTAGAAGTGGTCGAGCCCCTTTGAAAGGTCGCGCTCGATGGTCTGCGCCAGACTGCGAAGCTGCGTGCGGCATCGCGCATCCAGCTCCATGAATTCGAGGCGTCCTTCGATCTCCTGTGCGGTTTGGGTGGCCTTTTGGGCGGTAGAAGGCATCGTATTCTCCCTTAGTGGCGCTCGCGACTTCCGTTGGGCGGCGAGGATCGGGCGAGCATGTTCGTTTCCGTGCAGGCAGTCCTGCAAGGATCCGGCATCCGCGGTGCTTTGGCGTCACGGCGATATTTGAGGTGGTCGCGGGCGTGATGCCCGCTCTTGGTCCGCCGGGGCGAGCGGGCAGCATTCATTGCGGTAAGGGAACGAATAAGCTTGCTTTGTTAACGGTGGGTGTAAAATCTTGTAATCTGAGACTCGATAGCGATTTTAAGACCGCGGCAACTTGAAGCAGGCAGAGGGCAGGCAAAATAAAGCCCCGGCGCGGGCCGGGGCATTCGTCAATCTCGGAACCTGTGCGGACGACAAGCCGGTCAGAATTCCTCCCAATCCTCAGACGCCTTTGATGCGCCGCCAAACGCGCTGGCGACCTTGCGACCGAGCGCGCGGGCGGGCGAGGGTTGCGGACGCGGGGCCGGCGTTTTGATGTCGTTGGCTGGCTGGCGGCGATTCCCGGCGTCGAGCGAGAATTCGCCTAGCATGGAATTGATCGTGTCCACTTCGCCGGTCAGGGAATGGCTGCTCGCGGTCAGCTCTTCGGCCATGGCTGCGTTTTGCTGGGTGCCCTGATCGACGGAAGCCACAGCTGCATTGATTTCCTGCAGACCTTTCGACTGTTCGCGCGTGGAGGTGATGATCTCATCGACATTGGCTGTGATTTCGCGAACTTCCGCGACGATCCCCTCCAGCGCCTTGCCGGTTTCGTTGACCAGTTCGACGCCGGCTTCGACCTCTGCGCCCGAAGTGGTGATCAACTGCTTGATCTCCTTGGCCGCCGCCGCAGAGCGTTGCGCCAGTTCCCGAACCTCCTGGGCCACGACGGCAAAGCCCTTGCCGGCATCGCCCGCGCGCGCAGCCTCTACGCCGGCATTGAGGGCCAGCAGGTTGGTTTGAAATGCAATCTCGTCGATCACGGAGATGATATTCGAGATGTCCGTGGAGGACTTGTTGATCCGATCCATCGCTTCCACGGCCTGACGCATGACCGCGCCGGACTGTTCAGCGCTTTTGCGTGTCCGCGCGATCTGCTCGCCCGCCTGTTCCGCTCGCGATGCCGAAGATTTCACGGCGGCTGCGATCTGTTCGACGGCGGCTGCGGTTTCTTCCACGGCGGCGGCCTGCTGTTCGGCGCTACGCGAGAGGCTGTCGGCGGCGGAACGGACCTCCTGCGAGCCGGAGGCGATGGTCTGCGCTGACTGGCCGATCGTGCTGATTGTCGTCGCGAGCTGATCCAGCGCGGCATTGAATTGCAGCCGGATCTTGTCGTAGTCGCCATCGAGTTGCGTATCGATCCTGTGGGCGAGGTTCTTTTCGTTGAGGTTGCCGATTCCCTCGCGGAAGGAATTGACGGTCTTCTCCATCACCGACATGGCGGCCGCTTCCGCCGCTGCGCGTTTTGCTTCGGCCTCGTCGATATAGACGGATATGGACAGTTCCATGTCGAGCAGGATCGCCTTGAGCAGGCTGACGAGACGAGACTGGAACGCGTCGATTTCGTTCTTGTTCTGCTTTGAAAACATGCCCGATTTCGGCCAGTTTTCGGCGACGAGGCCGCGAACCAGATGCTCCATGATGACGGTGTAGCCGCCGACATACCAGCGCGGCAGCAAGCCGATCCGCGCGTGAACCGAACCGATCGTACGAACCTTGTTCGCGTAGTCTTCATCGAAGCGCCCGGTGGTAATCGTCGCCCAGTGTCCGATCTGCGCGCTCTTGGCCGCGTCGATGTGGCCTTCGCCGCTGAACAGCTTCGCGACATCGGGCGTCTTGCGGATCTTCTGGTAGAACGCGTCCAGGCCTTCCGGCAGCAACTGCTCTATAAGCGGGGCCAGGTCCCGGATATTTGCGCGACTTGCCTCGTCGAGGCCGATGAAGGAGAGCCGTTCCTCCATGTCGCTTTCGCTGATCGTTGCCGTGTGGGCCTGAGCTTTCATGTCGTTCTTCCGTCGTTCGACAATACCTTCCGTGTCCGTCGCCCGTTTCGCGCGCCGATTCGATCCGCATTCAAAGGCGGAAGGCTATTGGTAATGGAGATGCGGAAAGCGGCGTCATGCCGTGGCAACATTCATGTCGAATGCGGCAAATGCGAAATACACTGCATTGGAAAGCTATTTCAGAAGATTCTAGTTAAATGCCCTTTAATTCCCGCCTGCGAACTTTCGCCTAAAAGAGTCGGGGTCTTCCCGTTCCGTCTCGCCGATCTACGGCTGACAATTGGCGAAAGTCGCAATAGTCTGCCGCAGCCCTGTCGCCATTCCGGAATTATCCTCTTGAAAAAACTGCCGCTCCTGTTCTTTGCCGTCCTTTTCCTGATCGCGGGCGCGCCCGCATGGGGACAGGAAAACGGCACCATCGATTCCGAGCACGCGATCGACGATCACGAGATCGATGCGCGTATCGAGGCGATATTCGATGAGATGGGGGGGCTGCAAACGGTCTTCGTTACCGTGCGTTCGGGTGTGGTGACGCTGCGCGGCAAAGTGCGCGAGGCGACGCTTGCCGAGCAGGCAGAGGCCATCGCGGGGCGGGTGACCGGCGTCGTCGCTGTCAAGAACGAGATCGAGGAAGTGACGTCGCTCTCCTTGCGGCTTGAGCCGGTCTATGAGCGTTTGAAGAAGCGTGCAATCCAGACGGTCGCCTATATACCGCTCATCGCGGTCGCTCTCGTGGCGTGGGCGGCGATCTATGCCGCCGGCTGGTATGTCGCCCGCCGGAACTGGCCGTGGAACCGCATCGCCCCGAACTCCTTCATCGCCGGCCTGCTGCGCCAACTCGTGGGTCTCGCCTTCTTTATCGGCGGTGCAGTCATGGCGCTCGATATTCTCGGCGCTTCAGCCCTGCTCGGCACAATTCTGGGCGCGGCGGGTATCGTCGGTCTCGCGATTGGCTTCGCCGTGCGCGATACGGTCGAAAATTACATCGCCAGTATTCTCTTGTCCGTCCGGCAGCCCTTCAGCCCGAAGGATTATATTTCCATTGAGAATTACGAGGGGTTCGTAATCAGCCTCACATCCCGGGCCACCATCCTGATTGATCCGGACGGAAACCATGTTCGCATTCCGAATGCGACCGTGTTCAAGAGCAATATCACCAACTACAGCCGCAATCCCCAGCGGCGCTTCCTGTTCACGATCGGCATCGCCCCGGAAAGCAATTCCGACAGGGCGCTCGACCTGGCGCTGGCAAAGATACGTTCGCTTGACTTCGTTCTCGACGATCCCGGGCCCGATGGCTGGATCGACGAGATCGGCGACTCGACCATCAAGCTGAAGCTGACAGGGTGGATCGACCAGAACCAGACCAGTTTTCTCAAGGCGCGCTCGGAAAGCATGCGCCTCGTCAAG
>Ga0070728_10002304_pt1 | contig 24250 bp, 21 predicted proteins | sample tdDd471_FD_66723 | JGI IMG/M metagenome (GOLD analysis project Ga0070728, IMG submission 66723) | Marine sediment microbial communities from the Atlantic coast under amendment with organic carbon and nitrate - tdDd47.1 | ecosystem: Environmental > Aquatic > Marine > Coastal > Sediment | place...
TGATCGTTTCCAAAAATAATCGGAACAGTTTATATCATTGCACATGACGTGTGCAGATACCCATAAAGTGCTTCTACTAGATGCTCGACATGAAACTCCTCATGACTACTTAGGACTCCATGAACAAGATGGAAAAAAAGTGGTACGTCTTTTTCGTCCAGGATTTGACACTGCCTCCATTGAAGTTCGAGGAGTTGTGCAATCAATGCTCCCTATCGGTCAGGGTTTTTTTGAGTGCGCTGTTCCAGATGACCTTTCTCCACTAGAATACAGAGTGACCCACAAAAGGGGAATGCTCGCACATGATCCCTACGCATTTAGAGAAGTATTAACCGATCAGCAAATGAATGCATTTCATACAGGAGATCTCTACGACGCTTATGCATATATGGGGGGACGTTTAAAAACACTGCACAATACGCTCGGGGCCTCTTTTTGTGTCTGGGCTCCCAATGCAGTTTCTGTTCATCTTGTTGCAGATTTTAACTACTTCGACAAAACAATAAATCCGATGCAAAAGCGGGGAGACATTTGGCAGCTTTTTGTGCCAGGGCTCACTCAGGGGGAAAAATACAAGTTTGCAGTGCGTTTTCAAGATGGTGGGGTACGAGAAAAGGCTGATCCATATGAACTGTATTCTGAAATGCGTCCGAAAACAGCGTCTATTCTGTACGACTCATTCGACTATCATTCCAAAGAACCTGAATGGAGAAAAACGAGAGGGAGAAATACCGATGTCCCTATTTCGATCTACGAGTTCCACATGGGCTCGTGGAAAAAGGGGAACGTAGAATTTCCAAACTACAAAGACATCGCTCATCATCTTGCAATCTATTGCAAAGAGATGAACTATACCCATGTTGAGGTGCTGCCAATCTCAGCGCATCCCCTCGATGAATCGTGGGGGTATCAAGTAACGGGATACTTTGGCGTTACCTCAAGGTATGGAGAGCCCTCCGACTTTCAATACTTCGTCAACCACATGCATGAACAAAATATAGGGGTCATACTTGATTGGGTTCCGGCACACTTTCCGCAAGACGACTACTCCTTCGCGCAATTTGATGGGACACCTTTATATGAACACGCTGATCCATTGAAGGGATATCACCCTCAATGGACTACGAATATCTTCGATTATGGAAAACCAGAAGTAGTCTCCTTCCTAATATCGAGTGCTCTCTACTACATAGAGGTAATGAAAGTTGATGGGATTCGGGTAGATGCGGTCTCTTCAATGCTCTTTCTCGATTACGAACGAAAAGAGGGTGAGTGGCAGCCGAACCAGTTTGGGGGCAACCAAAATCTCGAAGCTATCGCTTTCATTAAAAAATTAAACCAAGTGGTCCACGATCGTAACCCTCATGCAATCATGATTGCAGAAGAATCACACGCATTCCCAAAAGTGACAGCACCACAAGATCAAGGGGGACTCGGGTTTGACCTCAAATGGAACCTAGGTTGGATGAATGATACACTTCAGTTTTTTACCCACGACTATGAATTCCGTCAGCATGAGCTCAAACACCTCTACTTCACACAAGTTTACATGCACGAGGAGAAATACCTACTCGTTCTCTCACATGATGAAGTCGTACATGAAAAAAAGAGCCTTATCGAAAAAATGCCGGGTGATGAGTGGCAACAGTTTGCGTCACTGCGGATGCTCTTTACCTACAAAATGTGTTTCCCAGGAAAAAAACTCGTGTTTATGGGAGGGGAAATTGGACAACGTAACGAGTGGGATTGTAAAGGGGAAATCCATTGGGAACTCCTCAACGAACCACTTCACTTACAACTCAAAGAGTATGTGAAAAAATTGCAGGCGATTTACAGCGGATCACCTGCACTTTGGGCGAGTGATTTTACACCAGGCACCTTCACTACGATTAAGACATCGCAAGATGAAAACTGCGTTCTTGCATTTGTGCGAGAAGGTGGTGGCGAGAGACTTCTTACAATACATAACTTTCGTCCTAGAGAGCAAACGGGTTGTTTGGTATACTACAAGGGAAATATTGAACCGATTCTCTTTAGTGGGCTGAAAGAATTTGGTGGGGATCAGGATACCTTTCCACACTTCACACACGAGCAAGAGGGAATACGAATTAACTTACCTCCACTATCAAGCTTACTATGCAAAATTATATGAAAAAAGAAGACTACATAAAACTCGTTGAAGAACTCCTCCATCATGACAAACTCTACTACCAGCAGCATCAACCTGAAATTTCCGACTTTGATTACGACCAAAAACTAAAAAAAGTTGAATCGATAGAAGAAGAGCATCCAGAGTGGGTCGTTCCGTATTCACCTTCTCAGCGAGTCGCGGAGAAACTTACAGAAGGGTTTAAACAAGTTGCGCATGAAACCCCGATGCTTTCTCTTTCCAATACCTATTCACGTGAAGAGGTCGAAGACTTCGTGCAACGCATGCACAAATTGCTAGAACGAACTGATGTTGTGCTTTCAGCCGAGCTGAAAATGGATGGTATTGCGTGTTCAATCCGGTATGAAAATGGAATACTCGTTCGCGGGCTTACAAGGGGAAATGGGGTAAAAGGCGATGATATTACCTCGAATGTAAAAACGATAGCATCACTGCCACTCAAACTCAAAGGGGACTACCCACCGGTACTTGAGGTGAGAGGGGAAGTCTACATGCCGATAAAAGTATTCAAAGAGTACAACGAAAAAAACGAGCACAAATTTGTTAATCCTCGAAATGCAGCAGCTGGCTCACTAAAACTCCTCGATCCATCTATCACATCGAAGCGAAAACTGCAGATGGTCTGTTATGGGATCGCTGATGATGATGGAGGAATTGTCGCTTCACAATTCGAGCTTCATGACTACTTAAAAAGCTTGGGCTTACCTGTTTCTAAAGATAGCCACGTTGCACGATGCACAACTGTCGATGAGGTCTTTGAATTCATTGACTTCATAGAAAAAGAGCGAAGTACGCTTCCTTTTGAAATCGACGGAGTGGTCCTCAAAGTGGACACCATCCGTGATCATAATAGACTTGGCCGTACTGGTAAATCGCCGAGGTGGGCTGTTGCGTACAAATTTGCTGCTGAAAAAGCAGAGACCGTCATCAAAGAAATTACGGTTCAGGTAGGACGTACTGGGGTGCTCACGCCCGTTGCAGAACTAGAGCCGGTATTCGTATCAGGAAGCACCATTTCTCGGGCCACACTGCACAACCAAGATGAAATCGATCGAAAAGATATCAGAGAGGGAGACACCGTCATCATAGAAAAAGGTGGTGATGTTATCCCTAAGGTTGTTCAAGTTGTACTAGACAAAAGGAAAAAAAACACACCTCCTTGGAAAATGCCTGCATTCTGTCCGGCATGCGGAGAAGCTGTTGAACAGAGAGAGGGAGAGGTTGCTGTTCGGTGTACGAACAAACAGTGTGGAAGCCAATCCCTTCGTAGGATTATTTTCTTCGCGAGCAAAGATGCCCTCGATATCGACCACCTTGGTGAGAAAGTGGTTACAAAACTCTACGAACTTGGGCTCGTTACAAAACTTTCAGATATCTACCGATTGACTCAAGAAGACCTCGCTGACCTCGAGGGATTTAAAGAAAAATCGATTCAAAATCTCCTAAAGAGTATTGAAAAGTCAAAAGACCTTTCTCTGACCCGTCTTATTATTGGACTGCAAATTCCCTTTGTAGGGGCTGGGACTGCTGAGCTACTCGCTGATGAGGCAAAAGACCTTGAAGGAGTAAAGAGGCTCTCTTATGACCAATTGATCGCGATTGATGGGGTAGGGGAAAAGGTTGCAACCTCAGTTTTGGAATTTTTTGAAAATCCTGCTCACATAAAAGAAATCGAAGAGCTCATAGAGCTCGGTGTTACCCCTAAAAAAGTTATTTCAAAAAAAATTCATCACGAATTTTTCTCGGGTAAAACGTTTGTACTAACGGGAACCCTTCACGAATTCACGCGAAGTGAAGCGGGAGAAAAGATAAAAGCACTCGGCGGAAAAGTTTCGAGTTCAGTCAGTAAAAATACCGACTACCTTTTAGCGGGTGAAGAGGCCGGGTCCAAACTCGACAAAGCAAAAAAACTCGGTGTTCACATTCTCACTGAGGAAGAGTTCAAAAAGCGCCTTGAGTCCAAATAAAACTCCATGATAAGATAGCTTGCTACTTTTTTATTCATTTTTAAAGGAAAAAATATGGGACAAGCTAACTCAGGATGGAAATCACAGTCGGGATTCATTTGGGCCGTTTTAGGTTCAGTTGTTGGATTCGCAAACGTACTGAGCTTCTCAGCACAGTGCTACCGAAACGGTGGTGGTGCATTCCTGATCCCATATTTTGTGGCATACCTACTCCTCGGGCTACCAATGCTGCTCTTAGAAGGTGTGATCGGACAAAAATTTGCGATGCCGCTCGTAACTGCATATGGAAAAAAAGCACCTGTGCTAGGGAAATATATCGGGTGGATTGCAATTATTTCGTGCCTTACTATCGGGTCATTTTACATCGTTCTAACAGCCTACTCTGCAATGTATACCTACTTTGGAGCAGCGGGCGTTATTCCTGATGACACCTCGTATTTCTTCAAATATCAATTCCTACAGAGCACCTCTTCTGTCCTAGAAATGGGGAGCTTCTCATGGCAGATTTTTGCTGCTGTAGCGGCGATTGGCCTCTTTGTATGGTGGACTATGATCAGAGATATCTCAAAAGGTGTTGAGACTGTTTGCTCAATGGTAATGCCGCTGTTAACCGTATTTGTTGTCGTTTTTGCGATTTTTTCTACCTTCTTGCCTGGTGCACTTGATGGGATTATTCGGTTCTTGAGACCTGACTTTTCAAAACTCCTCGACATCTCCCTTTGGAGAGATGTATTCGGTCAGCTCTTTTTTAGCTTGTCGCTTGGACTAGGTATCATTACTGGGTATTCTCAGTATAATGGGGAAAGCTTCAACCTTAGAAAGTCTATGACACTTGTAGCTATCGGTGATTTCGTGATCTCCTTTATTGCCGGATGGGTTGTATTTGCAAGCGTTGGATACATGAGCTTTGTAAGTGGTGTACCTTTCCAAGAAATGATCAAATCTGATTCTTCATTTGAAATTGGATTTATCATCTTCCCAAAAATCCTTAAAACCTTCTCGCTTTCATGGCAGCCAGTATTGAGCTTTGTCTTCTTCTTCTGTGTCTTCATCGCAGGAATTACTGGTGTATTCTCGATCGTAGAGAGTGTGACTGGGAACGTTGAGCGTGAATTCGGTCTAAGCCGTAAAACTTCAGTGACAGTTGTTCTGGGCGTTCTAGGAACTATGGCGGCTTTCTTCTGTCTAGGAAATGGCCAGCATATTATTGGAGAGCTTTCATCCATGGTACTTGGGTTGACCATGATCCTCAGTGCGTTCGCTGAACTCATTGTGTTCCTCTTCATCACTCCAGCGATTAGAGATGATGCGATCTGGTTTGTAAATGGCAAACGACGTATTAGCTTCTATGCGATCAAATATGCGGTGCCAGTACTTCTCCTCAGCATCCTCGCAGGGGGCATTGCTGTTGACGTCGCGCAACTCGGCGTTGGCTTTGCGATTCGATGGACCTGGTTTGCGGCGGCAACAATCGCTGCATACACCATGATGCGAATCGCTGATACCTCTAAAAAAGTCGTCTACGCATAAAAAAAGGCCACACGAAATCCGTGCGGCCTTAACCAATCTTAGTGAAGTCGTCTAACCTTTTTTTTCTAACTCTTTAGCGTCCGTTTTCACTTCGCTTGTGCGTAAATGTGTCGCTCTATCACTGAGGCTCTTCGGGTCTGTAGAAACGCTGCGTATTGCTTCTTTACCGCACCGATCTGTTTGTTCGACGATCACTTCAAAGACCTGACCACCATCCAAAACAGCGTAACTCTTTCCCTTGTAGGTAAAAATTGTTGGATATCCAGAAGACCAGATCATTGGTTCAAATAGTATTGCCACGGCTGAACTCCTCTCTATTTGGGCGAATATGATACAAGGACGCTAACTAGAAAACAATGCATAGCTTTTTTTGATTAGACTGGGTGAAATCCGACATGGACTCTCATGAACCCTTTCTCAGCAAAAGGTTCAGTCGTTCTGATAACACCTAGAGTGAGGTGAAAATCCCGTCCATCTGGTTTGTCAGTGAGGCCGTGTGATTGTCGAAGTTGGACAAGCTCCTTTGACTGGAGGGTAAGAACAAGCGTTTTTTCTACTCCAGGCCAATCATACTGATTAATAAGCAAAGCACGTTTCAGGGTAAAAGAGAACTCGCGGCCCAACTCAAAAAACTGACCTAAGGGGTTTTCGTGAGGAAATACGACGGGAATCGATGGTCCAAGTCTAAAGTCAAAATCAGGGGTAGTGCATTTTTCATGAGGAAAGATGTCTGAAAGTTCCTCGAAAAGTTTTTCAGAAACTCTCAAGTAGAGAAGGCCATCATTTCTGCTGCACAACGTTCCCTTCAACTCAAGGTTGAGGTTTGCTAAAAGGGCTCGTCTCTTTTCCTCTTTGAGAGGAGAAAACGTCTCTTTTGGAGCTTCTCTAATCAAGTATTCAGGCGTAAACCGGGCCTCTCGAGACCGTGTTTGGGAAACAGATTCGACATACTTTCTCGATGGTTGCATCGAGAATACTTCTGTTTTGTTCTCTGCTGTACGGGATTTGTCAGCTGCCTTTGATGGAGCGTGTTTATGGAAAAAAGTAGAAAAAGTTTTTTTGACTCGTTCAAGGGGACTGAGTGTCACCTCGCGGGTCTTTGCCTTTTCCTTTCCAAAAAGCTGCTGTAAAGAATTTTTGACCGATGATAAGCCTTTGGCGCTATCCTTTTTAGAAGCAGCGACGAGTTTCGGCAAATCTGGTTTGTTAAATTCTAAATTTGAAAGTTTCATTACTCTCTCCCTGAGTAGCAGTATACTATAGATGGGAAGAAGAGGGCAAACAGTAAAAATATCTGTTTACCAAATCAAATAAAATTACTACTATCCGTTTCAATAATTTATTCTTACATACATTGGAGAAGTCAAATGTTAAAAGCTGTAGCAAAAGGCGCAATTATTGGCGGTGTGCTGGTATTCATTTGGATGGCAGTTTCATGGATGTTCATTCCATGGCATAAGGCAACGGTTAATCAGTTTGAGAACCCGATTGAGGTTGCTTCTGTTGTTAAAAAGAACGCTCCGTTCGCTGGTGTCTACGTATATCCAATGAACTATGAAAACAATGATTCAAGTATGAGCCACTCAGGAGAGCCTCTTATCTTTTTATCAGTAAGCTACATGAAAGATAGTGGAATGAATCCTATGACGTTCCTCTATTCTCTTCTTACCCAAATCTTGGGTGCTGCAATCCTTAGCATTATGATGTACATGGCTGCACACCAGACCTACTTTGCCAAACTGGTTTTCGCGATCCTCTTTGGTTTTGGTATCGGAGTGCTCGGCAACTTCCCGGCCTGGAACTGGATGGGATTCCCAACAAACTGGGTGTGGGTTGAAATTGCAGACCTGACTATTGGGTGGTTTATTGCGGGGCTTTTCCTAGCGGGATTCATCAAAGAAGACAAGGCATCCAATCAAGCTCTGTAACATATAGGACTTGTTATCGCTGCGAGTTTTTGTGTCCTCGGCGCTCGAAGTATCAATACATACATCTTCGCGCCTGCGGTACAAAACCTCATTGCGCTAACAAGTCTTCAAAATATGGGGGGAGGAATTCGCATTTGTGATAACAAACCTTATTCGTTTTGTTAGACGAGGAGGGGGGATTCCTGCAGGTTGCCGAGGAGTGTCTGGTGATTGAACGAATGAAGGTTCACATTCTGCAATGTTCCGATGAGGGAATCATCACCTTCAAAAATCACTTTTTTCCAGCAGCGAGTACGCCCTTTTAGCTTTCCTTCACGATTTCTTTTTTCTACAAGTACTTCGACCGTTTCGCCGATCATTTCAACTCTTTGCTCTGCACAGATTGAGTTGTGAAGCTCGATCAGTCTTTGTAGCCTTTCTTGCTTCACTTCTTCTGGAACATCGTCTTTCCAACGGCGCGCTGGAGTTCCCTGTCTTTCCGAGTATGAGTACATGAACGCGACTGAATAGCGGATATCTTTCATTACTTGGTAGGTCTCTTCGAATTCAGCATCTGTTTCTGTTGGAAATCCAACAATGATATCTGTTCCGAGACTGGCATTTGGGACGATTTGCTTGAGAAGGTCAACCTTCTCGAGGTATTCATCTTTTGTGTAAATTCGGTGCATTTTACGTAACACGCGAGAGGATCCAGCTTGAATCGGAAAATGAACAAACTCACAAAGTGAAGGGAGTTCTGCAATCGCATGCATAAGCTCGACAGTGATGTCTACCGGGTGGCTTGTCATGAACCTGATTCGCTCGATACCATCAATTTTATCGAGTCTATAGAGAAGGTCGTGGAAAAGGCAGTTCCATTCTGGTTTGTCCTTTCCATAACTGTTTACATTTTGTCCTAAGACGCAGATCTCTTTGTAACCCTGATCTGCAAGCATTCGTACTTCTTTTTCGATATCTTCTGGAGGACGAGAAACCTCTTGTCCACGCGTGTATGGAACGACGCAGTACGTACAAAACTTATCGCATCCTCTGATGATCGATACGTGTGCTTTAATTTTATCATCTCTTCGAGCGACGAGGTAGTCGAGGTTTTCTTCAAACTGGCTATCGGTACGAAGGGCTTTTCCGCTTGTATACATTACTTCATCGATGACGCTATTGAGATCAGTGATATTGTTAGTTCCTAAGACGAAGTCAACATTAGGGAGTTTTTTGAAGAGGCTGTCTTTTTTTGCCATCGCCATACAACCGGTAATCCCGATATATGGCCTGTTTTTCTTCACTCGACCGAGTTGCCCGATTTTACCCATTACTTTTCGCTCAGCGAGGTCACGGATTGAGCATGTGTTGAATATAAGAAGGTCCGCCTCAGATTCATCATGGACTTGGCTCAGTCCACGCTGGACCAGTTGTCCCACCATAATTTCAGTATCTAGTTCGTTCATCTGGCAGCCGTAGGTTCGAATATAGAATGTGTTCAGAGGTCTTTTCATTGCTGGTATCCCTTCTTCATATAGTGGGAGGCAAGTATATGCTTCTAAGGCCCTCATTTCAAGGATTTTTTGAAGAGTTCCTTTCTTTTTGAGCCATTTTAGTGTATAATAATAAATATATTTGATCATAAATGAGTAGAAATAGCAATGAAAAGCCCTGAAGAGCGTTTTATCGAAAGTATCCTTCAGCCACTCGTTGATAACCATTCCTTTGCTCCTGAATTACAGGATATTGAAAGTAAAGGGGTTATGAATTATCAGCAGCAGGTGCTCACGCTTGGGTTCCAAAAGTACCTTGAGCGTATCGATGATGGGATTGCTATTCTCGACTATTTTGGAGAATGGAAGAACCCGGAAGTCACTGCTGATGAGGTCCTTTCGCTCCAAGGTGAACGAGAGCAACTGCTGACACAGGGGATATCTATTAGAGGACTTCGTGACCTCATTGGTATTGATGATGATCGGATTGACCTCTATCATGCTCGTGTAAAAGACCTTCTCGAGAGAGAGGAATTTGAGGCCGCTGGCTCGATTGCCTTATTCATCTTAACTCTTTGCCCTGAGGACCCAGCTGGCTGGATCGCCTTTGGTGTATGTGAGCAATTAAGTGGTAGACTTGTTCGAGGCGCACATGCCCTCGTTGCTGCCATAGAGCTTTGTGGGGGCATTCTTACCCCAGTTCTTTACTGTGCAAAGGTGCTTGTCCACATAGGACTTCAAAACCATGCTAAAGAACTTCTTGAATCTACGATCTCTTCTGCAAAAGGGGATCCAAAGCAGCACGAATTTCGAAAAAATGCGTACAGGCTATACTGTACACTTTAATTTTTAGTTTGAAAAACGAGCTCAGCTTGCTTTTGTTCCGAAAAATTTCTTGGAAAAAAATATAAGAAGTCGTATTCTTTCTGCATTATTGATATAGGGCAAATGAAGGATTTTACATGTCCAAGAACTACTTCCAGAAATCGGTACTTTTGTCGAAAGAAGAAGCGCGCGCATCAAAAAATTGGTTGATTTTCGATGCTAAGGGGAAAACTCTCGGTCGATTTGCTTCAGAGATTGTAAAAGTCCTCCGTGGGAAACACAGACCAAGCTACACTCCACATATTGATTGTGGTGATGGCGTGATCGTGCTTAACGCAAAAGATATCCAAGTAACTGGATCAAAAGAGACTAGAAAAAATTACTATTACTACACTGGACACATCGGGGGACTCAGAGAGATTCCTTATTCTGTGATGAAAGACAGAAACCCAGAGTATATTATCCGGCACGCTGTTAAGAAGATGATGCCTCGCTCAAAGCAAACGAATGCGCAGCTTAAACGCCTTCGAATTTTTGCTGGAGCTGAGCATGGTCACTCTGCGCAAAAGCCAGTAGAAGTGAACGCATAAAGGGAAATAGTTTTATATGCAAGAATGGATTGGAATTGGCAGAAGAAAGACTGCTGTAGCATCTGTAAGACTACGAAAAGGAACTGGTAAAGTTCTTGTGAACGGGAAAAAATTCGAACAGTATTTCCCTCTCTCTTTCCAACAAGAGAAAATCGTTTCTCCACTTAAAGTTGTTGATGCTGGTAACGAGTATGATATCGTTATCCGTGTAAAAGGTGGTGGAATTGAAGGTCAAGTGATCGCATCCCGTCTAGGTGTTGCACGTGCTCTAGTTCTTCAAGAAGAAGAGCGCAGAGCAGCGCTTAAGACTATCGGATTTCTTACAAGAGATCCTCGTAAGAAAGAGCGTAAGAAATACGGTCTTGCTGGAGCGAGAAAGAGATTCCAGTTCTCGAAACGATAATTTTCGAGACTGTTCAGAGTCAAAAAAGCCGCACTTTCATCGAAGCGCGGCTTTTTTTTGCCCAAATAACTTCCTTCATTAAAGCATTTTCTAGTAATGGGTGAAGGAATGAAGTCGAGAGAGCAAAACTCGCTCGGTCTGCGTATAAAAGTAGGGGGCCTTGAGAGTCTCATCGATTTTCTTTAGAAACAAAAAAGCCGCACATGCAATGAAGTGCGGCTTTTTTTGATTCTTCATAAAAGAAGGTATTTATGCGGCTGGAGCCTCTGTAACAGTGGCTGGTTCAGTAGCTTCCGTTTCGATTGCGTATTTGTATCTTTCGCCTGAAAGGTCATAAAGAATTGTTAAAAGGTTAATTACCGGTATAACTTCAACAGTGCCTCGTAAGTTATTTCCTACTCCGTGAGCTGCGTAATGAAGAGATCTCCCAGCAATTTCGCTGTACTCTTCTGAGTCAGAGACAGCAGCAGCAATTCCAAAGCCAAGAGCCGAAAGAAGTCCGATCTGGAATTGTAGCGCGCCTATTGTTCCGCGTATCCCGCCTGAAACAGACGAAACAAGAGGAATATATCCAGCTGTATTAAGTGCAGATTCTGCAACAACAAACCCTTTTTCAAGGTTGTTGAAAATATTTTGTGTAGTACCGTTCATAATTATTTCCCTATGTCAATACATGAGTAAAAAAGTGGGTCGATTATACTGCAGGGAAAGAATTAATCAAATCTTAACAAATTGTTATGTGGTAACAAATAGTTAACTATGAAAATTTCTTTTGTAGGTATTTTTTATAAGGCTTAAGTGAAAGCCCTTGTCCCGTAGCTTGTTTTAGGAGTTCTTCTGGAAGGTACTGCCTGCCAAATTTATGTACCTTTTCAGTGAGGTAATCACGAATGAATTGCATCTCTCCCTTTTCAACTTTGAGCTTCCAGTCAGGATGTGCCTGCGCAAACGATTCAAAAAGTGCACCAGCATAGATGTTGCCAAGTGCATAGGTCGGGAAGTACCCGAATATTCCATGTGACCAATGGACATCTTGAAGGCATCCTTCAGAAAAGTTGGATGGGTAGATTCCGAGGTATTCCTGCATTTTTTCATTCCAGGCATCTGGAACGTCATCTACGTTGATAGTTCCCTCGACAAGAGCTACCTCTAATTCAAATCGCAGGATCACATGCAAACAATAGGTGACTTCGTCTGATTTAATCCGAATGAATGAAGGAGTGACTTGTGTGAGCCCCGAGTACATTTCATCTACGGTTACGCCTTCGAGTTGCTCTTTAAACGGTGTACTGAGCAACGAATGTAAGTAGGTGATAAATGGACGAGACAGTCCAATGAAACACTCCCAAAATCGGGATTGGCTTTCGTGGACTCCGAGAGAAACCGCTTCACAAAGGGGTGTTCCAAATTTTTCAACGGGTAATCCAAGCTCATAGAGTCCGTGACCACCTTCATGGAGCGTCGCACCAATATTGTTGAAAAAGTTTGAGAGGTCTGAATGGGTTGTTAGTCGTAAATCGTTAGGATGGACAGGCATGCAAAATGGATGGTGTGCGTGGTCGAGTCGAGAGCGTCTTGGGTCAATGCCCATACGTTCCATAAGCGTTGCGCAAATGTCCATCTGGCCATCTTTTGGGAAGGTTTTATGCAGGAAGGGGAATTCGTTCTCGGCGCTTCCACATTTTTTAACGAGGTCAATCAGAAATGGTTTGAGTTCTGAGAATACTTTTTTTAATTTCTCAGTGGTCATTCCCGGTTCATATTCGTCCACCAGGGCATCATAAGGATGGTTTTTGTATCCGTAGTATTCTGCTCTTTTTTTTGATGCATCAACAATGCTTTGAAGAAAAGGAGCGAAAATCGAAAAGTCATTTTCTTTTTTTGCAGACACCCATGCCGTAAAAGCTTTTGAGGTAAGCGACGCATGTTCTTTTACAAAGCTATTTGGAAGTGTGGAAGCTCGAAGAAAATCTCTTCTCCACTCTCTGAGGGCTGCTTTTTGTTCATCTGTTAGGTCTTCTTTTTGAATCGATCCAGTTTTGATGTCGATGAGGTGTCCAAGTGCGTGTTCAAAGGTTTTGGAGGTTAGTTTTTCATGCGCCATTGAGGCCAAGAGCTCTACTTGCTCTGCTCTAAACTCTGTTGCAGCTTCGGGAAGGTAGGTTTCTTGATCCCATGAAAGGAGATTTTGGACTGAAGAAAGTACGCGTCTGTTTTTGTCGGTTTCAATGATTTTTTTGAATAACTCTTGTGAACTTTGCATACAGCGCTTGAATCCTCTCTATTGCTTTTTGAATTGGTGGGACACAATATGCATGAAGGCGCGTTCGAAATGCAATCGTAAAAACTAAATAGGCAATACAAAAACTGCCCATAAGCACGTCAGTAAACCAGTGAGCACCAACGATTAGCCGAGGAAGGATCATACAAGCGGCATATAAAAATACCGGGATAGATCTGCGTATGGATGTAAAATGGCAGTAGGTTAGAAGGAAGAAAAACGCTGTTGTTGCGTGGTCTCCAGGAAAGCAGGAATGTGATGAATCTTTCGCCCCTGGAAAGAGTGCCGATAATCGAATAGCTGGCGAGAGCTCTAATGAGGGACTTACTCTTTTTGCTCCAAAAAAGTCAGGGATAAGGCGTTTGTTGATGAGTGCAATAGTGGCTGCGGCAATAATGACCATATAGAGGAATTCCGCAACTTTGGTCGTCGTTGCTTTCTTCTCTTTTCGGAAAAAATAAAGGAGCATCATTACGAGAATGACAACATCGCTGATCCAGTCGAAGAGCGATGAGTTCACGAATTTAATCAGTGTTGGAAATTGCGCTGTTAATGGGTTTAGTATGTAGAAAACTTGAGCATCGAGAGAATCCCATAATGCGCGAGTCACAGGAATGTTCCAAGAGGTGATGAGGATAACAACAGTCAAGATGGCGGTTTTTAGTGTGCTCATAGTTTTACAAAGCTCCGAAGTGAGATAGATCCTAGAATTCCTAACACGATTGGAAAAGAGTAGAGCGTCGATATAAATTCCTCTTCTCCAAGTATTTTCAGAGATATTAGTGCCATATAAAGGCAAATAAATCCCGAAAATGACGCGATAAAGAGTATACTGACGCTCTCTTTTCTATGAAAGGTCTTTGCATACCCTAAAATAAGTGGAAGGATCAAAAGACCGACGAATGAGATTGAGAGTTTATAGGTGAAGTTACTTTCATGAATAGTTCGAACATTCGTTTGTTTTGTAGAGTTCATTTTGTCATAGATTTCTGAAAGGGGAAGTCCTTTGTGGTATCGTTTACTCCAACTCGCCGGAGAAAATGAGGGGAGTGAGGCGGAGAAGTCGTGTGAATCGAGCGTTTTTCCGTCGTATTCAAAGTCTCGATCTCGTTTATTGATTTTTGAGACATTGTACCCTAGCTGCGAATGTGGATCGTATTCTTTACAAAACCAACACTCCTTAAGTGATGGAATAATGTAGACATTTTTTAAATTTCCATTGAGGGAGTCTGTATGTGTAAAGAGGAGAGTGGTGCCATTTTCAAGTTGTATGGCTCTTGCTTGTGGCTGGGTAAAGACAACGGTTCCTTTTTTCAATGTATTCTGCTGAAAGTCATCAACATTTTTCACAATTGCTGGATAAACGTATTGATAAAATCCAATGGTAAGCAAGGTGCAAAAAAGGGCAATTTGAAAAACGGGTTGGAAGAGCCGTTTGAGTGAAATACCTCCGGCTTGAAAAGCGAGTAGTTCAAACCGTTTTTTTAGACTCACGACTGTATAGAGCGTTGCGAAAATGAGAGAGAGGACCAAAAAGAAGTCAAATCGCATGAGGTAACTTGAGAAGAAGTAAGCAAACATCGCAGCGAACGATGAGGAGTTGCTGATGAAGTGTTTTATGTTCAATGAATAATCAATGAGAATGTAGAGCGTTCCAAACCCACAAAAAACAAACAGCAGGGAATAAAGAAATGAGAAAAAGACATATCGAGTCGCTCGAAACATCATGCTAGTGCTCCTCGCTCGATCCGTTTTCTCATCCATTCAATGGCAATAGGTAAAAGCAAATAGGGAAGGAGAAAGGTAGCGCCGGATACGAGAGGGGTCGACTCAAGTGATTTTGCAACAAGGTAGCAGGTAAATGTAAGGAGAAAAGAGAGTGCTACTACGAGGTGTTGGATCCAATTTCGCCTTCTTCCAATACTGAGGCTTGCATACAGCGCAACTTGAGGAAGGGTAAACACTCCAAGCGGATAAAAGAGGGCTTGCCCCGCAGCGAAGAAAAACGTTTGTTCATGTCGAGGGTTTTGAAGAAACCGCGTGAAGTGGGTGGTAAAAGGTGTTCCCTCTACAGTAAGGAGCTTTGTATTTTTTTGTACCCACTCGGAAAAGGTCTGCAGTTGCATTTTCATATCTCCAATATCCTCGATCAGGATTCCGTTGTCTTGTGGAGAGATAAAGGTTGCATTGTAGGCATGAAGTTTTGTGTCACTCATTTCAACCTCTTCCGCTAAGAATAAGTCGAGTCCTTCAGTTTTCTCATTATACAGCCCGCAGATCGCATTTGAGATCCCTTCGCTTTGTGTGCTGTCTTCAAAGGTAATATACATTCGTTTGTTTGAATGTGATTTAGAGTTTTTAAGGAGGATAAAGGGATTCTTGGTGTTGACTTCAGCGATCAGTTGCGTGATCCGTGCTTTTGAGTAGGGGTGGTAGGAAAAAGTGAGTAGTGAGCACAGGAATGCTATCCAGAGCAGGCAGTACCTTACGGGAGTAAATACCGAAAAAAGAGAGCATCCGGCAACTCGGATCGCAGTGAGTTCGTGGCTCGTCGAGAGGTTTTTCCCAAGGAGATAGGCAGAAATGAAAGAAGAAAGAATAAGTGCGAAGGGGATGAGGTAGGGCGTTTGGTACAGTATATACTTTCCGGTGAGGGTGAGGTTTCCTACCATTGCAGAAAATCGTGCGATATCTTGGAAGCGTGCAACAAAGAGGATGAGGCAGAGAACGAGGGTTGAGAGAATGAATGTTTTAAGGAACGTACTCAGGAGGTAAATCCAAATACGAGGGAATACCGTTTTCATTTTCGCCCATTTTCGATATACTAAGGGCCAATTCTACCACGAACAATTTAATTTGTGCTATGAAAGATCCCTTATTTCAAAAATGTTATACATCTATAGTTGAGTATGTTCCGAAAAATGCGAAGGTTCTTCTCGCTTTTTCGGGTGGGCTTGATTCAACAGCGCTCTTTCATTTGTTACGAGAGATCGCTCACCTGTATCCAATCACAATTGAGTGTGTACACATCGATCATGGGTGGAGGGAAGAGAGCCGCAGTGAGGCGCTCCAACTCCGGCGCGTAGTAGAGTCCTATTCCATTCCATTCCATCTCAAAATGATAGAGAGTGAAACGGTAACCTCAAATAAAGAAGAGGTGTACCGGGAGATGCGGTATTCATATATTCAAGAGGTCTACTTGGATCGCGGAATGGACGTTTTACTCACAGCACACCAGGCAGATGATCAGGCTGAGACGATTTTAAAGCGCCTTTTTGAAGGAGCAGGCATCCTTTCGTTAGAGGGGATTTCTGCGAAACGAGCGTTGTTTGGTATGAACGTTGTCCGACCTCTCCTTACCTGTTATCGAGCTGAACTTGGAGAGTACCTCAAAAGCAGGGGGTATTCGTATATAGACGACAGAACCAATTATGATACTGCATATACACGTGCTCGCACTCGGCATGAGCTCATCCCATATCTCGAGGAACGTTTTGGGAAAAGCGTGAAAAAAAACCTCTGTAGAATTGGAGAGGAAAGCAAGGCATTTTCAACGGCACTCAAAGAGGAAGTCAATGAACTATTCTCGAGAGAGGAAAAGGTTCTTGATTGGGAGTTACTCTCTTCGCTGAAATCATACCAGCTCACTGCTCTGATCCAAGAGTTATTTCCCTCATTTTCGGCTTCAGAAAAAGAACTTCTTAGAATCCTTGTAAAAAAAAGGAAAATTGGGAAAAAAGTAAAGAATGTGGAGATCACCCGGGAGGGGGTTAAAATGGAAGACAAATTCTAAAGAGTTTGCTACCATTACTCCGAAGTTTGTGCAGCAGAAAAAAGGTAATTCGAATTTATTTGCAATTTATCTAATTTTTGAAATTAACCGATTTTTGTTGTAAAACTAATTAATAAAATTGTAATACGAAGTTTAAGTCAAAATATTAAATAGTTAAAGGCAACATGGGTAATCAAGACAATGATAAGTACCCCAATGAACCACGTCGGGGTATTCCAGGTGGATTTTTTCTTTTTCTCCTTGCAGCAATTCTGATCATATTAACCATTCAGAATTTGTCTACAGATAGGAGCGCCAAGGTGTCATTCAGCCATCAGGTTGAACACCTCGTAAATTTGGATCTCCTTCATAGAGATGAAAATAAAAAAATTGCCCAAAACGACAACCTTGTTACCTTTAGTGGACGATTTAGAGAGCGGCTTACCGAAGAGTCAAAAGCGCGATACCGATACCTAGAACTCCTCAATGAACAGAATGAACTCTCAGAAGGAAAAGCTCGCTTAGGAGATGAACTTACAGTACTACAGGGAAATGTTGCAGATGCTGCAAGTACATTCCTCTCTCTCAGTGGGATCCAAATCTCAAGAAATGGATACCAAGTCGTTACTCCTTATTACGATACCAAAGAACGGGTGAACTCAATTGTTGTGAATCGTTCTCCTGAAATGGTTCCGTACAACTTCACGGCTCTTTCTTCAAGATTGAAGAGTCTAAAAGACAATCCATCACCATCAGCTGTAAAAGAATTTGGATCAGACCTCCAGATGCTACTTGCTGGACTTCAGTCTCAGAAACTTGGCATCGGAAACGAAACGTTAAAAGAAAAGCTAGCAAATATCAGCCAGAAGCTCAGCGTCACTTCAGATTCAGTTACAATGGGCCCTCGTGAGTCCCTAGCAGCATACGAATTAGGTATGGCTGAGATCTCGACTGTTATCAGTGAGCTTAACGGTGAGAAAAACCACGTTAGACTAGGTCAGCTTCGAGCAGTTCGAAACTACCTCGTTAACCTTGAGCAGTATTCTTACCTAACGCAAGAACTAGTTGCGAATGGTTCAAAACTTGACAAAGCGCGCCAGAGCGTTGCTGATGTAACTTGGTTCTACAATAATAAAGAGCTATCAACAAGAGCGCTTGAGAAGCAAGATCCAGAGGCCTTTAGCCGATGGTTCGCACAATCTAAAGTAGAATGGGAGAATTTCCAAGGGAACAAGGGGCTTGCATTCAAAGCGCCAGACCAACCTCGTACTCCGGTTCTAGAAAAAACGTTTAAAAGCCAGGAGCCATCTCCTAATTACCTTAGCTACTTCTTCACGCTGCTTCCTGTGCTTTTCCTCCTCGTTATCGTCTACTATCTCTTCTCAAGACAGATGAAGGGGATGGGATCATCAGCGATGAATTTCGGGAAGTCTCCTGCAAAAATGCTGAACAAGAGCCTGAACAAGGTGACATTCAAGGATGTTGCCGGTGTTGAGGAAGCAAAAGAAGAGCTTGTTGAGATTGTCGACTTCTTAAAAGATCCAGGTAAATTTACTGTACTTGGTGCTCGTATTCCAAAAGGGGTTCTTCTTATCGGGCCTCCAGGAACAGGGAAAACACTTGTTGCAAAAGCAGTTGCCGGAGAGGCTGATCGCCCATTCTTCTCAATCTCAGGATCGGACTTCGTAGAGATGTTTGTAGGGGTTGGAGCGAGTCGTATTAGAGACCTCTTTGACCAGGCAAAGAAAAACTCACCATGTATTGTCTTCATTGATGAGATCGATGCTGTCGGACGTCACCGGGGTGCCGGTATTGGTGGTGGTCACGATGAACGTGAGCAAACACTGAACCAGCTTCTTGTTGAGATGGACGGATTTGATACAAACGAAGGCGTTATCTTGATGGCTGCGACAAACAGACCAGACGTACTTGATAAAGCGCTACTTAGACCGGGTCGATTTGACAGAAGAGTAAATCTTGATCTACCTGACTTAAAAGGAAGATTTGAAATCCTAAAAGTCCATGCTCGAAAAATCAAACTCGATGAGAACGTTGATCTTATGCAAGTGGCTCGTGCGACTCCAGGAGCTGCCGGTGCTGACTTGATGAATGTACTCAATGAATCAGCACTCCTTGCTGCACGAAATGGAAGATCTGCTGTGACTATGGCAGAAGCAATGGAAGCTGTTGAGAAGGTTCGTTACGGAAAAGAGCGACGCAGCATGGAACTTGATGAAAATGAAAAGAAAAATACCGCCTACCATGAATCAGGGCATGCGATTGTTGGTCTCATCGTTGAAAGAGGGGATCCAGTAGAAAAAGTGACGATCGTTCCACGAGGAATGTCTCTTGGAGCAACCCACTTTATTCCAGAGAAAAACAAGGTGAGCTACTGGAGAAAAGAACTGCATGACCGGTTAGCTGTCCTTATGGGTGGTCGGATTGCAGAAAAATTGTTCCTTGATGACTTCTCATCTGGTGCCAAAATGGACATTCAGCAAGCAACAAATATCGCTCGTTCGATGGTGTGTGAATGGGGGATGTCAGACCTACTTGGCTCTGTCCAGTATGGAGAAGTGGTCGATCAACAAGAATACTACCTGCCATCGCAGAGTGAGAAGCTCTATTCGGATGACACTGCTAAAATTATCGATGCTGAGGTAAAAAAGATTCTCGATGAGGCAAATGTACGAGCGACACAGATTCTCGAGGAAAACAGAGAGAAAGTGGATCTCATGGCGAGTATGCTACTTGAATTCGAAACGCTCGATAAAGAAGATGTGAAAGCGATTATGGATGGCTCGTGGAGTAGCGATAACAAGCGTAAGAAGATAAAAGAAATAGAAGAAGCACACAAGCGTTTACCGCCTCCGCCTCCTTCAAAGAAATCGCCACCAGTTGACGGTTCGATAAATATCAGACCGCAACAGGCCTAGAGAAGCCAATTGATATAATAATACGTTCAGCCTCTTTCTGAATCTTCAGAAAGGGGCTTTTTTTATGCAAAAAAAAAGGCCCCATTTTTGGGGCCTTTGTGCTTATTTAAGCTCTTTTAGTGGAGGAGGAGGAAGGATGTTAATCTTTCCTTCTGGCTTTCCACCTTCTGGACGAGGAGGTCTTTGAGAGTGTCCTTGTCTTGGTGGTCTGCTACCCTCTCTACGAGGAGGCTTGCTGCCGCCTCCGCCTTGGCCACCTTCTGATGAAGAAGGGCCGCCTTCTAGAAGTGCTTTTCGAGAGAGTCTGAGTTGACCTCTATCATTCACTTCGATCACTTTTACTTCGATTGGATCGCCTTCTTTGAACATCTTCTCTAGATTGTCAACACGTTCGTGGGCAATCTCAGAGATGTGGCAAAGACCCTCTTTGCTGAGGATACTTACAAAAAGGCCGAAATCTTTAATCGAAACTACTTTCCCTTTGTAGGTTTTCCCAACTTCCGGGTCAGCAGTCAAGTTGTATACGATATCTTTTGCTTTATCGATAGCAGCTTGGTCTGTAGATGAAAAGCTCACAATGCCATCATCATTGATGTCGACTTCAACGCCAGTCTCTTCAACAATTGCTCTGATTTGCTTTCCGCCAGGACCAATAACCACGCCAATCTTGCTTGGTTTGATCTGCATTGTTTCAATTTTTGGAGCATATTGTGAAAGTGACTTTTTCGATTCTGGGCAGACTTCAAGCATTTTTTTCAAGATGTGTGTTCTACCATGCTTCGCTTGGTTCAGCGCAGCAGCCATAATCTCTTTTGTGATCCCTTCTACTTTAATGTCCATCTGGAAGGCAGTAATCCCTTTGTCATCACCAGTGATTTTGAAATCCATATCACCTAGAGAATCTTCAATACCAAGGATATCAGAAAGGATTACGTGGTTTTTATCTTCAAGGATCAGTCCCATTGCAATACCTGCGATTGGGCGTTTGATCTGTACACCAGCAGACATCATCGCAAGACATCCACCACATACAGAAGCCATAGAAGACGAACCGTTTGATTCAGTGATGTTCGATTCAAGACGGATTGTGTATGGGAACTTCTCAAGTGATGGGATAGCAGCAGCAAGCGCTCTTTCAGCAAGCTTGCCGTGCCCAACTTCTCGTCGTCCTGGAGGGCCCATTCGCCCAACTTCACCAACTGAGAATGGAGGGAAGCTATACTGCAGGTAGAAGCGGCGTAGGCCGGCAGAGTTATTAAGGTCTTCAAATCGCTGACCCATAGCTTCTGGCCCAAGTGTACATACCGCGATAGACTGTGTTTCTCCACGAGTGAAAACAGTAGAGCCATGCGTTCTTGGTAAGAAATCCATATCGATACTGATATTTCGGATTTCATCAAGCGCACGTCCGTCACAACGTTTTTTCGTAGAAAGTACCATATCTCTCATGTACTGAGATGTAACTTGTTTCAGGGCTAGTTGAACTTGAGTTTTAGAGAACTCAACTTCTTCACCATTTGGAAGGAGGGTATCGGTTACAAGTGTTTTCACAGTCGCAAGCGCATCTTCTCGTTCTTGTTTTTTAATTGTTTGAAGCGCTGGTTGGATCGGCTCTTTAACGAGAGAGTCTATTTTTTTCAGGAGTTCTTCTGGAAGAACTCGTAGAGTAGCTCTGTTTTTTTGCTTTCCAATTTCATTCTGCCAGTCAGCAAGACATTGGCAGATATCCTTGATCGCTGAATGACCTTCTTCAATTGCTTCGAGAACCTGTTCTTCACTCAAGAAGTCGCAGTATCCCTCAATCATCAAAATTGCATCTTCAGTACCGGCAATAACCAGGTCAAGAATAGATGTTTCTTGCTGCTCAACAGTTGGGTTAATGACGAAATCTCCATCAATCATTCCAACGCGCACGGCACCGATTGGCTTAATAAGAGGTACACTTGAAATGGTAAGAGCTGCAGAAGCCGCACAGATCGCATACGGATCTGGGGCATTGACGCCATCATACGAAATTACGCTTGTAATAAGTTGCACTTCATCATAGAAGCCGTTTTCAAACATAGGGCGGATTGGTCTGTCTGTTAGTCGACAGATGAGTGTTTCACGCTCAGTTGGTTTGCCTTCACGCTTGATGAAACCGCCGAGCGTTTTCCCCGCTGACGAAAATTTTTCCTGATAATCAACTCGCAGCGGAATAAAATCAATTTCAGTGGAAGAAGGGGAGCTACAAGCTGTAGAAAGGATCATTGTCTCTCCTACCGTTAGTAGGACAGAGCCATCAGCCTGTCTAGCTAGTCTTCCTGTTTCGAAGGTGAGCTGTTTGCCCCCAACAGATACACTTGTCGTGTGTTTGTCCATGGAATCTCCATTTGGTTAGGTGATTCCCCCTGACGTATGAAAGTTTGAGTGCGGATGAAAGAAAAGAAACGAAGCTTCTTCCCTCACATTCACACTCAACGTGAATACGGTACCTTCGTACAGTCAAAGGGAAAATTTATTTAACGTCTGATTTTACCTGACGGGATCTGAAAAGATCAATAAAAAAGGCCCGGTCTCTATACGAGCTCCGGGCCTTAAACCGTTTAAGTTGTAATCGTAATCGATTACTTACGTAGGTTCAATCGCGTGATCAAACTTTGGTATCGCTTCGTATCTGTTGAGTTCAGATAGTCAAGAAGCTTTCTTCTCTGTCCAACAAGCTTTAATAGAGCCAGGCGAGATGCGTGGTCTTTTGGTGCTAGTTTCAAGTGTTCAGTCAACTCAGTGATTCTCTCAGTAAGAATCGCGATTTGAACGTCAGCCGAACCAGTATCTTTCTCGTGCAGCTGGAACTTTTTTGTAATTTCTTCTTTTGTTCCCTTATCTAAAGACATAATTTACTCCTCTAATGAGGTTTAGACATATAACTTGAACAGCCTAGGGGACTATTCAAATTGTTTATAGACAAAACAAGTGTTCACTGATTTGCGAGGGTACGCACAGCTTCCACTCGTACTTTATACGCATATTATTGTAGCACAGTGTAAATATATGAACAACAGTGATATCATGCTTGCATGGACGAAAAATGGATGCGAGAAGCGCTTCTCGAAGCAAAAAAAGCTTTTGAAAGGGGTGAGGTACCGGTAGGAGCTGTTATTGTTCTTGATGAATGTATCATTGCACGCGCACATAATTGCGTAGAAAGTTCACAATGTGCCACAAAACATGCAGAAATCCTCGCTATAGAAGAAGCAAGTAAAAAATATAATGACTGGCGATTGCTCGATGCAGTGCTATATACGACGTTGGAACCCTGTGCAATGTGCCTTGGCGGTATACTTCTATCTCGAATCAAAAAAGTTGTATATGCAGCTGATGACCACCGGCACGGTGCGCTTGGTTCGTGGGTAAACCTTCTCGAAGAAAAACACCCCACACATTCTCTTGAGATCAAAAAACACGTTCTTCAAAATGAGTCCTCAGAACTCTTAAAAATTTTTTTTCAATTAAGGCGCAAAGAGCATGCAAAAAATACTTGATGAGCTGGTCGAATACCAGGAAAAGCGACTCCTAAAAATTGCAAATCAGATCAACCCTCGAATCACAAGCGACGATATTCTCCAGCCGAATGACTTCCCAGAGCTCGAAAACAACCCCTACTTTCGATATGAAGAGGGGGTTTTGAAAGGAATTCACGCAGCCCGAATGGCCATCCTTTCAGAGTTGAGCTCAACCTAATAGATGTTGCCATCAGCGATAAACTTATCAAAAAAGGGCTTTGCTACTTTTACATAGTCGGGTGACCAAAAATCGTGTGGGTCGTGCTCGTCTTTATGCTTGACGATATGAACCCGAGGGTGGTCTGCTCCCTTTTCTACAACATGTCTTCCTGCTACAGATGCGATCATGTCTTCTTCTTTATAAAAAGCCACAATTTGTGGGCGTAATGCCTCATCTTCATCATGAATATGGTCTTCGGGGATCATAAAGTACGCGGGGCAAAATGCGATTATTCGGATGCGTATGAGAAGCTCTGGTTTATGTTCTTTTATCAGTCGAAGTGCTGCATTGACATGTGTTGTCCCTTCGGAATGACATACGTGTAAATAGTTTTTATCAGGGTCTTTCGCTAGCACATCAATCCAGTGTTGCGCAATCGAGTAACTAGTCCAGGTATGGCAACCATCATTGACAGCAAACATGCGGAAGGTATCTTGCAAAAAGCCGTAGAGGTCAAACCAATCGCCGGGATTCTCTTTTGGATCAGACGTTTGATGGGTTGGAAGGTAGTGAACATGGCAGCTATGTCCATCTGCGAAGTCTCTTGAAAGTTTCGTTACATTCTTTCGCGTCATTGCGTGGTCGAGGTTACACATTCCATTTGTAAATCC
>Ga0070728_10002308_pt1 | contig 24229 bp, 25 predicted proteins | sample tdDd471_FD_66723 | JGI IMG/M metagenome (GOLD analysis project Ga0070728, IMG submission 66723) | Marine sediment microbial communities from the Atlantic coast under amendment with organic carbon and nitrate - tdDd47.1 | ecosystem: Environmental > Aquatic > Marine > Coastal > Sediment | place...
TGAAGAAGAGAATCCTTTATTAAGCTCCAATTTCAATACGTCTCCTTTGAAAAAGTTGAGCGTAACGCATCCACCTCCTGTAAATACTGCCAAAACTTATACTGTTTATGATCCCAAAAATTTTGGCAATCCTGATGATCCTTGCGTGGATGAAATTGTCTATGAAGAAGAGCTACTAGATTATAATGCTGCTCTAGATAACGTTGATCCAATATTTTTGGAAGCAAATGAAGAATTATCTGCATACCTTTCTGAAAAGAAAAAGAAAAAGGCAAGAAAAAACACGGAAGCTATTTTGGATGTAGAAGATTTTTATGGGGAAGAAGAAGGTGATTTTTTGCATCAGGAAGAACCTACCAATGACGAATTTAATCCTACATGGGATTTTCAAGATGCATATTTCAGAGTAAAAGGACAACCAACGCCCAGTGGAGACCACAAAAGGCCTGCTATTGATCAGAGTATAGGCACTGGAAAAAAAACCTTTTATTATCAACACACAGAAACAACTTATGCACTGGATGCGCAAGGAAAGCCTGAAGTGAGACATTGGGGAGTTGATGCACAAGGACATTCTATATTGACTCGTATCAAAAATTTTTATCCTTACTTTTATTTTGAAGCCGATTCGAGTTTGGATATTGATGTGGTTCGTCAAAACTTGGAAGTGTTCTTACATTACAATGTTCCTAAACGACGAGGTGTGCCAAAGGTCCGCAATCATATATTGCATGTAGAACAGATTGAAGGAAGAACAATATGTGGATACCATAAAGATGAACCTATGAAGAAGATGTATCGAATGGTTATGGCTAGGCCATCATATGTTGCTGTTGCCAGAAAATGCTTGGATTTTGGAAACAGAGCGGTTGTTCCTCGTTCTTATCCTACTTATGAAGCTAATGTTCCCTTTGAGCTACGCTATATGGTGGATACCAATCTTTATGGGTGTCAGTGGACTAAGCTTCTTGCAGGACGTTATTCACGAGTTGAGGAAGAACAGTGCATCTCTACTGCTCAGTATGAATTTCAGGTGGATCATTTACAACAAGCAGTTTTTCCAGTGGAAGAAAAAGAACGAGAAGAAGAAAATCTTCCTCCTATTGGACCAATGCGGTTTTTATCTTATGATATTGAAGTATTCCGCAAAGAAGCAGGCTTTCCTACACCAGACAAGAATCCAGTTGTTAATATTTGTTGTGCTTTAAATGTTACTGGAAAAGGTGTGGTTGATCGAGTTGTGTTTGCTTTAAAACCAAAATTAGCGGATGGTACCTTTGGTAGACACAAGCCCATCCCTGGTGCTACTGTATACGAATATCAAGACGAAAAACATTTGCTTTTGGCATTTACACAATACCTCCAAGATTGTGATCCCGATGGATTAACCGGTTGGAACACATCTTCCTTTGATATGCCTTATTTGGCAGGCCGGGCCAAGGCCAATGACATTTTGGATTATTTCATGGCCTTTTCTCGCATCAAAGATAAGCTTGTCTGGCTGCGTGAGCGCATTTTCCAGAGTAAAGCATATGGAGCCAAGAAGAACACAGAACTAATGTGTGAAGGCAGATTTGACTTTGATGGTTTGATTTTCATGTTGCGTGGTCAGATGAAAAAGTATCGATCTTATACATTGAATCATATATCCAGCAAAGTTTTGAACGACAACAAGTTGGATGTGGCTTATTCGCAAATTCCCATTTTGTGGGAAAGTCAAGATGATGATGACCGGACACGATTGGCTCACTATTGTTTGAAGGATGCAGAACTGCCCTTGCAAATTTTAGAAAAACTCATGGCAGTAGTAAACGGAGTGGAGCAAGCTCGTGTAACTGGAGTATCTTTCAAGTGGTTATTATCCAAAGGACAAGGAATCAAGACGTTTTCAAAGTTGTTGCGAGATAAGGAAAAGAATGAATATGTTCCTACTCTTTCTCCACGTTCATCGACTGGAGAAACTGCTGGTGGACATGTTGAAGAACCTCGCAGAGGCTGGTATCCTATGGGAGTGATTACATTAGATTTCTCATCTTTGTATCCTAGTATTATGATTGCTTACAACATTTGTTATAGCACCAAAGTTTCTCGTGTTTGGGCAAAAAAGAACTTGAAAGAAAGCGACTATTGGTCTCCATTTCCTGCTGTGGATGGAGGTAAGGAAACAAATTTTGTGTTTGTGAAAAAGCATATTAGGGAAGGAATTCTGCCCAAAATGCTGGCTGGTCTTCTTGCAGCACGCCGCAACGTCAAAGGTATGATGGAGCATGTCGACAAAAAAACTGAAGCAATCTACTATTCTGTACTAAACGGGCGTCAATTGGCGCTCAAAGTGGTCTGCAACTCTGTCTATGGATTCCTCAAGGCATTCATCCTGCGTGATAAGGATTTGATGAGTGCTGTTACCAGTTATGGACGCAACATGATTTACAAGGTGAAGGAAGTGATTGAACGAGACTTCCAAGATCGAGAGTTGATAGATGTTGAAGCATGCGAGGAGTTGGGTATTGATTCCGAGGTGGAGCCCAAGGAGGGAGAGAAAGATATTCGTCCTCGCAGAAAGCTGAGTGCTTTTATTGTGTATGGAGATACTGATTCGGTTATGGTGTGTTTTGGTGATTTGGAAGGAAAAAAGAAGGAGAGAGCAAAAGGCAAAAATCACCAACAACAAGATTTGAGAAATTTATGGGGGAAACGGAAAAAGGTAGACATTGAATATGATGATTCAAAAAAGAACGCGCCTCGTTCTGCTGGATCGGATGATATTGTTCCCAAGTATGTGATACTTCGGCAGTTGATTGAAATGGGAAAAGAAATGGCTGCCAAGTGTACGGCAGAATTTGAAAAACCAAATTCTCTAACGTTTGAAACAATCAAGTTGCGTGGAGGATGGTTAAACAAAAAACGATATTTTGCACTGGAGATTGAAAAGTTTATTGATGGAGAACGTCTTGTGGATGCTTACAAGAGAGCAAGTATTTCAGTGAAAGGATTAGAAGGTAAGAGACGTGATAACGCATTTATTAATAGTGCTACACAAAACGAATGCATTCGGATCCTGTTGAAAGAAAATGATATTCCAAAGATTGAGCGTTTTATCATTTCCCGGATCAAAGATTTGCTATTGGGACGCGTTGACATTTCAGAGTTGGTAATCACCAAAGGTTTAGCAAAAACCGACGAGCAATATGCCAAAGGAGGTTCAAAACAACAACATGTAGAACTCAAAAAGAGAATGGCAAAGAGAGCTAAATTTACTGGTGAAGTTGTTCCAGAGACAGGTGATCGCGTACCATTTATTATTAGAGCGTCGACTAGTAAGAATCCAGAAAAGGCTTCAGAATTATCAGAACATCCATTGTATGCTCAGAAATACGGAGTGCCTATCAATACTGATTATTATATTAATAAGCAAATTTGGCCAGCAGTTTCTCGTGTAATGACTTGTGTATATGAACCGAAAAAATGTCCAGATATTAAGAGTGCTATGAGTGATACGGCAAAATCCAAATTGAAAGTGTACAAACGTTTTTTTGCCCCTGGATGCGATCATATGCGAAACAAGAAGCAACGAACGGAAGGTACAACTGGGTTAGCTAAACATGCTGTTGTTCTTCCAAAATGTTTGGGATGCGGTGCTCGATTAAGCAATCCAGAAAGTGCTTGTTGTAAGCATTGTGAAAAAGATGAGGTTAGAAACAAGTTGGAAGCCTTAAAAATTGAACAAACAAAAAAGCGAGATGATGCTTGGGATATTTGTCGCAAGTGCCAAGGCGGATCATTTGAAAAAGTGACTTGCAGCAATTTAACTTGTAACAATTTTTTCCATCGAGAACAAACTTTGATTGATATGGAAGATTTATGTAAGAAACTAAACAGATTTTGAAAAATGTCAAAGAGGGGTCGTAATATTGGATTTTATGGTGATGACGATGAAGATGATGATGAAGATGATGATCTCATTTTCAATCCAGAATCTTCAAAATTCCGCAATCCAGACGCTTTTCCTTTACACGAAATAGAAGAAGACGATGATAATGATAATCCAAGATCCAACACAAATTCGTTAAATATTAAGCAATCGTCATTAAAAAAATACAAAAATCCAGTAACAGCACCACCACATGCAGCAAAGTTTGAGGTGCTTCCTTTTGTTCCAGTAAAATCAGAGAAGCATTGGATGGATAGCATTTGCTACCACGGACAAACAGCATTAGTAACTTTATTATGGATGAATGTTACACAAGGAGTTCCTGTTCCCGGATTAATTGAAGAAGATCGTCAAAGATTGTAAGTATTGTTTAGTGTAAGAATCAAAAATAATTTCTAATGTATTTATAGTTGCGCAGGTGAAATTAAGTTTTTTTCCAAATAAAAAAAATGTTGACAATTGGAAAACCAATCACGATTCCATTGGCTCAAAATTCAGTGTGCTGGGAATTTGCAAATGAGCTGCGCTCTGCGCCTGATAATGTTTTTATGAATATACCTGAAAACGAAGCAAAGAAGTTTTACGATGCGGCCCGAGAAAAGGGCGGTCTCGTATTTAAAAAACTAACAGACCAAGGAGATACTACACGTTCTAGTGTATGCAATTATTATATGCCTAGTTATGTTGAAAAGGCATATGTAGACGGTCAAAAATTGGAAAAATTTCTGGGAATGTATTCTCTAGCACATACCATGAGAGTATTTACTGCTGGAATTATCTTTTTATCAGGCAGCAATCAAGAAGAAGAATCTGTTCTATGTGTTGTTAGTGGACAAAATAGGCCCAGCTACATTTTTGATCCCAGTGCAGGAACATTGCAAAAGACGGATAGCTTGTATGATTCTCTCTTTGATTACATACCTGAAGGTGTTCATATTATGGCATACATTGTTTCTACAGATGAAATGCCAATTGTAGTCAAGGTTGAGGAACCGGAACCGGAACCTGAACCTGAAAAGAAACCTGCTATTACTACTACCACCAAGAAGAGGCCTCGTAAAGAAGAAAAAGAAAAGGAAGAAGGAGAAGAAGAACCCAAGAAAGTAGTATCTACTACTTCTGAAAGTGGTAAAAAGAGAAAGACTGTTGAGGAAAAAGTAGTAGAAGTAGAAGCTGAAAGCGAAGAAAAAAAACCCAAGAAAAAGGTAGTACGTCGTAAACGTATTGCAGCAGTAGAAACAGAATAATAAAAAAACTTTATTCTATATACTTTACCAACATACTAGAGTCTTTATGATATTTAGAATTCCATTGATGCGCATCTGATGAAGATTTAAAAAACATTTCATCTTTATCATCCATAACTACCCACTGTCCTTTTTTCCCTTCCCTTAACCAATTTTGAATTTTTTGATTATAAATGAATTGATAACGCTCAAGTTTTGCCAAATTGGAGCAATTGCTCATATAAAAGAAGCCCCTTATTAAAAATATGCTTATTTTTACTAGTTTTTTATAACAAAACAAAACACACAACACGCAGAGAGAGAGAGAGAGAAATGATGATCAATCTCTCAAACTGTTCATTTTTTAAACCTTTCTTTTTAGACTACTCGTGGAACTGGAGCCGATGTCATTATTGTCGATGAAGCTGCTCATATTGATCCTCAACTCTTTTACAAGGTCATTGTACCCATCTTGCAGATGATGAATACATCATTGCTTTGTTTGAGTTCTCCAGAAGGTGATAGTAATTACTATTCTGGTCTAATGAATTTGAAAAAAACAAACGGAGAACCATTCTTTAATGTTATCAACTGCTTTCAGATTTGCGAGAAATGTCTTAAATTGGAGCGCACAGAACAAATCAAATGCACTCATGTTAAATCAACTGCGCATTGGTTGTCTTCCAAAAAGATTAAAGAGCTTAAACAGCTCTACAAAGCTTCACCGGAAGATGCCATCCGTGAATTTGGTGGCATGGTTGTGTCTGATTACAAGCCAGCTCTACGCAAGGAAGAAGTACAACGTTGTTTTGCAAATGACAGGGTTCCTACTACACATCGGCCAGCTTATGTGTTTACTGCATGTGATCCTAATGGCGGAGGTCCTTCACAAATGTCCATTGTTAGTGCATATTTCGATTCTCTTGGGCGTCTGGTGGTAAGTAATTATCAAGTGAACAAATAATTTGATCTAGCTGTGTAGACGAAATTTTGGAGCATCTCAACAACATTCAACTCATTGTATGGCCAGTTAAATGTTTTTTCCACCATATCATGCAACAAACGTAGAAATTCATCAAAATGTTCATCACATTCATCTCCAAACAAATTGTATTTGCTTTTTGTGTCAAATCCTGACCTGATAGTGGCTTGCAGTTCATGCTCTCTATTTAGCATACAAAGAATGTTGAATGTTTTAACAATATTTGTGGCCATATCCGTTTTCAAAAGATTATTTGCTTCTCGTATTCTTCTTACTTTGGAGTATGATGGTGCATTTTTTTTTGCAACAATATTGGAGAATGCTTCCATAATTCTGTCAACCAATTTGATTTCTTTTCCGTCTGGAAGTTTAATCATCTTTTCGGGAGCAAACAAAATGGCATACATGAGATCAGCTTCACAACGTTGTTGGAATACTTTTTGAGATGCTTCCCAAAATGAGTCTCCTTTTAGCAATTTTTTCACTGTTTCTTCGGGATATTCTTGATAAGGCCCCAGTGTGCAAATCGGAGTTCCCTCTTCTTCTCGCGTTCTTTTTCTCATTTTTTTTCGACACCCCCTCCTCTATTTCCTTTTTTTTTTTTTAGGTTGTTGGATTAGATTCAGAACCTGTGCGTGATGATCGAGAAGAAGCTTTGCTTATTCAGAGGCATTATCAAAAACTGCAAAGCAAGAAACATCTCAGAGAAGCAAAGTTGATTTTCATTCCAGAAAACAACTTGGGTTTGGAGAGCGCACATCTGGATACTATGGTGCATCGGATTCCAGGTGTAGAAACTTATTGGCAAAAAGATCGCCCAGGAGTGCACAAAGATGGAAAAGCTACCCGTGGTTATCAATTTCTCTTAACTACTTCTTTGGCTGAAAACAGCATCCTTTTTGATGAAGACTGTTTTACTGTTACACGAGAAAAAACAACATCTGATATGTTAGACATTTTGATGGATCAAATGTTTCGATATCACTGGGAAAAGAAAAAAGCTACAGATGTTTTTGGCAATGATCGGTATACACTTACTGGTAAAGTTGGAAACAAACAAGACGATTTGTTGATTACTTTGGAAATGGCATTGTATTGGGGAAGAGCAATTTATTTGGAAGGAAGAAACAACTTTCATTAATTTAAAAAAAAGGCTTTTTTACTTTTTCTTTTTGCTTCGTTTTATCCATTCAGATGTAATGTATATGGCCGCAAATAAATTCATAATTTGCTTTTCAAAAGCACTAGCTTCAGTTGGTTTCCACTTGTTAATGTCCATATCTTTTGCGTGTGTTTTTGACATTATGCTATTTACGGCATCTTTCAAAAATAAGTCATCTCCTCCTCCTGCTGGTTTATGATCACAAATGATTCTCATCAAATAGGTTTCCCAATGCAAAATTTGATGCATATAACAAAGAATATCTGCTTGATTCTTATTAACATACACACATTTAACTTTTTTTGTTACATCTTCCTTTGAAGGATATACCACTACTTCGGTGGTTGCGTCAAAGTCTGAACCACTCCATGCATTTACATGATCTTTGCTCTCTGCTTCTAGTTGTTTAGTAACTATAAATGGATAAGTTTCTAAAAGATTAATAAAATCCTTGATGGTATAATTTGGATTATCATTTTCCAACAAATCTTTGATATCCTGTTTTTGTTTCTTCATATGTGTATCAAATTGGTTGTGAATCTTTTGATGAGTACATATATCTTCAAATTCTGGAATATCTCTTGTTAGTGGATTATACTTTGGATTTTCTTTACAGCATACAGCATATATAAAGATGCGGACAGCATGCGCAAATCCACGGCCAGGTGTGAATCGAACAGTTTCTTGTTCCTTTTTCTTGGTAGCAGTGGCAGCAGTTTTTTTCGGTTTAGGAACAACAACGTTATTATCATTATCATCTCCTAAATCCATATTTTCCAAATCATCGAAATCCATTTCCACCCCTCCTTCTCCAGTTAATTTTTGATATTTATCCTTTACAAGTTTAACTTCATCATCCAAAGATTGAGGATAATCTATATCCATATATCGTTGATAGAGGGGCATAGGTCGAATCAATTCCGAACCAGAATTATCTGTTACCGCAACTCCTCCTTTTTTCTTCATTTTTTTTTCATATTATGGAACTTCCCAAAGATATTGAAATTACCAACTTGGCAGAATCTGTTTGGAATAATGCAGCCAAAGATTTACAAACTGAATTAGCGTCTCGTTCAAAGTTGATTGATAAACTTAATGCGTTACGCGAAGCTCACGAAAAAGAAACAAAAGAACATATTAGATTTAAGCGAATTGCTTTGAAAAGTATGGTTGATATACAAAAAACACAATCGATAAATGTATATGATACAAATAATAACAAGATTGTTCCTCCTAGAACAAATGCATGGAATCAGGGCGATTATCGAAAGATTAGAGAACCTGCGCCTAAAAAACGGAAAAAAAAGACAAATTCTTCGTCGTCGTCACAAGCAGGTGCAGGTGTAGGAAACAATAGTAATGGCAAGATTAAACGAAAACGCAAAAATTCCGCAACGACGAATTTAGGGAAATAAATATCACTGTTTATATATCAAAGTCTAAAACTACTGCAAATGTGAAATCTGGTTACAAAGAAGAATTAGCTATGGTCAACGGAATGGATAATTTGGGCCCGTCCCAAATGTTTGATTTTTACAAAGATGGAGTGTCAACTGGGCGGACTGGTTTGTTCACTCCTTACCTGGGTCCTCCCCCTAGAGAAGAGAAGCTCAACGCTTGGGAGCAACGTTCGCATGCCAAATGGAACATGCCTGATGCCTATCTGGGACAAAACAAGCGTCTGCGTGATACGATGGAGGATTACATGCTGACTGCCCAATTTGATTGGTACACTGAGAGAATTATGCCTTGGTACAAGACGGACGATCTCGAGTTTCAGTGGACTGAATGGGAAAACAATCCTCATTATTTGGGAATTACTCCCCACCAGACTGCTTCTCGTGTGGTTACTCAGAAGCGTACTATTCGAAGAGCTTCCATCATTCGACGTGGTATCGCTTTTGAGTTTGAGCAAGATTTTGTGCGCACCGCTCTTGGACGTACCAGTTTTATGGCTGGATTTGGACAAATGGCTCGTTCTGTGCAGGAGACTGCCAACGTGGAGGTTATTCGTGCTTTGCTCAACTGCCATCACAGACAGCATGCTTACCAGCGCAAGTACGGAATCTTGAAAGACTATGAGTTGGATGAGTTTCATGAGCGTCGTGCCAACCGTTTTATGGCAGCACAGAAGGACGATTTTGGTTTGGAGAAGCTCAGTACTGAGATTGAGGCTGAGCAGGAGCAGTGGGGAGGCAAGGCTGATGTCTGGATCTTGGACCGTGCCGTCATTGATTATGTTGATACTGTTCCCGAAAACAGAATTCTTTACTACAAGGGAGGACAGGAAGCTGTGGACCGCATCAATGCTAGATCCAACGGAACACAGGCTGCAGGAGGAACCATGGGCAACCTCCGTCGTCTGGACCCTGAGGGCGCCATTCGTAACACTCCCGTTTTCATTGCCAAGAATTTTCGCATCGACAACCTGAATAATCAGGATCTGTTGGCCAGAGTCACTGAAGTTGGTGTCTACAATACTATGATTGACAGATGTACCGACTACTTTGATTATAAGACCGTTTCTCGTCGCATCCAAGTTTATGACAATGACTTGGATAGATTCTCTCCCATCGAGTTTGAGTATGCGCTCCGTCACTGCCCCATCTGGGATACTGATGGAAAGCTGAAGAATGTCTACGTTGGAAATAACCGCAAGTCGCACAGAGCTGCTAGAGATGAGGACTATGACTTTTTGTCGTACAGAAGCGGAGACACACGGAAAAATATTGAGTTTGTGGGAGAAATTGGAATGCAATACCAGAGTGAGCACGACATGCTAGATGCTGCCAAGTCTTTGTTGACTGCTTCTACTTATGGAGATACTCAGGCTGCTACTAGTATTATGCAAGGATATGCTTCTGCAAACCAAACCATTAATACTAGTTTTGTTAATGCGGTCAGAAATTTGGTGGGAGGAGATAATGTCTTTGCTTCATCTTTGATTGACGACAAAAGTTTCAAGAAAAACTTTGATGCTTTGAACTTGGCGTTTGCTGTGCCTAACAATGCTCGTTCTAATGCACCAATTGGACAGCCTGTTTCTTTGGAACAAATGGAAGAGCGCTTCTTGGTAAATATTGTTGGTGCGCCACTGCCTTCAAGCTACCGCTCCCGTGTTCAAAACATTGCGTCAGATGCTTCCGTTGCTTGGAAGACTCGTGCCGATAACATCAAGGATTTGATTATGGAAGCCATCAAGGACGATGCTGGTCAAGTTCAGGCAGTTAAGACACCTGCTGATGTGGACAAGTGGCACAGTGTCAACTTGAAGGATTTTGAGCAGAAACATGTTGCCAAGGTTGCTGAGCAGTCTGTCGCAGCAGAAGTATCCGAAGGAAAGTACTTTCCCGTGGATGCGCCTTTGCCCCGTGGTTACAGATGGGCTGATCCTAATGAGGTACGCAAGCCTACTCTTACTCGTATGGATGCGTTCCAGGATTTTATTGCTGCCAAGGCTCCTGCTCAGTCATCTTCAATGTCTGCTCCTGCCGGATTCCGATCTCGTGCACGAATTGGACATGGTGCTGGTGGTATGTCCTACGACAGAAGTGCGGATCAGCAAGCCGTTCAAGCTCAGGAAGACAAGGACCGTTCTACTGTCGCCTCAAAACAGTATGGAGCTAATAATGTGGAAGGCAACATGGCTGTTTTGGTTGACAAGATTTCCAAGTCTGGAGCTCATCCTTTGCTCAAAGCTTTGGCCATCATTTATGCTGGTACTCCCTTCCAGAGAGATGTATTGTGCAACTATGCCAAGAACAATGTGGCAGTCAAGGTTAACTTGCTGTTGATGAGACCTCATTGCACTTACCGCACCAAGTACGGCATCAAGTGCTTGTCTGGTGGTGGTGCTGGATACACCTTTATTGGTCATTCCAACATGCAGATTGAGCACGAGGCTGCTCGCAAGGTAATTTCTTTCTCTCTCTCTCTCTTTTAAAGTTTCTAACATCCTTTTAAAAAAATTTAGGTTGGAATGGCACACTACACTACCTACTTATCTGCAGTTGTCATGTATCCTAAGAACGTCTATGTGGTGGCTGATCTGTACTGTGAAAAGTACATGGGAGGCATGGGTATTGATTTCTGGACTGCTGCTCGCTACAAGAGTGGTACTCCTCGCAACTTTTACGACATTATCTGTGCGCCGTTGCCGCCTAACCGCACTAGTGTTGAGCAGAAGATTGATGTTCGTGGGCGTTGGTATACCGAGATGAACCACAAGTTGGTATCTCAGGAACGTTTCGACAAGCCTTTGTTTGAAAGTTGTGGACGCATCAACAAGCTGTTTGGATGGTACGACGAGAGCCGCAAAGATCGCGTTGTTTCTCGAAGCAAGGTACCCCCCAACTATGTCTGCTGGCAGGGAATGCAGTGGCATTGGAATGTTAAGCTCAATCGTTTTGACGACTACATTGTGGAGAGTGGCTGCTTTGGTCCAAATGTAGGACCTGGGGTTGGGTTGGTGCGTAATGGACAGAAGCACAAGATTCCCAACTTTAACTATGGCGTAGCGCATTAAAGTAAAAAAAAATCTTTATGAAGAGGGGGTTTTTAAAAAAGAAACAAACATCAAAACCATTTGATGATGTATCATTGTGTAAACAGAAGTTGCCAAGAGAAAGGACTACAAACATTTATGTTTTATATGGTCAAGTGGCAATCCTTCCATCTTACAGTGTGGAAGACATTCTTTTAATACAGACTATCCACAATTGAGAATCATTGATTGCAATCATTACATTGCACCAAGAGAACACTATCATGGTGTCTACACAAAGGATCAATCCATGAAAAAACTTTCTAAAGCCATAAACACATTTACAAATTCCCCAGCAACTTGGTGTGCTATCTGTGTAGAAAAAATGAATATGTTGGCTAAACGATCAAGATTGTCGACGGAATTTTACGCTTTTATGATTTGCAGCAAAAGGAAAGAATTAGATTGGATGCCGGTCGAAATTGTGTATATGATTGCTGAATATTTAATTATGCCAAAATATCCAAAACTTGAAACAACAGGAGGTATATGTGGACGTGAAGGGTACTACTGGAGGGATTTATTAATTAGGCAAAACGACGATGATCCATATCGCCGACCCGACTTGGAACAAGACCAATACGATGATGATGATGACGCTGGTTTTGTTCGTGATGCTCTTCAATATGTTCTAGGCGAGGAAGACTCTGAACGGTAGCCAATGTTTCTTGATACATTTCCTTTTGCATACTCAAAGTTTTGGTATGGTTCCAAGAGGAAAAACACATGTAAATTATAAAACAGGATAGACCCAACAACATCCAATAAGATTCTGTAAACATTTTCCATACCCGTAAAGGTTCACCTTCATTCCACAGCCGATGCCAAGCACACCAAAAAGGTGTAATCTTTTGTTCTTCCTCAATTTCTAAACACATTTTATGTTTTTTTGCAAACTGATGTCTTTCAAACGAATTACAGTCTGTTCCTGCCAAAAGCATTTCATTTTCATGGTGTATTTTCTTACATGTTTCATAAAGTGAATGAAAACGAATAGATTCAAATATAAAAAAAGGTAATACAACAATAGAAAACAAACTGAAAATGAAAAATGACTTCATTTTTTTTCCCCACTCCTGATTTGCCCTTTTTTTTTAATGTGAATAGTTTGCATCTCTTTTTTGCTTCTTTTTGATTTTTTCCCCTCTGCTCAAACGCCTGTGAGGTTTTATTCTCACCCAAATAAAACTCAAGACAGGAGCAAAAATTGATGTTATCAAGCAAGGTATGACAGGAGCAATGAAAATGTTTACAGGTTTTGGCATTACTCCTGTTGTCCAAAGCGAACCAATTAACACTTGCCAAAATACATAGATGAATGGAATCACCCAAAGAGAAATTTGATAATTAATGTTGATTCTACAAGCGCTCCAAAAAAAGAATCCAATCACTGTTAAACCAAATTGAAGTTCTGGCGTAAATTTTTGTCCAATTAAAATGGGAAGACTAGGTATAGCCATAAATACTAAAGCTACAAACACAATGGGAATAATTAGCAGCCATAAGCCTAATAATAGGCTGTCAAAAAAATGACAGGAAAAACGACCCATAATCTTTTTTTTTATACAATATTTTTTTTTCGATCGCGACAAAAGGCATCATAACATTTGTTGCATAATATACGAGAACCAGGATCATCAATACTTCTGGATGGACCGCATTTGTTTTTACTAAAATCAGCTTTCCCTTTAGAACGACAACGCATTGTTGTATCCATTTTTTTCCGACGTTTTTCCTGTGGCTCGTTTGCCTTGGAAAGCTTATCTGCTACTGTCTTATCTTTTCTCCAATACAAACCAGGACACGCTCGCTTTGTTTCCAAATTTTCATCAGCAAGTTGCATAACATAAGCTGCTTGCAAGTGAATAGATAGTAAAATGTCTTTGCACTGAGAACCAGAAGGCATAGGAGATTTTAACACTTTGATGATACCAACGAAATGATTACTCACTTGTTGTAATTCTTCCTCACTCACCCCCCTCATTTTTTTAAAAAAACTTTCAAACCTTGAGGTTTTTTAAAAGTTGCGAACACGAACAAAAAATGAAAAGTGGTTGAAAAATGACAGGTTTTGCCCGGAATTCACAGACTAAAAATTGAGATGGAAATTTTTTGTTCGTGAAAATTTCGAGAACAAATTTTTATGGGAGTGATTTTTAGTCTGTGAATTCCGGGCAAAACCTGTCATTTTTCAACCACTTTTCATTTTTTGTTCGTGTTCGCAACTTTTGAAAATTTGAATTAATTAAAATTTGGTAAATTTCAAAAAGTTGAGAACGCGAACAAAAAATGAAAAGTGGTCAAGAAACGTCAAGTTTTGCCCGGAATTCACAGACTAAAACTGGGGGTGGCAAAATTTTTGTTCGTGAAAATTTCGAGAACAAATTTTTATGAGGGTGATTTTTGGTCTGTGAATTCCGGGCAAAACCTGTCATTTTTCAACCACTTTTCATTTTTTGTTCATGTTCGTCATTTTTAAAAAACCTCAAGACTTGGTGGTTTTTTAATTTTTTTTAAATGGAGGGTCGATTAGATATACCACCAGTTGTTTGGTCTTATCCTTTAGATAAAATAATCCTAGTGTGGGGAGATTATGCTCTAAACACTCTGATTCATTCAGCTCAAAAGTTGCTACCTTCTGCAGCTGCCAACAATAGACTGAGTATAGCTAGAGAATTTCAAATTTTAGTGTTTCGAAAATCTGAAAAAACTATTCAAAGACAAATGTATGGAGGAGAACCAGTATTATGTTACAATGTTTTATCGAGTATATTTCCAACAAAAAATGTGATTGCTTCAATACTAAACCGATACAAGGAAATGAGAACATTCCCAACAATTTGGGCTTTGAATCCACACATTGAATGTGCGTCACGCAGTGGAATACAAGTAAATATGGTTAAAGAAGGCACTGCAGATGCAGCACTTCATATGGAAGCTTTATTTGGTAGAGAGAAAATGGATGAGTGGATTAATATTATTCATCAAACAAATACATTAAAAAAAAATGTCGAATTTTGAGGGGCCTTTGTCTTTGGAAGAATGTTTTCAACAAAGATTGCAATCTGTTTTTGCTGATCGTATATCTATAACTAATCATAGTGAAGCTATTGATTTTGATGTTTTGTTGGAAGAGTTTGTAAAAAACCTTGTAACGGAAAATGATTTGTGTAAAATGCGATCAGAGTATTACAGAGTACGTTCTAATACCCAAGAAGTAGAATTGAAAAGGCTAAAAAAGGAGATACAAAAACTTGAAAAAACAAACAAAAGTTTGTCAAAACAATTACAAAAAAATAAGCATTCCAGCGATGAATTTGTTATTCTAGAAGCTGCTGTAGAAAACCTAACAAAAAAGGTTGAATTATCCGAAAAAGAAAAGCAAAAGGAAAGGGCAATCAACAACAAGTTTGTTTTAATGTTGAAGAATGCCAACAATGAGTTGTTGCAAAAGGAAGAAATATCAAGACACGAGCGGCTGTTGCTAATGTCGTTACAAAGAGCATCGGAACAATTGCAACAAAGGAACGACCTTTACAGCAGGATTATAAAGGAGTTGCGAAAAGATCCGAGAATTCGGGACTTGATGACATTTATTCTAGAGCGTCTAGATTGTGACGCGGATGGCAACACCATATAAAGTTGTGTAACAAATAAATACCCAAATCTTTAGGCAACTTAACTTTTACGTGCCATAAGAGAATTAATAAATTACGTCGATTTTGCTTATTGCATTCATCATTCATAAAGCATACTTTCTTAAAGGTAACACCACATCGATAAGTACCTTTGCAATTTTTACAAACTTGTGTGTCAATATCAGAACGCGTTTCGCCGCAAATTATACACATGCGTATATAAGCTTTATGTTTTAAAGAAAACTTGTAATTTGGTATTCTACAATTGGAATTGCCCATCTTGGCGTTTTTGAGAAATTTTATGATTCTTTCATCATAAGTAGTAGCACAAAAATCTGCATGTCCTTCTGCATTATCTTCGTCTTTGCATTGACGACTACAATACCAGACTTTACATGTTTTACATTGTCCCCAAAAGCCATAATCATATGGATGAACATAATCACAGTCAATGTTGGCACAATGTCTACCCCAATGAAATTGAGAAGAATAATAATTTGACATTTTTTTTTATAAATTTAAATAGTAAGAGGAGTTCTTTTTTTTTAAATAGCAATGAAAAATTATACACCACATGCAGTAACAATCTACAAAGAAGATGGTATAACTGTAGTGACAGAAATTCCACCAGAGAAACATTTTTATAGACTCAAGGAAGACAGAATTCCAATGGAAGGAAGTAGATGTGGTATTCCGTGGGTTAGTCCCGCAAAATATGTTGATTTAGAACCAACACCAACACTAGATGATCGTCAATCGATTATTATTGTTAGTCAGTTTGTTGCTCAGTGGATACAAGAAAACAATCATTCTTTTCTTTTCAAAGAAGTATATGCACCAGATACTGGACCTACAGGAGTGGTTCGAGATCAAAGAACTGGAAAAATTCTAGGTGTTAAAAGACTAATAAAATACATTTAGCCAATCTTTCTCTTTTTATTTTCTCCTGCAAAATAGCTATCTTCTCCTTCTTTTCCAGTTCCATGTGGTACTCCTGCAAAGGCAACATTATTACCAGTCAAAGTAGTACCGTCGATAAAATTCCATTTTCCAGCACCATGCGGTATATAATTTCCATTTTCGCCCAATATAGCCTCACCCTTAAATTTATGCCCTTCTTCAGTCAAATAAACAATTTCTGCCGAATTTGGATTTTGCCATCTTTTTCTTATATAAATACAACCTAAATTAAATCCAAACAAACGAGATACTTCAATTCCGTTTGAAGTCTTTTCTAAATATGTAAAGCGATATCGACACGTCTTATCATTATAATAAAATTGCCATTGATACTGATCAAAAGACTTTGTATTATCAAACCAGTATCTAACAAAATACTGTCCTTTGCCAAAATATCCCCTGTTGATAAAATTGTCTCTATTTTTTCTAAATATCCATTCTAGTTTACGTTTAAATGGCATCTCTTCGATTGCAAAAACATCAAAATGTTTCTTCAAGAAATTATATTGAATAGGATCAAATAATTCACAATGTTTTTTCAATGCATACAATATTCTCTGTCTCCAAAAATGTTGTAATCTTGACGCATCATACCACTTTTTACATACTCTCATTACATTTAAAGTATCTCTTAAATTGGTATAATTTAAAACGGATGCTACCAAATTGGTCGACAAGTAATTAAAGCATGGTTCTGATTTTACAATGTCTAAAATGATTGTAGTATCATAGATTTCTCCAAGCTTTGATAATGCCCATGGCGATAAAAATATTCCACCCTCTCCCTCCATTTTTCAATTTTGACGAAAAAATGAGGGCTGCGTATAAAATATATTTATTTTTTTTTTGTTTTGTTCAATTTTTATATGCAGATCATGTGCACAGATAGCTATGGAAACGACTATTGAAACAGTAAAGAGAATTGAGGCCACAGACTTTCCCGGTAGTACAAATGTTGAAAAGTTTGTTAAAGCAGTTTCCAGTTTACCGGATTTCCAGAAAAACTTGGTGATTGGTATGGCATACGCTCAATATAGAATAGATATCGAGCAAGGGAAAGATATGGAAACTGCTGCTGACATTGCAATGAAAACAATTAAAGAGAAAATTATATTGCTGTAATAATTTGAACGCACGTTGTAAAAGTCCCACATTCGTCTTCTGCTCTCCAAAATCTTTGTACAACTTCCCCAAGAACCCTTATATGTGTTAAACTTACGACCCATGGAAATGTATTACTCGAACGCTGTCCATTTACATAAAAGAAACGACTCGAATCTGGATCAATTGATACACTTGCATATTCTCCCCATCGATTACTAGGTATTATACTTCCCACATCTCCTAAACCCAATGTTACTGGCGTCCGCAGTTCTCCCAATGGATCGTTTCCTAACCGAGTTGTTACAATCAAAGAAGGATAAACCAATGAATTGCTTTCAGAGTAAGAAAGACAAATGGTTCCGTTTCCGTCCATATTGATTGCTCCCATCCATTTATGTATATTATCGTTGAAAGGTACAACACCTTCCTGATAAAGTCGCCATGATTTTGGCACAGCCACACTTGGAGTAGACCACCTCAATTCAAACCAACGCACACGAGCAATAGATGTACCATTCGCATTTGAAGTAAATGTTCCTACCAAACTTTCTTGACCTGTTTCTGGAATAAACCGGTAAGATAACCTCTGATTAATAACCTGTCTGACTGGATCCAACTGCTGGGATGTTGGTGTAGGAATACAAGCATTATAAGCCATACATCCGTTGAAAGAAGAATCAAAATCATTAATATTCACTCTGTAGCGTTGTGCTGAAAAGGTTTGCGTTGTCCAATTGATATTACTCCAGTGTTCAATTTCAATAAAATCTACCAATGGGGTTCCTCCTGTTTCGTGTAGTTCATCATCAACATGACGCATAAACACAGCACCCACGCCTGGAGCATTGGCAGCTTCTGTTTCTTGTGGTGGCATAGGTCCGCCTTCAGCACTTACTGGTGTCCAAGCTTGAAAGTTTGGAAATCCACTCAATCTTCCCAACAAAGATGCTGTACATAACAAATCTGGTACTGTCTTATTGACATTGGGTATAAAGTTGAGAAAGTCTTCCCGATCAATAACACACATATCTTCTGGATTATCGCTGGGTCCCAGCGGATTCATTGCAAACGTTAGGATGTAAGCACGACGCCATAAACCAATTTTAGGAAAGCCTGGATTGTAAGGATCAAAATCATATTGAAAACTAGTGTAAGCACCTAAAGGATCAGAACTATTGCTTAAATACATACACAATATGTTTGTTCCAGAAGCTCCAATCTCTAACAAAACCCAACGCTGAGCTTCATGATCAAACATAATTTGAGGACTTCCACTAGTTACCCCACTACAGTTTCCATTTCCTAGAGAACTCAAGGTAAAGGAAGACACAAGCGTAGTACTCTTATCAGTGACAGAAATTAATGTTCCACTAGCCGAATTGACTCCCATAACAATGTAATCAGAACTCACAGCAGCTGTACTACTGGGAGGGACCGCACCTGTATTGCTTACTTGCAGCGGTGTTCCCAGCGTAATAAAGTTTGTAGAATTGAAAGAAGCAGACCGCAATACTGCCCTTTTCCGTTTGGTCGTCATCACCTGTTTTGAATTCTCCAAAATTGCATCATTATGATAGCTATCAGGAAAGATTTCTGTAACATCTGAATCCCCATCAATTAAGCGTCCAATTTGTTGTTGATCGTCCCATTTTGGAATATGTTCACTCTCTGGTACTGGAATATTTCTCTTCTTTTTGGATAAAAATCCAAGTGTTGTATCTGTCCAGGTAACAGCTGGAACAGTGCATCCACCACTTGCAATGGCAAATCCACCAGTAAAAGCTGGTTCAAAGTTGAAACCCAAAGTAACTGTCACTGGAGGAGGACAAGTAATATTGATTGGCATAGTAGGAGTTGTAGTAACCATAGATAATGTTGTAGAAGTAGAAGTACTGACTGAACTACTACTCAAAGTAGATGTAGTAGATGTAGTAGATGTTGGAGGCAGTGTAGGATCTGTAGGCATTGTTATGAGATCAATTCTAGCAGCCGGAGATTGAACCGTTAATGCAACACCAATAGAAGCCAATATTGCTGTTGCAAATAGAACAAACAATATAGCCATTTGGATATTGGTTGATCCCCAACTAGAAGATCTCCTCCTATTCCTCATTATAAATACAACTGTTTTTTTTCTTCTTTATGTTTTTTTTAATTATATTTAGCAGGAGGCTTTTCTAAAGTATATAATTCGTTGCCTTTCTGTATTTCAATTAATGCATTCTTTAAGTTTGTATTCATTTCCAAGATTTGATCTTGTGCTTTTTTTAAACTCAATAAACTAACATATGTTATCGGACGTGGCATCCAAATACCATTCCAGTCATCAAAATAATACCATTTTTCATCTCCAGGACAGGGACTTCTTTGAGAATAAACCCATTTTTTCCATTTTTTACACTGTGAACACGTTCCAGCACATTTACAGCCTGTTGGTTTTTGAGGACGGGTAAATTGCTTATTGTTATACTTCCAATAGAAATATACCGCAAACCCAGCTAATATAGCGTGAAAAACATCCATATTTTTTTATGCAACACAAATTAATTTAATTAAAGTACACACCCCTATCACTGCTTGAAATAATGTCCAAATATAAGTTACGGACCAATTAAAGGCATGATCATAGACATAAAACCCAGATTTAACCCCGTAATAAACAGCAAAAGCGTGATATAATGTTGATTCTTTATAACCTTTGAGAGAAAAACATATGCATTGATAATTCAAGATGTATATAGATTCAAGGATATTGTAAATCATTAATAACACAAGAAAACATATCATTATCCACGAAAAACACCCCATCTTTGTTTTTTTTAATAATTATCCATATACACTGGAGTAGCCCCCAACTCCATTAAAAATTGAAGATTAATTTGATTATCATCATCTTCAGGTTCTTCTTCGTGATCAATCATTGCAAAACTTTCCATATCTAAATCGTCTGAAGGTGGACGAAGTGTTAATTTGGGCTGCCTATTCCAATCAGGAAAAGACATTGAAGATTTTTTTCTCTGTGCTACAACTGCTACAAAGACTAACATAATTAAACCAACCCCCAACACACTTCCCATTCCAGACCAAGAGACAGATACTGCGTTAACAATAGGTGGTGTTGTGGCTAATAGTTTAGTTTGTGTCGTTTCTACTTCTTCTGTAGGAACAGGCGGTGGTGGTGGTGGTGGTGTTGGTGGTTGTGTTTCTAATTGAGTTGTTTCTGTAATTTCAGGTGCATTCTTATAGAGTGGGTTAAATCTATATGTTTGTACTAGTTCGTGTTTTCTTCCATCGTTTCCATCAAATTCAGCACGAACAACAATTTGTGCTTGATGATCTGAATCCCACCCTCCAACATGTTTGGGATCTATATATACCATATTTGGATCGCTTTCGCTATTTGTGATAAATGACTTTTTCCCTCCATACAATTTAACATGACGCAGCCCTGGATCAGAACAAGCTAACAATTCCCTAATTACAAGCTTGCTTTCAGGTGGTGGATTTGGTTCTATGGATCCACACCAATCTACACGCACTACATGTGCAAACTTTGTACCCAATATATGTCTATCCAGATTAATAGTAATCCATCCACTTTGAGGACCATTATAGTTTTTTGTGACAAAATGAATTGGTTTTGCCAGTGTTTGCAAACTAAACACTAAAAGCAAAATCAACAACATTTTTTTTGTCCATTTAAAAATATGAAAGTACCACACAAATTATTTAAACTTTTATTTGCTTATTCAATAATAATCATTATCGTCATAGATGACTGGGCGGTTTCCTTCAGACGAACCATATTCAGGTGGTATAATTTCAATCTGTCGAGGAGGACGTCTTAACACACGGCGTTCCTCATCAAGAAGTCTTCTTTCCTCAGTTTCCCTACGTTCCCGTTCTGCAACAGCTTCTTCTCTACGTCGAATAGCTTCTTCGCGTCGTTCTAATCTTCTTTCCTCAAATTCTTCAAAGTTTGGTTGTTGTGGTGATGGTGGTGAAGCTGGCAAAGGCACTTGTCCACCGCCACCACCTCCTGCGTAACCTGCTCCCCCGCCACCGCCACCATATCCCATACCTCCTCCATATCCTGCTCCTCCTCTTCTAAATCCTCCTCCTCCAGTATTCAATACGATGCTTTTTCTTCGATCTACCAATGGACTTCTACGTCCTCCTCTTGATCGTGATGGTGATCTAGATTTAGATTTTCTATTTTGGTTCTTTCTACCTTTTGTTGGAGAATCTGAACGTGAACGTGATCTGGATTTTCTATTTCGGTCGTTTCTACGCCGTGATCGTGAACGTGATCTGGATCTTCTACCCCGGTTGTTTCTACGCCGTGATCTGGATCTTCTACCTTTTGTTGGAGAATCTGAACGTGATCGTGATCTGGATTTTCTACCCCGGTCGTTTCTACGTCGCGATCGTGAACGTGATCTGGATCTTCTACCTCCTGTCTTTTTTTGTTGTTGTCTTTGATATTTTCTGTTTCTCTTTCTTCTATATCTCTGATTTTGTCTCTTACGCTTTGACAAATCTCTCTTCTTCTTTCTGTTTAAGCTTTTTTCTCTGCTTCTAGCTCTCCTATCATTTGATTTGCTTCTTGATCGAGATTTTCTTTGTTGTCTTCTTCTCGATCTTGATTGTTTTCTCTGTCTTGATTTGCTTCTTGATCGAGACTTTCTTTGTTGTCTTCTTCTCGATCTTGATTGCTTTCTTCGGCGTGATCGTCCTCTATTTCTCTTCCCAAATCTTGCACCAATATGTTCTCCAATGATTTGGTGTGCAATTTCCAAATCTATCGAATCATGTTCTTCGTTTTCCAAAATGGAATGCAATTCTTCAAACTCACTCAAATCTTCAGAATCTGCCATTTCTTTTGCCAAATAAAGCTTCTCATTGATGTAATGAGGATCTTGGCTAAACGTATTGTAGCAAAGTTTTTTGTGTTCTTCTGCCATAGCATCTGAGCATTCTTCGCTACAAAATTGAAAATTCATACATTTTCCACACTCCAAGAACTTTTCTTCCTCGTGTAGCTCCTTTTCACAGTAGCTACAAACTGGAATTTCACTTTCAGAAAAAGATTCCCATGAATCCATTTCTGTACACTTTTTGTTTTTTTTTTGTCTAAAAATAATTGTTTTCTACCAAAATGGTTTGTATTTTTATTTTTTTATTCCCCTTCAATGTTAATTATAATTGGAATGTCTAGAATCAAATCATCTTCTTCCAGTCCGTATAATTTCAATCTATTTTTTGAAACGTTCTGTTTCAAGTATGCTTTCATTGCGTTCATGCTTGCATTTTTTAGATTTGACCATTCACCAACATCAGTTGCAGCGCCTATCCATGATTGAGTGCTTTTGGAATTTACAAACAATGGATGTTTGTTATTAGGCGTGGAAAACGGATCCATTGCCCATAAATGTTCTCTTAGATAAGCAAAAACAATCAAATCCTTGATCAACGATGTTGGTTTTACACTGACTACTCCACAATAGATTCTAAACACACTGCTTTCTTTCGTAAAGTTTTGAATATCGTCTTTGTGATCCATATCCACAAAAGCTAATCCGTTATCTTCGAAAGAATTGATTTCTCGTTTCTTTTCTTTTGCTTCGTAATGCCATACATTTGCTACAAACATAATCAATCCAGTAGAGGGAATAGAAACTCCATACTTGTATAAAAGCTTCTTTAGGCGTGGATTCTTTTCCAACACTTTGCCATGTGTTTCAAATCCTTTGGCTTTTCCCATTTGAGATACGCCAGTAATATCGGTAATTAATTTTTGAATGTCTGCTCTGTGCGATCCGGGTACTACAAACAAACGTACAGGTCCTTTGTCGTTTGTATAAATAATTTGTACTCTACGTGCTTGATTTGCGCCGCTTGTGCTTAACTGTCCATCGTAATGAATTCCAGTAGGTTTGTATTTTGTTTTTTCCAAAATCTTAAGTCCATCTTCTGATACATTAACTCTAAAATCATCTTTTTCCTTTAGAGGCATTTTAAACCATTCAAATGGATGTAATCCTGGATTGTAACGACTCAAGATTTCCCACATTTCAATGTTGTTAACGGACGGAATTTCGCTTGGACGATGTACTGTTTTGGTAATTGGATGCGTGTATTTTGTTCTTGCATCAGTTTTTAAAAACATTTTGTTGGCCATACCGCTACTTTTAGAAGCAATAAGTCTGTCAACAACCTTTTGTTTTTGCCAATCTTTGCTAAAAGAATCAAATGTTCCGTTTTGCAAATCTTGTTTCACCTTTTCTGGTAATTTTTCAAATGCATTCGCCATATTACGACCGGTATTTTGAGCAATATCTCTCTGAATGTCTGGATTAACACTTATAAATGCAACACCGTGCCGCAAAAGACTATCTTTGATTCGATTGGAAATTCGGGGATGAGAAGCTTCCAAAAAAAATACTTCTTCTTTAGCTTTTGACAATTTTGATTCTAGCAAAGCATAAAGATCATCTACATCTTTTTCTGGTCTTCCTCTTTTCATCTCAACAAAATCAAAACATTCTTCTTTGTGAATACTAGAAATTGCATCTGAACATTCATCATTACAAAATCTAAAACTATGACATTTGCCACATTCCAAGTAGGCATTGCCTAGATTTTTTTTACAATAGGAGCAAATTGTTGAATCTGTCATATTT
>Ga0070728_10002310_pt1 | contig 24225 bp, 16 predicted proteins | sample tdDd471_FD_66723 | JGI IMG/M metagenome (GOLD analysis project Ga0070728, IMG submission 66723) | Marine sediment microbial communities from the Atlantic coast under amendment with organic carbon and nitrate - tdDd47.1 | ecosystem: Environmental > Aquatic > Marine > Coastal > Sediment | place...
GCATACAATTGTCAGAAGCTCAGTTGGCACAAACAGATAAACTCATTCAAGCGGGTTCTTTACCCGCAAATGATCGACTCGATTTTGTGGCCCAAATCGCTAGAGAACAACAGGCCATTATCGAGGCAGACAACCTGGTAAATATCAACTATCTTACCTTAAAGCAATTGTTAGAGCTTGATCCCAATATCGATCTCCGTATAGTACGCCCAGAAGTAATTGTCCCGGTGGCCAATCCGGAAGCTTTTACCTTAACTGATATATACAACACGGCTTTGAGTAGTCAGCCTCAAATTGCAGCAGGTGAAATGCGAATCAAGAGTGCAGAATTGGGCGAGCGATTGGCTTACGGTCAAGGCTTTCCTACGCTTTCTGCTTTTGCCGGATTGAGTAGTAACTATTCTTCACTAGCACGAGACTTCTTGAGTTATTCTGAGCAAATTGAACAAAACTTCGGGCAGTATGCTCAACTCAGTCTCAATATACCCATTTACAGTAACCATAGGAATAAAGTAGGTTTGGACCGTGCAAGACTGAATTCACTCAATGTTGAAGTTCAAAACAAACAGGCCAAAAACTTACTCAAAACAAATGTACAACGAGCCATTGCTGATGCGCGCGCAGCCAAAGAATCTTATGCCGCAGCTCAGCGCTCAGAAGAAGCAGCAAATGCTGCCTATATCAATGCACAGCGACGGTTTGACTTGGGAGCGATCAACTCCTTAGAGTTTACCACAGCATCCAATAATTTGAACCAGGCCAAGGTGTCACTGATACAGGCCAAATACCAATACTTATTCAATCTGAAAGTAGTGGATTTCTACATGGGGAAAACCATTCAGATTAATTAAATCAATAGTAAAACACACACGCTCGATTGCCTGGCTTAACGATCCTAGAGAAGTAGTTTGCGCCTTTTATTTTATCATAAAGTGAAAGCTAAACGACTCTAAGACCAGTAACCGCCTGCAGGTAGAGAACATCTTTAAATTTTTAACTCTCATGGCTAAACGTAGAAGAAGTTTTTTAATCATCGGATTAGTTGCCCTCATTGCCATCTTAATCGCGGCAGTGGTTATGAAAAATAAATCCAAGCCCAAAGGGGAGAAGGTAATGGCCGAAGAAGTAGCTGAAAGGACCATCAAGGAAAAGGTCTCCGCTAGTGGAAAGGTCTTTCCAGAAGTGGAAGTAAAGATCAGTTCGGATGTTTCTGGTGAAATCGTCGAATTAATGGTGGAAGAAGGGGATTCGGTAGTAACCGGACAACTCCTGGCTAAAATCGATCCAGATGCTTACCAATCACAAGTAGAAAGAGGAATAGCTGGCGTGAATAGTGCCAAAGCCAATATGGCTAATGCACGTTCGCAGATTGAAAACTTCAGAGCGCAAAAGGAGCAAATCGTTGCCCAGTTGACCAATGCGCAGGAAATCCATAAGCGCAATGAGAAGTTGAAAAAAGAAGGTGTAATATCTGATGCGGATTATGATGCCTCTTTATCGAGTATGAAAGCGTTGGAAGCCAACCTTAGGTCAGCAGAGGCTAATATCAAGGCACAAGAGGAAGGAGCGCGTGCGGCTCAATTTTCGGTAGAAAGCTCTCAAGCCACATTGAGAGAGTTGCAAACGAGTCTACGACGTACCACGATTTATTCTCCCACCAATGGCGTAGTTTCTGTTCTTAATGTAGAACAGGGCGAACGCGTTGTGGGTACGATTCAAATGACAGGTACGGAGATGATGCGTATAGCCAACTTGAATACCATGGAGGTACGCGTCGATGTGAGTGAAAATGATATTCCGCGGGTGTCTTATGGTGATGATGTGGAAATTGAAGTGGACGCCTACGTTGATCGTAAATTTAAAGGACAGGTTACGCAAATTGCAAACTCCGCGACTGGAGCAGGTACCACCACTGCATTGACCAGTGATCAGGTGACCAACTTTGAGGTTCGAATTCGAATGGACCCTAGTTCCTATGCTGATTTAATTGCGGCAGGTAACAAATATCCGTTCCGCCCTGGAATGTCAGCCTCGGTAGAGATCAACACTGAAACGGCTGAAGGTGTGGTGAGCGTTCCTATCCAGTCGGTAACGACTAGAGAAAAAGAAGATAAGAAAAAGAATAATAGAAAGTTTGTCAAAAATGACAACGAGGAGGAGGATAAAGAAACAGATCGAAGGGATGATTTGATGGAGGTCGTTTTTGTTGTACAAGGGGATACCGTGAATATGGTTCCCGTGCGTACAGGTGTTCAAGATGACTCCTACATTCAAATCAAAAGCGGCCTCAAAACAGGCGATAAGGTGGTGAGTGGTCCCTATTCAGCCATTTCTCGTAAGCTGAAAAAAGGAGAAGTGGTTCGTGTAGTTGACGAAGAAGATTTCTACAAAGAAAATTAAGGCTTTGTTTTTGTAGTGTTTGAGGACTACTAATTATTGTAGTCCCCAAGCACTACTTTTATATTCAAAATAAAATAACCCTCAGCATTTTGGCTGCTTTACTTTTGGCAGCAAGTGAGTTTGAAAATATTAGCCCAGTACTCCTCCGATATATAGAAGCTGGCAAATCAACTGCTGTTGAAATGCCAGTGGGTTTAAAAGGGTTAAAAGTTAGAACGGGAGAATACCCGTTGCCAATACATTCAGTGTGGTAGTCGACTGCGCGCCGACACTAACCTCATTGAGATTTAAACTGCCAGTTATATCTACATTTAGCGCACCAGCAACTTCGAAACGACCGTCATTCCCGGCGTCCTTATAGCCCACAAAAACAACTTCGTATTCCCCTTCCTCTAGAAAATGCAAACTATAACTTCCATCCGCCTGAACACTGGTGCTACTAATGGCGTTCTTGAATTGTACTTGGCTACTTCCTTGGCCATTAATTTCTTGCTCTTTATTGTAGGTACCTTTTTGATAGGCGTACACAATTACTTTTTCTGCATGTAAAGCACTGTTATCGCATTGCCCCTCTATCGTTCCTGCTTGTTCTTTTTCCACTTGTCGCAAACCGGCTTCTAGCTCAGCTGTTGTCACAAAGCTATAGTCACTATCATTGCCACTGTCATCCTGAGTGATGGTTTTTCTTAGGTCGAAATCTATCAAGAGGGTGCTAGTGCTATTTTCCGAGATACTCAAAGCCGTATTACTGAGTATAATTTCCTGACTAGCAGCAGATCCTGTTGAGAGATCATGTTTCTTACCATCTGTGGTGGCTACATAGCAACCTGGACTGTCACCATTTTCATCGTTCGCATGATCTAGTACTAAGGTGATCGTTGAATAATTACCTACTTCAACTTCCCCCAAGCCCAAGGTTTTGACATTTCCATTTTGATAGGCCATGAGGTCAATGGTTTGTTTGCCACTAAAACCCTCAAATGTCTTACCATCTAATTTGATCTCAGTTACAGTAACAAACGCACCGGAGACCTCTGCATCATCAATCGGTGCATCAGTGATTTCTACTTCTAGCGTTCCTTGCACTTTATCTGGCGATTCTTCCTTCGTACATTGCACAAATAAAGCAGCTACGAAAATGAATAATACAGCAAATTTCCATTCCTTTTTTCGGATACTCATAGTTCATGATTTAATTTAAGTAAATAGTCAGATGACTTTGAAGCGTGTCAATTTTGATACTTTTTTAATTACATTAGGGAACCTTATCTACCTATGTAGTTGTAACTTTATTGGTAAGAGAATAGGATGTATTTTAGGTAAAGACGTAAAGCGGGCCAATACTTCTCCATAATAATTTATCATTACGATTCAGGGTGTAACTGGATCATTTCAGGGGAATACCCTAGTATAGCCTTATCAATATAAAATTAGGTAGAGAAAATTGCTGGGGAGAACCTCATCTAGTAGATTTTTCGATTGAGCTAGATGAAATTATTTGTAAAATTTTATCTGTTTGAAAATTCAACTATATAACGTGGCTAGTGGGAAGAAAGTGCGTGATGGAATCACTTTTTTTTAATAAGTAGTATCGGTTATTGTTATTTGTGTTGTGTATCTATTTGATTCACAGTAATTTATTTTTTTTGCACGCTGCTAGAAAAATGTTTTATTTGTGATAAAAGATTTTTTTAAGCGAAGAAAATGCGTCAATGGAACGATTTTACTTCTGTTTAATCGATTCAAAACCTAAAATACCTCATCAGTTCCAACGGGAGTGGTTAAAAGTTTACCGCAACATCGCAATATGCGGTATGCCATCCTCTAGATACGTTTCGCCCTGTGGCACAAATCCAAAAGATTGATAAAATTGGAGCAAATAGACTTGAGCTGAAATCTTGAGGGTTACGCCCGGCCAAAGCCGCTCCGCCTCCCGTAAACTGGCTGCCATTAACAGTTGGCCCTCTCCCATTCCACGTATGGATTCAGCATTCAATACCCGGCCAATAGAAGCATAGTTCTTATAGGAAACGCCTTTGGGCATCAGCCTCGCATAGGCCAAAAGATCGCCAGCTGCATTTTTACCCATCACATGCCAGGCAGTTTGATCCTTGCCGTCTGCGTCGAGATAGACACAGTTCTGCTCTACCGCAAAAACAGCCTGGCGTATGGTCATCATAGCATATAACTCATCTAATGTCAGCTCGTGGAAAGCTTGACAAGTGTACTGTAGCATCTATCAGAATTTGTAGCAGGGGATATTGTCTTTACCCCGTGACCGGCCAGGGAAGGGCGAATTTCCACCCCCTCCGCCTATTTGAAACGGATTGATCTTGAAGGCAATGTAAATATCTGTACCGGATAGATTGGAGCTACTCACCCAACTACCCAAGTGGTCTGTACCAATAGTTAGGAAGGGCAGTCGCAGGCTAAGACCCACCCGGAACTTCTGAAAATTGTACATGGAAACAGGCATACTCGCACCAAACCACCGACGCTCAAAACGAGGCACAAAGGCTACTAAATTTCCGTTGGGAACCGTTTGCGAGCTAGGAGCCAAGGTTTGCATCAACACCATGCCCAGGTACATGTCATTGGAGAGCGCTTTATCAACATGAATATTCAAACGACTTGGTAACCACATCGTGAAAGCATCTCCTACTAGAGAAGCTTGACGATCACCCAGGGTTTCCAAACTAAAGATTTCGACGACCTGATCTATTTCTTCAGGGGCATCGAAAAAGCTATAGTTGCTAGAAGTGATAACGCTGCCTACACCTGGACTGACTTGGTGCAAATTTGTTTGCTTCGTGAAGTTAATCTGGCCAATATCCATGATCGCTGCACTGATTTTCCAATCATAACCTTCATCTAGCCCCCCAATGGTATAAACCATCCCAAGGTCGAGACTATAACCACTCCCTAAGGGCTTTAATCTATTCTCGGTCTCCTCAATGATACCAGAGGTATAACCAAATTCGAAATTGACATCGTCCCCAAAGAGGTCATTGTCTGGAAAGCGGGCCATCGTATAACTCGTACTGTTGTAAACGAAACCCGCTTCATACCCTCTTAGGTATTTGGCCGTAACCCCAAAAGCAAAGCTACCTGCCGCAGTTTGTTTTTTGAAGGCATAATTCAAACCTACTTCTTCAAAGCCCATCACGCCAATGCGAAAGGGATCTACGGTAAATTCTTCAAAGTCAGGTTTGCGGTTGAAAGGGAAATAACTGAAATCATCGGTGATACCGTTTGCACCGGCCAGGAATCGCCCACCAGTTACTAAGCCTAGATAGTGCTGACCCGCTATTCGAATAAAAAAGGAGGGGCCGACATAGCGCGATAAATTATAGGCATAGCGTTTTTTCCCATCATCAAAGAAGTCCACCGCAATTTGATCCGTTTTCAAGGGCGTATCCGTACCGACACTGGGGCCTAGCACGACACTTAGATTGCTATTGAAAAGGTCACCTACCTTTGCATTACGGAAAAAGGCATAGTTGTTATCAATGAATTGGGCTCCCTCTATGAGATTGAGGTCCCAGCTGAAGGGCATAGCAGTATGACCAGCTGGATTGAAGAGGGTAGCGTTGATGCCTGCGTAATTGTCGAGGCGAATGCCCAATTGTTCCTGGGCAAAGGAAAGGCTCTGCCATGCGCAAAGCAACAAAACGAGTTTGTATCTCAAGTTCATAGGACTAAGGTGTAGTATATAGTAATGATCAGCGAAATTCGATCATCACCAAAGGTTTTCGAACGGCAATATTCTAGTAACCTCTTTTTTGTTCAAATTATTACTTCGAAGTGGTTTAAAACCAAATTGATTAAAGCAAAAGGTATTGACTACCAGCAATTTCATGTGAAGGCGGCATGTCGAAATCGGAAGCCTGCCTGGCATTTGCTAGAACAGACAGGTTGGAATCTCGGCTGGGCTAGTTTCCTCCTTCCGCTCTTTCAATTTCGTTTTGCTCATTGCTGTTGCATTTTCAGACGTAAGCACTTTACATCATGAGATTGCTGATTGGCTACTCAAAAAGGGCTACGGCTCAGAAGCCGTTTCTCAGACTTCAGAAGTTTTCTTAGAGATGACAAAGAAAATTACAGAAGTCTTATCTTATATAGGCAAATGCTCCTAAAGCGGCCAGGTAAATAGCTTCTTAAAGGTATCACAAAATAATTGAATCTCCGTCCCTTTGTGTGCTTATTTGGGGCAAACGCATCAAAGCTATTCTCCAGATTTGTGAAAAGGCGAAGTAGTGGAGTGGTAGTATTTTGACTGAGAACTAGCACGATTTTATATTTGGCCTATCAAATGGCTTTGTATATTGGCAAAGCCCCCTCCTAAACAACTTCAGCGCGAATGGCTTCGATCTCTGCAATAGTTTTGGGTTTGGGTTTACCCAATAACTGGGCACCATTGTGGGTCATCACGAAATCCTCTTCGTTCCTGATTCCGCCAAAATTGCGGTAGCTGTTCACTTTTTCCCAGCGAATAAACTCATTGAATTTATTTTGAGAACGCCACAAATCAATCAATTCAGGAATAAAATAAATTCCAGGTTCGATCGTGAAAACATGCCCGGCTTGCAGCGGTTTAGCTAGGCGTAAGGATTTTAATCCGAACTGCGTGCTTTTGGGCTTTCCCTGGTAACCGACCCAAACCTCGCCGAGATTTTCCATATCGTGTACATCCAATCCCATCATATGCCCGGTACCACAAGGAAAAAACAACGCATGGGCACCCACTTCAAAAGCATTGTCGGTATTCCCTTTTGTAAAACCCATAGCTTTTAACCCATCGAAAATAGTTTTACAGGCAGCAATATGTGCATTTCTAAAAGGAATACCCAAGCCCAGCGCATCGATAGCAGCCTGGTGCGCCGCTAAGGTCAATTGATAAATCTCTTTTTGTTCGGAAGAGAATTTTTTACTGACGGGAATGGTGCTTGATAAATCACCGGCATACGCCATTTGATTTTCAAAACCCGCATCAATCAAAAACAGGTCTCCGTCTTTAAGCGTGTTGCCGTGGTAATAATTGTGCAAATTTTGACCATCTATAGTGGCAATGATCTGAAATGAAATGTTGCCCCCAGCAGCCAGGGCAACTTTGTGTATCTCAGCCGTTACTTGCGCCTCTGTCATCCCCGGTTTGGCAAATTTCATGGCGGCCAGGTGCATATCCACCGAAACATCTACAGCCCGCCTTAGCTCAGCAATTTCTTCTTCGGTTTTAATTTCACGCTGGCTAACTACCGCTTTTATGAGGTCAATGGAGCATTTTGTGGCCACTTCATGAGGAGCAACCCCAATCAACTCCTGCAATTTTATCTTGTTCTCTGCACGATATAAGGGCAAAAAATGAATTTCTCGTCCCTGTTGTTTTGCCCTTTCGAGCATTGAGCTAAGTTTGGGAACTGGCAGTACCTTTGTTACACCACAATTTGCCGCCTGTTCTGCAATCGTTGCTTCTGATCCTCTCCAAACGTAATCTTCGACAGTGTATTCATCCCCAAAAATAATTTCATGGTCATTCTCTACATCAATCACGGCTACCAAGCCCGGACGTTGTATCGCAAAATAATAGAGGAAAGTACTATCCTGCCTGAAATGGTAGGTGTTATGGGTATAATTCATTGGCGATTCTTCAGTACCAAAGAGCAGAATCAAGCCCTTTCCCACCTTTTCCTTTAATACTTTTCTTCTTTCTACGTACGTTTTTTGCTGAAACATAATTCTCTGATCTTACTAATTATTAAGCCGCTTACATACTAGTAAATAAAGCATAAAACTTCGGCAGAAAAATAATCAATCCCACCGTCGCCGCACCCATCGCGGTCAATAAAACCCCTGCCGCCGCTACATCTTTGGTTCGCCCCGCTAATTCATTGAAGTCGGGCGAGACCAAGTCGGTCAGGTGCTCTAGGCCTGTATTAAATGCCTCAGCTGCCAATACACTAAAGATGGCAAAAATAATGAGGCACCATTCCATTCTACTCAGCTGAAAATACCAAGCTGTTATGAGGCATAAAATGGCTACGGTAGCATGTATTTTAGCATTCGGCTGCGTCGTAAATAAATCCCTAATGCCTTTAAAGGCGTAGGTGAAGCTTGCAATTCTGTTCTTTACCGTCATGATACGCTTTTTTCAAAGTACTTAATTTGACCGCTGCTTGTCTTGGGGAAGTAATGAGAAGTCGGAAAGGGGAAGTCGGAAGCCTTCGGATTTCCCCTTTCCTATTTACCCAACATCCCGGCCAAGACAAATACCTCTTTCTGCTGTATTACCTCTCCATCGGGATGATGTATTTCTGCCCATAAAATATAGATGCCTGTCCGCGCCTTTTCTCCTAAGTTGATGCTTCCATCCCACTTGAAGCTGCCTTGTGTCGCTAGTACCTCATTGCGCACCAAACGCGTGATTAATCTTCCCTGCGCATCAAACACGTGCAGGTTGAGGGAGAAGCCTGGCTTTTCGGTTTGGTATTCAATCAATAAAACATCTTCAAAACCATCGGAATCGGGGGAGAAACGAGGATTGGGTAGGAATACAATGTCGTTATCGGGGGCGGAAGTGGTATCTACAAATTGTGAATTTTCATAAGTTGGGGTAGCGAAGCCTGCGGCAGCGGCGGCAGAATTCCAGTTGCCGATATCTTGGGTAGGCTTATCGGGATTTGCTCTTTCTAAAGACACGCCGTTTTGATCATCCAATAGAGGAGAGTGGAGGTCTTTGTTGTAGTCGAAGGAATCGATGACCACATTGCTAGGTGTGGCTAGTGTAATATTACCCTCATCATCTGGCAAAGAGGGGAGTGCGTTTTTGACCATAGCCAATGGAGAAAGGACATCGTATCGTTCTAAAATATCAGCAGGTTCTTCCGAAATGACCACATAGGAAGCGGGGAAAAGCAAGAAGTCCTCTTCTATTGGACCGCCTACGTTTCCTGGGTCAAGAGTGAGGTTGCCTAGGCGTAAATTGCGAAGATTGAAAATCTTATCCGATCGATTATAGAGTTCTACAAAATCTTTCCCGCCTGTAGATGGGTTGAATAAAATCTCATTGATGATAATATCTCCTGCCTCAGGTGTTACTGTCAATCCAAATTGAATGCTCGTATTTTGACTGGCTGTATTTCCTAAACAATCACTCAATTGCTGGTTGACTGAAGCGGTATACACGACCCCGTCTTGCACCGCATCATCCAATATTACTACCACTTGCTTGTTTTCTGGAGATTGTAAGGAGACAAAACTAATATTCAAAGCAGGTTCGATGCTATAGTTGGTAGCAACATTGGCTGTAGCAGGATCCAAAGCCTCATCAAAGACCAGTAGTACCTCAAAATCGCTAACGGCGACGGCTTGCACTAGAGCAGGGCCTTCTGTATCGGGGGTGGCACCTTGTAGTGAATTGACTTGCCCGGGCGTACCACCTGCGTTGGCCTCAGAAGCCCTCCAATTGCCGCTGCAGTTGTAAGGCCCCTCTGTTTGAATCAATTCCAAAGACCAACCACCACTAGCCTTATTGAAATCCTGGTACCAAGTACTAGCATAGCTGACTTGGAAAATAGTATTGCCGGATTCATCACTTAAGACAATGTCATCTCCACCATTAGTAAGGCTAGGAAAACTACTAATACCTGCTACAGCGCCAAAGGATTCAAAGCCAGCAACCTCATCGGCAGGGCAAACAATAATATAACTATCAGGTGCCAAATTGATGTCAGGTAATGTTCTGGGGCTGGAGCCAGTGCTAATGGCTAGGGTCGATAAGGCAATGAGTTTGTCGCTCCGGTTGTACAGTTCGATGTATTCGGAGAGTGGTAGGCCAACCACGGGGTTAGGGTCAGCCATGATCTCAGTGACTATGATATCATTGAGTTCTGCTGTCTCAAGATTGAAAAAAGTAAAATTGGTAGTCTGAGCGCCACTACTGTTGCCATTGGTATCTTGAACCCCATCGGCAGTAAGCGTATAATTTTGTTGATTACTCAAAGCGGTGCCGAGTTGAAGTGTCAGGCTGGAAGGAGAGTCGCCAGCGGTCACCTCAGTGGGTGCGCCAATGCCGCCATCAATCGAAAAAAGGCTAGGAGGGCCCACTTGTACCGGCTCATCAAAGCTTACCACAAGGGTGTTGGCCGAACTGGCTGAAGCAGACAACAAGGAAGGAGGATCGGTATCTTCAAAAATGGGTTCGATGGAGACATCATCGAAGAAAAAATTATTACTTCGGGTACTGGTATAATTACATTGAAAGCCAAAATATTGACCAGTGGGGTAGGTATCATCTGTCGCCGTTCCTTCGGTTTGGAAGTCAGTGCCGCCACTATAATCAGCCGCTAGTGTCCAAAGCCCTTCTTCCGTACGAATGACCCGAACCCGAACAATAGGATTCGATCCTCCGACGGCCCCTGCCGTTCCGCTAAGGAGCAAGGCTGTACTATTGCCATCTTGTCGGTACAATTCTATGGCATCATCACTGCCCGAAATTCCACCAATTTTGACAAAATAGCCTTGCAGCGTTTCATTTAGATCCGTGTTGGAGGCATTTAAATAAACACTAGCGTAATTACTAGCAGAGGGAGCAAATGTCAACTTAACAAGAAACTCCCATACTGTTGGATCTTCAGATGCAGTGGGGGCTGTTACCACTAGGGACGAAGTGTTACTGCTACTAGGCGCTGGATCAGAAAGTTGTAATTCTCCTGCATTTACTTGGAAAAGAGTCGTTTGTCCCAACCAGCTGGGGTTGTTGGTAAAGTCACCATCAGAGAAATCATCGGTTAATTGGGCTATCAAGCCTAAGGGGAGGCAGAATAGCAAGATAGGGATCAATGTATTTTTCATAGGTACAAAATTATAGCAATTCTATAAAAAATGACTCGACATTCGAATAGTTTTGCATTTGAAGACAAAAATACATTTGCGGCAATGCCTATATGCCCGTATCTTTGCCCTTCGATTTCCGCATTTGGCCCTAACCAAATTATTTGGTAATTTTTTAAATGTAAGAAAAATGAGAGTAGCAGTTGTTGGTGTGACCGGCCTAGTCGGTACCGTGATGCTAAAAGTTCTAGATGAGCACCAATTCCCAGTAAGTGAACTAATTCCTGTTGCATCTGCCCGTTCGGTGGGTAAGAAAATTACTTATCAGGGTAAAGCGTATGAAGTGGTAGGTATGGAAACAGCCATTGGCATGAAACCCGATGTGGCTATTTTTTCAGCTGGAGGGGAGACTTCCAAAGAATGGGCTCCAAAATTTGCTGAGGTAGGAACGACAGTCATTGACAATTCTTCGGCCTGGCGCATGGACCCTAGCAAGAAGTTGATTGTTCCTGAGGTAAATGCTAGCGAATTAAAACCCGAGGATAAGATTATTGCCAACCCCAATTGTTCGACCATTCAAATGGTGGTAGCGCTTGCCCCCTTACACCGTAAGTACAAAATCAAGCGCTTGGTGATTTCTACCTATCAGTCCTTTACGGGGACTGGCGTAAAAGCCGTCAAGCAATACCAGTTGGAAAGCAAAGGTTTTGAGCCTAAAGCGGACGAAATGGCTTACAACTACCAGATTTTTGAAAACTGTTTGCCACACTGCGATATCTTCTTGGAAAACGACTATACGAAAGAAGAAATGAAGCTGGTGCACGAAACCCGTAAAATCTTAGGAGATGACAGCATTGGTATTACTGCCACTGCCGTTCGGGTGCCCGTTCATGGCGGCCATTCCGAAGCGATCAATATCGAATTCGAGGAGGCTTTTGAAGTAGAGGAGGTACGGCAGTTATTGGCGGAATCATCAGGTATTATTGTTCAGGATGATCCAGCGCAGAACAAATACCCAATGCCACTCTACGCAAAAAATAAGAATGAAGTCTTTGTGGGAAGAATCCGTCGAGATGAATCGCTTGCCAATGGCCTCAATATTTGGGTGGTTTCCGATAATTTGCGAAAAGGAGCAGCTACAAATGCGGTACAAATTGCCCAATACCTAATGGAAAAGCAGCTGATAGGCTCTGACGCGGTTACGGCTTAGGTCTTTACGCCTAAAAATAGAAAGAAGAGAGACTCGTTTTGTATAGGCTTTTATTCCTAAAACATTGAATTAGTGGGATTTTTAAAGCTTATTGGAAAATTTCGTACTGTTTTTCTTAAATTTGAAGAATATCGAAGATGGACAAGGCGATTCTCTTGAATTTCACTACTCTTCGCTTCATCACAATAACCGAAGCGATTACAACGATACAGGTATTATATTTTACAAACGTAAGTTGATTTATGAAGACCAAGCTTGTACTTTGGGGGGCTAATGCCCAGGAAGAACGTGTTTTAATTGCACTTGAACTATTGGCTAAAGAGAATAAGGTTAAGATTATGACCTTTACAGAATCTGTGGCAACAGAGGAATTTAGCCAAAAGATGATGCAAGAGTGGCGTAATGGTACTCCTATGGAAATGCCTGAAGCCCACACTTCAGAAATACGTGAACTGGCCATTTCAGATAGTTTATTACCAGAAGAATTGAAAGTGGAAAGAGGCGATTTAATCCAACGGGCACAGACCGAATGGCATTTTGTCGTATTATCCTCCAAATTGAATGAAGCCTATCAGGCAGAACTAGATGAGATTAAAGAAAAAATTGATCGCTTAGATAACTTTGACAAAAATGTTTGGGAAGGACTCAAAGCCTTTTGGAACAAAGTGCAAACACAGGTTCGAGATCGTAACCTATTCAGAGAGCACGCCAATAGCCTGCGAGACAATACCAACGCATTGTTTAGTCGATTGAAAGAATTGCGGGTCAAACTGGATGAAGATTTCCAAAAGAAATCCAAAGAAAATGTAGAGCGATTCTCAGATTTGTTGGAAGGGATAGAAAAGAAAATTGGTGAAGGCTTGAGCCTACAACCGATTTTTGATGAACTAAAAGATTTGCAACGCAAATTCCGAGAGGCTGATTTTACGCGTGATCATCGCTCAAAAGTCTGGCAACGCCTTGATAAAGCCTTTAAGGTGGTCAAAGAAAGACGTTTTGGTGCTACTGGAGATGATCGCTCTCCTATGGAGCGCTTAAAGCGAAGATATGAAGGTTTGTTATCCGCTATCGAAAAGATGGAACGTTCTATCCAACGAGATCAGGATGACCTACAATTTCAGAATCGCAAAATTGCCTCAACGGATGGTCAGCTGGAAGCACAAATCCGGCAGGCTAAAATAAAAATGATAGAGGAGCGCATCCGCTCAAAAGATGAGAAGCTAGGTGAAATGAAAGCCACCAAAGCTGAGCTGGAGAAGAGAATGGAATCACAAGCTCAAAAAGAGGCCAAACGCCTGGAAAGACAGCGCTTAGAGGATGCCAAGAAAATTGCTTCTGAGAAAATTGCAGCCGAAATCAAGCAGAAAGCGGAAGGCCGAGTGGGAGATGAGAAAATTGAAAAAGCGCTGGATGCATTAGGGGTTGAAGAAAAACCTAGTCCAACGACTGAAGAAGAAGCACCTACCGCTAAGAAAGATTCCATGCTAGAAGCGGTCAGTACGACAGTTGGCGAATCGGTAGAAGATATGGTTGACACTGTAAAAGCGGTAGCCGAGGTAGTATCGGACAAGGTAGAAGATGCGGTGGAGAATTTGAAAGATAAAGTCCTTGGCAAGGACGATGATCAGGCCGATGAAACGGAACCACCGGTGGCAGCAGCGCCAGCTGAAGAATCTATGATTAGCAAGATCAGTGACTCCGTAGGAAACATGGTCGATAAAGCCAAAGCAGCAGCCGAAGTGGTGTCCGATAAGATAGAGGATGCGGCCGAAGACTTGAAGGATAAAATCCTTGGTGACGATGACAAGGCGGAAGGAGGAGAAGTAGCTGAGGATGAATCGATAAGCGATAAGATTAGTGATTCCGTAGAAGGCATGGTCGATAAAGCCAAGGCGGTAGCAGAAGAAGTATCAGACAAGATAGGAGCTGCCATGGAGGACTTGAAAGATAAGTTGCTGGGTGGCGCTGATGAAGATACAGCGGAATCTAAAAAAGAAGAGGAGTAATCTTCTTCCCAAGGATTCAAAAACAAACCCATCGGTGAATGATTCATCGGTGGGTTTGTCAATTTAGAACGGACCTAAATGCTGGTTCATTAAAGAAATACAATGAGAGTTAGCTATTTACTATGCTTAATGGTATTATTATCTGCTTGTCAGACGCAAAAAGAGACAGCAGTGGATACCCCACAAACACCTAGTCTACAGATCGCAAAGATCGACACCTTTGCCGTTAATAGTAGTGTGCGTGCCTTGGAAGTGGTAGATGATCAAACCATCTGGTGGGCTGGTTCGGAAGGGCGTTATGGCTTTTCTATGGATGGGGGGCGCAACTGGACGATTGATAGTATTCAATGGGACACGATTCAACCGCATTTTCGATCCATTGCAGTGACAAAAGAAGCTATCTTCTTATTGAGTATTGCGTCTCCTGCGCTGTTATTTCGTTCAGCCGACCAAGGGGAGAATTGGGAGCTGGTGTATAAAGAGGAACACCCAGGAGCATTCTATGATGCCATGGCCTTTTGGGATGAAAAAGAAGGCATTGCGATGGGAGACCCTACAGATGGTTGCCTATCGGTCATTATTACCAAAGATGGTGGTCGAAGCTGGAATAAGCTAGATTGCAATACCCTTCCAGCCGCCGCAGAAGGAGAAGCTGCTTTCGCGGCTAGCAATTCCAATATTGCCTTAACCGATAAACAGACTTGGCTGGTTTCTGGAGGAAAAAGGGCTCGTGTCTTTCATAGCCCTGATAGAGGCCAGTCGTGGGCGGCCTATAATACCCCGATTGCTGAGGGGGATCAAATGACCGGAATCTTTTCTGTCGACTTTTATGACGATCAGCAAGGGATTGTTTTTGGAGGAGATTGGAATGCAAAAGAGAAAAACCTTGGCAATAAAGCAGTATCTAATGATGGCGGAAAAACCTGGCAAGCCTTGCTAGAAGGTGCTGGCCCTGGTTACCAATCTTGCGTACAATTTATACCCCATTCAGCAGGGCAGGGCATCTTAAGCTGCGGAATTCCGGGCATTAATTATTCCGCGGATGCTGGCCAATCCTGGTCTCAACTTTCGACGGAAAGTTGGTATACCTTTAGGTTTGGAACCTCTTGGGAAACGGTTTGGATGGCGGGAAATGGTAAGATTGGCAAAATACAATGGGCGGATTCGGTGCCTAAGTAGATACCTAGGGTAGACTTCAGAAGTTTTCCTGGTCATATCGAAGGAAACTTCTGAAGCCTAGGCCTTCAAAACCTTAGCTTTCAAACATTAATCCCATTCACTGACCCCAAATGAAAAAGATTCCAACTTAAGCCAGTAAAAAAGGTTGACGTCAACGCAATGGAAATACAGTGGAGCGCTTTATTTCATTCAAAACAAAAGTACTCTTAATCTGCCCTACATTGGGTAAAGCCGCCAGCTTTCCAGATGAAAATTGATGATACGCATTTAAATCATTCACGGCTACTTTTAACAGAAAGTCATTCACGCCACCCATCAAATAGCATTCCATCACTTCGGGAATCTTCCTGATGGCCTCGCTGAATTTTCGTATTTCGTCCAGCTTTTGACTCTCTAGAGAGACAGAACAGAAAACAATCATGGAGCGACTAACGGCTTCTCGATTGACAATCGCAACATATTTTTCAATGATGCCCTCTCGCTCGTATCGCTTTATCCTTTCGTAGATCGGTGTTTTCGTCATATTCAGCTGTGCTGCTACCTCCTTAATATTGATTTTTGAATCATTTTGGAGCAACTCCAATAATCGAAGATCTATGGCATCAAGTTTTATCATAGGAAGTTTTCCTTTTGGAGCAATTTGTAAGATTCGTATAGCTATAGTTTTCCTGTATAATGAGTATTTGTAGGAATAATTAAGCTGTGATCCTTTTAAAGTGAAATAAATTCCTACGGGTAGTAATTTTACGGAAAATAACCAGGTTAAAAAACTATTGCCATGAAAGATCTATTCAGCCCTGAGAGTTTGATGATGACCTATGGTTATGAACCAGAATGGTCAGAAGGAGCGATTAAAACACCACTTTTCCTTACCTCTACTTTTACCTTCAAAACGGCGGAAGAGGGCAAGGCTTACTTTGAATTGGCCTACGGACTTCGACAGAAAGATAAAAGCGAAGAACTGGGGTTAATCTATAGCCGGATAAACAATCCCAATTTGGAGATTCTGGAAAATCGCCTTTGCCTCTGGGATAAAGCGGATGATTGTGCCGTTTTTGAAAGCGGTATGTCAGCCATTAGTACCGTGTTGCTAGAGTTTCTAAAACCTGGCGACTTATTGCTTTTTAGTTCTCCAACTTATGGCGGAACAGATCATTTTATCAACCACTTTCTCAATAAGATTGGTGTGGACGCTATTGGCTTTTACCCCAACCAAACCAAAGAGGAGATCATCGAAATGATCGAACAGACAGGCAAAGCGGATCGCCTTAGCTACATCTATATTGAAACACCGGCCAATCCAACCAATGACCTGATTGACATGAGTATGTGTAGAGAAATAGCTGATGCCTTCAGCACAGCAGATAAAAGCATTGGCATAGCAGTGGACAATACCTATATGGGCCCACTTTGGTCAAGCCCCTTGCAGCATGGCGCAGACCTGGTGATTTACTCTGCTACAAAATACATCGGAGGCCATAGTGATGTGATCGCTGGAGCGGTTTTAGGGAATGCCGACCTGATCAAAAGAGTGAAGACATTGCGTACTTTTTTGGGCAATATGGCGAGCCCACATACTTGCTGGTTACTACTCAGAAGCCTTGAAACGCTGAAGATTAGAATGGAACAACAGGCCAAGAACGCCAAAAAGGTAGCTCGGTTTCTACAAAATCATACCCACGTCAAAGAGGTACTTTTTTTAGGGAGTTTAGATAAATCATCGAGAGCGTACAGAATATATAAAGAGCAATATAATTCTTCTGGAGCCATGATATCGTTTCGTTTGGAAGGGGGAGAAAAAGAAGCTTTCCGCTTTCTGAACCACTTAAAGTTAATAAAGTTGGCGGTTAGCTTAGGAAGTACAGAGAGCCTCGTTCAGCACCCCGCTTCCATGACACATGCCGGCGTTTGCCCAAGCCTGAAAATGAAAATTGGAATTACAGATGACCTAGTACGTTTGTCCGTAGGGGTAGAAAATAGTGAAGACTTGATTTGGGATATACAACAGGCGCTTTTAGCTGCCTATCAAGTTGAAAAAGAATTATTGGTGTATCAATAGGGGGGATTAAAATTAGAATCAGAATCAGAATCAGAATCAAAATCAAAATCAAAAGGCAGACTCCGTGTCTCGGTGCCTCTGTGTTCAATTAAAATCAAAAGGCGAGTTCATCGCCGCATTCGCCGTTGGTGCTCGGTTTTCAACCGGCACCTAGCCACGGAATCATGGCTTAAGAAAACTTCTGAAGTCTAGCCCCGCGACCTACGACTTACAGACTCATAACCTTGTACTTTCCGACCTCCGACTCCCCTTTCGCTAAAACTGCTTCAACAACTGTTCTCGTTTACTCCGAGATACCGGCAAGTGCATCTTATTACTCAGAATCAGGTAACCGCCATCGGCTCGGATAAACTCTTTGACGTGATGGAGGTTGACCAGGTGAGAGTGATGGACACGATAGAAACTGAAATCGCTGAGTAGTTCTTCAAAGTCTTTTAAGGTTCTGGAAATTAGTTTTTTACGACCATTGTTGAGGTAGACCATCGTATAGTTACTGTCTGAAGAACAGGCTACGATATCTTCCGGAAATACAAATTCAATACTCTCCTTGGTCGCTAAGGCAATCTTAGCTGGGCGCCCTTTTTGTTCTTCTTTGATATTGCTGAAAAGTACTTCCAGTTGAGTGGAAGAAAGATTATGGCTTTTCTTTTCCGTGAATTTTTCGACGGCCTCTTTCAGCTCTTGGGTTTGAACGGGCTTGAGTAGGTAGTCCAAAGCACTAAATTTAATGGCTCGGATGCCAAATTCATCATACGCCGTTGTGAAGATGACATCAAATGGGACTTGCCCCAGTTTTTCCAAAAGCTCGAACCCATTCAAACGAGGCATTTCTATGTCGAGGAAAAGCAACTCCGGCGGATTCTCATTCAAATAGTTGAATCCTTGCACCGAATCCGAAAAACTAGCGACAACTTTTACTTGCGGGCAATGACGTTCTAGTTTCCAGCTTAGTGTTTCGACACTATGTCTTTCGTCGTCTATTATTACAGCTTTGATCATAATCTAATGGTTGTTATGGCACACAAAGTCGGGTTTAAAGGGAGATGCTAAGTTCCACTCTGGTGCCTTTGGGGCTACCATTGGAATCTTTCATGTCAATTACGGTTACTTTTGTTTCGGTTTGATAAAGTCGGTTGATCATTTTGATGCGATCATCTGTGATGCGCATACCCATCGATTTATGGCGTGTGGCGGATTTCGACTTCAGCTGCTGTGCTGCTTCTCGGCCAATGCCATCATCTTCTATCGTACAATGTAGACTTCCATTTTGGCGAGTAAAGGTGAGATCTAAACGCCCCGGACTTTCCTTCTGCATCAAGCCATGCCAAATGGCATTTTCAACATAAGGTTGTAAAAGCATGGGCGGGATTTCGATCTCCTCCAGTCGGATTTCTTTGTCCACGCTGACTACATAATCAAATTGCTTTTCGAATCGGAGGCATTCCATTTCGATGTATAATTTCAAGGCTTCCAATTCATCCTTTAGATTGACGTAATTGGAACGAGAGTTTTGCAGAATGAGGCGAATTAACCTGGAAAAACGGTTGAGGTAATCGGAGGCGGTTTCGGTGTCGTTTTTTATGATGTAGTAATCTATTGAGTTGAGGCAATTGAAAATAAAATGAGGATTCATTTGCGCGCGCAATGCGTTCAACTCGACATTGGCCAGTCGCTTTTCAAAATCTGTTTTGAGGGATTCCGTTTCTTTGATTTGATTGATTCGGAAACGGACCGCCAAGGCCGTGATAATAATGAGTAGCAGGAGTACCAGCAACCAGAATAATAAGGTTTGCCACCAGGGTGTGGTGATATGAATTTTCAACTTTAAAGGGTCTTCATTCCATTCTCCTTCATTGTTGGCTGCTTTAACTCGAAAGATATAATCTCCCCCCCCCAAACTATTATAACTCACATAATTGCGTTGACCACTGTATTTCCAATCTTCATCCACTCCCTCTAGTTGGTAAGCAAAAGTAATCTTATCCGGCAGGGTGTAGGCTTTAGCCGCAAATTCGAAGGAGAAGAAGTTTTGGCGATAGCTCAGGCTTACTTCATTGACCGTATTTAGATTCATACTATCTCCTATCTCATCATCAAATACTTTGAAGGATGTGAGATAAGGTTTAGGCCTTTCGGTATTGATTTTTAAGCTGTCGGGATGGAAGAAACAGACGCCATTGGGTAGGCTAATGGCCATCTCCCCAGTCGATAAGGGTTGAATGAAATTCGTGATAAAGGGGGGCAATCCATATTCTCGATAGAAATACTGGAAAGTAGTATCGAAGGGATTTACATGGGTAATACCTTTTTCATGTAATAGCCAGAGGTGTCCCTTGTAGTCGGTGCCAATACCTTGTACGAAGAGCTCCTTCAAAGAATCTTGAGCAGAATATTTACGCAACACGCCCGCGTCTACCTGCATCGGGTCAGCAACTCCTACACCCATATCGGCCCCAGCAATCCACATTTTACCATCTCCTCCTTCAGCAAAACCTGCTACATTGGGGAAAAACTTTGGGGAGTTGATATCTTGTACATGAATATTGACAAATCGATCCTCCTCCGGTAAGTACAGACTGTAATTGTTGGCCATTCTGATCCAGAGTTGGCCTTTCCTATCCAAGCCAATCTTCTCCATCCAACGATGTCGCGTAGTGGTATGTGAAAGCTCAAATTCTTTATCATACCTATTCCATTGGCCCGTTTTAGGGTTGATCTTGAATAGCCCCCTACGCCGTGTTGCTATCCAAAGAAAGCCTGCCTTATCTTGGATCATGCGGCGAATAAAGGGCGCTCCCATGTCAATTTGACGAAGGAAAGGGACGATTTTTCGCTCTTTTTCCAAGAATTCATACATTTCATTATTTCCGCCAATGATGATTCGACCATCTTCTAATCGAATCATATCCTGAACGTCTAGCGCACCATATTCATTGGCATCTTTGGGAGAGACAGGGACTAGATCCCAGCTTTGTGTTGGCCGGTCAAAGACTTTGATTCCTTCACTGCGACTAGCTGCGATATACAATTGTTGACCATCAAGGCTTTCGACTAGCGCTCGGGAATTATAGCCGAAATTTGGATTTTGGATGGGATAATAATGGCTATTAAATTGATTGGTCAATGGATCAAAGATATATAGACCATGGTCGCTTCGGGCCCATACCCGACCTTCCGGATCAATAAAATCTGCGCCATAAATTTTGCCTTCCTTGGGTTTATTATAAAAGACCTCATCAAATCGATCGTTTTTCGGGTCATAATAGGCAAACCCTAGACTATAACTTACCCCAAGTCGACCATCGGGTAGAGGAAGCAAGGAAAATACCGTTCGTTCGGACATTCTAATACTCTTCGGCTCATTGGGGATGGTTGCTTTACTAAAGCTATTTTCTGCGATATCGTATATGATCATCCCATGCCAACTAGCCAGGAAAAGTCGGTTTTCCTCATTAGCAATGATATACTTTAAAGAGTTCGACAAAAACTGATCATTTCCGTCTTCCATCTCGAAGAAAAACCATTGATAGTCCTCGGTATATTGATTAAATAAAACAAGACCAGAAAGCGTAGCTAGCCATAGCAATGAATCATTTTGAGCGTGAGGAGCAATATGGATGATGCTATTCACTCGGCTGGCATCAATTTTCGAATTTGGGTTGTCCACACTAAAACTATAGCTCCAAAAAGTGTCGCGAGCTTCATCATATTTTGCCAATCCCGCCTCGTTCAGGCCAACCCATAAGTGCTGCTGCCGATCTTCAACAATCGCATTGACGCGACTATTCGGTAATAGATTTCTGCTGGCAATATCACTGTTTCGATAGTTTTTAAAATTTTGTGTCGCTTCTTGGTAAAGACTCAGCCCGTTAGAAGTCCCTATCCATAGCCTATCCTTATGGTCTTGGTATAATGTCAGGGCCTGGTTGTGGGCAATAGAGTGGGAATCTTCCGGATCGTGGAGAAAATATTTAAAGGTCTTTCCATCGAAACGAGCTAAACCCTTAGTCGATCCGATCCAGGTGAAGTTTTGCTTATCAAGCTTAATAGCTGTTATGTAGTTGTCTAGTAATCCATTTTCTTCGGTAAAAACGGTCGGATTATCAAATATAGATTGGCCCGGCAGGTAGGAGCAAACTAATGCCAGCAGGCAGGGGAGTGCCAGTCTTATCCAATCCTTTAGAATCATACTTAAAATTAAAAAAAATAGCTCGGTACTTCCAGTACGACCTAGTCATTGGTCATTCTAGCTAGCTATTAGGTCTTTTTCTTGAGTAGATGGTTGCCCTGCAGCGTGCCCTTCTTGAAAGGCCAATTGTTGATCAATTCAACAATTGATTTATTACCGCCGACGTCCTATAGGTAAACCCATAGAGGCATACCCAGAAATGGCATAAGTTCCAAATGTATTCTTACAGAAATGCTATGTCTTTCTTTATCTTCCGAGCTTTCTATGGTTATACCCAAAATATATTTGACAATGATTAAGCGATTCCTTCCATTCATTTTTAGCCTGTTGATAGGCTTGCTTCCTTACACGGCTTTTAGCACGGGAAATCCTGGACGGCAAGAAGCCAAAATTGACCAGGTATACGCCCAATTCGGGCTAAGTGGAAAAGGAGCAATTGTCGCCATGATTGATCGTGGTATTGACTACTCGCATCCCGATTTTATTGATGAAAATGGACAAACGCGGATTGCTTATATTTTTGATATGATTGATAACTCAGGGGCCAATGCGAGCAATAATCCCTATGGCGTGGGTACCATTTTTACTGCCGCTCAAATTAATAGTGCCTTACAGTCGAATACGGTTCTATCAACAGATCGATTTGGCCATGGGACCGCTACTACAAGTATAGCCTGTGGGAATGGTAGTGCAGTGGCCGGGACGGAATTTAGAGGAGTAGCTTACGAAGCTACCATTATCGTAGTGAAAATTACACACGACGGATTCCCCGCCTTCGGCAATCAGCCAGGGCAGGCGGGCTCATTTAATCCTGGAAATATTCCAATCGCGCTGCAATTTGTAGCAGATAAAATAACAGAATTGGGCCTTCCGGGGGTAGCTTTGATGAATATCGGTTCAGTTGGAGGACCAACTGATGGCACAAGTACGATTTGTCGAGCCATGGATGATTTTGTAGCAAAAGGTCATACTTTGGTTTGTGGTGTAGGGGATGATGGCGGAGCTGATAACTATGCAGGAGGTACAATAGCACAGGGTAATTCCACTGAAATTTTGATTAATAAAGGCGAAGCGGGAAACCTGCGGTTTGATATGTGGTATAGCGAAGATAATCGTTATGATATCACAATTGAACGCCCTAACGGCCAAAAGCTGGGCCCTTTTGCGGCTCCAAATGGCGTAAATGGGGTAGATGATCGATCTTTTACCGACATTACCTATTATCATCGCGGAGCTGCCGTTGAGTTTTATGGGGCCACTAGCAATAGAAGGGAGGTTTTAATTGATATCCAAGGGGCAACGGGCATTTACAAGATTACGTTGACCGCTACTAGCGTTGCTACGACTGGGGACTTCAGTGCAACGCTCAATCCCTCACTTTATGGCAATACCAATCGCTTCATGAATAATACCATGGCCGGTTATAATGTCAATGACTATACGACGGCTAATCAAGTGATCTCCCCAGCCGATTATGTAATAAAGAATGATTGGTTTGATCTCAACAATATATTTCGAGATATCACAGGACAAGGTGAAAATGGAGAAATCTGGATTGGTAGTAGCTCTGGACCTTCGCATGATGGTCGCATGGTCACGGATTTTGCAGCACCAGGAGAAGTCTTGTACGGTGCCTACAGTCCTAATACCTGGTATGGTAACTTTGTTTCTAATCAGATACAAGGGAGTAATGGTCATTATGGTATTCAAAACGCGGTGAGTGCGGCTGCCCCGCTTTCTACTGGGGTGATCGCCCTGATGTTAGAACTCAAACCGACCCTGACCCCGCAAGAAATTAAGATGATTTTACAGCAGACCGCCCGGCAAGATAACTTTACGGGGCCTGTTCCCAATAATACTTGGGGCGGCGGCAAATTAGATGCTTTAGCAGCGATACAGGCCGTGAGCAATTTGGTTCCTGTAGCAGATCCTGATCTTGAGGTAGCTAGCTTGAATGTATTTCCCAACCCTACTGCGGGCGAACTATTCTTCTCACTACCTTCATCGCAAGTACCACCAAAAAACATGATTATTACCAATCATATGGGACAAATAGTGCGACAATTGAACGCTAAAGAAATTCAAGATCAATCCATCAATACCCAATTTTTACCTCAAGGTATTTATTATCTCTCAGCAGAAGGTGTTGACTGGCGTTTATCTGAAAAGTTTGTAAAGTTTTAGAAGAATAGGTGTTGCGGGTTGTCGGGTTATTGGGTTGCAGATTTGGATTGACCCGCAACCCAATAACACGCAACGATTCACAACCTTTCCCTAAACCCCGCCATCCCCTGCAGCCCACCCGTATGCACAATAACCACCTTGCTACCTGGGGGGAAGAAGCCCTTTTTTA
>Ga0070728_10002311_pt1 | contig 24225 bp, 22 predicted proteins | sample tdDd471_FD_66723 | JGI IMG/M metagenome (GOLD analysis project Ga0070728, IMG submission 66723) | Marine sediment microbial communities from the Atlantic coast under amendment with organic carbon and nitrate - tdDd47.1 | ecosystem: Environmental > Aquatic > Marine > Coastal > Sediment | place...
TATAGTGGCCGTTGAGGCTCTCCAGCTTGGCGTAGTCGAAGCGGGACGCCGCTTGCCCGACCTTGTCGAGGTCGAACCACTCGACCGCCTGCTCGGTCGAGATGATCTCGTCGTCGCCATGGCTCCAGCCGAGACGGAGCAGGTAGTTGCGCAGCGCCTCCGGCAGGTAGCCCATGTCGCGATAGGCGTCGACGCCGAGCGCGCCGTGGCGCTTGGAGAACTTGGCGCCGTCGGGGCCGTGGATCAGCGGCACGTGCGCGAACACCGGCACGTCCCAGCCCATCGCCTGGTAGATCAGCATCTGCCGGAAGGCGTTGTTCAGGTGATCGTCGCCGCGGATGACGTGGGTGATCGCCATGTCGTGGTCGTCGACGACCACCGAATGCATATAGGTCGGCGAGCCGTCGGCCCGCAGCAGGATCATGTCGTCGAGCTGCGAGTGCGGCACGGTGACGGCGCCCTGCACGGCGTCGTGGATCGTCATCTCGCCGTCGAGCGGCGCCTTGATGCGGATCACCGGGGCGACCCCGGCCGGCGCGTCGGACGGATCGCGGTCGCGCCAGCGACCGTCGTAGCGGATCGACCGGCCCTCGGCCTTCGCCCGCTCCCGCATCTCCGCCAGTTCCTCGGGGGTGCAGTAGCAGCGATAGGCCTTGCCCTCGGCGAGCAACTGGCGCGCGACCTCGGCGTGGCGGTCGGCTCGCTCCGACTGGAAGACGATCTCGCCGTCGCCCTGCAGGCCGAGCCAGGACAGGCCGTCGAGGATCGCGTCTACGGCTTCCTTAGTGGAGCGCTGACGGTCGGTGTCCTCGATGCGCAGCCGGTAGGTGCCGCCATGATGGCGGGCGAACAACCAATTGAAGAGCGCGGTCCGTGCTCCGCCGATATGCAGGAAGCCGGTCGGCGACGGCGCGAAGCGGGTGACGACGGTCATGTGGCGCGGCTCGTTTCGCGTTTAAGGTGCAGGCGATCGGACCCGATCGCGCCCGCCCGGCGGGAGGGCGGGAGGTGAATAGCACAACGGCCGTCGCGAGGCGACCGAGCGCGGATCGCGCCCGGCCGAGCCCCGGCCAACCGTTTGGAGCCCTCGGCGTGCGGGGGCGCCGGACCCCGGCCGCCCGGATCGCGGACATGGTCAGCCGCGAGGCCCCGCGACGCCTGCTGTGGCTGCCGGTCGCGCTGGGCGGCGGCATCGGCGCCTACTTCAGCCTCCCGGTCGAGCCGCCGACGGCACTCGGTCCGGCAGTGGCGGCCGGAGCGGTCGCCGGCGCGCTGGTGGTGCGCCGGAGCGCCGTTCTGTTCTGGCTGTCGCTCCTTCTGATCGCTGCAGCCCTGGGGTTTACCGTCGCGCAGGTACGAACCCGGACCGTCGGCACCGTGATGCTGGACCGGGAGGTCTGGGCGACCGTCGAAGGGCGCGTCACCGGGATCGAGCGGCGTCCCGTCGGCTGGCGACTGACCCTGTCCGACGTCGCGCTCGCGGAAACAAGCGTTCGCACCGGGGCGCCGACCGGCGTCAGGATCGCGCTCGCCGGCCGCAGCCGGGATGCGCAGCTGGAGAGGCTTGGGATCGGGGATCGCATCCGGGTTCGGAGCCGGCTTCGGCCACCGTCGCCCCCGGTGTCGCCGGGGGCCTACGACTTCCAGCGAGACGCCTTCTTTCGGGGCGTCGGGGCGGTCGGTTTTGCGGTCGGCGCCCCGGTCGTCGTATCGCCGGCGGCGGCCCGGCCGTCGGACGGGCTGTGGCAGGCCGTGGACCGGGTCCGCCTGGCAGCCGCCGGGCGCGTCAGGGCGGCTCTGCCGAACCCGGCCGGGGCGGTCGCCGCGGCGATGCTGGTCGGCGACCGGGCCGGGATCGACGAGCCGACCGCCGAGACCTTTCGCGAGACCGGGCTCGCCCACCTGCTGGCGATCTCCGGGCTGCACATGGGGCTGGTGGCGGGAACCGTGTACGCGGCGGTGCGCCTGGTGTTCGCGGCGTTCCCGGCGGTCGCCCTGCGGCGGCCGACCAAGAAGTGGGCGGCGGGCGCCGCGCTGCTGGTGGCGGCGCTGTACCTGTTCCTGGCCGGCGCGCCGGTGCCGACCCAGCGGGCGTTCCTGATGACCGGCCTGATCCTGGCGGCGGTCCTGCTCGACCGCGAGGCGGTCAGCCTGCACCTGGTCGCCTGGGCGGCGGCTGCGGTTCTGCTGGCGAGCCCGGAAGCGTTGATCGGCCCGAGCTTCCAGCTGTCGTTCGCCGCCGTCACCGCGCTGATCGCCCTGTGGGAGGCGATCGCCCGCCGCCGTCGCCGGCATGCCGGAGCGAGCCGAGGCTGGCTTCGCCGGATAGCCGGCTACGTCGTGGGCGTCGGCGCGACGTCGCTGATCGCCTCGCTGGTGACGGCGCCGGTCGCCGCGCATCACTTTCAGCAGGTCCCGGTGCTCGGCGCGGTCGCCAACCTCGTGGCGGTACCGGTTACCGCCTTCCTGACGATGCCGGCCGGGGTCGCCGCGTTGCTGGCCATGCCGATGGGGCTGGAGGCCTGGCCGCTGCGGGCCATGGGATGGGGCATCGAGCTGACCCTGCGGGTGGCCGAGTTCGCCTCCGTCGCCCCGCTGACCGCCGTCGGCGTAACGGCGCTCGGAACCGTACCGCTCGTGCTGCTTGCGATCGGTGGGCTCTGGCTGGCGCTCTGGCGTACGGCGCTGCGGTGGCTCGGGGCCGGGCTCGTCGTTCTCGGGATTGTCGTCGCCGTCCGGGAACCGACACCGGATGCATTGTTCTCGTCGGACGGGGAACTGGCGGCGGTCCGCGTTCCGAGGGTCGGTTGGGCGATCTCGACGGAGGTCGGGAGCACGTTCGTCCGGGACGCCTGGCGCCGGCGATGGGGCGGCGAGTCGGCGACCGGCTTCCTGGTCGTCGACCGGTCCGGCGGCGGTGGTGTCGACGGCTTCGGCTGCGACGGGCTCGGTTGCGTGCTGCGGGTGCGTGGCCGCGTCCTGGCGATACCGGCGACACCGGAAGCGGCGCTCGAGGACTGCGAACGCGCGGATCTGATCGTGACCGGCGCGCGGTTGCGGCTGCCATGCCGGGGAGGGGCGCGGTTGGTAGACCGCGACGTCCTCCGACAGGCGGGTGCCGTCGCAGTCTGGATGTCGGAAGAAGGAGTTCGGATTCAATCGGTTGTCGATCTTCGCGGGATCCGGCCGTGGACCGGAGGAAAAACAATCACGGCTGGAAGATCGAGAAACCGAGAATGAACCTGGAATCCAAGATTAAAGCAATGTACAACCAATCGTCCACTTCCGGGGGGCGGCGGACGGTATGCGGTAGGGGAGAGTTGGGGATGACGGATTCGCTGCGTCAGCGTTGCTTTACGATTCTCGGGGATTCGATTGCGGATGTCGTCGGGCGCCGGAATCTGGCCTATGTCGCCGTCGTGCAGGCCTCGAGAGCCGAGGACCAGAACAAGGACCGCTTCGCCAGCTCGATGTTCCAGCAGATTTCCGTCACCAACCGGAAGCAGATCCGCACCAACGCCCTGGAGCGTGCGCATGTCGAGCGGGCGCGGATGAACGACGCGGCCCGCCGCCGCCAGCCCGAGGTGGTGCTCGCGGATCTCAGCCAGCTGTTCGGTCGCGCTCAGCTCGCCTGAGCGTCCCGGCCGATGACCAGTCCGGCCCGCCGTCAGTACTGCCTGAGAAGGCCGACCAGCTTGCCCTGCACCTTGACCCGATCGGGGCCGAAGATCCGGGTCTCGTAGGCCGGGTTGGCCGGTTCCAGGGCAATCGAGTGCCCCTTGCGCCGCAGGCGTTTCAGGGTGGCCTCCTGCTCGTCGACCAGGGCGACGACGATCGACCCGTTCTCGGCGGTGTCGCACTGCCGGATGATCACCGTATCGCCGTCCAGGATGCCGGCGTCGACCATCGAGTCGCCCGATACCTCGAGCGCATAGTGCTGGCCGCCGGCGAGCATCGCGGCCGGCACTGCGACCGACGTCGACGGATCGCGCAGCGCCTCGATCGGCGTACCGGCGGCAATCCGGCCGTACAGCGGCAGGTCGACGCTCTCCGGGCCTTCGCCCGGCGGCGGAGCGCTGACCGGCGGGTCGCCCCGAAACGGGAAGTTGCCGGGAATGACGTTCGGCGCGAAACCGCGGGCGGCCGGACGGTCCGTCCGGACCGGGCGGGCCGAGACCTCCTCGATAGTCCGCAGCACTTCGAGCGCGCGGGCCCTATGGGCGAGGCGCCGGATGAAGCCGCGTTCCTCGAGGGCGGTGATCAGCCGATGGATGCCCGACTTGGACTTGAGGTCGAGAGCGTCCTTCATCTCGTCGAAGGACGGTGAAACGCCGGTTTCCTCGATCCGCTTCTGGATGAAGGCCAGCAGTTCGTGTTGCTTCTTGGTGAGCATCGCCCGCGTCTCCCGACCGGTCGCACCCGATGACGGTGCGAACAAAAACGGTACATGGGAGGATGTTCTACTTTTGGTCCCAGGCTTGGGTCAAGCAAATTCAAGGGACTGCGGAAAGGTCCGCCGAAATCGTCTCAAATCGAGAGGAAACCACCGCCGAGCGGGAGGATCGAGACCGTATCGCCGCGGGACCGGGCGGGATCGAACGGCGGGCGTACCATCAGGCAGTCGGCCTCGGCGAGGCGGGACATCATGGAGCTGTCCTGACGCACGAACGGCGTCACCAGGCGCCGGCCATCCGGCCCCGGCTCGGAGGTGGCGCGCAGGTAGTCCTGGCGGCGGTCGTTCTCCTTGAGGTCGATCGCCAGGACCGCCTCGGTGAGGGCCGCCGGTCCGGCCGGGAGTCCGAGCATGCGCTCCAGCGCCGGGCGCAGGAACACGGTTGCGCAGACCACGGTCGATACCGGGTTGCCCGGCAGGCCCAGCATCGGAATCGAGCCGAGGTGGCCGAAGATCAGCGGCTTGCCGGGGCGCATGGCGATCTTCCAGAACCCGACCTTGAGGGCGTCGGCCCCGAGGGTGCCGTCGCCGAGCGCCTCCTGAACCAGGTCGTGGCGACCGACCGATGCGCCGCCGCTGGTCACCAGCAGATCGGCGCCGCGGGCCCCGGCGGCCAGCGCCCGCAGGGCGTCGCGGTCGTCCGGCGCGATGCCGAGGTCGACGGCCTCGCCGCCGACCGCCCGAACCACGGCGGCGAGGGCGTAGGCGTTGGAGGAGACGATGCGGGTCGGGTCGTCGAGCTCGCCCGGGCGGACGATCTCGTCGCCGGTCGACAGGATCGCCACCCGCGGGCGCCGGGTCACCCGGACCCAGGGCACGTTCATGGCGGCCGCCAGGCCGATGTCGCGGGCGCTCAGCCGGCGCCCTGCCGGCACGCCGACGTCGCCGGTCCTGAAGTCCAGGCCGGCCGGCCGCACGAAGGTCCCGGCAGGGGCGCCTTCACGGACCACGATATCGGCGCCGTCGGCCTCGGCCGAGGCGTCGACGTCTTCCTGCAGCACGATGGCGTCGGCGCCGGCCGGCACCGGACCGCCGGTGAAGATCCGCACCGCTTCGCCGGGGCCGACCGTGCCGGCGTAGCCGCCGCCGGCCGGGGCCGAGCCGACACGCCGCAGGGTGACCGGAACCGTCGCCACGTCGGCCGCCCGCACCGCGTACCCGTCCATCGCCGAGACCGCGACCGGCGGCTGGGTGCGCCGCGCCAGGATCGGCTCGGCCGTCACCCGGCCCAGTGCCTCGGAGATCGGCACCATTTCGGCCGGCAGCGGCGACAGCGCGGTCAGGATGCGGTCGAGGGCGTCCTCGACGGGCAGCAGGTCATTCGCCACGGAACTCTCCCGACTTGCCGCCGGCCTTGTGGACCAGCCGGACGTCGCCGATCCGCATGGTGCGGTCGACCGCCTTGACCATGTCGTACACCGTCAGCGCCGCCACCGAGACCGCGGTCAGCGCCTCCATCTCCACGCCGGTGCGGCCCTTCAGCTTGCAGGTCGCCTCGATGTCGACGGCGTTGCGGTCGGTATCGACCGTCAGGTCGACCGCGACCGAGGTGAGGGCGAGGGGGTGGCACAGCGGGATCAGGTCGGGCGTCCGCTTCGCTCCCATGATGCCGGCGAGACGGGCGACCGACAGCACGTCGCCCTTCTTGACGCCGCCGCTGCGGATCAGGGCGATGGTGTCGGCCGAACAGTACACCGAGCCGCGCGCAGTGGCGCTCCGCTCGGTGATTTCCTTGTCGCCGACGTCGACCATGCGGGCGCGGCCGGCATCGTCGAAATGGGTCAGATCGCTCATGGCACCCGATTGTGTTCCGGTCTCGTCAGGCCACCTTGGCGACCGGGTCGGCCAGCAGGGCGCGGGTGGCGGCGGTCACGTCCGGCTGGCGCATCAGCGACTCGCCGACCAGGAAGCAGCGGGCGCCGACCTTCGCCATGCGGGCGAGGTCGGCCGGACTGTTCAGGCCGCTCTCCGCCACCAGCATCCGGCCGGCCGGCACCCGCGAGGCCAGCGCCTCGGTGGTCGCCAGGTCGGTCTTCATGGTCTTCAGGTTGCGGTTGTTGACGCCCAGCAGCGGCGATCTGAGGGCGAGCGCCCGGTCGAGCTCGGCCGCGTCGTGCACCTCGACCAGCACGTCCATGCCCCACGACATGGCGGCGTCCTCGAGCTCGCCCGCCTGGGCGTCGGACAGCGCCGCCATGATCACCAGGATGCAGTCGGCGCCCAGCGCCCGCGCCTCCGCGACCTGCCAGGGATCCAGCATGAAGTCCTTGCGCAGCACCGGCAGCGACACCGTGGACCGGGCCGCGACCAGGTAGCCGTCGGCGCCCTGGAAGTACTTCTCGTCGGTCAGCACCGACAGGCAGGTGGCGCCGCCGGCGGCGTAGGCCCTGGCGAGCTCGGGCGGATCGAAGTCGGCCCGGATCAGGCCCTTCGACGGCGAGGCCTTCTTGATCTCGGCGATCAGCCCGTAGCCGGTGCCGGACGCCCGACGCAGGGCGGCCGCGAAGCCGCGCGGCGCGTCGGCGGCGCGTGCGGCGGCCTCGACCTCGGCCAGCGGGCGGACCGCCTTGCGGGCGGCCACCTCGGTCCGCTTGTGGGCGCAGATCTCGGCCAGGACGTCGCTCACGACGCGACGCCCCGGTTGGTCACCGCCACCAGGGCGTCGAGCTTGGCCTTGGCCTTGCCGCTGTCGATCACCTCGGCGGCCAGCGCCACGCCGTCCTTCATGGTCTTCGCCTTGCCGGCGACGATCAGGGCGCCGGCGGCGTTCATCAGGACGATGTCGCGGTACGGGCCGGGAACCCCGTCGAGGACCGCCCGCAGGGCCGTCGCGTTGTGCTCCGGGTCGCCGCCGCGCACCTGGTCGATGGTGGCACGCGCGAGCCCGGCGTCCTCCGGCGCGATCTCGAAGGTCTCGATCCGGCCGTTCTCCAACGACGCGACGCTGGTCACGCCGGTCGTGGTGATCTCGTCGAGGCCGTCGCCGTGCATCACCCAGGCCCGCTCGGAGCCGAGCTTCAGCAGGGTCTCGGCCATCGGCACCACCCAGTCCTTCGAGAACACGCCGATCAACTGGCGCTTCACGCCGCCCGGGTTGGAGAGCGGCCCGAGGATGTTGAAGATCGTGCGGGTGCCGAGCTCGACCCGGGTGCCGCCGACATGGCGCATGGCGCTGTGATGGCGCGGTGCCATGAAGAAGCAGATCCCGGCCTCGGCGAGGGCCGCCTCCACCAGGCTCATGTCGCAGTCGATGTCGACCCCGAGATGGGTCAGCACGTCGGCGGCACCGGCGCGCGACGAAAGCGCCCGGTTGCCGTGCTTGGCGACCACCACGTCGGCGCCTGCGACCACGAACGCCGCGGCGGTCGAGATGTTGTAGGTCTTGGTGCCGTCGCCGCCGGTCCCGACGGTGTCGATCGCGCCCTCGGGTGTCGGGATCCGCAGCATCTTGGCGCGCATGGTGCGGGCGGCGCCGGTGATTTCCTCCACCGTTTCGCCGCGCACCCGGAGCGCCATCAGGAAGCCGCCCATCTGCGACGGGGTGGCGTTGCCCGACATGATGATGTCGAAGGCCAGTTCGGCCTCCTGTTCGCTCAGAGACAGGCCGTCCGCCACGCGGGCGATCAGCGCCTTCATATCCTGGATGTCACCGGTCATGGGTCTTCTTCAGCCGTCGGTCCCGGTCCGCTTCAGGCGTGCCTCGATCTCCTCGATGGGCTGGATCGGGCTGCCGTTGAAGCCGGCGAGACGCAGGAAGTTGGCAAGCATGCGATGGCCATGCTCGGAGGCGATGCTCTCCGGATGGAACTGGACGCCCCAGCACGGGTACTCACGGTGCTTCAGCCCCATGATCACGCCGTCGTCGGTCCAGGCCGTCTTCTCCAGCACGCTCGGCCATCGCTCGTCGCCCACGACCAGCGAGTGATACCGGGTAACCTCGAAATCGCGCGGCAGGCCCTCGAACAGGCCCTTGCCGTCGGTGTGCACCGTCGAGACCTTGCCGTGCATCGGCACCGGACCGCGACGGACGACGCCGCCGAACACCTGGCCCATGGTCTGGTGACCGAGGCAGACGCCCAGCATCGGCACCTTCGGCGCCAGCCGCTCGACCACCTCGATGCAGATGCCGGCGCGGTCGGGATCGCAGGGGCCGGGCGAGATGACGATGCCCTGCGGGTTCATCGACTCGATCTCGTCGACGGTGATCTGGTCGTTGCGATGCACCTCGAACCGCGCACCGAGCTCCCCGAGGAAGTGGTACAGGTTGTAGGTGAAGCTGTCGTAGTTATCGATCAGAAGAAACATTTCAGCAGCTTGTGAAAGTTTGTTAACATTGCGGCGCAACGGGATCACGCTACCTTATCAACCCGATCACCGGCACGGAAGCGGCACGTATGGCGCGGCGCGCAGGCACGCGAAAGACCCATCGGCGGCGGGCGGAACCGCGCAGGCCGTGGCGGCGTGCGGCGCTCGCGGTCGCCAGTGCCGCGCTGCTGTTCGGGGCCGGCATCGGGTTCGGCGCCTGGATCGCCCGGCCGGGACCCGGGCCGGCGCCTCAGCGGACGGCCGCGGTCGCTATGCCGGAGCACTCCGTGCCGCCGCAATTGTCCGCGCCGGCGCCGAGCGAAACCGCCGCCGTGCCGCTGCCGAAGCTGACGCCCGTCCAGCCACCCGCGCCGGCGCCGTCCGAGCCCGCGGTCCAGGCTCTGCCGCCGAGGGTGGCTCCGTCGCCGCCGTCGGCCGGTGAGCCGGCCTGGCGCCGGTTCGCCGGGGTCGCCGAGCCGGCCGAGGGGCGGCCGGTTATCGCCATCGTCCTGGACGACCTCGGGATCGACAAGCACCGGGGGCGCCGGGCGATCGAGTTGCCCGCGGCGGTCACGCTGGCGTTCCTGCCTTATGCGACCGAGCTGGACGAGCAGACCGCGTTGGCCCGCCAGCGTGGCCACGAACTGCTGGTGCATGTCCCGATGCAGCCGCAGGGTCACAATTCGGACCCGGGACCGAACGTTCTCGACATCCGGCTCGGCGCCGCCGAGGTGCGCAGCCGGATCGACTGGAACCTGAAGCAGTTCGACGGCTACGTCGGGGTCAACAACCACATGGGCAGCCTGTTCACCGAGAGCGACGAGGGCATGCGGCTGGTGGCCGATGAGATGCGGGCCCGCGGGCTGCTGTTCCTGGATTCCCTGACCTCCGCCAAGAGCGTCGGCGAGGCCGAGGCACGAAGCGCCGGCGTGCCGACGACCCGGCGCGACGTGTTCCTGGACAACACCGACACCGCGGCCGAGGTCGAGTACCGGTTGGCCCAGACCGAGCGGATCGCGCGCGAGACCGGCAGTGCCATCGCCATCGGGCATCCCCGCGACGCGACGCTGAACGTGCTGGAGAAGTGGATCCCGAAGGCGCGGGCGGCCGGTTTCGTGCTGGTGCCGTTGACCGCGGTGGTCGAGGCCCGGGCGACGCCCGGCGTCCGCCAGGCCCACCGCTGACGTTCCACTTCGAGAGAAAGGGAGATGAGGCGTGGCCTCTGACGCACCGGTCGTCTGGACCTGGTACCGCTGGGAAGACCTGGACCGGGATACGCTCTACGAACTGCTGCGGGCCCGGCAGGACGTGTTCGTGGTCGAGCAGACCTGCCCGTATCCCGACATCGACGGCAAGGACGCGCCGGCCTGGCACCTGATCGGCCGCGACGGCGTCGCCGCGGAATCGCCGTTGCTGGCCTCGGCGCGGGTGTTCGCGCCCGGCGACTACTACGACGAGGCGGCGATCGGCCGGATCCTGACCACCGAGGCCGGTCGGGGACGGGGTCTCGGCCGCGCGATCATGGCCGAGTGCCACCGCTTCGTCGCCGAGCGCTTCGACTCCGCGGTCCGGCTGAACGGGCAGGCCTATCTCAAGGAGTTCTACGAGGGCCTCGGCTACCGGGTCGTAAAGGGGCCGTACGACGAGGATGGCATCCCGCACTACGAGATGCTGCGACCGCGCTGAGCCCCGTCGACACTTCGGCCGCCGCCGAAGCATCGGGTGCGGGAGGTCGCTAGCATCCTCGCCATGGATCCGATCGCCATCGACACTTCTGACGTGGTCCTGGTGTTCGCCGTTCTGGCGCTCGCCGGGCTCGTGAAGGGCGTGGTCGGGCTCGGGCTGCCGACCGTCACGCTCGCCCTGCTGACGGCCACCCTGGGCCTGGAGACGGCGGTCTCGGTCATGCTGCTGCCGTCGCTCGTCACCAACCTCTGGCAGGCCGCCGCCGGCGGGGCGTTCCGCGAGCTGCTGCGCCGCCTCTGGCCGTTCCTGGGCATGCTCGCGGTCGGCACGCTCCTGGCCAGCGGCGCCCCCGCCTTCGTTCCGGTCGAGGTGCTGTCCGCGACGCTGGGAGCGTCGATCGCGGTCTATGGGGCGTTCGGCCTGGTAAAGCCGGTCTGGACCGTGGCGCCAGGGAGGGAGCGGGCGATGTCGCCGGCGATGGGGCTGGCGACGGGCGTGCTCACCGGCATGACCGGGTCGTTCGTCATTCCTTCCGTGCCCTACCTCCAGGCACTCGGTCTGCCGCGCGACCGGCTTGTGCAGGCCATGGGGATGACCTTCCTGACCGCGACCCTGGCGCTCGGAATCGGCCTCGGCGGGCACGGGCTGGTGCCGACCGGGCTGGTTGTCCTGTCGGCAGCCGCAGTGCTGCCGGCGCTGGCCGGGATGGAACTCGGCCGGCGGCTGCGACAGCGGCTGTCGGAGAGGCGCTTCCGGCAGGCGCTGTTCCTGTCGTTGCTGGCGCTCGGCACCTGGATTTTGGCCCGACAGGTGACGTAGCGGCAATCCGCGGGGGCTAGGCGCGTCCCCCGTCACGCGCTAGCCTCCGCCGCCATGGACGCTGCAACCCCGCCTTCCGCCCCGCGCATCCCCTTGCCGGTCGAGCCCGAGAACGCCGTCGAGGAGGCGGTCGGGCAACGCCGTTCGGTGCGGGCGTTCCTCGGCACTGCGGTGCCGCGCGAGACCATCGAGCGGATCCTGCTGCTCGCCGCCCGGGCGCCATCCGGCACCAACATGCAGCCGTGGAAGGTGCACGTGCTGACCGGCGCCGCCCGCGACCGGCTGTGCGATCTCGTCACGGCGGCGTTCGACGGCGACGAGAAGCACGCCAACGAGTGGGCGTACTACCCCAAGGAGTTCCGCGAGCCGTACCTGTCGCGCCGCCGCAAGGTCGGCTGGGACCTGTACGGGCTGCTGGGCATCGCGCGCGGCGAGGCCGAGCGCATGCACGCCCAGCACGGCCGGAACTTCCGGTTCTTCGACGCGCCGGTCGGGATGATCTTCACGGTCGATCGGCACCTGGAGATCGGGTCCTGGCTCGACTACGGCATGTTCCTGCAAAACATCATGATCCTGGCCCGCAGCCACGGGCTCGAGACCTGCCCGCAGGCCGCGTTCGCGGCCTTCCACAAGGTGATCCGCACGGAACTCGACCTGGACGACGAGCAGGTCGTGGTCGGCGGCCTGTCGCTCGGCTACCCCGACTGGTCGGCGGTCGAGAACACCCTGATCACCGAGCGGGTCCCGCTGGACGAGTTCGTCACCTTCCGGGAGTAGGGACGGCGAGGTCCCGGATCCGTTCCGCCTACGGCGGTGCGGTCCGGGATGAGGCCATTGAAGCCATAAACACCCTCATCCCGGACGCGCACAGCGTGATCCGGGACCCATGCAGCGGCGGCCCGCTACTCGGCCGAATACCGTGCCAGGTCGGCGGCCAGCCGGTCGGCGGTCGCCTTCAGCGGCTCCAGCAGGGTCGCGACCGCCCGGGCCGGGGTCAGGGCGTTCAGCAGGTACAGCGTGTTCATCGCCGCGTAGACCTTGCCGTCGCGCATGATCGGCACGCCGATGCTGCTGATCAGCCCGTCGTACTCGCCGGTCGAGTAGCTCGGCGTCATCTCGGCGTAGCCGCGCTCGCGGATTTCCGCGAACACTTCCTCCGCCCCCTTCGGGTCGCGGGCCAGCGCGTTCCACGGTGCGGGATCGCCGGCGACCCGGGCCAGGAACGCCTCGCGCTCGCCGGCCGGGCAGTGCGCCAGGTAGGACAGCCCGATGCTGGTCGCCAGCACCGGCGCGCGGTAGCCGGGCAGCCGGTTCAGGAACATCGGTCCCGGCTCGCGCGAGGTCTCGACCACCAGCATCGAATCGTGGTCGAACAGCGCCACGTCGGAGGGCCAGCCGACCTTGGTCCGGAACGCTGCCAGGGTCGGAGCCACGATCGTGCCGACCGCCCGGTGGCGGTCGTAGCCGGCGCTGAGCTGCAGGGTCTTCCCCGTGACCTGCCAGCTTCGGCGGTCGTCGTCGCGCACCACGAAGCCGGCGTGCTCCAGGGTCTCCAGCATCCGCAGGATGGTCGACTTGTCGAGCTCGGTGAGCCGGTGGATCTCGGCCAGGGATGCGCGCGAGCCGAGCCGGCTGGTGGCCGACAGCACCTCGAGACCGCGCAGGGTTGCCGTAACGGGCCGGTAGGAGGGCATGGGATCACCGCTCTGTTGCCGGACGGGCTCGCTCTACGCTATTTCAACAGATGATAAAAGCTTTCATTTACAGTGGAACGCCCGGCGGTATGGTTCTGGCGCGTTTCGGTTCGGGAGGAAGACACCGTGGATTTCAGGCTCACCGAGGACCAGCAGCGGCTGCGCGACACCGCGCGCGCGTTCGCCCAGGGCGAGATGACCGAGGTCGCGAAGCGGCTCGAGGTCGAGGACGAGGGGCTGCCGAAGGAGTGGATCAAGCGCTATGCCGAGATGGGCTTCCTCGGCATCAACGTCGCCGAGGAGTTCGGCGGGCTGGGGCTCGGCAACCTCGAGGCGCTGATCGTGCTCGAGGAGTTCGCCAAGGTCTCGCCGGCGGTGGCGTTCCCGATCTTCGAGAGCTCGGTCGGGCCGGTGCGGGCGGTCGAGCATTTCGCCAGCTCGGAGCTGGCCAAGCGCGTCGTCCCGCAGGTCTGCGCCGGTGAGCTGGTGTGCGCCGTCGCGATGTCGGAGCCGGACGCCGGCACCGCGCTGACCGACCTGAAAACCAAGGCGGTCGAGGACGGCGACCACTTCGTGCTGAACGGCCAGAAGCGCTGGTGCTCCGGCGGCGGACACGCCGACGCCTATGTCGTCTACACCAAGCTGTCGGACGCGCCGGGCGCCAAGGGCATCGGCGCGCTGTACGTCGATAAGGGCATGCCGGGCGTGTCGTTCGGCGAGCGCGAGCGGCTGATGGGGTTCCGCGGCATTCCGTCGGCCGACATCTTCTTCGACGACGTGCGGGTCCCGAAGGCGAACCTGATCGTCCCGGCCGGTGGCTTCCGCCAGCTCATGGAGGCGTTCGACCTGGAGCGCTGCGGCAACGCCACCATGTGCCTGGCGATCGCCCAGGCCGCCCTCGACCAGTCGCTGGCCTACGTCCAGGAGCGCAAGGCGTTCGGCAAGAACCTGGTCGAGTTCCAGGCGGTGCAGCTCAAGCTGGCCGAGATGGCGATGAAGGTCGAGGCCTCGCGCCTGCTGATCTGGCGGGCCGCCAAGAACGCCGAGGACGGCCTGCCGAGCGTGCTCGACAGCTCGCTCGCCAAGTGTTTCGCCAACGAGATCGTGCGCGACGTCGCCGGCGCCGGCCTGCAGGTCATGGGCGCCTACGGCTATGCCAAGGAGTACGGCATGGAGCAGAAGCTGCGCGACGGCTGGGGCTGGGGCATCGCCGGCGGCGCCATCGACATCCAGAAGACGAACATCGCGGCCGCGCTGGTCGGCCGGCGGTTCGACCAGCGGAGGTAATCGGGGAGAACGCCGTGTTCCTGCCGCTGTCCGGGCTGCGGGTGATCGACATCACGTCGATCATCTACGGGCCCTATGCGACCCAGATCCTGGGCGACCTGGGCGCCGACGTCATCAAGATCGAGCCGCCGGAGGGCGACGCCACCCGCGTGCTCGGGCCGGCCCGCAACCCGGGCATGGGGGCGGTGTTCCTCGGCTCCAACCGCAACAAGCGCAGCGTCGCGCTGGACCTGAAGAAGCCGGCCGCCAGGGAGGCGCTGTGGCGCCTGATCGACGGTGCCGAGGCGCTGGTCCACAACATGCGGCCGCAGAAGATGGTCTCGCTCGGCTTCGGGCCGGATGCGGTCATGGCCCGCAATCCGAAGATCGTCTACGGCGGGCTGCACGGCTACCGCGAGGACGGGCCCTACGGCAGCCGTCCGGCCTATGACGACGTGATCCAGGGCGAGTCCGGGTTCGCCAGCGCGTTCACCGCACGCGACGGGGCGCCGGTGCTCGCACCGTCGGTGGTGGCGGACAAGAGTGCGGCCCTGCTGGCCGCCACCGGGCTGGTCGCCGCGCTGTTCCAGAAGTTCCGGACCGGCAAGGGCGTCTACGTCGAGACCGCCATGTTCGAGGCCATGGTCGGCTACACCATGATCGAACACCAGTACGGCGCTACCTTCTCGCCGCCGGAAGGGCAGATGGGCTATGTCCGGGCCCTGTCGAAGCAGCGCCGGCCGCACGCCACCAGCGACGGCTACATCTGCATGCTGCCCTACACCGACAAGCAGTGGTCGCGGTTCTGGGACTTGGTCGGCATGCCGGAGCGTGCCGGCGAGCCGCGCTTCGAGAGCATCGCCGCGCGGTCGCGGAACATCGACGACCTGTATGCGATCGCCGGCGCCGAGGTGGTGAAGCGAAGCACCGCCGAGTGGTTGGAGGCGCTGCGGGAAGCCGAGATCCCGTGCGGGCCGGTCAACACGCTGGAGGCGCTGCGCGACGACCCGCAGCTCCAGGCGGTCGGCTTCTTCCGGCCGTACCAGCACCCGAGCGAAGGGGCGCTGGAGATCCCCGACGCGGCGTTCCGGTTCGACCGGCAGTCGCTGCCGGTCCGCCACCACCAGCCGCGGCTGGGCGAGCACGGCCGCGAGGTGCTGCGCGAGGCCGGCTTGACCGAGGCCGAGATCGACGCTGCCCTGTAGCCGACAAGAAGACCTTCGGGAGAGAGACGCATGACCCAGGGACGCATTTCGGTGGTGACCGGCGGTGCCAGCGGCATCGGGCACGCCACCGCCGAGAAGCTGGCCGCCGCCGGTGAGGTGGTGGTGATCGCCGACCGCAACCTCGACGCCGCCGAGACGGTTGCCGACAGCCTGCGCCGCTCCGGCGGCACCGTGCATGTCCGCGCCATCGACGTCGCCGACGACAAGGCGGTCGAGGACCTGTTCGACGACGTCGAGGTCGGGATCGGTCCGGTCGGTGCGGTGGTGCATTCCGCCGGCATCCTGCAGAACGCAGTCACGACCGAGCGCATGGATCGTGCCGAGGCCGACCGCGTGATGGACGTGAACTACCGCGGCACCTGGTCGGTCAACGTCGCCGCGGCGCGCCGGATGAAGGCCCGGCAGGCCGGCGCCATCGTCAACCTGGCGTCGATCAACAGCTTCGTCGCGATGCCGATCCCGGCCTACAACGTCAGCAAGGTGGCGGTCCGGCACCTGACCGAGATCCTGGCCTGCGAGTACGGCATCCACGGCATCCGGGTGAACGCCGTCGCACCGACCTACACCATCACCCCGGCGATCCAGGCGCGCATCGACAGCGGCCACCGGGACCCCGAGAAGATCAAGGATTCCGGGGCGCTGAAGGTGCTGGTGTATCCGCGCCACATCGCCGACGGCATCATCTTCCTGCTGTCCGAGCAGGCGGCCGTCATTACCGGCGTGACCCTGCCGATCGACGCCGGCTGGACCGTGGCCCAGGCCTATAACGGCTACCCGGCGGCGGTCGAGGGATTCGGGCAGTAGCCGCCACGCTTCCGGACCGTCGCACGAAGGATCCCGCGGGCCCGGCGAACCGGGCGCCGCGGGACCCGTCCCGGCTCAGGCCCGGCCGATCCGGCGGATCGCGCCGTCGAAGGTCGGCACCGACAGGACGAACCGGTCGGTCGAGTAGGTCAGGGCCTGCTCCTCCAGGATGCCCAGCGCGATCGCCTCGCCGAGCCGCAGGCTGTCGTAGTAGTCCGAGAAGTAGTGCACGCCGGCCATGTTCCGCCCGATCGAGATGTTGGCCGCCAGCTTGTTGAGCTCGCCCTCGAGGGTGAGCAGGTCGGGCTTCTGCACCGGGTCGAGCTTGCTGCCGTCGCCGTTGGGCACGAACGCGACGGCGTTGTCGCCGTGCTCGTAGGGCTTGAAGGCGATACCGCCCTTGTTCTCGACCAGGACGCTGCCGGTGTCGAAGAACGCCTTCAGGATCGTGACGCAGGCGCCGGCGACCGTGGCGTGGCCGGCCCCGTAGGTCGGGTGCATGGGCGAGCCCTCCTGGAACGCCATCGGCAGCAGGGCGATCTTCTTGTTGGCCTTTCGGATGTCGGCCACGGTCTTCGGGATCATCCGGGCCTCGATGTCGGAGAACCTGTTGCCGAACACCGGGAAGGCGGCCTGGATCTCCTTGGCCTTCTCGATGCGGGCGGCCAGTGCCTCGGGCCGCAGCCGCAGGTGGTTGTTGAACTTCTGGAACCGGACCGCCTTGAGCGCCCGGGTCGCCACCTCGGTCACCAGGGTCAGGATGTGCGGGCCGCCGTACAGGGCGAAGCCGCCGGCCTGGCGCTCGAGCGCCGCGTCCGAGCCGACGCCGGTCTTGATGCTCAACTTGCCGCCGCCGGACAGGGCATCGAAGCCGGGGTCGAACGGCGTCCCCATCGACAGCAGGATCAGGCAGGCGTTCAGGTAGGACTGGTACAGCGCGTCGTAGTGGACGTAGGTCGCAAGGTCCCGCGGCGTGGTGATGAAGCGGCGCTTGGCCTTGGGGTCGAACAGGGCGGCGTTGTCCTGGGTATTGAAACCGTTCTGGACGATCAGCCAGTCCTCGAAGGTGAGCATGTAGTTGGTCGGCTTGGCGACCGGCACCCGCTGGTCGATCTGCTGGGCGCCGTACTGGACCAGCCCGGCGGTGACCTGCTGCGGGTCGCTCGGCGCAAGGCCGGGATTGCCGATCAGCATGAACTGCGACAGGTACGGGCCGACCTCGACCCCCGGCGACGAGCCGCGGAACACGGTCTGCGCCGTGACGTCGCCGTTCTGGTCGGTCTTGCGCGGGCGGCCCGTGCCGGAGGCCGGTCGATAGGTTGCCGCGTTCAGGTTCTCGATCGCCCGCTGCAGGTTGGCGTTGTTCGAGCCCTGCCGGAAGTCGGCCAGCCGCTCGTCGCGCAGCAGGGCCAGCTCGTAGACCTCGGCCATCTCGTAGGCCAGCTCGTCGGAGCCGAGGGCCGGGGCGGGCGGCATGGTGACCGCCTGGGCGTCCGGCCCCTCCAGCTCGAAGGCCGTGCCGGCGGTCGGGGCTTCCCACTTGCGCCGCTTGGGCTTCCGGTCGCCGTCGAGCTGGACCTTGGCGACGGCGGCATCGACCTGGTGCGGCGCGAAGTGGCCAATGATGGTGGCCTTCGGGTCGGTCGGCACCTGGACGTTGAGGGTGAACGGATCGATGAAGCCGTTGTTGATGGCGTTCCGGAACGCCTGGAAGTCCTGCTGGTCCGCCACCAGCCCGGTCGACGGGTCGTGCAGCATCCCCTTGGTGAACGACATGCCGTTGCGGCCGGAGCCGTAGGCGGCCTCGTCGCCGTTCGCACGGTGCTCCGGATGCGCCCGCGAACGGGCCAGCTCCGCAGCCTCGACACGGACTCGGTAGGCTTCCTGCTGGCGATCGAAAGTAGACATACGCTCCTCCTTCCGGCCGGTCTCGGCCTGGCGGATCCCTCGGATCGCGGGACCCGCCGGTGAGGCCGCGAAGGGGGACGGTCAGGGTCCTTTCGCGGCGGTAAATTTAGAGCGATTCAAAAAACAGAATGCCGGGACCGCACATCACCCGGTTGAGGGATGGGCCGGGCCGCCGTGTCTGTCCGGAGAATGCTGTCGACACGGCCGAGACGGTTGTGGATGACGGCCCGGCGGCGCAGTATTCGGCCGAGTTTCAGGAGGACCCTCCCATGACCGACATGCTGCCGAGCGTCGAGGCCCTGGCCGCCCGGATTCCGGACGGCGCCAAGGTGGCGGTGCCGCCGGACTACACGCCCGGCGCCAACGCGCTGTGGCGCGCCGCGATCCGCAAGGGCGTGCGCAACCTGCATCTGGTCGGGGTGCCGGTGTTCGGCTACCAGGGCGACCTGCTGATCGGCGCCGGCTGCGTGACCACGGCCGAGACCTCGGCGGTGACGCTGGGCGAGCATGGCCTGGCGCCACGGTTCACCGCCGCCGTGAAGGCGGGGACGATCCGGACCATGGACGCGACCTGCCCGGCGGTGCATGCCGGCCTGCAGGCGGCCGAGCGCGGCGCGCCGTTCAGCGTCATGCGCGGGCTGATCGGCTCCGACATCCTGGCGCGGCGCTCGGACTGGCGGGTGATCGACAATCCGTTCGGCGAGAACGATCCGGTGGTGGCGATCCCGGCGCTGCAGCCCGATTTCGCGGTGTTCCACGCCCGCAAGGCCGACCGCAACGGCAACGTCTGGGTCGGCGTGCGGCGCGAGTGCATGCTGATGGCACACGCCGCCCGCGATACCCTGGTGACGGTCGAGGAGATCGTCGACGAGGATCTGATCGCCGACGAGACGACGGCCGCAGGCACCATCCCGTCGCTGTACGTCACGGCGCTGGCCGAGGCGAAGCAGGGGGCCTGGCCGCAGGCGGTGCCGGGCTACTACGGCGCCGACAACGACCATCTGGCGCACTACGCGGAACTGGCCCGCACCGAGGAGGGCTTCCAGCGCTATCTCGCCGAGGTGATGCAGGGGTCGGGGCTCGGCCGGGAGGCCGCCGAATGAGCGCGATCCAGCTCGAAGAGGTCCTGATCGGCGCGATTTCCGGGATGCTGGCGGGGCTGCGCCACGTCGCGGTCGGCGCCTCGTCGCCGGTGCCGGGCGCGGCGGCGCTGCTGGCCCGCGCCAAGTCGGGCAGCCTGCCGCGGGTGTCGGTGCTGGGCTCGCGCGACAACAACTTCTTCACCGACGGCGGCAAGGAGCTGTTCGACTGCGCCGGGCAGGGGCGGATCGACGCGTTCTTCCTGAGCGGTGCCCAGATCGACGGCCGGGCCAACATCAACCTGGTGTCGATCGGCGACCCGGATCATCCGAAGGCTCGGTTCCCCGGCTCGTTCGGCTCGGGCTACCTGTACTACGTGGTGCCACGGGTGATCCTGTTCCGGCTCGAGCACACCAGGCGGACCCTGGTCGACAAGGTCGACTTCATCTCCGCGCCCGGCGTGTCGGAGCCGAATGTCTACCGGCCCGGCGGCCCGTACAAGCTGATCACCGACCGCTGCCTGTTCGACTTCGACAAGGCCCGCGCCCGGTTCGTGCTGGAGAGCGTGCATCCCGGCCATACGGTCGAGGAGATCGCCGAGAACACCGGCTTCGAGTACGACGTCCCGGCGACGGTCCCCGAGACCCCGGTGCCGGACCCGGCGACCCTGGCCCTGATCCGCGGGCCGGTGGCCGAGCAGATCGCCGAGATCTACCCGGCCTTCGCCGAGCGGGTTTTCGGCGTCGCCAAGGCCGCCTGACCGCATACCGACCAACCGCACCCGATCGTTCAATCCGAGTGGAGGATACCGTGGCCGACGCCACAGCTTCCGGCGGCGCGCTCGCCGGCCTCAAGGTCATCGACTGCACCCGCGTGCTGGGCGGGCCGTACTGCACCCAGCTCCTGGGCGACCACGGGGCCGACATCGTCAAGATCGAGCCGCCGCAGGGCGACGAGGTGCGCGACTGGGGCCCGCCGTTCGACGACGGCGGCGACGCCAGCTACTTCCTGGGCGTGAACCGCAACAAGCGCTCGCTCGGCCTCGATCTCGCGACCGACAAGGGCAAGGAGGTGCTGCTGCGCCTGCTCGACGGCGCCGATGTGCTGATCGAGAACTACAAGCCCGGCTCGATGGAGCGCTGGGGCCTCGGCTACGAGGCGGTGCTGCGCGAGCGGTTCCCCAAGCTGATCCACTGCCGGATCTCGGGCTTCGGCGAGGACGGCCCGTATGGCGGCTTCCCGGGCTACGACGGCATCATCCAGGCGATGGTCGGGCACTTCTCGGTGAACGGCGCCCCCGACAGCGGCCCGACCCGGCTGGGTCTCGCCATGGTCGACATCGGCACCGGCCTGTACGCCTGCAACGCCATCATGATGGCGCTGTACGAGCGGCAGAACTCCGGGCTCGGCCAGTACATCGACATGACCCTGTACGACTGCGGCCTGGCGCTGATGCACCCGCACGTCGCCAACTACTACCTGTCCGGCAAGGTGCCGAAGCAGACCGGCAACCAGCACCCGAACATCAGCCCGTACGACCTGTTCCCGACCAGGACCGTCGACGTGTTCGTCGCCGGCGGCAACGACCGGGCGTTCAAGCGGCTGTGCAAGGAGCTCGGCAAGCCGGAGCTGGGCGACGACCCGCGGTTCGCCACCAACGGCGACCGGCTGGTCAATCGCGACCAGTTGCGGGCCGAGCTCGAGGTGCTGCTGGCCGACGTCGACGGCAACGAGCTGACCGACCGCCTGCTGGCCGCCGGCCTGCCGATCGGGCCGGTGCGCAACACCGAGGAGGTGATGAACCACCCCCACACCATCCACCGGCAGATGGCGGTCGAGAAGGACGGCTACCGGTCCTGGGGCATCCCCATCAAGTTCCGGCGCACCCCGGGCTCGATCAAGAGCCGGCCGCCGCGTTTCGCCGAGCACAGCCGGCAGATCCTGGCCGACCACGGATTCTCGCCGGAGGAGATCGAGGGCCTCGCCGCGGAAGGGGTCGTCGTCGAGAAGCGTCGGCAGTCGATATAACAGTAGGTTACGGGGTGAATTTCACCTCGGCTGGGAGGAACTGATGCCGAAGATCGCGATCCTGGACGACTACGCCGACTCCGCGCTCGACATGGCCGATTGGGGCAGCCTGCCGGCCGGGTTCGAGCCGGTGGTGTTCAACGACAACCTCGTCGAGCACGACGCACTGGTCGACCGGCTCAAGGACTTCGAGGTGGTGTGCGCCATGCGGGAGCGCACGCCGTTCCCGGCGGCGGTGTTCGAGCGGCTGCCGAACCTGAAGCTGTTCATCACCAGCGGCATGCGCAACAAGTCGGTGGATTTCGCGGCCGCACGCAAGCAGGGCGTGGTCTGCTGCGGCACCGAGACCTCCGGCACCACCACGACCGAGCATACCTGGGCGCTGATCCTGGCGACCGCCCGGCACGTGCCGCACGATCACATGGTGATGCGGCAGGGCGGCTGGCAGACCCGCACCGGCTTCGACCTCGCCGGCAAGACCCTCGGCTGCGTCGGTCTGGGTCGGCTCGGCTCGGCGGTCGCGAAGATCGGCGCCTCGGCGTTCGGCATGAAGACCGTCGCGTGGAGCCAGAACCTGACGGCCGAGCGCTGCGCCGAGGTCGGGGCCGAGCTGGTCTCGAAGCGGGAGCTGTTCGAGCGGGCCGACGTGGTGACCATCCACCTGCTGCTGTCGGACCGCACCACCGGCCTGGTCGGAGCGGAGGACCTTGCCCGGATGAAGCCGGGGGCGATCCTGGTGAACACCTCGCGCGGCCCGATCGTCGACGAGGCGGCGCTGTACGAGACACTGAAGGCCCGCAAGATCCGGGCCGCCGCGATCGACGTGTTCTCCCACGAGCCGCTGCCCGCCGACGCGCCGATCCGCGGTTTGGACAACGTCGTGCTGACCCCGCACATCGGCTACGTCACCGAGGACACCTACCGGCTGTTCTACGGCCAGATGGTCGAGGCCATCGCGGCCTGGGCGAAGGGCAGCCCGATCCGCACGATCGACGCCTAACCATACGGAAACCGCGGATAACAGGCGGGCAGGGAGGAGACGATGGCGGAACGGGTGCTGGTGACCGGCGGCGCACGGTCGATCGGGCGGGGGATCGTCGCACGGCTGCTGGACGACGGCTACGAGGTGACCATCCTCGACCGCGAGGCGCCGGAGCCGCCGACCACGGCGCGCTGGATCGAGGTCGACCTGATGGACGGCGACGCCACCGACGCGGCGGTTCGCGAGGCGCTGGCCGACGGCCCGATCACCCGGGTGGTCCACAATGTCGGCCATGTCCGGCCGACCCTGCTGGACGAGACCTCGCTGTCGGACTTCGACGACGTCATGGCGCTCAACGTCAAGACCACGATCCGGATCACCCAGGCCCTGTTGCCGGGCATGCGGGCGGCCCGGTCCGGGCGGATCGTCGCGATCTCGTCGCGCGCGGCGCTCGGCAAGGAGCTGCGGACCAGCTACGCGGCATCGAAGGCGGCGCTGCACGGCCTGATGAAGACCTGGGCGCTGGAGCTGGCGCGCGACGGCATCACCGCCAACGCGGTGGCGCCGGGCAGCATCGAGACCCCGCTGTGGCATGCCGCCAATCCCTCGCAGGATCCGCGCACTCAGAAGATCCTGGACTCGATCCCGGTCGGCCGATTGGGCCAACCGGAGGACATAGCCAACGCCGTGGCGTTCTTCCTGGACGCGCGGTCGGGCTTCGTCACCGGCCAGGTGCTTTACGTCTGCGGCGGTCTAACCGTGGGTAGCGCCCGGGCATAGCCTTTCCCTATCGCTGCGATCAGCAGTTTGGACTCATTCTAAGATCGGGGTGCTGCCACCATATCCTTCGTCGTCGGGTCGTTCCCGACGGAACCGGACGGAGGTGGCCGTGATACTGCACCCGAAGACCACCGTTCCCACCAAGGCCAGGGACAGCGACGCCGTGCGTTCCGAAGCGGCCGGGCCACGCGCGCCTTCGGGCAGCCGCGGCTGGCATGCCGTGGTCTCGGCCGGCGGCACGACGACGCTCTGGCGTCGGCGTGGCCGGATCGCTGCGGTGCGGTCTGCCAACCCGGACAATAGATAGCGATTTACTATCGATACAATAGACCGATAACGGTTTCCTCGATCAATCGGAGGTGCGATCTCTGACGCAGATCGACCCACCTATCCATCTCGGGAGGTATCTATGGACGGAAACGAACATCCCAGCGCCAGCGGTTGCCCAGTGCTGCACGCACCCAACATGTCGAAATGGGTGACCAACCAGGATTGGTGGCCGAACCGGCTCAACGTGAAGCTGCTGCGGCAGAACTCCGCCAAGTCCAACCCGATGGGCCAGGGCTTCAACTACGCCGAGGCGTTCAAGCAGCTCGACTACGCGGCACTGAAGAAGGACCTCACCGCGTTGATGACCGAGTCGCAGGACTGGTGGCCGGCCGACTACGGTCACTACGGCGGGCTGTTCATCCGGATGACCTGGCATGCTGCGGGCACCTACCGCACCGGCGACGGCCGCGGCGGCGCCGGCACCGGCCAGCAGCGCTTCGCCCCGCTGAACAGCTGGCCCGACAACGGCAACCTCGACAAGGCGCGCCGGCTGCTGTGGCCGATCAAGCGGAAGTACGGCAACAGGATCTCCTGGTCCGACCTGCTGGTGCTGGCCGGCAACGTCGCCATGGAATCGATGGGCTTCAAGACCTTCGGCTTCGGCGGCGGCCGTCCCGACGTGTGGGAGCCGGAAGAGGACGTCTACTGGGGCTCCGAGACCGAGTGGCTGGCGACCAGCGACAAGGCCAACAGCCGCTACTCCGGCGAGCGCGACCTCGAGAACCCGCTCGCGGCCGTGCAGATGGGCCTGATCTACGTCAACCCCGAGGGCCCGGACGGCAAGCCGGACCCGCTGGCCTCGGCCCGCGACATCCGCGAGACCTTCGCGCGCATGGCCATGAACGACGAGGAGACCGTGGCGCT
>Ga0070728_10002312_pt1 | contig 24204 bp, 19 predicted proteins | sample tdDd471_FD_66723 | JGI IMG/M metagenome (GOLD analysis project Ga0070728, IMG submission 66723) | Marine sediment microbial communities from the Atlantic coast under amendment with organic carbon and nitrate - tdDd47.1 | ecosystem: Environmental > Aquatic > Marine > Coastal > Sediment | place...
AACTCCGGGTTCACGCCCAGCACGATGGCGTCGCAAGGGCCCTCGTCGATGAGTTCGAAACCCTCCTTCGCCCAGAAGTCCGCCAGGGTCGGTGTTCCGAGCCACATGATGTTGCGACGTTCCCGCTGCCGCAGCCATTGTACCCCCAGGCCCAAAGCCCCCACCAGATGTTCCAGATGCAGATTGTACCCTGCCGCTACCAGGTCCGCGATCAAATCCTCGGGCCGATGGGTAGTGTTGTTGCTCACCAGGCAAAACGGTGTGCCGCAACGGACCAGGCCGTTTATCCAGTCGACGACCCCCGGCACCGGCTCGTATCTCTTGTCCCGGACCAGTACGCCTTCGATATCGATGAGGTAGGCCCGGTGGTCACGGCGACGCTTCATGATACTTCTCCCGGCAACGAAACTCGATGTCCGGCGGCCGCAACATCGTCGAACAGTCGATCGAACTCCGGAACCAGGTTTGCCCAGCAGTAGCGGTCGACATCCCGGTCCAACGAACAAACGTGACCACAGCTGTCTCCGGAGATCAGTTTGGTCATCAGGTCAAACAGCTCCTCTTCAGTCTCGTAAAAATGTCGCCCCTTGCAGCGGGATCCGTAAAGCGAAGGATATACCTGTTCACGGGGCATTACCGGATAACTGCCGGCGTGGACGGCTTCGGCCATGGCGATTCCAAAATACTCCTGCTCGGCGCAACTGACCACGATGTCCGCCGCTGCCAACAGTTCGTCATAGTTCCGACGGTCCGGAATGTAGCCGAAGGCCCGGCAGCGATCGCCAAGCCGGTCCCGCAGAGGTGCAAAGATCGGATCATTATTCCGGCTCTCACCCAGCAGCGCGACCTCGAAATCCAGACCGGCGGCAAGCAATCGGTCCACCAACCGAGCGAACATCTCCGGACGCTTGTCGAATTCCCAGCGGTGGTTCCAGAGAATCAGGTGGCGGTCCCCGCGGGGCCAAGCCGGTCCGATATCCGGCCGGCAACGACCGCCACGGTAGAGTGGAAAATGATCTTCGGGCAGGGGCGGTCTCTCGAGGCCCACGCCAATGACCTGGCTGCGTGCCGCCAGACGGGCCGGGATCTGGCGCGGCACCCCTTCGGGCATCTTACCCAAGTAGCTCGGCAATGAATCGAGGTACAGTTCCCTGTGGAAATCCGAGTTGAAGACGAGCCGGTCGGCCGCCAACGAGCTGATGATATTGGTGAAGCCGAAATGGAAATCGAATTCCTCTTCCGGCGACAGCGGATAGGTCAGCTGGTTCTCGTGCATGTACAGCACGACCGGGAGTCGGTCCAGGGGCGCGGCGAGCAAACCCCGCAGGTCCGCCAGGTTCAAGAATCCGGTCACGAACAGCAGATCCCAACCCTCGTCTGCTCGTTGATTGAGGATATCGGCGAACCAGGCCGCTGCTCCGCGCATGCGCCACTTCCAGAAACGCGCCGGGAGCGTCAACGCTTCCATCCGGTGCCGGGAACCGCGCATCAATCCCTCACGGAAAGCCCGATGGGATCCTCCGTCGTAGGGTTCGATGAAAAGAACATTACGTATCTTCAAATCGCACAATCCTTTATCTCGACCAGGCGTTCACCGGCTCTAGTGTCAAAAAATATCCAGAAACCAAGCGTATTGAACGCTCCAGCAGATTCCTTTATAATTCATTTTAAGACAAGAGCTAACAGATTCCACTCAGCAAGGTCCGCCACAGGCTCTGCAACGCGGATTCGCACGTCGCCCGGTTTTCGCTCGGACTCGGTCCGCCGGGGATTCCATTGTACGGGGAGAGGAACCAGAAAATGAAGAAGACAATCAACTCGCTCGCCTTGGTCCTGGTCCTGGGAGTCGTCGCCTTCGGCGCCCAGGCAGCCGGTGACTCCGTCTACCAGGGACACGTTCCGGATCGTCTCTTGATCACCGTTACCGCGAGTGCCCACTCGGCGGTGGACAAGGCTACCGACGGCGTGAGGGTTGGTGTTCCGGCACTCGACTCCCTGGCCGAGCGGTTCGCCGTCACCAGCATGAAGCAACTCTACGGTCCCACGCCGGCCAAGGCTGCGGGCAAGGTCGGCGCCGAGATCTTCGAGCGTGTCTGGGCCGTGGACCTGGCCGATGGCAAGGATCTCATGGCGGCCAAGGCTGCCTACGAAGCTCTGCCCGAGGTGGAGACGGTCGATCTGGTGGATATCTTCCGCTTCTCCGACGGATTCCTGCCTGATGATCCATCCCTGGGCAGCCAGTATTACCTGCGCAACACCTCGCTGGGCGGCGCCGACGTTCGCGCCGTCGGCGGCTGGAACCAGGTCATGGGTGATAGCAGCATCGTCGTCTGTATTCTGGACTCAGGCGTTGACTGGCACCATCCCGATCTCGGCGGCACTCACCCGGACAAGGTCAACGGCGCCATCTGGACCAACTGGACCGAGTACTACGGCGAACCGGATGTCGATGACGATGGCAACGGGTATGTCGATGATTTCCGCGGCTGGGACTTCGTGGACGGCGTCAATGGCCACCCCGATCAAGACAACGATGATGAGGACAATGACCCCTCGGACTTCGGGGGTCACGGGACCAATTGCTCCGGCACTACTGCTGCAATCACCAACAACGGCGTCGGCATCTCCGGTACGGCTCCCGGTTGCAAGATCATGGCCGTGCGCTGCGGCTTCATGCCCAACGGCAGCGAGCAGGGCGTGGTCCGCATGGATTTCGCGGCAGCCGGCATCCTCTACGCCGTGAACAACGGCGCCAAGATCATCAACTGTAGCTGGGGTTCATCGTCTTATCTTAATCTGGCTGTGAATTACGCCCAGAGCAACGGCGTGCTGATCATCACCGCCGCAGGCAACGACAACACCGATTACGATCCCTCAATCGGCGTGCCGTCGTACCTGAGTACGCGGGCCGGCGTCATCTCGGTGGCGGCCACCGACAGCAACGACGACAAGGCCGATTTTTCCAACTACGGCGACTGGGTCGAATTGTCGGCTCCCGGCGTGGCCATCTACACGACCCATTACAACTGGGTCAATGACACCAGCACCTACGTCTCGACCCAGGGCACGAGCTTCTCGTCCCCCATCGCGTGTGGTGCGGCGGCGCTGATCTGGTCGAGCCGACCCACCTGGTCGCCGGCCATCGTGACGACGATTCTTGAGGACTCCTGCGACGACCTGGACGAGGCCAACCCGGGCTATCAGGGTTTGCTGGGGGCCGGACGCATCAATCTTTTACGGGCCTTGGGCGATAATTTCCACAAGGTACCGGCCGAATTCCCCACCGCCTACGATGCCATCAACAGCTCGGCCGTAGGTGATACGGTGGCGGTCGAGGGCGGCTACACCCTGGGCGCGCCGCTGGTCATCCTGGATCGCGACTTGAAGGTGTATGGTGGCTACAACAGCGACTACACCTCCCGTGACCCCGTCGGCAACCGGTCGAACGTCAGCGGTACGGCGACCACGCCGGCCCTGCGGTTCTTCGGCACGGTATCCGCAGCTACCGAGGTCGACGGTTTCGTCCTGCGCGACGGTGGGGGCCAGGTCTATTCCGACATCCCCTATTTCGCCGAGTACGGCGGAGGCCTGGCGGTCTACAACGCCTCGCCGACTCTTTGCAACCTCGAGATCACCGCCAACCTGGTGGGTTCGACCTCGGACCTGGGTTGTGGCGGCGGCTTGATGCTGAACAACTCGTCGTCGGTACTGCGCAACGTGTACGTCCACGACAACAGCGCGGTTCTGGGCGGCGGCGCATTCATTTTCAACAGCACACCCACCTTCCATGACTGTGTCATCGAGAATAACCCTGCCATCATCGACAACCTGGGCAATCCGGCCCGCGGTGGGGGCATGCACATTCTCGATTCCGACGTCACGATGTTCAATTGCACCATCGATGGCCACACCGACCTGGAAGACGGTGGCGGCATCTACGCGGCCGGGATCAATGCTTCGTCGACGCTGGTAATGACGGGCGGCCAGGTCAGCGGCAACAGCGCCAAGACCAAGGGCGGCGGAATCTACCTGAATGGCGGCGCGGCGGACCTGCGCGGTGTGCAGATCAGCAGCAACACCAATCTGGACACGAGTGGATTCATGAACGGCGGCGGTCTCTACATCACGACCGCAACCGTTGCCCTGGACAGCCTGGTCTGTCTGGACAACTACGCCAACGCCGGTGGTGGCGCGGTGATCGAGAACTGCGCCGTGGCCGACGTGATGCATTCGGTATTCGCCGGCAACACGGGCCAGTTCTACGGTGGCGGCATCGTCTACCAGAACAACGTCTCGGGCTCGATCATCAGCAACACGTTCACCGGCAACGAGGGCACATTCAACGGCGGCGGCGGACTCCAGGTCACTGCCTGCGATCCCGCCGTGGAGAACAATATCGCCGCCTTCAATATCGGCTCGGCCGGTGCGGCCAATGGCATGGTCTTCAACGGCAGCAGTTCCCTGCTCGCCTGTAACGACGTGTTCGGCAATGACGGCAGCAACTACTCGGGGATCACCGACCCCACCGGCACTGACGGCAACATCTCGGCCGATCCGGAATTCTGTAACGCCGAGGAAGGCAAGTTCCAGGTCGAGGCCACGTCACCCTGTGCTGCGGAGCACAGCGGTGGCTGTGATCTGATCGGAGCCCTGAAATCCGGGTGCGGGATCTCGCCGGTGCCCGACGAGGACCAGAGCATTCCGGTGGTGTTCCGGGTGGACCAGAACTTCCCCAACCCGTTCAACCCCAAGACGACCATCCGCTTCGCGTTGCCGGCCGCAGGCCATGCCCGGGTGACGATCTACGATGTGGCCGGCCGTCTGGTCCGGACCCTCGTGGATGAGTCGCTACCGGCGAAGCTGCATGAGGTCCAGTGGGCCGGTCAGGATGATAGTGGTCGTCAGGTCTCGGCGGGCGTCTATTTCTACATGGTCACCAGCGGCGACAACCGCGAGGTCGGTCGGATGGCCCTGGTGAAATAACGGATCGAAACGAATAGCGAGGCGAACCGGGCAACCGGAGCGCCATCGAGATACGGCCACTGTCCCGGGGACAGTGGCCGTTCTCTTCAGCTTCAACGGGGACGCTCCGCACCTACCAGGCTCGTACCAGAGCGACGATGCCCGTGACCACGAGCAGGGCACCCATGGCCTTGAGGATCCAGTCCAGGGTGGCGGGACGGAATCTCGTCCGGAACAGGGCCAGGAGCCTCAGCAACGTGTAGAACCAACCCACGATGCCCACCGCGACCCCGATCACGAACAGCGGCGGCGAGCCACTCAAGGGATCGTATCCCAAGGATATGGCCACCGTGAGCAGGGCCAACCAGTTGATGGGAATCGAAATATTCCCCCCGACCAGGGTGAAACCCAGCCAGAATTCCCTGCCCAGTGACCCCGCCGCCACCGCCGCTTTGCCACTAACTGCGTCCGCGTCGGGCAGACGAGTACGCCGCAGTACGAAGTAGATTCCCAGAGCGATGAGGATCAGGCCGCCAACGGACTCGGCTATCGATGCCAGGTGGGGCCAGCGGGCCAGCAGCCGATCGGCACCGAAGAGCGCGGCCACACACCAACCGGCCTCGGCAACCGCGGCGCCACAGGACAGCATCAGCCCCTGCCGGATCCGTCCGGCAATACCACGTTGGAACACGAAGATGGACACGGCGCCGGCCAGGGGCATGGAGCCGACCCAGCCCAGCGCGAATCCGGCCAGCAGCGAAAGAATCATGAGTCACCGACGATCCGGCGCGCCGCCGCTAGATCCTCGGCAGTATCGATCTCCAGGCAGATCAACGATTCGAGGTTTACGGGACGCACCTCGTGCCCGGTATCGATCAGTTCGGCGAAAGCGGCTTCATAGAACTCGTTGACCCGGGCCTCCTCGTGCAACCGCCGCCGCAGTACGGGGTACAGCGCCGCCACGAACTCCGGCGAAAATATCTCCAGTCCTACCGATTCGCCGGCCGCAGCGAGGGGATCCAGTTCCTTGCTCAAGCCGCTGACCCTGCCATCGGCAGCCAGCGCAGCTTTCATCTCCTCGGCGCCGATTTCTCCGGTGGTACGCAGCCCCAAGCGGTTGGGGGCGGGATGTTCCAGCAACCGTCTGATGACTGCGGGCTCGAAGACAATGTCGCTGTCGAGCAGGAACATGGGCTCGGTGACGTCATGGTCAGCCAACATCAGCGACCACGCGTTGTTGGTCGAGGCGAAGTCTTCATTGCGAATGAAGGAGAAGTCGAGACCGCTGAATCCAGCATTCAGGGCGGAGCGGATCATATCGCCGCGATAACCGTCTACGACGGTGAATCGATCGATACCGTTCTCGGCCAGGATTCGCACTGCACGCGCCAGGATGGTTTCGCTCCCGACGTCCAGCAGGCACTTCGGCCGGTCATCAGTCAAAGGGCGCAAGCGACGAGCCTCACCCGCGGCCAGCAACACTGCTTTCACTGGAGGCTCCTTCCCCGCCCGCAGCGGCAAGACGCCGGTCCACGACGGCCCGCAGAGCCAGGACCATGAGGCCCCAGAGCGTGCCGAAGACCAGGACGAACCAGACGTACCATTGCATTCGGTCGGTCGCACCGGCAACCATGATCAGGAACAGATGCATGGTCGGTCCCGTCAGGACAGCCATGCGAAGTATCGGACGACGAGCCCGCTGCCAGCGAACCAGATCGACTCCCGGCGGCAATGCCCGCGACCGATCGCCCTCACTCTTGAACCAAAAACCCGCGTAGCCAGCGTACAACCTGATCAGAACTCGTTGGCCCCGGTGGCTGCCCTCATCCTGCCAGTGGCGGGCCTGTTCCCTCAGTTGCTCCAGTTCCAGCTGCGGATTGCGGCGGCGACCGTAGACCAGATCCAGCCATTCGTTCCGGAAGCCGTCCACCATGGCGCACCACCAGGCGAAGCTGACCACCACCGGGACGCTGAGCAACCAGTACAACTCCGGTTGCCCGGTCTGCACGGCCAGCCCGTGCAACAGGCCGACCAGGACGGCGAAATGGGTCAGGTAGTCGACCAATCCGTCCAGGATATATCCGAGGACGGAGCAGGATGCCCGCAACCTGGCCAGCATCCCGTCGGCGCAATCGAACACGTTGGTCAAGAACAGCAGGATCGAGCCGGTCAGATAGAAGCCGGTCGTGCCCTGCCAGAAGCACCAGCCGGATGCCAGGCCCAGTACCAGGCTCAAGGCGGTGATCTGATTGGGAGTGATCCGCGTGGGTTGAACCAGCTTGACGAGGACGAACGCTGCAGGACGGAACAGGAGGAGATCGAGCAGTTCTTCCAGCTCGGTAGCCTTCAACATGCTGCGGTACTCGGCAAAGAGCGACCGCGGTCTCGTGCTCATGCCACCTCTCCGCCGGAGGCGATCCGAGCTGACTGGGACGGCCACGCGGCACGCATGGCCTCGATGAGGCGGGCATTCTCTGCATCGGTTCCCAGGCTGATCCGGGCATAGCCCAGGAATCCGGGCTCCTTGAAGAACTTCACGATCAGGCCCTGTCGATCGAGTTCTTCCTTGAGGATCGGAATCACCTCGTCAGGGAAACGCACCAGCACGAAATTGGCTTCCGACTCGAAGACCCGGCAACCCGGATAGGAGCGGAAGAATTCGTAGAACCGCTGGCGGTCATCCGCCATGCGCTGGGCGATGTCTCGGTAGTAATCCACGCTGTCCAGCGCTGCCAGAGCCAACTTTTCGCTGATCCGGTTGTAGCCCAGATTCCGGGCGCAGAACTTCTGAAAACCATTCAGTCCCTCACCGATGATGCCATAACCGATGCGTACACCGGCCAGGGCAAAGAGCTTGCTGAAGGTTCGCAAAACCATCAGGTTGGGATACTGGTCGGTCAAGGCGCTGAAATCGTCGATTTCACCGGGGGTCAGGCCGAAGTAGGCCTGGTCCAGAATCACGGGTATTTCGCCGCAGGCATCCAGGATTCGCAGCAGGCCCTCGCGCGACATGACATTACCGGTGGGATTGTTGGGCGAGGCGATCAGGATCATGCCCGGACGCTCCGTGGCAATCATCCTCAGCAAGGCGTCGACGTCGAACTCGTAGCGCTCGTCCGTCTCGATCAGGGGAAACTGCAAAGTGATGCCACCGACCTCATCGGCGATGGCGGAGTAGTACCACCAGGAAGCCGAGGGGATCAGGATCTTGCTGCCCCGCTTCAGGAAGTAGTGTACCGACTCCTTGAGAATATCCTCGCAGCCGTAACCCAGAATGATGCGAACCTCGTCGAGACCATGGAGCTGACCCAGCCGCACCGAGAGGTCACTGTAACTTCCCTGCAAGAACGCACGAGTGTAGTTGAACAGAAGTTCAGAATCCGCCGTGCGCAGAACCTCGAGACAGGCGGGAGCAGGGCCGAAACGATTCTCGTTTCGGTCGAACAGGATCGCACCTCTTTCGGTCATGAATTACCTCAGGCTGGATCGCCGGATGTGTCGAAGTTCGACGTAAAACGCGATCCATACCTTGGGGATCGCCGGGCACGCGGCTAGATAGTGACAATTATTTTACTTCATTGGAAGGCTAAATCCAAAAAAAACGATTAAAACACTCGTTTGAACGCGAGAGTCCATTGAGACAGTTGTCGATATCCAAACGGGCTGGCGCTCCTCTTCCATGTTGATTAGTATCGCCGACTGACGGGGTTCTTCCCCGCCCAGAACCCCCCTTGCGAAAGGAAGCGCCATGGCCACGGAACCGACCAAACAACTGGAGACTTTCGACAATCCCAACCCCGAGCGGGACTACGAGATCGAGTTCGATTGTCCGGAGTTCACCTGCCTGTGTCCGTTGACCGGTCAACCTGACTTCGCACATTTCCAGATCACCTATGTCCCTGATCAGCTGTGTGTGGAACTCAAGTCGTTGAAGCTGTATCTGTGGTCCTATCGAAACGAGGGTGCGTTCCACGAGAAAGTCACCAACCGGATCCTTGACGATCTGGTGTCTGCCACCAAACCCCGCATGATGGAAGTCAAAGGTGAATGGTTCGTCCGCGGCGGCATCACCACCTGGGTCACCGCCAGCCATTTCGATGAGAGCTGGGGCTAGGTCGGGTCAGGAACAGATCACCGGTAGCGGCGCGCCGCACCCCTTGCAGGCAGAGTCGGGCCCGAGATCAACCTGGGCCCGAAATCCTGTCCGGACGATGGCGGGCTTCCCACAACGGTGGCAAACGGTGTCGCGACCAGCCTCCACCGCCACATTTCCCAGATACACCCAGTCCAGCTGGCGGGAGGCGATCTCGTGAGCCCGCAGCAACGTCTCGGTCGGCGTGGGCGGAGCATTCAGCTTCCAGGCCGGATGATAGGCCGAGAAATGCAAGGGGATGTTTCGGTCGAGCCCGGCCACGAAATCCACCAGGCGACCGATCTGGTCGTCGCTGTCGTTGTGGCCGGGGATGACGAGATTGGTGATCTCCACGTGGACCCCTGCGGCATGAAACTGGGCAATCGCCTCGAGGACCGGCTCCAACCGGGCCTTGCAGATCCTGCGATAGAATCGATCATCCAGCGACTTGAGATCGATATTCGCCGCGTCGATCAGCGGCAACAGTTCGGCCAGGGGTTTCCGGTTCAAGAAACCGTTGGTCACCAGCACATTACGCAGTCCGGCCTTTCTGACTTCCCGCGCCGTGTCCAGGACGAACTCGTACCAGACCAGGGGCTCGCTGTAGGTGTAAGCGATGCCCAGGGAGCCCTGTTCCCGGGCGGTCTCGACCAGTGTTCGGGGCGACGCCTCACTGGTGACCTGGTCGCGGCCCTGGCTGATGCTCCAGTTCTGGCAGAACAGGCAATGTAGGTTGCAACCCGGCGCCGCCACCGACAGAACGGGTCGACCCGGCAGGAAATGGTAAAGCGGCTTCTTCTCGATGGGGTCCATGCCGCCGGATACCACGCGACCGTAGTAGAGAGGTTCCATGACGCGGTCCCGATTCTCCCGCGTACCGCACGGACCGGTCTGACCGGGACGCAAACGGCAGCCGATCGGACACAGGTCGCAAGCGGCCTGACCGTTCTCGAGGGGGCGCCACCACTGCGCGGTGCGGGTCATGGATCTCCTCCGTCGGGGCTATCGACGTCGACCCGTCCAAGATCACTACAGGCCAGATTCTCCGCCACCGTGCCGGCGTTACGTCTCAGACCCTCCGGATGACAACGCCACAGGGGCGTTCGTCGAAAACGAATTCGGAACTCGTCGTCGGACAGATCCAGCAGGTTCGACAGCCGTAGATCTTCGTGCTCGTCCAGAACCGAGTACTCCTCCGGCGGCGACTCGACGTCGGAGCCGGCCAGGTGCCGGGCCGCCCGCTGGTTCCACGGACAAACTGCCTGACAGATATCGCAACCGAAGAGCAGTCCAGCCCGGGCCGATCGATCAGCAACAGGCGTCCGGCCCCGCCACTCGATACTCCAGGTCGAGATGCAACGATTGGCATCCAGACCCCCTTCCTCCAGCAAGGCTCCGGTCGGGCAAGCATCCAGACATCTGGTACAGGAGCCGCACAAGCTGGTGGGCGCCAGAAGCGGCGGATGAAGTCGTCTGTCGACGGTACCATAGAGTGGTGTGACGGCTGGCCCCACGTCCGCGATCCCTTCCACTTCGAGATTGGTCAGCGCCACGCCCAGAAACAGTCCCGACCCCAGTTTCTCGTGGATCAAGCAGGTGTTCTTGCCCAGAAAACCCAATCCCGCGTACCAGGCGGTCTCCCGTTCCAAATAGGGTCCCGTGTCCGTTGAAGCGTGGGCAACCAACCCCGGCAGCCCGGATCGCAGGTGGTCCACAACTCCTTTGACGCCGGCCAGCAGGACGTCGTGGTAGTCCTGTCCGCGGGCATAGCGGGAGACACGGTCGGTCCACGGCACTGTCCCGGCGGGATCATCTCGAGGCTCGGCCCCACCAGCCACCGGCTCACGGCAATCCCGAGGCCAGCCATCGGTGTACCGCTGGGCGAACACGAGCACGGACCGCGCCCAGGGATTCCGCAACGTGGGATCGATCCGCTCCGCGGGATTGCGGGTCAGGTACTCCAGACCGCCGTGGTGGCCGGCAGCCAACCAGTCGTGCCAGCGTTGCGCGTGGGGTAAGGCGCGCGGCAGCGCCACCAGCCCTGCCAGGTCGATGCGTCGTTCCGGACAGCTTTCTTCCAGCAGACGAACCAGACGGTCGTGGCTACAGCAGACGGTATCGATGTCACGGGGCCGCGGTACCAAGGGATCCTCCCGCCGAGCGGTCAACCATCGGCGCGGCGCAAGCGTTTCCACGTCGCATCCACCTCGGACAGCAACCGTGTCATCAACTCGTCCACGCCGGGAATGTCGTCGATCATGCCGGCAACCTGTCCGATCTCCAGCTCGCCTTCTTCGAGATCACCCTCAAGCATACCGGCCCGAGCCCGCCCCTTGCCCAGCAACTCCATGAACTGCTGGCGAGTGCCCCCGCGGGCTTCCAGGGCCAGAACCCGGTCGCGGAAAGGGCTCTTCAACAGACGTACCGGAACATGGGACTTGAGCACCAGCAAGGTATCGGCGGCACCGGCGTCGACGACGGCGCCCTTGAAATCGGCGTGTCCCGACGATTCCCGGGTGACGGCGAAACGCGAGCCTATCTGTACGCCCTCGGCACCCATGGCCAGAGCCGCAACGATCTGAGCGCCGGTGGCGATGCCCCCGGCAGCGATGACCGGAATATCCACCGCTGCACGGCACAGAGGTGTCAGGACCATGGTGGTCAATTCCTCGCGACCGTTGTGGCCGCCAGCCTCGAACCCCTCGCATACGACGGCGTCGCAGCCGGCATCCTGGCACTTGAGAGCCAGTGCCGGATTTGCCACCACATGAACCACCACGCATCCGGCGGCCTTCAGTGGTCCGATTGCCCGGCGCGGAGATCCCGCCGACGTGAAGAAGATCCTCACTCCTTCGTCCAGAGCCACCTCCAGACAGCCGCGACTGTGGGGGTACAGCAGCGGAACATTCACGCCGAAAGGTCGATCCGTCAGCTGGCGGACCTTGCGGATGTGTTCACGCAACAGCTCCGGCTGCAGGCTACCGGCACCCAGCAGCCCCAATCCCCCGGCTCTGGAAACGGCGGCCGCGAGCTTGGCTCCGCTGTTGTAGACCATGCCACCCTGGATGATGGGATGCTCGACGCCCAGCAGCTTGCAGAGTCGGTTCCCGGGCCAGCGTTCGTTCATAGATTCCTGCTCCGTTTCTCGATTCCAGCCCATGGGCTCTGACCGCCATCTATCGCACCCGCTTGCGCGCCATCTCGGCTTTCTCCCAGGAACCAATGTGGATTCGCATGAAGACCCCGGGCTGGCCGACGCCCAGGTCGAAGCGGGCCAGGCTGATGATCGGCAGCAACAAGCGCACGCCGACGCCACCACCGGCGATGAACTCCTTGGTGGAAAACTGCTGGCTCTCGTCCCAGCCGATCCCCACGTCGAAGAAGGCCGAAACCTGCAGGCCGCCCCGGTACTTGATGTTGAGCGGCAGCTTCAACAACCGCGGCGTGATCAACGTCCAGTTATACTCGACGAAGGTCAGCAGCTGGTTCTTGCCCTGCTTGGCCGCGAACTCCCAGCCCCGAACGGTGTTGGTACCGCCGATGCCGAAGCGCTGCCAAGGTGCAATGCCCTCGCCCACTTCACTGCTGCGCATGCTGAGCAGGGCGAACAATCCCAGGGATTGCCCACGCTTTTCGGACAGGGATATGTAGCGGCGCAGATCCACGTCCAGCTGACTGAACGCCGTCGTGCTACCGAAGATATCCGAGTCATGGGACATCTTGATCTCGTTGTTCCAGCCCTGTCGCGTATCGGTGATCGCATCTCTGGTATCAAAACCGATTGCCAGCCCGAAGCGGTTGGACAGATCTCGATTATCCTCTCCGAGAGTCACGCCGTCCTTGTCACTCTGGATGCTCAGGAACTCATAGCTGGGAGTCAGTGACGTGGTGGTCGACAACGGCACCCGCAACCACAAGCGTACTTCATCGGCGGTTTCGTAGAAATCGCCGATGACGTTCTCCCTATTGCGATGGAAGTACTCGACCCGGTAGGCGAGACGGTTGCCGGCGAACCAGGGGTTCTCCAGCTCCAGCTCGATGTTCTGCTCCCCTCCGAAGAGGACTCGGCCGGAGAGATAGATGTCCTTGCCGAACAGGTTGGGAGTCTTGGCACCACCACCGTAAGAGATGCCGTTCTCATCGGTTATTCGCAGCGCTATGGAAGGCAATATCGGAAAATTCTCGACGACGCTGTAGGTCACAACCGCACTGTCGGCTTCGGCATCCGCCAGGACTTCGACGTGCCCGAAGATATCGAGATTCAACAGGCGCACGACATCAGCTTGCAGCGTCTCGGCAGTACACGATTCTCCCACCCGGGTCGCCAGCTCACGGGTAATGATATACTCGCGAGTGTGCTTCCGGCCTTCGACCCGGATCTCCTTGACCGGCAACCCGACTCCGGTACCGCCTACCACGGCGCCATCGATCGCCGGGGGCAGCAGCAGGCCGGCCAGCAGGCCGCCCATCAACGCTACTGTCCGGCGCAAGTCGATCATAGCCCCAGTTCACCGCCCACCGGCGTCAGCGCTTCCAACACGTGGGCAATCAGCTCGTCCAGTTCCAACCCGAGATCAGCGGCACCTTCGCGGATCTCCTCACGGTTCACCTTGGCGGCGAAGTCCTTCTTCTTGAGCTTCTTCTTCACCGACTTGACCTTCACCTGGGCGATCTGCTTGTCGGGCTGGACCATGGCACAGGCCATGCAAAATCCACACAGCTCGTCCACGGCAAAGAGCCAGCGGGCGCAGTCGTTCTCCCGCGGAACGCCGGTATAGCTCGCGTGGGACAGGATGGTGCGGACGAACTCCTCGGGATAGCCCCGCTCCCGCAGGATATCGGCTCCCTTGAGAGGATGATCCGGCGCCTCGGGATACTTCTCGTAGTCGAAGTCGTGGAGCAGCCCCACGGCCGACCAGTATTCTGCATCGCCCCCGGTTCGCTCGGCCGATGCCTTCATGGCCGCTTCCACGGCGTAGGCGTGGCGGCGCAGGCCCTCGGTCAGGGTGAACTCATGCAACAGGGCCAGGGTCGTGGTGCGTGCGTACAGATCGCTCATGGCTCCTCCAGGGGATTATGTGCCGATAGGAATATGATGCCGCCATCCGGTCCGGATCACAACAGGAGATCCTCGTGGTGAACACGCAGCCAGTCCATGGCTTCGCGATGGCCTGGGCAGACGCGATCCAGCAGGGCATAGAAGCGCTTGCTGTGGTTCAGATGCGCCAGGTGGCATATCTCGTGGGCCACTACCGCATCAATGACCTCCGGCGGAGCCATGACCAGCCGGTAGCAGAAGGACAGCGTTCCCCGCCTGGAACAGCTGCCCCAACGGGTCGTGCGCTCGCCCACAATGACCCGCCGGGGATGCAGTTCGATGCGCTCGGCCCAATCGGCGACCCGGCTGCGCAGGGTTTCGCCGGCGATACGTCGCAAATACTTCTCGAGGACGGGTCGGGGATCGAAGATGTCAATCGGCGGCACCTCCAGCCGGAGCGTGTCGTCACTGAGTGACGCCGAATATCGCTGGCGGCCCGTGGGCAGCCCGACCAGTTCCAGGCGACGTATTTGCCCCAGAATCCGGATCCCGCTACCGGTGGCATATTGCTTGATCTCCGGCCCGTCCCAGGCATCGAACTGGTCGGCCTTGAGAGTCAACCAATCGCCCATGTCGGCCAGGATCTCGGGCACGACATCGAGCTTGCAGCGCCAGGGCAGGACCACCATCACGCCTTCGCTTCGTGATACCTGCACACCGATCCGACGAGTGCGCTTGCTGCGGCGCACACGGTAGCGCAGAGCCCTGCCGCCGAGCAGGGCGGTTTCCGCCTTGAGAGTCATCGGATCCTTCTTTGGTGACCGGGAAGCTCTATTTGAGCAGCATGATGCGCCGACTGTCCATCTTTTCCACCGCTTGCAGGCGAACCAGGTAGACTCCCGACGCCGCGCCGCGGCCCGCGAGATCCCTGCCGTCCCAAACCGCAATGTGGGTGCCGGCTTCCAGCGATTCGGAAACCAGACGCGCAACCAGTCTGCCGCGCAGGTCGTGAATCGTCAGGAGGACCTCTCCGGATTCGGCCAGAGTGAACGCCACATTGGTGCGTGGGTTGAATGGATTGGGATAATTGCCCAGCAGACCCGTGGCCCGAGGCAGCATCTGAACCGGTGCGATCCCGGTGTAGTTGCTGCTGCCGGGTGTAGAGTCGCTGAAGAACACCCAGACCAGCCCGCCATCGGTTTCGCGACCTTCACTCACGTCAGTGGTCTGGGGCCCGAACGAGTAGCCGTCGATCAATACATTCCCGTCGTCAAGACTCGAATAGAGGCCGAGTTGCTCCCCTGCGGCACTGAGCTTGAACGGTGCGTGTAACGGGCCATCCTCCACATCGTTGTCACACCAGATCAACAAGAAGTCGCCCGGAGCCAGGGTAACGGCGGGCAGGGACCAGCGTGTCGACAGAGCCAGATCGTCGGTCAAGAACATGCCGCCCAGATCGACTGGTTCGATACCGACATTGGTCAGCTCGACCCAATCCTCGAACATGCCCGTCTCGTCCGCGATGACGGTACTGTTGCTGGCCATGAACTCGTTGATGACCACCGTCGGAGGCAGCGGCGTGAGGGGATTGGACGCTCCCGGCGTGGCCTGAGCCGTTTCCTCCCAGATACCGTATCCGTTGGGCATACGTGCATCGGCCCAATCGGCGGGAATCTGATCCAGCACGACTGTATCGAATACCACCCGATCCTGGCTGTCGCCCAGGATCAGGCTCCCCTCGGGTTCCAGGACAAACGGACAGTGGCAGGACCCTTGCTCGGGTTGCCCGTCCATCCAGAGAATGAGGAATCCCCCGGCCGGCACCTCGAGACCATCGAGATCCCAGTCGGCGAGGCCGGAACCCACGTAGGTCAGGGTCACCTGGTCCAGGATCAACGGCAGTGGGAGTGGATTGTAGACTTCCAACCAGGGGTCGTACTCCAGAGCTTCGTCGCGAACCCACGAGTGGTTTTCCACCATGAGTTCGTTGAGTCTCAACATCCGACTCAGTTGGGGGTCACCGTTGGCCGCACCGGGAGTCGCTGCCGCGCTGAAAGTCCAATCCGGCGACCCGTCCTCGACCCGGGCCCAGCTCACGTCCGTCAACTGCGAGCTGAACTCGGTGGTTGTCACGAGGGTGGAGCCATCCTGACCGTACAGCTGAATCCCTTCGCCGGCAGCATCCAGCTTGAACCCGCAATGATCGACTCCCTGTTCGGGCATGCCGTCGGCCCACAACAGATAGTGCTCGCCCGGGGCCAGCGACACGTCTCCGGTGATCATCCACGCCGTCGGTAGAGTCGGATCGTCCGTAACGAAGAGACTGTCCAGAACCACGGTCGCGGTCGTGCCGTTGTAGATCTCGAACCAGTCGTCGAATTCGCCGAAGCTGTCGGCTGTCGTCGAATCGTTGTCCGCCATGACCTCGTTGATCACCAAGCCGGCCAGGTCGGCGTTCCAGACCGCTTCGACCCACGGCAGCATGCCGCTCTGGCCATCCTCGGTGGAGTAGAACAGCTTGTACCGATTCAGAGCTCCGGGCACGGGATCGGGATCGGTGAACGTGTAGACAACCGGCGAATCCGTGTCGCCATGGCCTGTGAGCTCGGGGTGAGTGGCGAAGCTCCCCAGAAACTCGTTCTCACCATGGCCGACCACGTCGCGCAAGACGACAAAGCCCCGATTTCCGCGCTCGCCCCAGGTCACCCATCTCAAGTCGGCGGCTCCATCGACCAGTTCGGCCTGGAAGTCGACCAGTTCCACGGGCAACCGGTAGAGATCTCTGAACTCGTCCGCCTGCTGCTGCACCACGGTCCGGCGTTGTCCGACCCAGTCCTTGAGTTGTTCCGCATAGTCAGTGAATTCCGCGGCTCCGGACCAGGCCCACCGCTGGGCGTGCCGATCCATGGCCGGCTGCTGGGTTGCAACCATCATATCGATGCGCTCGTGCAGTACTGCCGGCGACAGTTCCCCGGCCAGCAGGTCGTCCAGACGGCTGAAGAAAAGGGCCCTGAACTCACTGTTGTGCATGAGTCGATTGAACATCGTACACCACAGCTGGATCTCGGGCGACCACTCGTCGTAGTAGAAGACTGGCGGCCGGTTATCCTCGAAATCGGCTTCGTTCTCTGCAGCCAGGAAGCGGAAGTGGTTCGAATTCAGGTTCTCGGGATAGAACGTGTCGTCCTCATCCCACATCACGTAGGTCCAGGGACCGCCCTCGACCCGATACTGAGCGACATTGCCGGAGAAACCGTTGTCCGCCGTGGCGCCGAAGATGTTCAGCAACAGCCAATCGATGTACGACGGCAAGTCGAGTTTCTCGCTAATCTCGGCAAAGAACGCGTGGCTGGCGAAGTCCTGGGGCGTGCTGAAGGTAACCAGCAGAGACCAGAAATCACTGGCGTTGCCGGCAATGGTCTCGCCGTCCTTGATGAAGTCGTAGCTGCCGGGCACCAGTCCGTGGGTCACCTCCATGAACTCGTCGTCCAGCCGCTCGCGCAGGCTGTAGATGCCCCAGTACTCGTTGTTGACGTAGGTCTCCACCGGCGCGATCCGGCTGCCCAGGTGGCCCCGGTCCAACCAGATCCCCTCCAGGATGTTGGAGTTCAGACAATTCGCCGGAAAGCGGTGGGTGCGTAATATGAGCCGCTCGAAAGTGGTGGGCTGCGATCCGAAGAAATCGTGGGTGACGTCGTCCTGGTCGCCGTATCCATCGAAGTAGAGGCGCAAACTCTTCTGGTCGAAACGGCGACTCCAGCCGCCGTTGATCCGCAATCCGATACTCTCATCCAGCATCACGTCACCCTGGGCATCGTAGCACTGCAGGGTGGTCGGCCGCTCCCATTGGGCACCACGTTGCTCGAAGTTGGCGTGCAGACCGTAGACATAGATACCGATGTCCGGATCCCATAGATTCGTCGAATCGGTCCTCAGATGAAATACCGGCAGGCTGGACTCGACCGATCCGAAGGGAATCACGCAGCGCGGAAAGGCTTCCACGCTGACAGTATCACCGGGCTCACCGACAAAAGAGACGGCCAGCGGCTCGGAACGATCCCACTCGAAGGTGAATTGCCACGTCCGGGTGTCCACCGGCTCCAGTCCCGGAACCGTCTCAAGAGGTACGATGGGATGGTTGCCGGTGAAGGTGACGACCCGCCCACCCTCGACCAGATCCCACGGCGGGGGAATCGTCTGACCGACCAGTGGAAAGGAAGAGTCGACTGAGATCGTGGTTTCCTGAGCCAGGGCCACCGCCGGATACGACCAGATCGCCCCAAAATGGGCGAATACGGCAAGAACCAGCGGCAGGAGGCTCCCCTGCGATATATGGCGAGAGGGCACGGGCTACTCCCGGAAACAAAGGCTTCGCGTTCAGATTTCTTTGGATCCGGGGACACCCTCCCTCGAGGTTCCAACCGATCCATCTGACAATTATGACAGATATCCAGCTCACAGACAACCCCCTGCGGGGTTTTGTTCCGTTATCGAGACAAATTCACAGACAGTTGAATGAGTGGCGTTGGGATAGACAACGGGCCCGGAATCAACCAGGCCCGTCTTTTAGCCGCGATACTAGCGAATTAGACCACTTCAGCCTTCTTGGCATCCAAGCGCTTGGTCACTTCGATGAAAATCAGCAATGCGATCAGCGAAATCAGCCCGACACCGATGTAGGCATACCACAGATAGTGGGCCTGTGCGTATTCCACCGGCATGGGCCCTTGACCGAGCAGCGCGGCGTCGTGGGCCGCGCGTACGGCAGGTTCGAGGGTACCGGGCTCGGGGCAGTATTTCTCGAGCAAAAAACCCGAGAAAATGAAGCCGAAGATCCAGGCGAAGAAAGTGTTCATGTGAGCGAAGCCCAGGAACGTTCCTTCCTTACCGGCCGGGGCCTGCAGCGAGGCGAATTCCAACCACTTGGGACTGAGGAAACACTCGGCAATACCTTGAATGGAAATGCCGATGATCATCATGAAAGTGATCGGATGCATCTCCAAGCCGAACACGTTCACCATGCCGTCGAACCACGCCGAACCGGCCATGGCCACAGCCGAGAGCGGGATCAGACACATGGCCACCAGAATCGAGTTCTGCGGCTTCCACTTCCGCACCATCTGCGTGATCATCACCACGAAGATCACCACCACCAACGGATTGATGTTGGCATACCACTCGGGCTTGTAGGTCTCACCGGCCATGCGCAGCACGTAGTCCGGCATCGAGGCGTAGAGCTGGCCCTGGATGGCCCAGAATCCTGCGGTGATGACAATCAGAGCGAAGAAACGGACATTGCTCATGGCCATCCACATCCCCTGCAAGGTGTCGCGTACCGTCTTGACCTGGGCGTTGCGCTCTTCATGGGGGAAATAGATCAGGGCCACGAGGATCAGCGCCAACAGCGATGCTCCCGCCGAGAAATACGGCACCGTCTCGACCCCCATCTGGATCCGCATGGGCGCCACCACGGTCTTGCCCGTGAACGAGCCGATATTCACGACCATGTAGAAGATACTGAAAGCCCGGGCCCGGTTGGTCTCGTCCGAGGATTTGCTCACCGTCCCGGTGATCACCGGTTTGACGAACGCCCCACCCAGAACGATCAGGGACAGGCCCGCAATGACCGGCGCAATGGTGTGAAAAACACCCAGGGTGCCATAACCGAGGGTCAACAGGGCGAAAGCCAGCATCAGGGCGTTGCGAAAGCCCATGCGGTCGGCCAGGGCTCCGGTGAAGAACGGCACCAGGTAGATCCAACCGCCGAACATGCCGGCAGTGATGCCGGCCTGGACATCGTCCAGCCCGACGACCCGGATCAGATAGGTACGCAAGGCGATGAAGGTTCCGTAGTAAGCGGCGCGCTCGCAGAGCTCGGCGGCGTTGCCGGTCCAGAACATACGGGGAAAGCGCCAGGTTTGTGTGCCTTGGCTCATGGAAACTCTCCTGCAACAGGGTTCAGCGTGTGGCGTGCTTCGGTTCAGGCAATCTAGTGCATGAACGCCGTTTTGTTAACCACAAGGTTGCAAAAACAACCGCCGGACTCGAAAACCCGCCGCAGCCGGGACCTCAGGGCTCGCTGATTCCGGACTCGCGAACCACGACCCGACAGGAACCGGTTTCGTCCAGATCCCGCTCGTCGGTCTGCCAATCACTCCCGTGGAGAGACTGCAGGGCGACCGTGTCGCCATCCACGCGGCAGACGAATGAGAACTCCGAACCGGTCTCGGCAGACGGATCCAGCTGATCCACCGAATGCACACCGTGCTGATCGACGTAGAACCCGAAGGTCCCTACCGTCTCGGGACGATAGCGGGTGTGCTGCCAGTTGCATCCCCCCTGGGATGCAAAGAGTTCTGCGCCGTCGGCCCCTACCCGGAGATCGATCTCATAGGGTGCCGGTGCAACCAGATAAGAGGCGGCGGCAGTCGCAACAATCAATACGATGGCGAGAATGCTCAGGCGATGAAGCATAGGACTCTCCGCAATAGGTGTTATTTAAACGATGTCTGGAGAAGCTGGGCGTCTTCCCTGGCGGCATTCAAAACGATTATCGAGCCGTGGGCAAGCAAAAAGGACGGAGGCGGTAAGCCCACCTCCGTCATTCGTTTATCCTAGCTACAGGCCGGAATCAAAGCTCCAGCAGATCAGCCATGACTTCCTCCGAGAGCTCGCTCACGACCTCGGCGGAATCAGCCTTCCGGGGTGCGGTTGGACGTGGTGAATGAGCCGATAACCCCCGTCCGGGCGCTTCTCCACCGGCGTCGAAGGCACTGCTCCTGCAAGTCTATCAGCTTCCCTTGCCGTAGTTGGGAGCTTCCTTGGTGATCTGGATGTCGTGGGGATGGCTCTCGAGCATGCCGGCACCCGTGACCCTGACCAGTTCGGCGCGCTCCTGAAACTCGCCGATGGTGGGACAGCCACAATAGCCCATGCCGCTGCGCAGGCCGCCGACCATTTGGTAAAGAACATCCCGGGCCAATCCCTTGTAGGGTACCTGGCCCTCGATGCCCTCGGGAACCAGCTTGTCCGCATCGGTGATCTCGCCCTGGAAATACCGATCCTTGCTGCCCTGTTGCATGGCGCCCAGGGAGCCCATGCCCCGGTACGACTTGTAGACCCGGCCCTCGTAGAGGATCTTCTCTCCGGGAGACTCGTCGGTACCGGCCAGTAACGAACCGGCCATGACACAATCTGCACCCACGGCGATGGCCTTGGCCACGTCCCCGCTGTAGCGCAGGCCACCGTCAGCCACCAGGGGAATCCCCCGCGGCCTGGCGACCCGAGCCACGTCCATGATGGCCGTGATCTGGGGAACGCCCACGCCGGCGACAACCCGTGTCGTACAGATCGAGCCCGGTCCAATTCCCACCTTCACCGCGTCGGCCCCAGCGTCGATCAGGGCCTCGGCCGCAGCAGCAGTGGCGATGTTCCCGGCCAAGATCTGGGAATCGGGATACTTGTCCTTGATGCCCTTGACCCGTTCGATGACGTTGCGGCTGTGACCGTGGGCAGTATCGACCACGACCAGGTCCACACCCGCTTCGATCAGCAATTCGACCCGCAACATGGTGTCGGGCCCCACACCCACTGCCGCGGCGACACGCAGACGACCTTCCTGGTCCTTGCAGGCATTGGGGTAGTCCAGTTTCTTCTGGATGTCCTTGACCGTGATCAAACCGCGCAGCTCGCCGGCACCATTGACCACCAGCAGCTTCTCGATGCGGTGTTGATGCAGGATCTGGGCAGCGTCCTCGAGGGTCGTACCCTCGGGTACGGTGACCAGGTTCTCGCTGGTCATCACTTCGCGCACCAACCGTCGGGTGTCGACGACGAAGCGCAGGTCGCGGTTGGTCAGGATGCCGACCAGCTTGTTGCCTTCGGTGATGGGCACGCCACTGATGCGGTAATGCTTCATCAGGGCCAGGGCGTCGTCGATGGTCTTGTCCGGCTCCAGCGTGATGGGCTTGGTGATCATACCGGACTCGGAGCGCTTGACCCGCTCGACCTCGCTGGCCTGGGCCCGTGGATCCATGTTCTTGTGGACCACACCGACACCGCCCTCGCGGGCCACGGCGATGGCCATGTCCGCTTCGGTGACCGTGTCCATGGCTGCGGACAGGAACGGGATCTGCAACCGGATATTGGGGGTCAGCTGGGTCGACGTATCGATATCCTTCGGAATGATCTCGCTGAATCCGGGCACCAGCAACACGTCGTCGAAGGTCAATGCATCACGGAATCGACCGGGATCCGGATTGTCGTTCAGCTTCTTGCCACTCATCCGACTACGCCTTCATGATGCCGACAAACGGCAGGTTCCGGTACTTCTCGTCGTAATCCAGGCCGTAACCGATGACGAACTCCTTGGGAATCTCGAATCCGGTGTAATGCAGCTGGACGTCCTTCTTGCGGGCCGGCTTCTTGTCCAGCAGGGCGGCTACCCGGATGCTGCGGGGGTTTCGCGTCTGCAGCAACTCCATCAGGTGGGCGATGGTCAAACCGGTGTCGATGATGTCCTCGACCAGAATGATGTCCCGGTTGGTGATATTGCTCTTGAGGTCTTTCTCGATCTTCACCACGCCGGTGCTCTGGATCCCGCCGTCATAGCTTGAGACGGCCATGAAGTCGACCTCGTGATCCACCGAGACGCACCGTGTCAGGTCGGCCAGGAACGGATAGGCTCCCTTGAGGATGCAAACGAAGATGGGAGTCGAGTCCTTGTAGTCCCGGCTGATCTCATTGCCGAGCTGGCGGATCCGCAGCTGGATCTCCTCGGATGAGATCAGGATCCGCTCGATGAACGGGTAGCGGTGCAGGTATTCCTGGTCGTCGAAGGTCACGGTCCGCCTCCAGAGGAAGTTGCACCCGGACCTTGGGTCCGGGCAGGCTAGAGCCGGCCTTTTGCCGACTTCTTAGAATCCAGCTTGGCCTGCTGGACCTCGTGGTCCAGGGCCCTGAGCCGGTCTCGCTCGCGAATGATGTCCAGGATCTTCGTGGTGATCAGATCGATGGCCACCCGATTGTGTCCGCCCTCAGGAATGATGATATGGGCATATCGCTTGCTCGGCCACACGAACTGCAGATGCATGGGACGCACGACATTCAGATACTGGTCGATGACCGACTCCATGGTCCGGCCCCGCTCCTGGGTATCGCGACGCATGCGGCGCAGGACCCGTTCGTCCGCGTCCACATCGACGTAGAGTCGAATATCCATCATCTTGCGCAGAATTTTCGACTCCAGGACCAGGATGCCCTCGACGAACACGATATCCGCCGGTTCGACGGCGTCGGTCTCCGGCAACCGGCTGTGAGTCGCGTAGTCGTACCGCGGGATGTCGACGGTTTCGCCGCGGCACATGGCCTGCAGATGCTCCACCAACAGAGGCGTCTCGAAAGCCTTCGGGTGGTCGTAGTTGATCTCGGCCCGCTCTGCCAGGCTCAAGTGGGCGTTGTTGTGATAGTAGGAGTCATGGTGGATGATCTGGATCGTCTTGCCGGGGCAGGCCTCGCGCACCCGATAGGCCACCGTTGTCTTGCCGGAGCCGGAGCCGCCGGCAATACCGATGATGACTGGTGGTAGGGGCTGCTGGGCTGGTCCATTCATTGGCGTAAAATACCCGCGACCGTCGGTGCTGTCAATTTCAAGTGGTACCGGGACCGAAATCGCGGCTGGACCGGGCCCCGCCGCGGAGCGATAATCCTCCCGGTACACACTGGATCAGCCGCCCTCACCACTCGGAGGCCGCCTTGCTCAACAATCTCATCTCCCTGCTCGGCATCGTCGTCCTGCTGGCCCTCGCCTGGGTCCTGAGCAACAATCGCCGTCGGTTTCCCTGGCGGGTCGCGGGCTGGGGCCTCGGCCTGCAGCTGATTCTGGCGGTGATCCTGCTGCGAACACCCTGGGGCCAGGCCGCGTTCGGCGGCGCCCGCAATGTGGTCACCAGACTACTCGGGTTCACCGACGCCGGAGCCGCCTTCCTGTGGGGCAACCTCTACCGCACCAGCGAGGATCTGGTCGCCTACACGAATCCCGAGGCGGGGCATCTCCTGGTCACCAATTCGATCA
>Ga0070728_10002317_pt1 | contig 24120 bp, 15 predicted proteins | sample tdDd471_FD_66723 | JGI IMG/M metagenome (GOLD analysis project Ga0070728, IMG submission 66723) | Marine sediment microbial communities from the Atlantic coast under amendment with organic carbon and nitrate - tdDd47.1 | ecosystem: Environmental > Aquatic > Marine > Coastal > Sediment | place...
AGCTTGATGATATCTTTTTTATGCAGGTCCATCAGGGGAGCCTGTATTTCAAACCCACCGGCCCGGGTAGCCTGCTGCGCCACGGCTTCAAAGGCCCGCAAAAACTCCGGACGACAGTCGGGGTAGCCGGAATAATCCAGCACATTGGTGCCGATAATCAGGGTATGGGCGTCAATGCTCTCGGCCCAGGACAAAGCCAGAGACAGCATCACCAGATTGCGGGCAGGCACATAGGTGACGGGCACGTCGCCGGGGCTGCCGATATGATCGCGGTCTTTGGGCACCACTGCGTCGGGGTTGGTAAGGGCCGAGTCTGCGATGTCGCCAAGATTCACGGTCACCAGTTTGTGATCCGCAGCTCCCAGAGTCTTTGCCACCTGACGGGCGCGGTCGATTTCTATGGTATGGCGCTGTCCGTAGCTGACGGTCAGGGCATAGCATTCGTAGCCATTGTCCCGGGCCCAGGCAAGGCAGGTTGAAGAGTCAAGTCCGCCGCTGAGCAGGACCACGGCTTTTTTTTGTTCGGTTGCCATAGCACACCTCCATTGGGGCGCATGGTACTACTCCCCGACAGGATGTGCAAGGGGTCAGCGGGGGGATTTTGCGTCCAAGCGCCGGGGCCGCAGTTCCATAATATCGATGCCCACGCCGTACTCGCCGTCGATAAAACTTTCCTCTGTGGTGTTAAAGCGGAAGGTGTGCATACCGGCGTCAATGGCGATGTCTTTAAACACGGTTTCCACCAGCCGTCCCTCGTCAGCGCCCCGGGGATCAAAGCGCCCCACGGGTGTTCCATCGATGAGCAGTTCAAAGGGGCTGCAATAGCTGGACTCCAGAACCCGCAGCATCAGATCATAGCGTCCCGTATCAAAAACATGCATGCGGAAACTGAACCAGTCGCCGGGGCTGCCGCCGGGATAATACAGCAGATGATTGTCGTCGGCGTCTTCAATGCCCGCATCCTTGATAAACACAGGAAACGGTTTGCTGCTGTGATCCGCCCAGCGCATGCCATGGATGCGGGATTCGCCTTCCACCCGAATGACGCCGGGCTCCCCTTTTTCGATGGGATACAGGTAGTTGTCAAAGGGCCGGGCCCGCAGGCCGCGTCGTCCCATATAGCGGGCAAAGAGATAATCCTGATCGCCCCAGCTTTGGGCGTATACCACGTCGCTGTCAAAGTCCGGGGTGTTGAACATAAAGCCCAGACCGTAATCCACATCAGTGCCGGGCACAAAAATCACCACGTTGTGTACATCGGCTTCTTCCACGGCTTCCTGCAAACGAGGGTCAATGTTGCGGAAGCGTTTGTACATTTTGCCAAGGCTCGGAATCGATACCATGGCGGCGGTGCCACACATGATCCCCAGCAGCACCAGCGCCACATACCAGCGCAGGCGGCGGAACTGTGACGGCTTTTTTTGCGAGGCAAGCCCGGCTCCGAGGTCTGTCAGTACCACGGCGCTTAGCAGCACCAACGGCGGGAATGCCGCGTACAGCATCCGGGGACCGTAACAGTTGCCGTGATAGTAAAACAGGGCATAGGCGCCGGTCCACAACATAAACCACAGCCACAACCCCAAAACAATGCGCCGCCGCCGGGCAAGAAACAGGCTGAACACCGTCAGCAGGATCAGCAGGGGCCAGCCCATAAAATGGGTGTAGAGGCTTGCCAGACGCCGCCTTGTGGTGGTCCAGGCGTTGGTCAGGTTGTAGCCGTCATCGTAGATATCCGCCCCGTGTTCGGTAATGCAGCCGATGTGTTCGCCAAAGCCGAGGCTGTGGCATTTGGGGCTGGGGTCGGTTTTGATGAAAAAGAGATCCTGGGGAAACAGCCAGGCCGAACCGGTGAGATGATGGTTATAGGCCAGCAGACACAGCAGCAGACCAAAAGAAACCAGTGCCGCAGGGACAAGCTGTCGCAGTGTCAGGCGGCGGGTGCCCAGGGTTGCTCCGCCAAAGACCAACAATGCAACACCGGCGATAATGCCTTCCAGGGGGCGGGTCATCAACAGCCACCCGGCGCAGAACCCAAGCAGAGCTGACAACCACACTGACAGATGCTTTTCCTGCCATGCCCGAACCATCAGCAGTACACCACCGCAGGCTAAAAGCGCTGCCAGGGTGTGGGCCATGAACTCGGAACTCTGAAACAAAAAGAAGGGGGAAAACAGAAATATCACCGGCACCAGACGGGCGGGAGCTTCACCCAAAAGGCGGCGTCCCAGCCGCAGGGTAACCACCGCAACGCCACCGCTGAGCAGCGGCGTAACCAGCCAGGGAGCTCCCAACAGCATACCCGAAGCCAGCACCATGGGCCATCCCGGCGGAAAAATCCCGAACATCTGCCCGTCGCTGATAAAGAAATGATAGGTGACGAATTCCGGCCAGGGATGCTCCGGCAGGCTCAAATGCCCGGCGGCAAAGATCTTTGCCATAAAATAATAGGCTATGGAGTCGCTGACATGGGGCACCGCATCAAAAACGCAGAACATGACAATGCCGCTGAAAACTGCGGTGATGATGAATACCGACAGATCGAACCAGCGGTTTGGAACCGCCATAATCGCGGGAAGGACTCGACGCCACAGGGGCATACCCAACACCGCCGCAAGGGCCGCAAGGCATCCCGTCAGCAGAGGAATGGGCGAAAACATGCCCAATGCCGACGCCGGATGGGGCACCAGCGCCCAACCCAGGCCCAGCGCCACCAGCAGGGCGATGAGATTAGTCGCGATTATTCGCCATGGCCAGGAAGAGGGCGCCAAGCCCATAGCTTGCAACTCCTGTAAGCATGGAAACCGTTAAGCCTGCGCCGATGCTCACCAAAAGAGCGATGACGCTGCCCACCACGGAAAACGCGCCGTTGATACCCCATAACCAGGGCAGACGGTCGTCCAGCAGGCGGCTGGCAAGACGCAGTCCCAGGGGGAAAGGCATGCCCATAAAGAATCCGGGGATACCCACCAGCAACAGCCCCAGCAGAATCCGCATACTCATGGGCACGGCTTCGGTGGCCTGCAATATCGGCGGGGTGATAAGCACAAACAGCGCTAAAATGGCCAAAAAGATTGCACCGGCAATCAGGGCGGCGCGGCGGCTGTCCACAATAAAAGTGAGTTTTTCACTAACGCGGCTGCCAAGGCCCGCAGCCAGCATAATGCCCATCAACACAATAATAAGACCCCAGGTGGGATGCCCCATGTACACGCTTAAGCGATGCACCTGCCCCATTTCCACCAGCATAAAGCCAAGGCCGATACCCGCAAAATACAGCAGGCCCGCAAAGGTCGGCAGGGGCTTGCCGGTGCCGGGCCGGACCTTGATCCACAGCGGCACCACAATGGTCAAAAGGCTCAACACAATCAGCACGCCCAACAGATAAATAATCATGCGCACGGAATCGATGTTGAACTGTGTGATGACCTGATGTTTCAAACCGGGATCAAAGGCTTTAAAGGGACTGACCATATTAAAGAAGAAGGGACGGTCATCGGTGGACGGAGTCAGATCAAGCGGATACCGGGCAAAGATTTCCTTTGCGTCATCGGGTCGCAACATGCCCAGAAAATCCGGACGGGAGGCATAGACCGGAGTCAGGATGCGTTCAAACTGCAACCGTTCGCAGGCTTCATCCAGAGTTTTGGTGTTGCCCTGGGTCAGGGGCTTTTTGGTGGCAATCAGGGTGGCAACGCTCAGCTTGGGAACACCCGGTATTTCCACCGGGGTTTTGGCCGCAACATAGATGTGCTGTGCAGGATTTTTAATGCCCATTTGCCGCATGGCCTCAACCGCCACGGACAACAGCCGCAGCATTTCGCCGGGTTGTTCCGGCAGATACCAGCGGGAGAATGTTACCATGCCTTTGTCCGTAAGCCGGGAAATAAAGAGTTTCCAGCCTTCCACGGTGTACAGCCCGTTTTCCGTCAGCACAAAGGCTCCGGCGGCAGTGGCGGCCCAGCTGTCGATAAGCGAAGCCTGAATCACGTCAAAGCGTTCATCGGTGCGGGCCAGATAACTGCGGGCTTCGTCAACGGTAAAGCGGACTTCCGGGCGGCGATCCAGATGACCTGCAAATTCGCCAAAGTCTTCGTTAAGCACCTGCAACATGATGTTGTTGATTTCAATGCCAAGAACATCCCCGGCGCCGTACATCAGCGCCGTGTTGATATCCTTGCCACCGCCAACGCCGATAATAGCGGCTTTGCCTTTTGGAGGCAGAATATTGTAGGCCAGGGCCGTGACATCGTCCTTGAGAAATTCGATGCTCTTTAACCCTTTGCGGCCATCGAAAATCGCGGTGCCTGCCGCATTGTCGATAAGGATCACATTGTTTTTAACCCCGGGATTATCCAGGGTCCAGTTGGGGCTCAGGCCCCAGCCCGTGGCAATCTCGGTGCCTTCGTTGACAATGATGCGGCTCATGGGGTTCCAGCGTTCCAGCAGAAGCCCTTTTTCCGCCACCGGCACCGGAAGACCAAATTCGTTTTTGGCCCACTGCACCCGGGCAAAGCCGAAGATGGCGTTGCCTGCAACCGCTGCCACCAGCAGGATGGCGGCGACATACATGAAGGTTTTGTGGTGGGTGCCTGTGGAGGCATCCTGATCCTGTGCCCGGCCAAAACACCAGGCTCCGGCCAGAGCCAGCAGGGATACCGCTATGACCGCCGTGGGGCCGTCAAAGATGTTCATCAGCACAAACACCGCCAGACAGCCAATGGCCGCGCCGGTGAGGTCTGCGGCGTAGAGCGAGCCCGCCTGTTTGGGGAAGCGGGTCAACGAAAGGCTGACCACGATACCCGCAAGGGTAAAGGGCACCAGCAGTATCAGGTACGTCACCGTTACGCTGAGCACCCCCAAGAATGTGCCCACAGGCATAAAGGGAATGCTCAGGTGCGCCTTGAGGGACACCGGGATGCTGACGGCGTACAGCAGGGTTATGAGAGTGAGTCGCTGATGTATGCGGTTTTGGGGAAACCAGCGATCAAAGATGTATACCACCACCGCACCGAGACTGGTGCCGAACATGGCCACGGAAATCGCCAGAAAGGCGAAGTGGTACCACATGGTGACGCTGAAAATCCGGGTAAGTTCGATTTCCAGAGTCATGACCGACAGGGCTGCCAGGGCAAGCCCCCATGCGGTCCAGGCTTGGGCCCGAACATTTTTTTGTGCCAGGGTGTTGTCCACGATGTCCTCTACTGCAGGGGTCTGAAACGCAGGTCCGGGCCTTACATAAAGTCCAGTTTTTTCGGGGGATTCTTCCAGAGATCCACCGGGAATTCAATGTTTTTGGGCCGGAAGGGCAGCTCAACGGTTTGGCCGGTACCGGCGCTGTAATAGCCCGCCAGCATGATTTCCAGCACTGCCAGACCATCGGCGGCAGTTTCCGTGGGGCTTGCGCCCGTACGGATAGCGTCAAGAAAATCCGCCATTTCCTGGGGGTAGCCGTTGTTCCACAGCCATTCGTAATCCGGCAGAGTCCAGCCCACGGATTCCGGGCCGCCAAGCTGACCACGGTTATTGGGCTCTTCGGGGAACCCTTCTTCGCTGAAAGCACGGATGCCCATGCCTTCCAGCAGATCGCCGTACAGCACGCCCTTGGAGCCATAGGCCTCCGCAGTGCTGCACATGCCGCCCTTCAATGCCCAGGAGCTTTCCACCTGGCCCAGGGTGCCGTCATCGAATTCCATGGTGAGAATCACATGGTCCTCAAGTTCGGTGATCTCTTTATGCAAAAAGGTGTTCATGTGGGCGGTGACTTTTTTCACCGGTTTTTTGTCCACAAACCAGCGGCAGAATTCGATGGCATGGCATCCCATGTCCATGAGGATACCGCCGCCCGCGCCTTCCCGCTGCCAGAACCAGGGGCTGTAGGGACCGGCGTGTTTTTCGCACTGCTTGACCATGTACACATCACCGATGCCACCGGCGTCAGCGATTTGCTTCATGCGTTTGAATTTGGGGACGTAGCACAGCTCTTCGGCGTAACCCACCACCAGATTTTTGCTGCGGGAAAGCTCCAGAATCTCCATGGCTTCTTCCAGCGTAAGAGTAAGGGGCTTTTCCACAATGGCGTGTTTGCCTGCCATCAAGACATCTTTGGTGAGTTTGGCGTGCAGGCTGTTGGGCACTGCCACCGTCACCACATCGATATCCGGGTCGGCTAAAAGTTCGGTGTGGCTGCTGTAGGATTTGGGCACGGGCCGGGTTTCCTGAAACCACTTGAGTTTTGCCGGGTCAATATCCGCCTGGGCAACAATCTCGCATCCGCCAATGGCCTTAAAGGCATCGTAATGCACCGTGGTGATCCATCCGGAGCCAATCAATCCGATTCTCAGATTCTTTTTGGTCATGGTATATTCCTTAGCCTGCCGGGCGCAGTGCCTACAGCAGTTCGTCTACGTTGGCCTGTACTTTTTTAATGGCTTCCACAATGGCTTCAACGTCGGCCCGGGTGCCTAAAAGATAGGGATAATGGAACCACATGGCCTCGTGATACGCCGCCTTTGCCGCCACGGGAGTGGCCACGGCTTCGGCGGTGATGCCATTGGGATAGCGGTCCTTCAGCATGGGGAATTCATTGATGTCCGGCGAAAAAATATCCCGGTCCTGAATCGGCTCGTAGAAATCGCCGTCGGCATGCACGCCTTCGGCGGACAGGGCTTCCAAAAACTTGTCCCGGTGCAGACCCTTGAAGGCTTCCGGGTTGTACTTGCAAATGTACTGGTAATGGGCGGGCTGGGTGGTGCGCTCGTCGTGCTTGATGGTGGTGATGCCTTCCACGCCGTCCAGCAGTTCCGTCAGGTAGGCGGCGTTGCCGGCCCGCAGTTCCGTCACTTCCGGCAGGCGGTCGAGCTGGGCCCGCAGCAGGCCTGCCTGAAATTCGGTGATGCGGTAGTTGTAGCCAAAGGGATTGCCGGAGAAACTGTCATAGCCCCATTCCTTGCGGCCGCAGTTGATAAAGCTCTGGCACTTTTCCTCGTATTCCTTGTTGCTGGTGGTGATGAGGCCGCCTTCACCGGCGGTCATCAGCTTGGAGCTTTGGAAGCTGAAGCTGCCGAAGTCGCCCCAGCTGCCCACGCCCTGGCCGCGCCATTTGGCGCCGTGCATATGGGCGCAGTCTTCGATAAGCACCAGATTGTGCTTTTTGCAGATTTCCGTCAGCCGGTCGATGTCGGCGATGGAGGAACCCAGATGCACCGCGATAACCGCACGGGTGCGGTCGGTGATGTTGGCTTCCACGGCGTCGGGGTCCAGACAGTAGTTGTTTTCCAGCACATCGGCGAACACCGGCACCGCGTTGATGTACACCGCTGCGCCCTGGGTTGCCAGCCAGGTGTAGGAGGGGGAAATAACTTCGTCACCGGCCTTGATGCCTGCGGCCTTAAGGGCCACTTCCAAAGTTACGGTGCCGTTAACGGCGTTGATGCCGTATTTGGCTCCGTGGTATGCGGCAAAATCGTTGGCAAAGGCCTTTGCCTGGGTGTTGGGTGCGGGATATCCGCCCCAGTTCCGTGAATGCAGCACCTCCAGCAGATAGTCCTCTTCCCGCTGATCGTACTGGGGCCATGCGGGCCAGGGGTTGCTTGCTGTGTTGCGAACAGGGGTTCCACCGTTAATTGCCAGTTTTGCCATACTTCTCCTCCAGATCTGCGTCAAACAATAGCCTTATATACATTAATTACGCATGCGTGGCGTATCCTACCAGAACCCCGTCAAAACACAAGACTTTCCATCAGTTTGAATGCCTTTGGGGCCCCGGTGCCGGTTTGGGGGTGCGCAGGGCGGTGCGATAGCGTTGTCCCGAAGTTGACAGACAGAACTGATATTGTAATATAATACCATGTGTCAGGCTTCGAAATAATTTCAGCTCCTTTTGTTTATATGCGCAATGTCCTGCGGGAATTTGTCTTGCAGTACACATACCGGAGGCCCTATGCCCACTGTCCTGAGCGAATTACTGAGGTGCGGGTACGTTGCGGCGGCATGCCTTTGCATCCTTCTTTCCGCCTGTTCTTCTTCGCCGGTGACGCCGGTGGATGGCGATGCGGTGGCGGACGGTGACGGTTTTGAACGTGAAGAAATCGCTGATTTCGAAGAGCCGGGAGAGACTGACCTTGAGCCTGATATGGATCTGGATTTGGACGAAGAGTCATCGGAGCAAATGCCAGACAGCGTCGATGAGGAAGAAAACATGGACGGGGCAGACTCAGACCCTGCGGATGTTGAAGAAAACGAAGACCCGGAGGATTGTCTTTTGGGCCAGAGGGTGACGATTTCATTGCCGCCGGATGTGCGGCCTCAGCAGTGCAGCCCCAATGAAGGCATGGTGCATTGGGTAAGTGTACCAGCAATCTTTTCCTGGCATCCCCACATTATGCACGGCTCAGACTCCCTGTGGTGTTCCTTTAGTATTGGTGGGCTGTTGTGGTGCAAAAAAGATGAGGCCCCCCTTGGTTCCATAGCCCAGTTTGTACCGCCCCGGGGTATGGATTCCATTCTCCGATATGTAGCAGTGATGCCGAATTCGGTGGTTTATGTCCTTACCGATGGCGGACGTCTGTACCGCTGGGTATTTCCCGGAGAGGCTGTTGACGTTACCGAAACCCTGCAGATCCCCACTACATCTGAAGATAATCCCTGGGTGGGGTTGGCAACTGACCGGGCAGTGAGTATGGAGTATCCCGTTTTGATTCAGAGAGGTGGCCTGTGGATATATCGGGAAGAAGAGTGGCAATATCAGTCTTTCCCGGAAGGATGTAGCTATACATATTACAACAATGTGTCGCACGAAAATCAAGTTATATTAACCACATGCAGCTCTGAGGCTATGCAGGAATACTTTGTGTGGGACGAGGTGTCTGAGACTTATAAAACAATGGTCACAGTTCCTGCCAACAATACCGTCACAGCCTACCAGTTTCCAAATATACTGGATTCCGGACTTGAGCTTATCGAATTGGACATGGAACAATGGAAGCCATGGGTAGTAGTATATGACGGAAAGGGAGATGTTGTTTCCCGCACTCCACTGGTGCTGGAAGGTTCTCGCGAAGGTGTTCCCTTATGGTTTTATGGAATCCATTACAATCCGAATAGTGGTGAGCCTATTCGCAGATATGCGTTAAAGGGGATGGATAATTACGTCTGGTATAACGACGGTAATGGTTGGCGGGCCAGACAGTTTCCTCCCGGACTTGAGCTTTCCACCGAATACTGGTCATTTTCCATCGCGCCCAATGGCTCATTGTATATCTCAAATTCTGCCCGTGTGTATGCCTTTTCTTTGGACAACCAGTGGAGCCTGCGTTTGCCGGAGCTTTCTTTGGACAGTGATACCGATGTATGGGTATCGCCGGATTCCTCGACCTGGATTGCTTCCTCGGGGTATCCGGTGATGCGGCTGGCCGATGGCTGCACCCTTGAAACCCTGTCCTGCCGTGCTTTAGGTCGTAAGTCCATGCTGGTTAAAAGCAGCATCAGCGGCTGGAAATCCGATGACGTGATTGTATCGGCGCAGGAGGAGAAGTGGGTCTGGCGTTTGCAGGATGGCCAGTGGCGGCATTTTCTGCAACCGGAGTTTTGGGCCTTTCCTTCGGAGCTTGCCGCCGGAGCCCCGGGATATGCCACGGTATTCACCGATTATGAACGGATGCTGATATACACCTGGAGCGAAACCGGCACAGATCGTTACCTGGCGGGCGAAGCCACCATGGGGGGCAGCGGCCCCCTGGGCTCGGTTATGCGGGGCAGCGATCAGGCATTTTTCCATGATGTTCTTAACAGCCAGGATGCCAATGGCCTGGTGCTCAGCCATGGCGAAATCACAGGTCTGACGCAGATGATTCCGGGGCATGAAGTCTGGGATATTATAAAACACGGGGATGAGGTTCTGGTGTTCGACGGCATGGTGCTGTACCGCCTTGACGAGGATCTGAACCTGATTGATCCGCCATGGCATATTGCGGAAGAAAGCGTGCTCGGGCGCAGCGTGGCCATGGGAGATCATGGGCCGGAACTGCTGTTGAGCTATGGTGGTTCACTGTGGTTTTTGACCCCCGGCAGCGATCCCGAGAATATGTATATGAGGTTTCCCGGAGCCCGGTTTATCCGGAAGCTGGCGGAGTATGAATACATTATCTGGGGCCCCGACGGTACGGTGGTGCGCTTTGTGCTGCCCTTTGATTACCGGGAGTAAAAAGGTATGAAAAAATGCGGACTTTTGTACTACTGGGGTCAGGCGATCACCGCAGGAGTCGCTTGTTTGTTGGTTGTCGTTCTTCTTTCCGCCTGCTCTTCTTCCGACGACCCCAAGCCCGGCGCTGACGGCGACTGGGAGGCAGCGGACCTTGTTGAGAGTGATCCTGACAATGCCGCAGACGATGACGCCGATACCAGCGATTCCCCGGTGGACCGCGATGAAAGCGATGCTGATCTGCCTGAAAATGACGGGGATGCCGAGGATACCGTTGATGAAAACGAAGCAGAGGAAGACATTGAATACCCCGAACTCCCGGAGCAGGAAGAACGGGAGCCCCCGGAGATGTTGCCGGAAGACGCCTACAGCACCTATTCCCTTTTGGACCGGGCGGAGTTGCGTTCCTGCGATCCCGAAGTGACCATGGACAGCCCGGAGTTTTACTGGGCGGTTTCCGTGCATCGGGCCACCAACGGCACACTGTACTTTGGCAACCGATACGGTTTGTGGCGGCTGGAAGAAAGTCCCTCTGAGGCCCTGGTCTGCGTGCCGGGTATTGAAGAAACAGTGTGGAGCATCACCTCCCGCCGGGTTGGCGACAGCCACGAGCTGTGGGTGGGGCTTGATGGCCGCGCCGGAGTTCTGCGGGACGATACCTGGGAGTTTATCGATGTGCCCCAGGAATGGAAACATGAAGACGCCGACTACAACGGCCCCCTGTCGTCTATGGTGTGGAAGGTGGCGGTGAATGACCAGTACGAGGTTATCCAGACCACCCAGGGCGTTGCCTTCCGGCAGGGCAGCGGTGGCTTTCAGGTCATAGACTGGTGCCCGGAAGGCGCACTGGTATTGCCTGATATGAGTCTGGCCGGTGAGTCGGGTACGTATTATAACAAAGCGGTAAATTCGTCCTCATGGGCAGGCATGATTCCGGATGGAGAGGTACTGTATGTTGGCGGCCGGCAGGCAATATATGCTTTGAATATTCCACGCGGCACCTGCAGTGCACAATGCAAACTTGGCGGAAACGATGACAGGCACTATATACTTGCGGGAATGCAGGAAGACTATATAAAGGCTGTGCGCTGCAAACCTAAATATGACCTCTCCACGTTCCCGTTCCCTTATTACCCGGAGCCTCATACCGTAGACCTTGAAACAGGATTCTGCGCACCGGGGAACCAGTGGAGAACCGAAGACACTGCGTGGTATACCTTTGCGGCTACAGCGGCAGATTCCCGTGTTATGGCATCTGCATTTCCCGTTTACAGTGATGTAAGACCGGAAGAAGAACTGGCATATCCGGCACACGGCCGGGATAAACATTATCTTACCCACATTTATCACATGCTGCTGTTGACAGGCCAGGAGCATTCCCGGTTCGCCAGATTTACCACACTGTCCACCGGCACCAGACACATTGGTGATTATAACATCCCCACAATTGTTACAGTCTCCCGCTCATCGGTTGAATGGTCTGCGGAGTTGATTATCGACCAGGGGGGGTACTGGTACTCCCCGGGCTTTACCCGGATAGAGGTGGAAGAGTAGAACGCGGTTGTCGCAGAGGGTGGTCTGTGGGCAGGAGTGTCTTGCATCGCTTTGCCGCCATTATATCGCACTTTCACTCTTGGCGGTTTTTGCCGTCTTGAGTCATTTCAGATTTGCCGCCATTATATCGCAATGGCCCAGGGGGAGTCGGTCTTCTCCCCGGGAAATACCCAGGCGTAATTTATCCTGTTGTTGCAATGACAGCACTTATTCCTCCGCAGCAATACGCTGATCCCCGCTTTCCGGGCTCGGCTTCGGCTTGACACCCGGGGGGCATACGGAGACAATAAAAGGATAGTAAAGCACTTTAGCAAACACGGACTTCAGGCCCAAAGACACAGGATTTTTATGAAGCAATACCGGGTACTGTGGACATTGATTGCAGCGTTGCTTGTGTGCAGCGCCACGGCACAGGCAGCGCCGGGCGGCGTCATGGTCTGGCGGCTGGAACCCAAAACCGGGGTCAGCGAAGCAGACATCGACAGCATCAGCGGCATTGTGGTGGCGGCGGTGGAGCAATACGCCGGACAAAAGGTGCTCAGCGAAGGCGACATCGCCACCATGGTGCGGGGCGAGGAATTGCGGCAGCAGTGTGGTGCCGACGACACCTCCTGCATGGTGGAAATCGGCATGGCCATGGGCGTACCCCAGGCGGTCAGCGGCGATCTGGGCCGGGTGGGCAGCCTGTGGGTGGTAAACCTGCGGCGCATCAATGTCCGTACCGCCGAGGTCATGGGACGCATCAGCCGTCAGGTGCCGGGGCAGATCGAGGATCTGGTTATGGCCCTGCCCGGGGTGGTGGCGGAACTTTTTGGAGTTAAGGCCCCGACCCTGCCGGGGCTTATTACCGTGGATGCGGAACCCGGCGGCGCACAGGTGCAGATCAACGGCAGAATACTTGGTCAGACACCCCTGCGGCACACGGTCAAAGGTGGCGGCACCTATACCGTCATTGTGTCCAAGCCCGGCTATTATCCGGAAAAACGGCAGCTTTCCGTGAACGCCGGAGACTTCAGCACCCTGCGTGTCGAATTGCGGCCTTTGCCCATGCATCCTTATGACAAATGGGGCCATGTGGCCTTTTGGAGCGGCCTTGGTCTGGCGGCCTTTGGCGGGGTTTCCACCTATATGGCCTATGACAGCGCCGGTGACAACAAGGCCGGTGACTTTGGCGATGCAAGCGCAAACCGTACCTGGTCCGGGCTGGCGATTACCGGCTACAGCCTTGGGGCCGCCGCCATGATAACCGGCGTGGTGCTGTGGGTGCTGGCACCGGATGAACCCCAGACCACCAACCTTGCCGCCGCCCCCACCGAAGACGGCGAGGGGGTGATGGTACAGTGGGCAATGGCATGGTAAGCATCATGAAACACCTGTATATACTGTTGGTTATACCCCTGCTGCTGGGCGGTGGCTGCAACATGTTTTGGGAAGATTACGGCGATGAGGGACAGCCCTGCGCCGAAGACAACACCTGCCGCAGCGGGCTGATCTGTCAGGCAGGCACCTGTGTGGCCATGCCCGACGGCGACCGGGATATGGTGTCGGACATGGACCTGGACAATCCTGAGGTGGATACCGATGATCCCCCGGTGGACAGCCTTGATGACGATCCGGCTCCCGATGGCGACCTTGAAAGCGATCCGCCGGTGGACACAGACCCCGACCCCGTTGACCCGGATGTGGCAGACCCGGACATCGTTGACGTTGACGGTGTTGTGGACTTTGGTCCCGGTACGGTGCAGCGCAGTTTTCCCGCGCCCTCAAACTCCTGCAAAGGTCTGGCTCTTGACGGCGACACCCTGTGGGTGGGAGACGCCACCAACAACGAATATGTGCAACTGAGTATTTCCGACGGCGGCGAGGACTGGCATATTGATCTGCCCCTGGCCCAGCTCAAGGACTTCGATATTTACCTCAACAAGCTCTTTGCCGCCTTTAACACCGGCAACCCGGAAATCCGCATCGTGGATCTGGAAAGCAGCATTCTTTCCAACGCTGTTACCCAAACCTACGGCACTTTCAAGGGCCTGACCTTCCGGGGCACCGAGCTTATCACCTGGGAAGGCAACACCGTTAAAAAGCGTCTGGCCATGGATCAAAGCCAGCAGGCGGTGTATGTCTGCAACGTGGGCGGCGACATGCTGACCCACACCGGAGATGTGTATTACAGCTATCTGGAATCCCCCTTTGACGGCAGCCGTTTTACGCTGCATATACAGAAGCTGGACGCCACCCATGCGGTAAACGTTACGGTGCTGGATAACTATTATATTCCCATTGACGCCCAAAAGGTCACGGGCATGGACGCCCGGGAAAACAAACTCTATATCATGACGGCGGGTTCCGGCACCCAGGCCAACCGCATTTTTGAGATCCAGTGGAAATAAGGAACTGCCCCATGTCCCGCTTTGCAACGCTGTACGCCCTGTGCCTTCTGGCGCTGATATTCCTTGCCTGTTCCGGCGATGACGCCACCAACGATCCCTCCGGCAGCGGTACTTTAAAGGTAACGGGGGCGCAGATTTCCGGCGACACCAACGCCGACGGTCTGCTGCAACCCGGGGAAACCGCCACGGTCACCATTAGCATTGGCAACGACGGACAGCAGGAAACCCCGGCCATGCCGGGGGCCATCACTTCGGGTAACGGTATTACCATTAGCTGTGGGGCGGGCACAGCCCTGGCGGCCCTGCAACCCGGCGGCACGGCGAATTTGCTTGGCACCGACTGCGGCGATGGCAGCAGCATCCATGTGCAGGCGTCCCCGGATGCCGCACCCGGCGCAGTAAAGCTGACCATTCTTTTACAACAGGGAGGCGACACCCTGACGCTTTCCTCTTCTTTAACCATTACCGCACCGGATGTCCCGCCTTCGGACCTCTCGGTATCGCTGGTGACCGTCAGCGGCGACAACAGCGGCGACGGCTATCTCAATCCCGGTGAGCAGGCCACGGTAACGGTGTTTGTGAAAAACAACGGCGACACCACCATCAGCGGGCTTTCCGGCAGCATCAGCACCACCAACAGCGCCGTTTCCATTGACTGCGGCCAGACAGTGACCTCTTTGTGGTTTGCGGATATCTCACCGGGGCAGACCATGGCCCTTGCCAGCAGCCAGCAGGGCTGTTACAGCGGCGGCAGCATGAACATCAGCCTGGGCCCCGGGGTGGGTGTTGGCGATGTTATTACCTTTGATCTTAATCTTACTGACAGCGCCGGGGCGCAGTACCAGCTTCGGCCCCGTATAACGGTTATGGAACCCGGCGGCGACATCACGATTTCCGAAATAAACATACTGGCGGATTCCAACGGCGACGGGCTGGTGAACCCAGGGGAAGAGGTTACCGTAAGCCTGAAGGTGCAAAACAGCGGGTCTTCGTATATCGAAGGCTTGCAGGGGGTGGCCACGGTTGAAGGCGACGCCGCGGTCATCGACTGCGGACAGGTGGTGCGGCTCAGCTATAAAGACGGCCTTGATCCCGGTCAAAGCGATTATCTTTCAGAGTTTGACGAGGACTGTTACAGCCAGGGTACCTTTACCTTCAGCGTGGGCAATTCGGTATCCGGGGGCACGCCGCTGAACTTCCGTCTGGCCCTTTCCGATGCCCAAAACAACAGCTATGCCGCATCCTTCAGCCTCACGGTTATGGAAAGCAACGGGGCCATCAGCATATCTTTGGTGGATGTGGTGGAGGATTCCAATGCCGACGGTTTTGTTAACCGGGGCGAAACCGCGTCCCTGAACCTGAAAATTAAAAACGACGGCGACGCCCAACTCAACGGCCTTGGCGGCACCATCAGCACCACCAGCCAGTGGGTCACCATTACCTGCGGCCAGGTGGTGGTGGCGGCGGAAGACATCCTGCATCCCGGCTATGAAAGTTATCTGCAGGAACAACAGGACGACTGTTACACCAACGGCACCATGAAAATTGAGGTGGACCGGGACGCTCCCTTTAACACCCAGGTGCCCTTTACCATCACCCTGGTGGATGAACTGGACGACACCTACACCGCAGGCTTTACCGTGGCGATTCTCAAAACCGGGGCAAGCATCAGCACCGCCCTTGAGGCCCGTACCAGCAGCAACAACGACACCACCATCAGCGCCGGGGAGTTGGGAAATTTTGCGGTGAGCATCACCAACACCGGCACCAGCCGCCTTAACAACTGCACCGGCACCATCAGCACCGACAGCCCCTGGGCTACGGTGGAATGCGGCGCCGTGGTACTGCTGCCCTTTGATAAAGTGATTCATCCCGGCTACACCGAAGACCTTGACGACCGCCAGGAAGGCTGCTCCGTGTCGCAGGGAGCCCTTGCGGTGCAGGTGGACCCTGCCACTCCCGCCAACACCGAAATACCCGTCACGGTAAGGCTGGTGGACACCGAAGGCAACGACTACGAAGCGCAGACCAGCTTTACCACCGGTGTCCACGGCGGGCAGCTGGTGTTTGACCGCTACATTATTGTCAGCGATGTGCATGGCACCACCGATGTACTGCCCGGCGGTCGCCCCCAGATAAAAGTGTATCTGCGGAACAACGGCGACGCCCGGATCACACCTCTTTTGGGCACCGTGGAGCTAGGCAATGATTATGCGGTAATCGACTGCGGCACCAGTGTAAAAACCGCCTGGGACCGCGACATTGATCCGGGAAACGAAGATTATCTGGTGGAAGATCAGCCGGATGTAGGCTGTTCCGGCAGTTTCCGCTTGCAGGTATCCGACACCGCGCCGGTGGGCGCACGGATTCCCGTGACCCTGCACCTACAGGACGCCCAGCAGCACCCCTGGCCGGTTTCATTTGATATTGAGGTGCATGCCCCCTAGTGTAGTGTTAGGGTATAGTCTTGACAATGAGAAGAAGGCCGATGCACCCGGAATGCAAGGCGCGAAGAAAAGGCATATGGGGCCATACGCCGATGATGAGCAACGCAGCAGTTTGGGATGTAGCGGCATTCTTTGTAAAGAGAATACGGTAACACTACACTAACGGATTTACGAAACTTCCACGCCCTTCCAAAAGGCGATACGACCGGCAATGTCGCTGGCCTCGGGGCTTGGCTGCGGGTAGTACCAGACGGCGTCCTTGAGCCGTTCACCATTGACCACCAGGGTAAAATACCGGGCCTCTCCCTTCCACACGCAGCGGGTGATGGTGTCGCTGGTTTCCAGCAGGTCGGGACTTACGGCATCCATGGGAAAATAGATATTTCCCTCCACCTCCACAACGTCATCGCTTTGAGCGATCACCACGCCGTTCCACACCGCTTTCATCCGCAGATCCTTTCGTTTTGGCACGACCTGCCCCGGGGCGTTACCGCCGGGGCTCCTTTACTCAAATATAAACAGCCCCCCCGCCGGGGCAAGAGGGCATATGTCACACAGTGTCAGGTAAAACGCTGTGTATGTCATTGTTAATATTGATAATATATGAACATCTGCTATGCTGCACCGGATGGAAGACGGTCCCCTGCGGGGTCATGAAACGACAAGTGCAGCCTGAATCGCGAGGAAACGCAATGACACGGATGTTCCCTGTAGTTTGCAGCATACTGATGATAACTCTACTTATTTTTGCCGGTTGTTCTGCAGACGGAGATCAGCCTTTTTGTCCCGTTGACGGAGACATGCAGGTTGATCTGTTGCGCTGGCAGATTGATCCGGAGCATCCTTTTTTCGTGTTCAACCTGTATATGAACACCTCCCCGCAGCAGGTGGAAAACCTTGCCTCCCTGATTCCTGCGGATGTGCTTCCGTATTTTGGTGTACAGCTTGTGGGTAAATATCCGTATGATGATGTGCCTGAGCATCGCCGGTGGGTAGAGGAAACAGTTGACGCCTGTACCAGGTATGGCATTCCCACCTTTGTGCAGGCCGAAGCCTTTAATACCCGCAGTGACATTCCCATGAGCTTCTATGAATCCCTGTTTGAGCGTTCGGAATTGTTTTTGGGCATCGCCTTTGCCGAGCTTTCCGCAAGCGGCCTGACCATGGAAGGCATGGATGATGATCATGTGCAGCGTATTATCCGGGCGGTTGAGACCGTGGCCGCTTATGACGGACTGTTTTTGTGGCAGGATATGGGGTATGAGTGGAGCGGCATTTTTGATGAATCCGGGCATCCTTTTGTAGAGGCGGGATCGGAGCCGTTGCTCTTTGATTTGTTTGGTCGTCTGGGACGGCATGTTATTTTGATGGACAAGCACAACGGTGCGGGCAAACGGTTCCAGGGACCGGCGGCTGCCATGGGATGGTGGTCTTCAGGGCTGGTGGGGGCATGGGGTGTCAACAGTGAAGACTGGATCTGGTGGGAAGGCGGCTGGGGACCTTTGTTTGAAGAACACAGCGGAGTATCCAAGGGCTATGATGCCGAGGTGGCCCGATGGAATTTCCCCAAGGCCATGACCGGACAGGACTGGCTTGCGGATCTTGCCGGTGGCGCGTCGGTATTTTCCATTGAGGTTGGTTTTGGCAATGGTGACTTTTCTCTTCCCACTCCCGCCTTCACCCATGTCCAGCTTCCGTTTATGCGCCAGGTAATTGAGCACCGGATGCTGCTGTCACCCCAAGAGTTCCTGCAAAAGGTTCGGGTCGCCTACCAGCCCTCGGGCCCTTGGGGATATGACATGCACAATGATGATATTTTCAAGGGCCTCTATGGCCCTGAGCATGACAGCCTGTACGAATGGCTCCCATCCACGGGCCGGTATTTTTATCTGCCCATTTTACCCACTTTGGCAGGGGAAGACATCACCGGCCTGTATGCCGAAGTGGTTGGCACCGATATGTGGGATGCCGAATGGAAAGACAATCATGCCGCCAAACAGGCATGGTTCGATGCCCGTTACCCCGAGGTACAGGGAGACAGTTGGGTGGTAAATATTGAGGATCGCTGGTTTTTGATGAATCCCAACGAGAACGTCAATATCTCCACCACCTTTGCATTCCCCCTGGCGATTCGGGACTGCCTGGCTCTGGAAGGCAGTATTGAGCCCCACATTTTCGGGTTTGTCATGGAAACAAAGGAAGGGCTTGCCATACAGCTTTCAAATTACCGGATTGATGGACAGGGCATGCTGGATGATTTCGGCACAGAGGGCATTTTCGACGCATACATGAATACCCCCTATGATGAGACCCTGCGTCCCACGGTGATTACGCTGTCGGGACTTGGCGCTGAGCCCGAGGTCAATCTGGAGGGGTCCCGGGATTTTGAGCATACCACGTCGTTCAGCGACGGGGTATTCACCGTTTCTCTTAAGCACAACGGCATGGTTGATATCAGCATCCCATTGTCTGCCACATGCCCGTAAAAGAAGGCACTGCGTTTTGTATAAACAGGCATACTCCCGGGGCAAGGCACAGGTTTTGTAATTGACCATAACGCAATAAGGGTGTAATATTATCGTACATTATGTATGCTCGTGAAAGGACGGTTGTATGTATGCCCTGCTGAGCAACACTACTACGATTTTGGGTCATATTGCATTGGGAATGCTGCTGATGTTTGCCTGCGGGTGCAGTGACGGACAGCAGCCACCGAATACCGATGGCGATGCTGACCTTTTCGATTTGCTGGATACGGATACAGCCGGTGACACTACCTCCGAAGAAGCCGTGGATGGGGACATTGAATTCGGCGACGATGGTGTCGATGACTGGGAATGTCCGATGATCCTTGATTTGTGCCACTGGGATCCTGCCCGTTGCGACGGCACGGTCATCATGATTTGTTATATCACCACTGATGAACACGGATGCAAGGTGGGGCAGGAGTATCGCGTTGCAGAAGATTGTGCAGATCAGGGAAAGGTCTGCGAGATGCAATATGGCGATGCATACTGCGTTGATCCGGAGTCTTCGGACGGCGATGATGAGCAAGAAGCTGCCGAAGCAGAAGAAACAGACATACAGGAGCATCAATGAGCACACCCCATGAACCTCTTTTAAAAGTACAAAATGACCGCCTTATCTTCCGGGAGCGGGATCATATTCCCCGCCTCCTTCCGGCGCTGTGGGTGGTATTGATGATTGTTCTGGGGCTCGTATCCCTGGGTGGGATTTTCGCCATGATGCAAGGGAGCATGGGGTATCATGGTAGCCGGACGCTTCCCGGCGTCATGTTGGCCTTTGTTGTGGTCGGGGCCTTTCCCCTGCTGTATGCCGGCGGCTTTGCGGTAAACCGCGCCACCAAAAAAGCCGGGCGGCTGGGGCAGAGACCCTTTTCCATTGAAGGCGCCGGAGGTATTGGGCTCAGGCATGAAATGAGCCGGGTACTGATAAAGGGTCACCATGATGAAGTGCATGAGTACTGCCTGTTTTTCCCCATGTGGAATGACACTGAACACAAGCTGTATACCACCGGGGAAAAAGACAGGGCGTTGCAGTTGCAAAAAGAGCTTGCCGAGCATTTGCAACTGGAGGCCCTGCCGATGGAGAAGGCTCCAAAACCGGAATCGCGGGCATTGTAATCCCGGCGGGAGACCGCCTATAAGCAAGGAAGCACGCCATGTCAAAACCATTGATACGACGCCGCAAAAACCGTTTGGTGTATCGGGACCGGCAGCACCTGCCCCGCTATATGTTTATTATATGGTTGCTGAGCTACATGGTTTTACTTGGCGTCACCGCCGTACTGCTACATGATTTGTTTTCTGTCGGGCACGGCTCCAGGGAACTGGGCAGAGGACTGGCCATGGCCACCTTTATCGTACCGATCTGGAGCCTTGTTCCCTTAGTATTCTTCGGCGGTTTTGTGGTGGACCTTGGGGCGGGGTTGGCCTGGCGGCTGCGAATTCCATTCTTACCGGTGCGGCGTTTCCCCATTAATACGGCCCAGTACCTGGGCATCCGGGACTATGTGAAACTCTACCGGGCCGCCAATGGCGGTATCGATAAAGTCCACAATTACACCCTGACCTTCCGCCGGGGCGACGGCAGTGAAGAAGAACTGTACGCCACCCAAAAACATGACCGGGCCCTGCGCCTGCAAAGCGAACTGGCGGAACTCATGCAGATTCAGACCCTTCCCGTGGTTGAAATGGAAATTCCCGACCGCTGACCCTTGATTGCCGCCAGGAGCTGAGGGAATCACGCCACATGATGGGCAAACACCCCACTTAACGTGGCTCATACACCCCATTTGTGTTGCATAACGTTCCGGCAACATTTCCAACATACTGAAAACACTGGGATATGGCAGGGGACACCTTTGGCATGAACGTTGCTTTATATAAATGCACAAAGGAGAAAACCCATGCGCAACCATGAACACCAAACCACCGGGGGCCGAAACACAGGAGGCAACAGCACCGGCCCCGCCACCACGAAGCGGTTGCAGAAACACGGAGGCACAGCCATGAAGACCCAAAAAAGAGCACGAAAGATGCTGGGGGGGGGATTTGTGGCGCTGGCAGTACTGCTGTCCGTATCATCTCTGTGGGCTGCCGAAGCCCGCTTTGTGGTACAGGCCCGGAGCAACGCTCCGGCGGCGGATGTCATGGCGGCTATGGAAGAAAAGGGCTTTGACGCCCGGCCCATGGCCATGGATCTCTACCGGGCAAGCGCCCAGGTGGAGGAACTGAACCCGGCGGTGATCAGCCGCCTTGCAGCGCAGCTTGACACCATTCCCGGCGTGGTATTCGCCGGACCCGACAGCCGCTGCGAAGGCTTGTCCCTGCCCGCAGACCCCCTGGCCCATTTGCAGTGGAACATCCGGGCCGCCGGAGTTATGGACGCCTGGCCTCTGCTGCCCGCCGATGGCGAACCCGTCACCGTGGCGGTGCTGGACAGCGGTCTGGCCTACATGGAAGCCGAAGACAACGGCGCGGTACATGTACCGGCGGAATCCTTCGCCAACGTGGAAATCCTCAACGGCTGGGACGCGGTGAACAACGATGACCAGCCCCTGGACGACAATGGTCACGGCACCATGGTGGCCTCCATCATGTCCGCAGGAGTCAACGACGGCACCGGTATCTGCGGTATCGCCCCCCGGGCGCGGCTCTTGCCGGTCAAGGTGCTTGATGCCGAAGCAAAGGGCAACGAAAGCACCCTGATAGCCGGTATCATCTATGCAGTGACGCAGAATGCCGACGTTATATTGATGAGTCTGGCCTTCCCCCCGGATGCAACCCCCTCCCCGGTGTTGGCCGGTGTGATAAGCTGGGCCCGCAGCCAGGGCGTGGTGCTTGTGGCGGCGGCGGGTAATCACGGCGGCGACGTGGTGAGCTTCCCCGCGGCATTCCCCGGTGTTGTGGCGGTGGGCGCGTCAGAGGCAACCCAATGGACCGACGCCGAGGCCCCGGTGAGTCTGGGCATGGCGCCCTACTCTCCGGTGAGCGCTGCCATTGATGTGGTGGCCCCCGGCGGCAGTCTGACCGAAGACCGCAACAACGACGGCCTGCCCGATGGCGTGCCTGCGGAAGGATTCCTGCCCGGCAGCCCCGACGATATGGGATACTTCCTGTTCGCCGGAACCAGCGCCTCCGCAGCCCATGCGGCGGGTGCGGCAGCCTTGCTGCTGAGCGCCGGAGCGCAACCGGAAACCATCGCCACCCTGCTGCATGACGGCGGCTTCCCCATTGGCGATACTGACAGTGATATGCAGCACATGGACGCCGCAGGCTCCGTTGTCATGATGCAGCAACACAGCGACGAACTGTGGGCCGACGTGGCCATGGAAATGAACATCAAGCGCAGAAAAATAGTTATAAAGGCTACCCTTACCCTGATGGACGACAGCGGCAAAGCGGTGCGCCGGGCCACGGTGTCGGGCCACTGGGTGGGCCTGCCGGGAGCCGATCCCGAAGTGGCGCAGTGCCGCACCAACCGCCGTGGTCAGTGCCGTGTCAAGCGGGTGATCCGCTGTGCGGGTCGCTGCCTTGAACCGGGTAATAACAATCTGAACGAAGCAGCCTTGCAGGGCGCGTTGCCCCTGGCGGGTTTTGTAGTGGACCGGGCGCAGCAGCGTCATGGCCGCAGCGTGACGCCCAAGGGTATCACCAGCCTGCGCTACAGCCGTTTTGGCGTGGTGGGCATTGCCTCATCCATGTCCGGCAGCGGCCTTTCCATCAGTGATGTGGGCCTGCCCATTCCCTCCTGGGTTGCTCAAAAATGGTTATCTCTGCGGCAGCTTGACATGGACGGCAGCGGACTTTCCATCAGTGATGTGGGCCTGCCCCGGATCTTCCTGAGCCTGCCGGGTCTGTCAAAGCTCATCGGTTTCGGCAGCGGATTGTCCATCAGCGATGTCGGCCTTACCCTCATTGATTTCAGTTACTTCCGCAGCCTGTTAAGCAGCAGCCTGCTCTTCACCTTCTCCCGGGCCATGGACAGCGGACGCCTCGCACCTCTGGAGGCTCTGGATGCCGCCGCAGCGGTTGGAGCCGCAGACCTCAGCCCCCGTGCCGCCGCCTTTGTGGTGCCCTCGGACCCGGCCCTGCGACTGAGCGACGAAGCCATCAAAGCCATGCTTCCCATGGCCGCCGCAGCGGAAGAAGGACAGCCTGTCCGTATCCCTTAAACATAGCAACAAGGCATTGTCCCCATAATGCACCCGGGCGGCCCCTTGGCCGCCCGTTGATGTTTAAATAGATATCGATATAAGGTAGGTCACAGACAGCGAATCCCGCCTTTGGGATTATTCTTCCCAGGGTGGCATGCAGATGGAGGCCAGGCCGCTTTGGGTCATGCCGATGCATTGCCAGTTGTCCGGGCAGTCGCGGTTGTCCCGGCAGATAAAGGCGCAGAATCCATCGGGAACAAACTGCTCAAAACGCAGACAGGATTGCATGCCCGGACATTCGGCGTCACAACCACAGGCAATGCCCCGGCCCTGGTTCCCCGCCGCAATCCGGGTGTCCATGTCCCGCACGCAACGGGTATATCCATTGCCATCGGCAGTGCAGATATGCCCCGGCAGGCACTGATCATCCCGCTGGCACTGGTTATCCGCAAGGGGGGAACAGGCATGAACCGCCGCCGCAGTGTAAGGACTATGGCCGCAGCCGTGCTCCGGCGGACAATCGTCGGCGCTCAGGCAGTAATTCATACAGGAAATATTGTTGCCGCAGACCGCGCCCTGGTCGATGCAGCCGCAGTCGGCGCTGCACAGATCTCCATAGGAGCCAAACTCGCCGTCAGGGCACTCAACACAGGAGGGGCAGGGATTGACGGTAAAATCGTGGCGCAGGGTTTCCGGCGTGGCGTAACTGCCAAACAACGCTGTCCAGTCTCCCGGTGGCAGCGGAGGAAGCACCAGCGCATGCAGTGCCGCTTCATATGCGCCACCGCATTCCCGCAGGCCATTCCATACCGCTGCATGCACATAGACCTGATGGTCATCTTCACGCACCGT
>Ga0070728_10002320_pt1 | contig 24101 bp, 20 predicted proteins | sample tdDd471_FD_66723 | JGI IMG/M metagenome (GOLD analysis project Ga0070728, IMG submission 66723) | Marine sediment microbial communities from the Atlantic coast under amendment with organic carbon and nitrate - tdDd47.1 | ecosystem: Environmental > Aquatic > Marine > Coastal > Sediment | place...
TTTTCGTCCCATTCATTTGGGTAGATGTAAACACCTGTTGAAATTTTCTTTCGAGTGTTTCGATCTAATCTACAGACAATTGTAATAAGCTCTTTCCCTTTATGAGGGCCCTTTTTGAGAGCTCCATCTATACCACATGCGACCGTGATTTTCATTTTTTCAAGTTTTTTTTCAGTGATAACGGTCGCAATATACTACAAACTTGCTAATAATACAAATCAATTATGTAAAATTACCGAGTGATTGAAAGTATATGAAAGTCCTACGAACAAAGGAAAGTAGCGTAAATAGTGGGTATAAAAAAAGCCACTCTAAAAAGTGGCTTAGTGATCCCGCTGGGGCTCGAACCCAGGACCCACGGCTTAAAAGGCCGTTGCTCTACCAACTGAGCTACGAAATCTCCATAAATGGGGTGCAAAAGTAATATCAAATTTTAAAATACCAAATTATCAATACAAAAATTTAACTTTTTTTTCGTGAATTAAATGCTTGCTCAGCAGATATCCTTTGGTTACAAGAAACTAGAAAATATCGAGGCTGCCTAAACCTTCACGAACCACCTCCATTTCATGGTTCACACAATTGATAACTGTTGAAGCTTCATTTCTTCCAAAACCACCATCAATGACAAGGTCGACCAGATCCTTGTATTTTTCATAAATCAGTTCAGGATCTGTGGTATACTCAATAATATCATCTTCATCATGGACAGAGGTAGACATAATGGGATGGCCCAATTGGCGAACAATCTCTACCGGAATGTTATTATCCGGTATCCTGATACCTACAGTTTTTTTCTTGGTTTGAATATATTTTGGTACGGTATTATTGGCATCAAGAATAAATGTGTATGGTCCGGGGAGTGCCCTTTTCATCATTTTGTATATACTGTTGCCAATGGGTTTGGTAAAATCAGAAAGCTGACTTAAATCGTGGCATATGAATGAAAAGTTTGCCTTTCCGGGTTTAATCCCTTTGATGCGGGCAATGCGTTCGATAGCTTTTGATTTAAAAATATCACAGGTCAGGCCATAAACTGTATCAGTTGGGCAAATGACGATACCACCATCGTTTAAACATTCAACCACCATACCTATTTGGCGCTGGCTAGGATTTTCAGGATGTATTCTTATTAACATATTCTTTAGAAAATACTTTTTGCAAAACTACAAAAACATAACAAAGGCAAACAAATGGCTTTGGAAATTTGATTTGGAGAGAATAAAACGAAAAAAAATAGGGTAAGCTACCTGTATCGCACCGCTACAACCACCTACCCTTGCTGCCTTCCGACCCTGGGGGATTTCAGTAGGAGCTGGTCGTACAGGACTTACCCCGCGACAAAAATAATATTTTGTTCACTAATGGCAATATTTTTTAAAAATTTCCTTTTTTTAATCTTTCATTCGTACATTTGCCAATCAACCAATACATAATTTAATATGGATTCAAAAACTACTCTTGGAAAAATCATTATCACTAATGGACTGACCACCGGACTTATTCTATTTGTCCTTGGAATAATCTATTATGTCATCGGTATCGATTTCTTTAGCTACCTGTTCATGGGTATCAATTTTGTTTTAACATTTGGAATTGTCATTGTTTTTATGATTCTGGGTATGAAATCCTATCGGGACAAAGTTCTTGATGGGAAAATCAATTATTGGAAAAAGCTTTTAGTTGGTGCACTGATCAGTTTGATTGCTTTGATATTGTCGGGACTGTTAGGCTGGGTATTTTTCGAACTGGTGGACCCAACATACATCTCTGGGCAAATGGAAGAGTTTATGATGAGAATGGAAGACATGGGATTATCTGAAGAGCAATTAGATTCGATGCGGGAGAATATGGATAAAAGTTCAACTCCCATGGGTCAATTAATGCAAAACCTCAAAACAATGCCCATCGTAGCCCTCGTTATTTCATTGATTGTAGCTGCTTTTGTAAAAAATGATACAACCATCGACAATAAAGCGTTTTAATGGATTTATCCGTAATTATACCACTCCTTAACGAGGAAGAATCTCTGCCGGAACTTACAGAATGGATTGTTCGTGTTTCCAATAATGAAAAATACGACTTCGAGATCATCTATATCGATGATGGCAGTACAGATCGTTCATGGAGTATCATTGAAGCTTTAGCCGAAAAGTATCCACAAGTAAAAGGTATAAAGTTTAGAACTAATTATGGAAAATCTGCGGCCTTAAACCGTGGTTTTTATCATGCTAATGGTGATGTAGTAATTACTATGGATGCCGATTTGCAGGATAGCCCTGATGAGATTCCCGAGTTGTACAGGCTTATCAAAGAGGAGGATTATCATGTTGTTTCGGGCTGGAAAAAGAAAAGACACGATCCACTTGGGAAACGCCTTCCATCAAAATTATTTAACCTGACTACCAGGAAAATTTCAGGCCTAAAGCTTAACGATTTTAATTGTGGTTTAAAATCTTATAGCAGGGCTGTGGTCAAAAATATCGAAATTTATGGTGAAATGCATCGCTACATTCCTGTAATAGCCAATTGGGCAGGATTTAAGCGTATTACAGAAAAGGTTGTTAACCACCAGGCCAGAAAGTATGGAAGATCAAAGTTTGGCATGGAACGCATTATGAAGGGTTACCTCGACCTGATCAGCCTTACTTTTATTTCTAAATTCGGGAAACGGCCCATGCATTTCTTTGGTGTTATTGGTACATTGCTTTTTGTTGCCGGATTTATAATTGCTGCTTACCTGGTCTTTGCAAAATTTTTCTGGCAGGAATACCACATGACCGAAAGGCCATTGTTTTATTTTGGCTTGCTGGCTATGGTTATGGGCACTCAGGTATTTGTTTCGGGTTTTATTGCCGAAATCATTTCGCGGAACTCAGTACGAAGGAATGAATACCAGATTGAAACCAGCAAGGGCTTAAATTCAGAGGTTTAAAGTGTCAGCATCTGAAACTTCAAAAAAAATTGTGATCCTGGGTTCAGCATATCCATTGCGTGGTGGGCTGGCGGCTTATAACGAACGAATTGCACGTGCTTTTACCGATCGGGGTGATATCACTGAAATATTTACTTTTTCGCTTCAATATCCTGGTTTTTTGTTTCCTGGTAAAACACAATTTTCTTCTGAACCATCACCCAAAGACCTGAAAATTGAGTCAGGCCTCAATTCGATTAATCCTCTGTCATGGATTAATATAGGTAGGAGAATTAATAAGTTAAAGCCAGATCTTTTGATCATTAAATTCTGGTTGCCTTTTATGGGCCCTTGTCTTGGAACAGTAGCACGTATTGTCAGGAAAAATCGCAAAACAAAAGTGATTTCAATTTTAGATAACATTATTCCACACGAAAAGCGGATAGGTGATTTTGCCCTTGCCCGTTATTTTGTCAAGTATGTTGATGGTTTTGTGGCAATGTCGGACCAGGTTATGAATGACCTGTCAAAATTCGATATTAAAAAGCCCCGCGCTTTTTGTCCTCATCCCTTGTATGATCATTTTGGTAAAAGAACTTCAAAAGTTGAGGCCAGGAAAAATTTGGGATTGGATGTTGAAAATAAGTATTTATTGTTCTTTGGGTTCATCAGGGACTACAAAGGGCTGGACATTTTACTCAAAGCCATGGCTGATCCAAGGACGGAAGATTTGAACATTAAGCTGCTTGTTGCAGGGGAATTTTATACAGATTCGAAGCCTTATTTTGAACTGATAGATAGTTTGGGAATTGCTGACAGGGTTATTATGTCGAATGATTTCATTCCTGATAGCCAGGTGGCCGATTATTTTAATGCTGCTGATCTGGTTGTTCAGCCTTACAAAGATGCCACACAAAGTGGTGTAACACAAATAGCCTATCATTTTGAGAAGCCAATGATAACCACCAATGTTGGGGGGCTTGCAGAAATTGTACCTGATGGTAAGGTTGGGTATGTTATACAACCTGACGAAAAAGAATTGGCGGATGCCATTATTAAATTCTTCACGGAGAGTAAAGAATCAGATTTTGTAGATAATTTGAAAGTAGAAAAGCAAAAGTATTCATGGGAAAGAATGCTTGAAACCATTGATAAATTAGTAGAAAATGATATACCGCAGTAAAGCACCGCTCAGGCTAGGACTTGCAGGAGGAGGTACTGATGTAGCACCCTTTTCGGATCTTTATGGGGGAGCTATTCTTAATGCAACCATTAGCATGTATGCCTACGCCACCATTGAGCCAATTGAGGGGAATAAAATAATCCTGAACGCTGTAGATAAAGAAGAGGTTTTTGAGTATTCAAGCGAAAATACCCTTCCCCTTGATGGAAATCTGGACCTCATCAAAGGAATTTACAACCGGGTTATTAAAGACTTCGTTCACAAGTCTTTGTCATTTAAACTTTCAACTTATGTTGATGCACCTCCTGGTTCTGGTTTAGGATCGTCTTCGACCCTGGCTGTAGCTGTGCTCGGGGCTTTTGCTGAATGGCTCAAACTTCCACTCGGTGAATATGACCTTGCTCACCTGGCCTTTGAAATAGAACGGGTTGATTTGAAGATGGCCGGGGGGAAACAGGATCAATATGCGGCAACATTTGGTGGTGTTAATTTTATGGAATTTTTTAAAGATGACAAAGTAATTGTAAATCCATTGCGTATCAGGACAAAATACCTGAATGAACTGGCGCATAACCTCGTACTTTACTATACCGGAACCAGCAGGTTGTCATCTATAATTATCGAGTCGCAAAGCAAAAATGTTCAGTCTAAAAACCAGAAAACCATCGAGGCAATGAACCAATTGAAGAGACAGGCTGTTTTAATGAAGGAAGCAATTCTAAAGGGTGAGTTGGAAAAAATAGGGGAGATCCTTGATTTTGGATGGGAGTTTAAAAAACAAATGGCATCTGGCATTACCAATCCAACCATTGATAAAATATACAATGCCGCCAAGGCAAAAGGAGCATCAGGTGGCAAAATATCCGGCGCCGGTGGCGGTGGGTTTATGTTTTTCTATTGTCCAAACAATACCCGACATGAAGTAATAAAGGCCCTGGAATCGTTTGGTGGAAAGATAAAAAGATATGAGTTTACAAAACAGGGAATGACGGCATGGGCAATATAAACAAGTAGAAGTATGATTAGCCGGGTGCCCTAAAATGTCACTTGAAAAATCATTAGCAATACAAAACATACTTTTGTACAATAATAATAAATTAAAATAATTTGAAATTTTCCGAATTTAGCCTTGATGATCACATCATGCAGGGCATCGATGCCATAGGCTTCGAGAAACCCACTCCCGTGCAGGAACTTGCAATTCCTGAAATCATGACTGGTAACGATCTTATTGCCTGTGCTCAAACAGGAACCGGTAAAACAGCTGCATATGTGTTACCTCTTTTACATGGTATACTCACCGATAAACACCGTACCGATACCATTAAAGCCCTGATTATTGCTCCCACCCGCGAACTTGCAGTTCAGATCGACCAGCAACTGGAAGGTTTTTCATATTTTGCAGGTGTAAGCTCGATTGCTGTTTATGGTGGTGGTAGCGGTACAGATTTTGAAGTCGAAAAGAAGGCCATAAAAACCGGTGCAGAGATACTTGTGGCCACACCCGGCAGGCTAATTTCACACATAAATTCAGGTTATGTTAACTTCAAAGAACTGAAGTACCTGATCCTTGATGAAGCCGACAGGATGCTGGATATGGGATTCATCCCTGACATCATGAAAATCATTAGTTCCCTGCCAAAAACACGTCAAACACTTTTGTTTTCAGCAACTATGCCTAACGACATCAGAGGATTGGCGAAAAAAATACTGCGCAAACCAAATGAAATAAACCTGGCAGTTTCCAAACCAGCTGAAAATGTTTTACAAGCTGCTTACCTGGTTTACGACAACCAAAAAATTGCCCTCGTAAAAAAGCTCCTCACTGGCAAAGATCTCACATCCGTCTTGATCTTTTCTGCCACCAAGTCGAGCGTAAAAGATCTGGAAAAGGATTTGCTGAGACACAAATTCAATGTTAAAGCTATCCATTCAGACCTTGAACAGGATCAGCGTAAGGAAGTGCTGAGGCAGTTCAAGAACAGGGAAATCCAAATCCTTGTGGCTACTGATATTGTTTCACGTGGTATTGATATTGATAATATCAGTTTGGTAATTAACTATAACGTTCCAAATGATGCTGAAGACTATGTGCATCGTGTAGGCCGGACAGCCCGTGCTGAAAAGACAGGGGTGGCTATAACTTTTATCAACGATAAGGAAACCTGGAATTTTGGCAAAATTGAAAAACTCATCGAAACGGAAGTAAGAAAATTACCCCTGCCCGAAGAAATTGGTCAGGGACCTTCACCAAAATCCGGTAGGGAAGGGCAGTCGAAAAGGAGGCCACCAAAAGGCAAAGGTTTCCGAAAGCCTTCAAAAAGAAGGTAACATATGTATGTGATTGGCTCACATAACTTTAGGAATGATATAGTTTTGTTTTATTCCAATCAGCAAAAAACCATAATTTTGTTCAGCTTTATATCAAAATTAAAATTCGAAAATCGAGATAATGAATATCCCCATCAAAGAACTTAAGTACGACGACATTAAACAAATCCTGGCCGAAAAAGATCACCGGGTGATATTCCGTAAAACCAATATCATACCTGATGATGAAGATCTTTATCAGGAGTTGAAATCGTATATTGATTACAAGGAAATTCCGAGTAAATCAGTATTGGGAATAGATATTTACCAGTACAGTGCTGGCTACGGAGAGTTGGAGCAGGCACTTATCCCTTTTCTTTTTCGCAGGTTTATGGAAACTACCATTGAGCAATGTTTTGTAAACCATAAGTTTATTTTTCAGAAATATACTCCAAAAAGGATTATGGATAACTTCATCAGCACCGGCGATGGAGGATTTTTTATTTTTGATACGCCTTTGCATGCTCTGTTGTTTGCCATCAATTTTGCGATAGTGTTAAGAATTTACAATGCATTCCATTTTTATCCCAAGTTGCGCCGGATTATTGGTAGCATCAATATGAGGTATGGTATTACTTATGACAAATTGTACCAGTTTGGGGATAATTATTATGGAAGATCATTGATTAATAATGCCAGGATATTACAAAAGGATGAATTGAACCGGTGCCTGATTGATCAGAATGCCAATATGTGGTTCCTTGTGAATATCGGAGGGTTGGAAAACCTGCAGGTTATTACTATGACCGAAATATCCAATATCCATGAGTTAACTGAAGATTACGATACTTCTATCCTTGAAACATCTCCCGACGAGATATTTGGAATTATTGAAAAACGAACCTATGGGATTATTAATTCTGATATTCTTAAAATTGGTAAAATACATTCTAAATCAACAGAATTAAATATTTACAACCTTCACCTGCAGGTTGCCCTTAAACTTGTAAATGATGATGATCCTGAGCAAAAGAAAGTATTTACCATAAGTTTAGGTAATTTGAACACGACTGGAATATAGCCATCCCGTTACTTCTCCAAATTGAACCTTTTATCCGGGTTTTTGTTAATTGACATTAACGAATTTACTTAGATGGCTAAAATAAAAATCAGCATCACCTGCATACTTTTGTTTTTCACGTTTAGTTTCCTTAAGGCACAGGTACCCATTCTTGATTTTGAAGGCTTGAGCCCATATTTATCCAAACAAAATGATTCAATTTATGTTGTAAACTTCTGGGCAACGTGGTGTGTACCTTGCGTTAAGGAACTGCCTGCATTTGAAAAACTAAATGAGGAATACAAGGAAAAAAAGGTTAAAGTTTTGCTGGTAAGCCTGGATTTTGAAAAATATTACAACTCCAAATTATTGCCTTTTATTGATGAAAAGAATATTCAAAGTGACGTAATTCTGTTGAATGACCCCAGGAGTAACAGTTGGATTGACAAGGTGAGCCCGGAATGGTCGGGAGCAATACCGGCAACCATTATTTACAACAAAAAGAAAAGGACTTTTTATGAACAATCTTTTTCCTATGAAAAATTGGAGAAGGAATTAAGAAAACATCTAAAATAATTGATACACTAAAAAATTATAAGATTATGAAAAATCTCATTTTAACCCTATTTACCGCAGTATTTATTTCAGGATCCATATTTGCAGGAGGTTTAGAAGTAGGCGACAAAGCAGCTAAGTTTAATTTAAAAAACGTGGATGGATCAGTTGTTTCGTTGAGTGATTACGCAGATAAAAATGGAGTGGTTGTTGTTTTTACCTGCAACCATTGCCCATATTCCATTGCTTATGAGGACCGTATTATCGATCTTCACAATAAATACAATAGCCAGGGATACCCGGTGGTTGCTATCAATCCAAATGATCCTGCTGTACAACCCGGCGATTCATTTGAAGCAATGCAGCAACGCTCCGAGGAGAAGAATTTTCCATTTCCCTATTTGTTTGATGAAGGACAAAAAGTTTATCCAAAATACGGAGCAACAAGAACTCCCCATGTTTACCTACTTCAAAATACGGGCAAAAAATTTGAAGTTGCCTACATTGGAGCTATTGACGATAATTACACGGATGCTAGTGATGTTGAAGCATTTTACCTCGAAGATGCCATTGATGCATTGATAGATGGTAAAAAACCGGAACCAAATTTTACGAAGGCTATTGGTTGTACCATCAAAGTGCAAAAGTAAAAGGCATTGCAAGGATGCTAAAAAGTGATGAACTTTTCGAATTATTCTGATTCTAACCTTTAATAGGATAAGAATAGACAATTAAAAATACCCGGTAGAAGTGTTTTCTTCGCCGGGTATTTAATTTTATTCATTCACTGAGCTATAAATCTAAGCTCCGCTATTAAACAGTTCTTATCTTTGTGTACACACTCTTACTGTAACTCATGAGAAGTTTCATCCTGATAAGTATTATGTTTGCCAGTTTCCTTTCAGTTTCTGCACAAAAAAAAATCATTTTTGTCCAGGCTAAGATGGGTAAATCTATACCTGTAGGTACTTTTGCTCAGACCGGTGTTGGTGTTGAAAACGGCTATGCGCAAACGGGAAATAATCTGTCGTTTGAAGGAGGGTACTATATCATCAACAAGGCAGGTATTTATTTAAGTTATTCCACAGCAAAATTTCCATTCAACGACACACAACTTGGATTTGATTATGGCATCCAGGCAACAGTTGGTGATTATCAAACTGAATTTTACGGAATCGGATTATTTTATGAGTTTGATCCAAAAAATAATTTTAACATCATGGCCAGGATCTGTTTTGGGGAGCACAGGGCCACTTTTCCACAGCAACATTACGAGGATGGGGAAAATGTATTGGACGTGCCCTCAAACACCCAAAAAAAAATATCCATACCCATTGGTATTGATTTTAAATATTTTATTTTTCAAAATTTAGGGTTTTTAGCTTCTGTTGACTATCAATTTGCTGAACATAAACATACTTGGGGTGTAAGTGGATATTATCCTGTTACTGCCGAATGGGATATCTCCTACCAAACTTTTAATTTCGATTTGGGTGTGATATTCAGGTTATGAACACCATCATCACTTCTTTTTTTCAGGACACTAGCTGTATTCAATCTGTTTTTTCTCTACTTTTGTTGATGGGTAGAAAATAATTTCCTGATCAAACAATAAAACTAACATGAATCAAAAAAGCTACTTTCGATTACTTGCACTGCTAATTACTTTTTTATTTGCAGGACAAATTTCATTCTCTCAGGTTGTTGTAAACGAATATTCGGTTTCCAACCTCGACCAGTTTGCCGATAACCATGGCTATTATGAAGACTGGATAGAATTATACAACACGGGTACTGAGGAGTTTGAAATTGGTGGCCATTTCCTGAGCGACCGGCCTTCAAATCCTTACAAATGGCAAATCCCTGTGGGTACTGTAATTCCAGCCCAGGGATTTATGAGGTTTTGGGTCTCAGGCCGTGATGAAGTTTCCGGAAGTCATTACCACACAAATTTTAAACTTAGTCAAACCAAGGACAATCCAGAGCATATTGTTCTATCTAATCCTTTTGGTGGAATGCTACAGGACATCACCCTTGAATTAACACAACTTGAACATTCAAGAGGCCGGACTACCGACGGTGCCGACACATGGAGCATTTTTCCAAGTCCAACCCCCAATAATTCGAACAATACAACCAATGCTTATCCCGGATATGCTGCCAAACCTGTGATGAGTGATAGCGCGGGCTTTTACACTGAAACCCTTTATATCACAATTACCACTACCGAACCTGATGGGGAAATACGTTTTACCACTGATGGCAGTCAGCCTTTGCAAACGTCGCCGCTTTATACTGAGCCCGTTGAAGTAAGTTCTACTACCATTGTAAAGGCTCGTACCTATAATCCAAGCACAATCAATTTGAGGAGCTTTATTGAGTTCAATACCTATTTCATCAACGAGGAACATACGGTAGCAGTAATGTCGCTTTCGGCCGGGCAATTGGATAATTTACTTAATGGCAACCAATCCTTGCGTCCCTTTGGTACATTCGAATATTTTAATGAAGAAGGTATACGCTCAACTTTTGGATATGGAGAATTTAATGAGCATGGACAGGATTCATGGGTGCATGACCAAAGGAGTATTGATTACATAGCACGAGATGAATGTGGGTACAACTATGCGATCAGGGAACAAATGATTCCATTGACTGACAGGGACGAATTCCAGCGGGTTATCCTCAGGGCCGCAGGTGATGATAATTATCCGGGAATTGACACCAGTGCATTGATGAGGGATTTCTTTGTTCAGAATACCGCAGAGAAAAACAATATGCACCTGGATGTGCGCAAAGGAGAGAAAGGTGTGATGTACTGTAATGGAGAATACTGGGGAGTGTATGGTTTCCGCGAAAAGGTGAGCGATCACGATTTTACCAAATACTATTATAACCAGGGGAAATTTGATATTTATTTCCTGAAATTGTGGGGTGGAAGCTGGGCCGAATATGGCGGACAGGATGCCTGGAATGATTGGAATCCATTGCACAACTATATCAAACAGCAGGATATGGCCGATCAGGAACATTTTGATTATGTGGCCGAACGTTATGATTATAAAAGTCTGGTAGATTACATCCATATCAATTCATTTGTAGTTTGCTCCGACTGGATCAATTGGAATGTTGGTTGGTGGAAAGGTATTAACCCCGAGGGTGGCCACCAAAAGTGGGGCTATATATTATGGGATGAGGATGCGACATTTGCTCATTACATTAATTACACGGGAGTCCCGGGGATAAGTCCTTATACACCTCCATGTTATCCTGAAGGGTTAACATCAGACCCTGAAGAGCATATTGTTGCACTAAATCACTTATTAGACAATGATGAGTTCAGACAGTATTACCTTGCCAGGTATGTTGATCTTGCAAATACAGCCTTCCATCCATATTCCATGCACCTTTACCTTGATGAAATTGAAGCCAGGATGTTGCCAGAAATGCAGCAGCATGTCGACCGCTGGGGGGGAACTGTTGAGCAGTGGCAATTTAATGTTAAAAAAATCAGGAATTTTGTCGAAAACAGGCATAACTACCTTCCCGAAGGATTTGAAGATTGCTGGGACATGACCGGTCCCTATGAAGTGTCATTTGCAGTTGAACCAGTTGGTGCAGGTGAAATGAAGGTTAATTCGCTGATCCCAGAAATGCCATGGGGAGGCGAGTATTACGGGGGAATTGAAACACGATTGGAGGCACTTGAATCTAATCCTGAATATGAGTTTGATAAATGGGTATTAAATAATCACACTGCGCTGCCAAATGACTCGGCCATGGAAATCACTTTTGAGTTTGAGATGGGTGACAATATTGTTGCCATGTTCAAACCAAGGCTTTATGTTGATTCACTGGTTATTAATGAAATTATGTATAACCCGGCTGATGGCTTTGATACAGAAGACTGGGTAGAATTTTATAATCCCCATCAGTATCCACTGGATATCACGGGGTGGCAATTTAAGGATGAGGATGATGATCACATTTTCGAGTTTCCTGAAAATACCTTCATCGACTCACTGGGATATATGGTGCTTAGTAAGGATACAGCAGTATTCAGAAGCTTTTATCCCGAGATTTATAATGTTATTGGGGATATGGATTTTGGTCTGAGCGGAAATGGTGAAATACTCAGGTTGTACAACAATGAAGGTGTACTGATTGACACTGTTCGTTATAATGATTCAGCACCATGGCCAACCGAACCCGATGGTGGCGGACCTTCGTTGGAATTGATTGCTCCTATGCTGGATAATGGTCTCGCTGAAAGTTGGATGGCTTCATCAGGAAACGGGACTCCCGGAGAAATGAACAGCCTGATGGTTTCGGTACCTGAAGAGCCATTTATTGAACAGGTATCATTTAATATTTTTCCGAATCCAATGACTGCTTCTTCAACAGTTTATATTAATACCAATCAACGAATCCATAAAGGAGAATTGATTGTTTACAATACCTTTGGAGTTGAAGTAATGAGGCATTCAGATATATATTCAAACAAAATAAAGCTTGAAAGGAAAGGACTGGCTGAAGGATTGTATATTTTCCAGTTTAGTGCAAATAAAGGACAACTGAAGGGCACTGGAAAGCTAATGATTAAATAGGATTGGGAGAGATGTAGGGGACTGGAAGCAAGAATCACGATCCCTTGTACAATTGTATATAATTAACTTCTTTACAATTCTGTAATTTGATTAAGAATCTTCAAAAACAAAAGAGGCTTCCCAGCCGGGAGAGCCTCTTTTTCTTTGAGCGAGTGATCTGATTTCCGTCCGAATCTTATTTTAGTACAATCGGACGATAGTTAGTAAATGAGTAATTCGAGTTTGTAATAAGCATAATAATTTCGCCCCAAGTTTAATATATTCCATGCTTAGCGTGAAACTGTACCACTTGGGAAACTTCCTCCCACGTTATCCATCATTTCGTAAGTTTTATGAACTTCTGCATTTGCAGGAACATGTCCAACCAATGGTTTAAAGGCAAATGGATTTGTGCTGTTATCTGGGCTTGGCTCGATAGAAATCACCACTACACCTTCGGATAAGTCTGTAGGGAACATTAAACCTGATGGAGCATTCATAATGAAATCCTCACCCGGGAAAGGAGGTCCGCCATCATCTGTACCACTATAAGGAGCCGAATCGTCCATCATATCTACCATACTGAATGTTCCGGATGATACCGGCATGCCGTTTATTACCGCCCAGCCTTCATATTTCCATCCTGAAGGAAGTTCCGGTAAATCTAAACCTGCACTACCGTCCGAAGCATCCAAAAACCATACACCACTTTTTCCATCGTCCATTGTAGCGGTGGTTGGAGTAGCAAGTATATATTCTCCCATAATATTCATAAAGTCATTACCCAGCGCAGCCGGGTGCGCAACAGTAGCTGAAGCGGAGTTTCCTGAAAATGACCCACCTAGAATTTTAATTGCACTCGGTGCAGGATCGCCATCGGGCATAGGTTCGATGCTTAATACAAAATCAGAAGCCATTGCAAGGTCGTCTGGATTTAACACAAATGAAGTTTGTGATAAGTCTCCGTTGGCATTCACTGTAAATGTTCCGCTACTTTTTGGCGTACCGTTAACCACTATCCATCCTTCATACTGTTCCCCAGTTTCAGAAGGTGCCAGGTTATTCATGCTTAATTTTAGTGTTCCAAGTTGTGGGTCAGGGTTGTTGTTGTCGTCTTTTTTACATGCCGTGAAAATTAGGGCAGGAACGATCAGTAACATTAAAATTTGCTTTCTCATAGTTTTAAATTGTTTAGTTATTTGTTTTAAAATTTATGCAACAAAACTACTGGCAGGAAATCACGGAAATATCACGGAAGTTTAAAGCTTCTATAAAATGAGTTTCGCATCTTGTGTTTAGGATTTTGCGATTTGGAGTCTTTGAAGTTATAACTAGCGCTAAGGGCTGATGATGACTGAAAGTAAAGAGATAACCAGGGTAACACTACTGTACTTTCTAAATCAATAAGCAAAAAAAAGACCTTCAGGATTATTGGAATCCTGAAGGTCTATTAATTTTATTTCTCCCAAACGTTATGACACTATATCTTTTCTTCCACTTTTATCCCTGGTAAACCGGAATTGTAAAAGAAAAGGAAGTAAATTTTGTTGGTTTACTTCTTACGTTAATAGGTATGTTGTGAATATCAAGGATTTTTTTGACAATGGCGAGTCCAAGCCCGGTACCTTTTATACCGGTTTTATTTTTACTCACTTTATAATATCTGTCGAAAATATTAGGCAAATCGGTCTCAGAAATACCTTCGCCAGTATTTTCAATATTAACTTCAATTGCATCTTCTACCTGGTTAACGTTCAGCGAAATATTACCCTTCTCCGGAGTGTATTGAATGGCATTGCTCAGCAAGTTTTGAATTACACGTTCCATCAGCGAAATATCTGCACTAACCAAAGGCAGGTGTGGAGAAATATCCGATTTAATCTCGATCTGTTTTTTGTCGGCAAGGATATTATATTGCTTGGCAGCATCGAGCATCAGTTCATTGATGAAGAAGGGCTCCTTCTTTATTTGAATTTGCCGGGCTTCCAGTTTCGATAACTCAAAAAGATCAGACACAAGGTTATTTAAGCGTTCGCTACTATCCAAAATGATGTGTAAATACTTTTTTCTCTCTTCAGCAGTGAGTTTATCCTCTTTGATGATCATTGTTTCAATATATCCATGGATCACTGCCAGTGGGCTTCTGAGGTCGTGTGAAACATTTGCAATAAGCTCCCGTCTCAAACTGTCAACTTCTTTCAATTCATCTATATTCTTTAAAATGGTTTCAGCCATATTATTAAATGTCCTTGAGAGGTCTCCTAACTCACCCCTCATCCTTTTTTCTGGAATACGAGTGTTCAGATCGCCCTCTTCGAACTGCTTAAAGGTTGAAATAATAATCCTGAGATTTTTCGTCACAAGCCAGATCAATACCAGGCCAATGGTAAAAGCAGCAAGCAGTGTAAGGATAAAAGCGTTGGTTCCAACCCTAAGCCAGTAACTACTTGCAAGCTGGGTGGTAATGTTATCGTATTGTTCACTGGCTAATACCATATAAACATAACCCATCAGATCACCATCTACAATAACCTCAGTTGCTGAAAAAATGGTTTGTTCGCCTGGATTTCGCGGATCATCGCCCAAGATATATCTATCACCTTTATATTGAAGAAACTCAAGCACCGGATCAATATCCAGGCTATTGAGTTTTACTTTTTTGTCCAACACCACAAACGATAAAATCTCACCTGCAGGATCGAGCAAATACACCTCTATAGTTGGATTTACTGCCATCATCGAGTGCATTATTTTTCCCAAAGCTTCTTCATTTACTTTGCCGTCAATAAATGGTGTTACCTCCAATAGCAGGCTTTCAGCAACATGGGCATTCAGTCGTTGGGTGGTTTCTTTAAAATGCCTGTCGGCAGCAAATGCCGTGATTAAAATGTACACCAGCCCCAGCAGGAGCAAGATCATTAAAAATGAAAGGCTTATCCGCCAATACAGGCTCTGTCCTTTTTTAAATATTTTCATAATTAATTTGTTTATGTCGTCAAATTATAAAACACCTTTCGGTGAATCGAATAGTATATTATTAATGAGAGTTTTTCTGGTTAGAAATATCCTCAATCAATATCATCGTTAAATCGATAACCAATTCCCCAGGTAGTAAGGATGTATTTTGGATTAGCTATATCCGGTTCAATTTTCGACCTCAGGCGATTGATATGCGAATTAACTGTATGTTCGTATCCACTAAATTCATATCCCCAAACATCATTCAGTAACTGATCCCTGCCGTAGCTCCTTCCGGGATTTCCGGCAAGCATTACCAGCAGGTCGAATTCTTTTGGTGTGAGTTCGATGCGTTGATTTGAAAGCAAAACCTTACGCTTTTCAACATCAATTTCCAGTTCATCGATTACTATTTTTTTAACAGTAGCCTCTTCCTTTGAGCTTTCGTTTTGTTCCTGCCTTCTGAATATGGCTTTTACCCTTGCAATAAATTCTCTTACCCCAAATGGTTTTGTGAGATAATCGTCAGCTCCTGATTCCAGGCCCAAAACTTTATCAATCTCTTCCGATTTTGCCGTAAGCATCATTATGGGTGAATGCACATCATAGGCCCTGAGTTTTTGAGCTATCGAAATACCATCTTTCCCGGGCAACATGATGTCAAGAATAATCAGGTCGTATGGATTGTTAAGTGCTTTTTCCTGTCCATCAAGTCCATCATAAGCTACATCAACATCACAATCAAGGTCCTTTAAATGGATACTAAGCAAATCAACAATGCTGTGGTCATCTTCAACAACAAGTACTTTTTTCATAATTCTAAAATTTGAGCAAAATAAGAATACAAAGGTCACGAAATTATCACGGAGTTATAAAATTAATAAAATTTACACTACCACCACAAATATAATCCGGGCAAAGGTTTTTGAAGACATGATAAATCTTAAAAAAATGAAATTGCACAAAACTATTATTCAATTGTGACACTTTCGTGATATTACGACTGTATCTTTGTGAAAATCAATGGATGAATAAAATGTAAGAATGCTTTATACCTATTTAAAACAATGACTATTCTAACTCTAAAACAAACATCATGAAAAAAATCGGATTACTCATCACCGCTTTACTTTTAATAGCTATTTATGGAAATGCTTACAATGTAAGTGGAATTGTTATCGATTCTGAATCAGGAGATGCATTGCCCGGATTGGAATTGATACTGCTAACCGAAGGTGGTTGGGTGAAAACAACCACTACTCAAGCCGATGGTACTTTTACATTTACCAATGTTCAAAATGGGAGCAATGAATTGGAATTCCATTACTACACAACGGTAGTCATTAACGGAACCTACTATTTGAGGAGTCTTTATGGCGACCCAATCATTGTAAATGGAGAGGATATCACGGACCTCATTTTTAGAATCGATCCTCACAATCCTAATTTTCAGATCAAAGGAACTCTATATGATGCAGTTACCAACCTGCCACTAAGCAATCAAAACAATAGTTTGAGATTGGATTTCTTTAGCCATTCTGGGTTTTTCTTTGCCTGGTGTGAAGATGATGGGAGTTTCAGTTTTAATGACCTGGTGCCTGATTGGACATACTATTTTGATGTATTCGATAATGATTATTATTTTGGCGAACAGGTTGAAATTACCATCGATCCAACAGGGCCGGAGGAAATAATTGTGGATTTTTACCTTCAACCAAAGGACGGTGTATCTGTAACAGGGCAATTGTTTGATGTTGAAACAAACCAACCCATCCTCATGGCAAACCGAACAATCAGAATCACAGCCATTAACTCGTTGTGGGCTGAAACCAATGAAAATGGTGAATTCACTTTTGTTAATGTTGAACCAGGGTATTATGCCAATATAAAGGTAACCTCTGAGGATACTGCCTATATTAAATGTTCAGAATCAACAATAACCGACTTAATTGTTCCTGAGGAGGGCCTTGGAGGTGTGGAACTCTTTCAAAAGAAATTTGAAACGGTACATGAAGTTACTGTTGATGATAATTCCTTTGTACCTGGAGAGATAAAATCATTAACATTTTCGCTGGTACTCGATGATTTAATCTATGGTGAAATATGGGGTGTAGAATTGCTTTTACCACCAAACCTGAATGCATTGAATACAACAGCTTTCATAAACTACGCTTCCAATAATACAGTATTTGAAAGAGAATATGATTGCAGTTATCCTGATCGCCTTGTTTGGGAAGGACACCACACGGTATACGGAATTGGCAATGTAGGGAATCTCCAGGTATTGAATGATTCGGTTTTTGCCGATGTTGAATTTCAATTTGATGACAGCGCCAATGAGAATAATATTGAGATTTTTTATAAAGTTTTTTATGGATATTCCTGTGTCTGGCAACCTTTTAGCTTTGGTACAATCGTGCTTGAAAATGCTAATCTTTCGGTAGGATTAGATGAAACCCAGGAGCATATAAGCAAAATATCCAGTTTTCCAAATCCATCATCGGTAAATACAACCTTCCGGTTTTCACTAAATCAACCATCTGCAGTTAATATTGTTTTGTACGACATTACCGGCCAGGTAGTTATTGAAACAGGGGAGGGTGATTATGGTGAGGGAAGCAATGAAATTATGCTGGATACAAGTGGTTTAAGTGAAGGAATTTATTTTTATAAAATCGAAACAGATGACCAGGTTCTTAGCAATAAATTAATTATTTCGAGATAGTAAAATTCTTTTAACCATCTGTACGAAATACTCTGGATGGCTTCTGTTTTTGTGAACTAGTCTGGATAACTATTTCATTCAATTTAGTTTATATGCAGTTTATTTATTGAATATTACAATGGTTCAATTACAATTATCATTGAAGCCATAAAGTTTGGTTATTTAGATGCTCTGTTTAACACTCACTGATTTTTTACTTCAAAGCTATTTTATACATTTTGCCAAGCGGGATTACCTGCTTTTGGAGGACGGAAAGATGGAAATGGAATTGAAGGTATGTTAACGTGTATTGCAAACCAATATATTCAATAACTATATTGGCTTTGCACCGAGTAGTTCGAGGTAACTGTTGTGTGTGTGTTCTTTCATCATCCAGTGGTTGTACCAATCAAGCGTATTGGATGGATGAATATTCCCAAGCGTATCGGTTGGCGGAAAGTTGCCAATATCTATGGGATCATCCAATTGCACATATTTAATATGTTTTAAATTCAACTCTTCCCTGGCACCAGTTATTAAAATCTGGTAAACAAGCGGCACCGGTGCCGGAATTTCCATGGGAACCAGGCTATCGAAACGGGCCCAGAAATAGGGAACCACATCGAGAGAGTTGGAGACCATATTGAAAAATGAGTTTCCGGGCATTGACAAAAAGAAGTTATTTACAAACGACTCGTTTCCAACAGAAGGCCCTGCAAAGGCGTAGGTTTCCAGACTAAAATGTTGTGCTACACCACTGCTGGCTACAAACCAGTAAGCAAGTAAAGGAGCCAGTGCTCCGCCCTGGCTATGCCCGGTAATAAACATCTTAGAATTGTCTTCACCAACTATTTCAGGAAGGAATTGTTTGAGTGTTTTTCCGCTTCCGGGATCTTCAGTTTCGAGTAATATGTTCAGACCTACCAATGATCCGTTTGCAACAGAGTCACCAGCAAGCCCATATGTGAAAGGTACAAGTTCGAATACGTCACCATCCTGTTTAATATCCGTGAATGAATATATACTTGTTCCTCTAACAACAATAGCGTAGGTATGAGGCTGGGTGGATGCATACTTTGCAACATACACCAGGTTGCTATTGGTGTTGTTAACACCAGGGCCCCAGATAAGTTCCCACTGTCCATTGGTTTCCAGCGTGGAATCTGCAAGCAATGTGGTAATAGAATCCTGTATGGTTTGCACACCGCTTCCTTCGGCGGTATATGCAATGGCAGCAAGTGTCATAATTACTGCAGCTTCATTGGTTTGATAAGCTTCTTCCAAGCCAAAGCTATGGGTGATTTGCTGTCCAATTTGATCTTTCTTACAGGATGTGCTCATCATCATTGATGCTAACAATATAGTTGCAAATAAGAAATAAAGTAAATTTTTCATATCATTTTTAATTTTTAAATGTTTGGTCTGAATGTGATTACCCGTTGATCTTTTGTTTCAATACCATTTTATACATTTCGCCCACCGGGATTTCCTGCTGGTTTAAAAATACCCTGTTCCCGCTAATCGATTCAACCTTTGATATGGCAATTATAAAAGACTTATGGATACGCAGAAAAAGGGTTTCCGGTAATTTTTCTTCCATATCGTGCATGGTGTCGCGGGTTACATAAACTTTTGATTTTGTGTGAATTTTCAGGTAATTTCCATAAGCTTCCACAAGCAATATGTCATCGAGATCAATCTGGTAGGTTACCTGATCTTCTTTTATAAATATGGATTGTGTTTTGGCTGCATCGATTTCTTGCACGGCCTCACTCGGGCTGACAAACTGTTCCACCACTTTATTCACTGCTTTGATAAAACGTTCAAGTTTAATGGGTTTGAGCAAATAATCCACCACACCATATTCATAGCTTTCTAGGGCATATTCTGTATAGGCCGTAGTAAGGATTACTTTGGGTGGGTTGCTCAGGGTCTTTAGCATCTCGAGGCCACTGAGTTCGGGCATGTTAAGGTCAAGGAAAAGCAGATCAACCGGGTTGCTGTGTAAAAACGAAATGGCTTCGATGGCATTATCGCATTTCCCGGACAATTTTAGCGTAGGTATGTTAGAAATGTATTTTTCGATGACGTTTTGCGCCAGCACTTCGTCGTCGACTATAAGACATTTTAGTTGCATTGATTAAACATTTATTTGCAATTGGTGAATCGGTACAAAAAACGAAAGGATTCAAAATTAGGAAAATATTTCCAAACATCATTGCCTGCCTACTCTTCTCAAATAATCTATTTTTGTGATTACTTATCTATGGATAAAACATTACAAAATAAAATAGACTTACTTGATGTAGCTGAACTGGAGCAAACTCTTCAGGAACTTGAGAATTGCAGCATCTGCCCAAGAAATTGTGGGGCTAACCGATTTTCCAAAAAATTGGGATATTGTAAAAGTGATGCTTCCTATTTTATTTCTTCCATATGTATTCATAGGGGAGAGGAGCCACCCATCAGCGGGCCCAACGGAATTTGCAATATATTTTTTGGGCATTGCAATTTGCAATGTGTTTATTGTCAGAATCACCAGATCAGTTTCAACAACAATCCTTCTGCAGCTCAAAGGTTTTCACTGAAGGATGTCTTAACAGAAATTGTTTCATGCCTGGATACAGGCTGTGAAGCGGTAGGTTTTGTTTCTCCATCGCATTTTGTACCCCAGGTAAAAGTGATTATTAATGCACTGCATATCCTGGATCTACATCCGATTTTTGTATACAACACCAACGGCTACGATAAAGTTGAGACTTTAAGAGATATTGAGAGCCTGGTCGATGTTTATCTTCCTGACATCAAATATACCGATCCTTCTTTGTCAAGGAAATATTCTGATGCCAAAGATTATCCTGAAGTTGCTAAATTGGCATTTCAGGAAATGTACCGGCAAAAAGGTTCCAGCCTGATTACAAGGGATAACGGCATAGCCGAGCGTGGTATATTAATCAGGCACCTGGTACTTCCCGGTCATGCCGAAAACAGTATAAATGTGCTTCGTTTCCTGGCCGAAAATATATCTACCTCCATACATATTTCCCTCATGTCGCAGTATCATCCAACGCATTTGGTGAAGCATATCTCGCCCATCAACCGAATACTATACAACAATGAATATCAACAAATAGTTAAGAATTTTTATGATCTTGGATTTCGCAATGGTTGGATCCAGGATATGGAAAGCAACGAAAACTACCGGCCTGATTTTGAGAAAGAACATCCGTTTGAGGGCTAAATCTTTTCCTGATTTTGGTTCCTGTCGCCTCGGACCTATTATAATTTAATCTTGCATCATATGGCTTTGCCAGACATTGCCGATAATAATTCCATTACTTACTGTAACCCAGTATTAACAGATATCATGTTTATTAAAAACATATGTTAATTTTCTCACAAAAAGTGATTTTCTGTTAACATTTCACGCAATGTTTTTGTTTCTGATTAATGACATTTAAACCTGCATCCTTCAGGTTTGTAAGATCAATGAGTATACACTGGTAGCTATATAACAATTTTGTACTCAATTAGAGAATACTATTATGCCAAAATACAGAACAGATTTACCACAGTTGACAATGTCCACATTTATGACTGATGGTGGATTAGAAACAGATCTTATTTTTAATCATGGCATTGATTTGCCAGAATTTGCAGCATTCGATCTCCTTAAGAATGAAGAAGGGAAAGAAGTCCTTAGGAAATACTTTTTAGACTATCTTGAAGTATCAAAGGATAGCTGCAGCGGATTTATTCTGGAAGCACCAACCTATAGAGCAAATCCTGACTGGGCACTGAAAATTGGCTACTCTCCTGAATCCCTCAAAGATATAAATGGAATAGCTGTTCGAGAACTTGAAAGCCTAAGAAAGGACTATGAGAATGATGATTTTAAAATTGCTATAAGTGTCTGTATAGGACCTCGAGGCAATGGTTATTCCCCGGATAAATTAATGAGCATCCAAATGGCAGAAGAATATCATTCATTCCAAATAGCACTTGTTGCAGATACCAATGCCGATCTCGTTTCTGCATTGACAATGAATTATAACGAAGAGGCTATTGGAATAGTCAATGCGGCAAAAAGCAATAATATTCCTGTGGTAATTTCTTATACGGTTGAAACAGATGGAAAACTTCCAAGTGGGCAATCTTTAAAAGAAGCCATTACCTCTCTCGATAAACTGACTGATAGCTACGTGTCATATTTTATGATCAACTGCGCACACCCAGATCATTTTGCTGATATATTGGACCCTAGTAGCAAATGGACAAAAAGGATAAAAGGAATCAGGGCAAATGCATCTTGTAAGAGTCACGCAGAATTAGATGAATCGGAAGCGCTTGATCCTGGAGACAAAGTGCAACTGGCAAAAAAATATCAAGTACTGAAATCACTTCTTCCTGATCTTAGTATTATAGGAGGTTGCTGTGGTACTGACCATACGCATATGAAAAAAATCAGTGATGTTTGGTTCAAAGAATAAATGAGTATTCACAAACCGAAACAGGTAATGGATGTAATGAGATTTATCTTTCAATCATCCAAAAACTTTAGCTTTTACCCAATTTTATGGATAGCCATTGTTATGCCTCAGGTAAGCATGCTTTCAGTTGGTGATGATGAGCCCGGATTATTTCAGGTTTATCCATGCGATAGAATAAATAAAAACAATCATAAATTAATTCCTTTCACATGAAAAACTCTACACTTTTCAGGATGGCTTTGCTTATCCTTTCTTCAGTATTTATCACCATGTTTCATTCGCAGGAGTATAAAGCAACAAAAGTGATGCAACGACGGAGGTGTTATTTATGATTATTTCACAACAGTTGAAGGCGTGGCTGCTGACCCCGATGGTGATTTAAGCGAGGTGTATGTTAACCTGAATAATACGGGTTGGGAGATAGCCACAGGAACTGATGCATGGACAAAGGACCTTGTATTTACTATTGGTGAGAATACTGTGATGGCCAAATCCATAGATGCACAAGGATTGGAATCAGAGCTGATCGAAGTACATGTACTTCTGAGTATACAAATTATTACACTTAGCCCGGGATGGTCAGTAATTTCATCCTACCTTGAGCCTGTTAATCCGGAATTAGACATTATAATGGATGATGTTGGGATTCCCGGGAACCTTACGATTATGCTGTCAGAGTTTGGTATTTATTGGCCCGATCATAATGTTAACAGTCTCGGAACCTGGAATTTTTATGAAGGTTACAAAGTAAAGTTTATACAGGCTGATGAACTAATTTTCAGGGGAGATATGCTCAATGGTAATACTGTAACCTTTGGTGCCGGATTCCATTACATACCTGTTCTATCAAACGTTAATGCACCTGTTTCAGAGATTTTTGCTGATCCTGAAAATGATATCATTTTTCTTTTTGATTTAACTACACAAGAAGTTTACTGGCCACTGGGAGGTATAATGGATTTAACTGAGTTAATTCCGGGCATGGGATATTTTGCCAACTTCAACAAAGAAGTAACCATTGATTTCCCGGATTATTCAATCTTAAAATCAGGAAATGTAACTGGTGTGCCTGATGCACAAAACAATGGCCCATGGGAATACTCCCGCAGCGGCAATGTGCATTTGATGTCTATTGACCATGAAGCTGCAGCAATGCTGAAAGATGTAAGCCATATCGGAGCATTCGATGAAAACGGCTATTGCATTGGTTCTGTTGAATTAAACCAGGCTGATGGAAATTATCTATTGTCCATTTTTGCCGATGATGAAACAACCCCTGCAAAGGATGGAGCAATTGAAGGGGAATTTTTAACCTTCAGGGCTTTCAATTCACAACAAAAC